>Ga0187784_10001485_pt1 | contig 18631 bp, 29 predicted proteins | sample 1015_SJ02_MP15_2_FD_132964 | JGI IMG/M metagenome (GOLD analysis project Ga0187784, IMG submission 132964) | Tropical peat soil microbial communities from peatlands in Department of Meta, Colombia - 1015_SJ02_MP15_20_MG | ecosystem: Environmental > Terrestrial > Soil > Wetlands > Peat | place...
GAATTCCGCGGTCGGTGCCTGGTGCGGACCCTGCGTCAAAACTGACGTCGAACTGTGATCGTCGGGCCGTTTGAAGCGTGCCCGCTGGCCGGGTCACCTGGCAAAAGTGATCTCAGGCAAGCGCGATCGATTGCAGTGCTCGCCGATCTACCCCAGATCATGATTCAACGGCAGCCTCTCGGCTTTGCCGCTGCGTATCGAAGTGCTGCCGCATGCGTGCCACGGCACCTGTGCCGTCGCACAACAGTGAAATTGCAGATTAAACAGTTTCGACTTATCGACTTTGATAGTCGCCAGCCTGTTTGAAATCGAAATCGTAATCGCATCGTTGGGACGATTCGGCCATGCGGATAGGAATATTGGGGCGCAAAGTCGGCATGACGCAGGTGTACGACGCCGAGGGGAATCTCCACGCCGTGACCGTCATCGAGGCTGGGCCGTGCACCGTGCTGGCGCTGCGCACCAAAGAGCGAGATGGCTACGAGGCCGTGCAGCTCGGCTTTGCGGACAAGAAGCGCAAGCAGGCGAGCCGAGCGGAGCGTGGCCAGGTCGCCAACCTGGACGGACATCGCCAGAAGCGCCGGGCCGCACAGGGTCTTCCGGCTGTCGCCAAGGCGAATTGCGAGCCGAAGCGATTCATCCGTGAGTTTCGGACCGACGGCGAGCCGCATGGACTCGAAGTCGGGGCCGAAGTCAAAGTTTCCATTTTGAACGAGGTCCCTCGCGTCGACCTGATCGGCCTGACCAAGGGGCGCGGCTTTGCCGGCGTGATGAAACGCCACAATTTCCAGGGGCAGGGAGCCAGCCACGGCGTAAAGCGCGTGCACCGTCACGGGGGCTCGAGCGGCCCCAGCGCCGACCCGTCGCGCGTGTTTCGCGGCAAGAGAATGGGCGGCCGCTACGGTGGCGAGCGGGTCACCATGCGGAACATCTCGGTCTTCAAGCTCGACGCTGAGACGAACACGCTCCTTGTTGAGGGAGCGGTTCCAGGTCCCAGCGGCGGCTGGGTGATCATCCGGCCCACCAAGAAGCACGCGAAAAAGGGACACAAGGCGTAACCACGACTTGCCGTTTGGTGGATTAAACAGCAATGGCGGAAAAATCCAAAATCACCGTGGCGGTTCGCGACAAGACTGGCCAATCGGTCGGCAGCGTGAATTTCGACGCGGACGAACTGGCTCCGGGCATCAATAAGCAGCTGCTGCACGACGTGGTCGTGATGTACGAGGCCAATCGCCGCGTCGGAACGGTCCAAAACCGGAACCGCGCGCAGACGGAAGGCAGCACGAAGAAGCTGTATCGGCAAAAGGGGACCGGACGAGCCCGCGCCGGCACGTTGCGGACCGGCACGCGGCGCGGCGGCGGACGCGCACATGCCCGCTATCCAATCGATTACAGCTACCGCCTGCCAAAGAAAGCGGTCCGGCTGGCGACGCGGATGGCGCTTTTGAGCAAATTCATCGACGAGCAGGTCACGCTGTTAAACGACCTGTCGATCGCCGAAGCGAAGACCAAGGCGATCGCTGCGATGCTCAAGTCTCTCGGCCTTTCGAAAACGAGCTGTCTGTTGGCGACGGAGACACACGACGCGAAGGTGTGGCGCTCGGGTCGCAACATCCCGACGTTGTGGATTTCCAGCTGCGACGACCTGAATGCCTACGACCTGTTGCACCAGCGGCAATTGATCCTGACGCGAGGCGCTTTCGACCGGCTGCGCAAGAAAGATTCCAAGAAGCCAGCCGCTGCGAAAGGATAACCAGAGATGGCCGAGGCAACTCCTGCGACGATCAAGTTGGAACCGTATCAAATCGTGCTGCACCCTTTGGTGACGGAAAAGGGGACGCACGTCTCCGAGCGGCATAACGCTTACACGTTCAGCGTCAACCCAATCGCCACCAAGGACCAGATCAAGCACGCCGTCGAGGAGCTGTGGAGCGTGCGAGTCCTCAAGGTCCGTACGCAGAACCGCAAGGGAAAGACGCGGCGGCACCGCCTCAAGGCGGGGAAAACGGCCGCCTGGAAAAAGGCCATCGTCGAGCTCAATCCCGAAGACCGGATCGTGTTCTTCTAGGAAAAGTCGCCAGGAACTGTTGCCATGGGCATCCGACAATACAAGCCGACCTCGCCCGGCCGCCGCGCGGGCTCGGTGAGCGATTTTTCGGAAATCACCGATCCGAAAAAGGAGCCAGAGAAGCTCCTCTCATTCCGGATGCGCAAGAAGGGGGGCCGCAACTTTCAGGGCCGCATTACGGCGCGCCATCGCGGAGGCGGGCACAAGAAAATCTACCGGCTGATCGACTTCGATCGGGACAAGGACGGCGTCCCCGCGAGAGTCGCCTTCATCGAGTACGACCCCAACCGCTCGGCCCGCATCGCGCTTTTGCATTATGCCGACGGTGAGAAACGCTACATCCTGGCGCCGGAAGGTCTCAAGGTCGGCGACAAGGTCCAGAGCGGTCTCGACGTCGAGCCCAACATCGGCAACGCGATGCCCCTGGACAAGATCCCGCCCGGAACGCAGGTCCATTGCATCGAAATGCAGCCAGGCAGCGGCGGCCAGTTATGCCGCACCGCCGGCGTCCATGCGGTAGTGAACGCTCGCGAAGGGAAATGGGCACAGATCACGCTGCCTTCGGGGGAAGTGCGACGACTCTCCAGCGGGTGCCGGGCGACCGTGGGTGTCATCGGCAATGCCGACCACATCAACGTGTCGATCGGCAAGGCGGGGCGCAAACGCTGGATGGGTCGGCGACCCCACGTTCGGGGCGTGGCGATGAATCCAGTCGCCCACCCGATGGGGGGTGGTGAAGGGAAGACGTCCGGCGGGCGGCATCCATGCAGTCCGACCGGCGTACTGTCGAAAGGCGGTCGTACGCGGAAGCGCCGCAAGCCGTCATCCAAAGCCATTATCCGCCGCCGCAAGTCGCGTCGTTATGGCCAACTGAAGATCTGACGCTGATTAAGGAATCCTCGCAGGGAATCCAATGGGACGATCACTGAAAAAAGGTCCGTACGTCGACGTGAAACTGCTCAAGAAGGTCGAGCGTCTGACGGGTTCGGGAAAAAAAGAGCCGATCAAGACCTGGGCCCGACGCTCGACGGTCTCGCCTGAGTTCGTCGGCCACACGTTCTTGGTCCACGACGGCCGCAAGCACATCAGCATTTACATCACCGAAGAAATGGTTGGACACAAGCTGGGAGAGTTTGCTCCCTCCCGGACATTTCGCGGCCACGGTGCCAAGGGTAAGAAGTAACGACGATTGGAGTGTGAGGGAGAACGAAAATGGCCCGCATCATGGCAAAACACCGCTTCGCCCGCATCGCGGCGACGAAGGTGCGTCCGTTTGCCGACCTGATTCGCGGCCAGGCCGCCGGCGATGGATTGTTGCTGCTGAAGTACGAACCCAATCGCGGCGCCCGAATGCTCGAAAAAGTGCTCAAAAGCGCGATCGCCAACTGTGAAGACCGAGGAGCCCGCAACGTCGACAGCCTGAAGATCGTCGAAGCCTGTGTGGATGGCGGCCCGATGTTCAAACGCATGCTGCCGCGGTCGCGGGGGATGGCCAACGTGATTCGTCGGCGTTTCGCCCATATCCGCGTGGTGATCGACGTGCCCGAACTGGCTTAAGAGAGAACGAAAGACCGGTCGCCACCGGTCCGCGAGAAAAGTCTATGGGACAAAAGATCAATCCAACGGGCTACCGCGTCGGCATCGTCGAGCCTTGGCGCAGCCGCTGGTACGCCGGCAAGAAAGAGTTCGGCGACCTGTTGATCGAGGATTACAAAATCCGCAACTTCGTGAAGACGAAGTATCAGTTCGCGGGTATTCCGAAGATCGAGATCGAGCGGACGCGCGACCAGGTTGTTGTGCATCTCTACACGGCCCGGCCGGGCATCATCATCGGCCGCAAGGGGCAGGAAGTCGACCGGCTGAAGGCAGAGCTCGAAGACCTGACCGGTCGCCGAATGGAACTGAAGATCGTTGAAATCAACAATCCGCACCGCAGCGCCGTCCTCGTCGCCGAGGACGTCGCCCAGCAACTCCAGAAGCGCGGCAGCTTTCGGCGCACGCTGAAGCGGACGCTCGACCAGGTGATGGACGCCGGCGCGCAAGGCGTGAAGATCGAGCTTTCCGGCCGGCTGGGCGGGGCGGAAATGTCGCGTCAAGAAAAAGCAATTCGGGGTTCGATCCCGCTGTCGACGCTGCAAAGGCACATCGACTACGGCTTTGCCGTGTCGAAAACCTCGGTCGGCTCGATCGGCGTCAAGGTGTGGATCGATTTGGGTGATTACGCAAGCGAGGAGTCCGGCGATGGCACTCATGCCAAAGCGGGTCAAGTACCGCAAAAGCCAAAGAGGGCGTATAAGAGGTAACGCCGTCCGCGGCAATAAAGTGTCCTTCGGCGACTGGGGACTGCAGTCGCTCGATGCGGGACACATTTCCGCGAATACGATCGAAGCCTGTCGCGTGGCCGCGAACCAATACATTCGCGGTGAAGGGAAGCTCTACATCCGCATCTTTCCGCAAAAGTCAGTGACGGCCCGTCCTCTCGAGACACGAATGGGTCACGGCAAGGGCGAACCCGACCACTGGGTCGCGGTGGTCAAGCCGGGGACCGTGATGTTCGAGCTTGGCGGCGTTCATCCGGACACGGCGCGCGAATGCTTCGCCCGCGTTGCCTACAAACTTCCCGTGCGGGTGCGGTTGATGGGCCGCGCCCGAACGATTTGACGAAGGGCTGTTTTGTCATGACCAAGGCCACCCATCTCCGCGAAATGAGCCCAGAACAACTCGAGTTCTCCCTCACCGAGGCGAAGAAGGAGTTGTTCCGCCTGCGGTTTCAAGCCGCGACCGAAAAGCTGGATGCCCCGAGCAACCTCCGCAAGCTCCGCCGCGAGATCGCCCGGATTTACACCATCCAGCAGGAACGCGCAGCGGCTAAGAAGGCGAAGAGCAAGACGTGACAGCGGATTGGCGGGCGGGCGACACCCATATTTTTTGAATCCAAACAAGGCAGACGAAGAACACGACAGAAACATGAACGACCGGTTTGAGGCAAGGCGATGAAGAAGCGGTTGACGGGCGTAGTCACTAGCGACAAGCGGAACAAGACGCGGCGCGTCGAGGTCGAGCGGCTTTACCGGCATCCCAAGTACGGCAAGACCGTCCGGAGCCGCACGATCTGCCACGTCCACGACGAGGAAAATTCCGCCAAAACCGGGGACACGGTGGAGATCGTCGAGACGCGTCCTCTCTCGAAGACGAAGCGCTGGCGGCTGCTCAGGATCGTCAAGACCGGATCGCAGGCGCCGTCGGTCGATGAGGTTGCCCTCCCATGATCCAGATGCAGACCATCGTCGACGTGGCCGACAACACCGGCGCGAAAACCGCCCGGTGCATCAAAGTGCTGGGCGGATCCAAGCGACGGACGGCCGGTCTGGGCGACGTGGTCGTCGTCGCCGTTCAGAAGTCAATTCCAAGCGCCACGGTCAAGAAGGGGACGGTCGCCAAAGGTGTGATCGTTCGCATCCGGGCGCAGACACGGCGTCAGGACGGTAGCTACGTGAGATTTGATCGCAACGCGGTCGTGCTGATCGACGACGAAGGCAACCCGCGGGGCACGCGCATCTTCGGCGCCGTGGCCCGCGAGCTTCGCGACCGCAAATTCACGAAAATCCTGAGCCTCGCCAGCGAGGTCATCTGAGGTTGCCGCACAGGCAAGAAGTGAAGCCATGAAGATCAAACGCGGAGATATGGTGGTGGTGATCGGGGGCGATCATGCCGGCCGAACTCCCCACCGCGTGACTCAGGTTCTCAACGGCGGCAAGCAGTTGCTCGTGGAGGGGATCAATCGGGTGTTCAAGCACGTGAAGCGCGGCCATCCGAAGAGCCCGCAAGGTGGTCGACTCAACCTCGAGACGCCGATTGACGCCTCAAAAGTCATGTTCTACTGTGGCTCGTGCAACCGGGGGGTCCGCGTCGGCTTCCGCGTGCAGGCCGGAGGTTCGAAAGAACGCTTTTGCAAATCGTGCGGCACCGGGCTGGGAGCCGTGGGACGTGCCAAGCCCGCCCGCGCGGCCACCTGACAGACACGAACAGCGGAGTCGTTATCTCTACACCTTTGTGAACGATCGAAACTGATCATGTCCAGGCTGCAGACTCAATACCGCCAGAAAGTCGTCCCCGAGCTGAAGTCCAAGCTCAAGCGGGACAACGTGCATGCCATCCCTCGCCTGGTGAAGATCGTTGTCAGCATGGGGGTCGGCAAGGCCCGCGAGGATCGCAAGCACCTCGACGAGGCGATGGAGCACCTCGCGCAAATCACCGGACAACGGCCGCAAAAGACTCGCGCGCGCAAATCAGTCTCGGCCTTCCGCCTGCGGGAAGGAATGGAGATTGGCTGCCGCGTCACGCTGCGTGGCCGCATCATGTACGAGTTCCTCGACCGGCTGATCACGCTGGCCTTGCCGCGAGTACGCGACTTCCGCGGCCTCAACCCAAAGTCATTCGACGGCCGCGGTAACTACAGCATGGGTCTCAACGAACAACTCGTTTTTCCCGAAATCAACGCCGACAAAGTCCACAACGTTCAAGGCATGAATATCACGATCGTCACGACGGCCGGCAATGACGACGACGCGCGTGTGTTGTTGCGCGAGTTGGGGATGCCCCTGCGGACCGAAGGTTCCACTGCCTGACCCGTGCGGCCCGCAAGGCCGCGGTCACGATCCACAAAAAGGTTACTCATGGCCAGTAAAGCCAAGATCGAAAAAGCCAAGCGCAAGCCGAAGTTCAGCACGCGGCTTGAGCATCGTTGCGCCCTGTGCGGCCGGCCGCGCGCGGTCTACCGCAAATTCAAGCTCTGCCGCATCTGCTTCCGCAAGCTGTGCCACGAAGGAGCCGTCCCGGGCGCAAAGAAAGCGAGTTGGTAGCCGATGATGACCGATCCGATTGCCGACATGCTCACCCGCGTCCGCAATGCCGTGCGGGTTGAGCGGTCGCACGTCGAAATCCCTTCCTCGAAAATCAAGGCGAACATCGCGGCCGTGCTGAAGCGCGAGGGCTATATCTGGGATTACGAGGTCGTCGAAGCCAAACCGCAGAACATCCTGCGGATCCACCTCAAGTACGGGCCCAACGGAGAACGCGTGATTCAGCATCTACGCCGTGTGAGTTCGCCCGGCCGCCGCGTGTTTGCACGGGTCGATCAGATGCCCAAGGTGCTGCAAGGGCTTGGGATCAGCATCGTCTCCACCAGTCACGGCGTGATGAGCAATCGCGAAGCCAAACAAAAGGGAGTGGGGGGCGAAGTCCTCTGCATGCTCTGGTAGTCCAGTCGCCCACTCCGGGGCGACCTTAGTATTGAGTCGCGATCATGTCCAGAATTGGTCGAAAACCCATCGTCATTCCGGCCGGCGTCGAGGTGAAAATCACCGACGGAACGGTCTGGGTCAAAGGCAAGAACGGCGAGCTCAAGTTCTCGCCGCACTCCGCGATGAAGGTCTTTTTCGACGCGGCGTCGCGGCACCTCACGGTCGCGCGCCCCAACGACCAGAGGCAAAATCGTGCCCTGCACGGGCTCACGCGCAGCCTGCTCAACAACATGGTCACCGGCGTACAGACGTATTTTGAGAAGCGCTTGGAGATCCAGGGCGTGGGTTACACCGCGGCCGTCGCCGGCAAAACTCTGAATCTTCAGGTCGGATACGCCAACACGGTGAAGATGCCGATTCCACCGGGCGTCGTCGTCGAGTGTCCGGACAACACGCACATCGTCGCCAAGAGCGCCGATAAACAGGTCGTCGGTCAGTTCGCCGCCGAAATACGGGCGATCCGCCCGCCCGAACCGTACAAAGGCAAGGGGATTCGCTACCAGAACGAAGTCGTCAAGCGCAAGGCCGGCAAGGCCTTTGCCGGCAGCGGCGCCGGCTAGTTCGCGGTCGTCTTGTGGGGGCGCACCTCGCGAGTGACTTTTGGGATCTGAACATCCATGACACTCGAAACAAACCTGATCAAGCGGCGGAGCCGGCGCACACATCGCGTCCGCAACCGCATCAAGGCGTCGCGAACGCCGAGGCTGCGCCTGTCGGTCTACCGCAGCAACCGGCACATGTACGCGCAAATCATCGACGACGAGACGGGGCGGACTGTCGTCTCCGCCAGCACCGCGGAGGAGGCGCTCTTCGGCGCGGGGAAGTACGCGGGTAACAAGGCGGCCGCCGCCAAGGTGGGGCAGACACTGGCGTCTAGGGCAACCGAGCAGGGGATCAAGCAGGTCGTACTCGACCGCGGACCTTATAAATACCATGGGCGCGTCCAAGCGCTCGCCGAGGCCGCCCGGCAGGGCGGTCTCGAGTTCTAGCGATGACGGGAGCGTGACGGGTGGCGACAGATTTTCGATCGGACAGTCCGGAAAAAGTGATTCAAATTCGACGCTGTGCCTGCGTCGTCAAAGGTGGCCGCCGCTTCAGCTTTACCGCTCTGGTGGTCGTGGGAGACAAGAACGGCCGCGTCGGCTGGGGCTACGGCAAAGCCGTTGAAGTGCCAATGGCGGTTGAAAAGGCGGCGAAGGTCGCCAACCGCCGAATGATTTCGGTCCCTTTGCACGACAACACGCTTCCTCACCAGGTCTGGGGACACTACGGCACGGCGCGAGTCCTGCTGATTCCGGCCCTGCCGGGCACGGGGATCAAGGCAGGCGAAGCCGTTCGAGCGGTGGTCGAATCGGTCGGAGTCACCGATATTCTCACCAAGTGTTTCGGCTCGACGAATCCAATCAATCTGATCAAAGCGACCTTCGACGGCCTCAAGCAACTGCGAACGCGCGAGGAAGTTGCCCGTCTGCGAGGAGTGCCCGTCTCATGATGATCAACGACGTCCATCAGGGAATTCGTAAGAATAAGCCCCGCAAGCGAATCGGTCGCGGACCGGGCTCCGGCACCGGCAAGACATCGACCCGCGGACATAAGGGCTGGTACAGCCGCTCGGGCACGACAAACCGGCTGGGCTACACGGGCGGTCAGACACCCTTGGCCCGCCGGATCGCCAAGCGAGGCTTCAATAACCGGCAGTTTGCGCCGACCGTTCTGATCGTCAACGTGAGCGTCCTGAACGAGGCATTCGAGAGCGGCGCGACCGTCAACCCGCAGACGCTCTTGGAAAAAGGCCTTGCCAAGGGTGCCTTCGACGAGATTAAAATCCTCGGCAACGGGGACCTCACCAAAAAGCTGACGGTCGAGGCCCACCGCTTCAGCAAATCGGCCGAGGAGAAAATCACGAAGCAAGGCGGCTCCGTGAAGCGGCTCGGCGTGCCCGGTTAGCGCAGCTCGTAGAGCGCGAGCGCCGCGGAAGGGATTGTGCCCGTATGGCCATGTTTCAGAAGATCCTGCTCGTCTTTCGCATCCCGGAGCTGCGGCGCAAGATCCTGCTCACGCTGGTGCTCTTGTGTGTCTACCGCCTGGGATACCACGTCTATCTTCCGTTCATCGACCAGCGCGCGGTGCTCGAACAGCGCAAGGACATGGACCAGCAAGGAGGTGATCTCAACACCTTCATGCAAACCATCTCGCTGTTCACGGCCTCGCAGCTCAATTCCATCTTCGGCCTGGGGATTGGCCCGTACATCACGGCGTCGATCATTTTCCAGCTCCTGGGCACGGTGTACCCGCCGCTCGAGGCCTTGCAGAAGGAGGGCGAAGCCGGCCGGCGCAAGATCAACGAATACACGCGCTACGCGACCGTGCTGGTTTGCATCATCCAAAGCTACGTTTGGATCCGGGCCGGCATGGGCAGCATGGGAAACGCCATCTTGCCCGAATACAACACGTGGTTTCAGCAAATGGTCGCGACCCTGACCATGACCGCGGGCGCCATCTTCCTGATGTGGATCGGGGAACAGATCGACGCCTACGGCATCGGCAACGGCATCAGCCTGCTGATTATGGCAGGCATCATCGCGCGAATGCCCGATGCAGGTGTGCAGCTCTTGAAGCCGGCGTTCGAACATGGAATCCGCCTGGGCACCGACACCGGAATCGATCGCTTTATCCTCTTGGCCGTAATGTTCGTCGTCGTCGTCATCTGGGTCGTCGCCATCACCGAGGGGCAGCGCCGGATCCCCATCCAAAGTGCCAAGCACGTGCGCGGTCGTCGCGTGATGGGGGGCCAGCGGCAGTCGCTTCCGCTACGGGTCAATCAGGCGGGCGTCATGCCGATCGTGTTCGCCTCCAGTATCCTTGTCTTCCCGATGTTCGTCTTTAAACAGATCAACGTGCTGGTGAAGGCCGAGAATCCGCTGAGTCCGATCACGGCAGGCCTGGCGGACGCGTTCAGCTACGGGCGGGGCTACGTTTACAACACGTGCTACATTCTGCTCATCTACTTGTTCTGTTACTTCTGGGTGGCCGTCACCTTCAATCCCAAGGACATTTCCGAAAACCTCAAGGATTATGGGAGCTTCATCCCCGGCTATCGGCCCGGGGCGCGGACCGCACAATTCCTCGAGCAAGTGATGACGCGCATCACCTATCTGGGGGCGGCCTTCCTCGCCATGGTTGCGGTGATTCCAACCTTAATCGCCCACTGGATGGATATCCCCACCATGGTGGCGAGCTTCTACGGCGGAACGGGGCTGTTGATCGTCGTCTCGGTGGCCCTGGACCTCGTGCAAAAGATCGACAGCCACCTCGTAATGCGGAACTATCCTGGATTGCTCGATTCGGATAGTTGAGTGATTGTTCTCAAAAGCTCCCGCGAGATCGCGCGAATGCGCGACGCGGGGCGCGTCGTCGCACAGGCGCTTGCCCGCGCAGCCGATCTCATTCGCCCCGGAGTTGCCACCGGAGAACTGGATGCGGCAATCGAGGACGTCTTCCGAGAGGCCGGCGCCGAGCCCTTGTTTAAAGGCGTACCTGGAAGAGTTCCGTTTCCCGCCGCCAGCTGCGTCTCGGTCAACGACGAGGTCGTGCATGGCATTCCCGGGAATCGGATGTTGAATGCCGGCGACCTGATAAGCGTCGACACAGCTTGTCGATTGGCCGGCTGGTGCGCCGACTCGGCCTGGACATTTCCGGTCGGGGCCGTGGACGACACGAAACGCCGCCTGCTGGAAGTCGGTCAGAGCGTGCTCGAGTTGGCGATCCGTGAAATGGGACGCCGCTCGCGGTGGTCTGAAGTCGCGGCCCTGCTCAGTGACGCCGTCCATGAGGCAGGCTTCAGCGTGGTTGAGGATCTCGTCGGCCACGGCATCGGCCGCGAGATGCATGAAGATCCCCAGGTGCCGAATTATGTGAGCAGTTCGCTGCGGCAAGCGGATTTCGCGCTTGAACCGGGGCTGGTCCTGGCGATCGAGCCAATGATCAACGCCGGCTCGAGGCGAACCCGCATCAGCAAAAAGGACCACTGGACCGTTCGGACCGAAGACGGTCAACCCAGCGCCCATTTCGAGCATACGGTAGCACTGACTGAGGACGGTCCGATCGTCTTGACAAGCCTCGGATCCGGCCAAACGGGGCCTTAAAGATGCCAATTTTGTCTTCGGTGCGCGCCCGATTTGGGCCCTTTTGTCGAGCTACCGGTGATGCCGAAATTTGCGGGGCGGCTTTACTTGTGGCTGGGATTGTCCCTCGCATATAATCTCCCGATTCTGTACCGGGGTAATCTGGGCCGCTCGGGGTGTCGGCACGCGTCGGCCAGATCGGGGGCAAATCGCTCCGGCTGGTCGGTCCTATCCGATTCCCGATTTGGATCGAATTGGCCGCGCCCGCAGGAATCAAACCTATTGGACTCGTGGATCGTCGCGTCGCCGGCAAGGGCAGCTGTGTCATGAAAGTCCGTTCGAGCGTCAAACGCATTTGTGAGAACTGCAAGATCGTCCGCCGCAAAGGGCGCATCTACGTGATCTGCTCGGCCAATCAGCGGCACAAGCAGCGTCAGGGCTAAGGCATTGTCGGCTCCGCGCGAGCCGAATGGAGTTCTTCGAGCATGCCTCGTATTCAGGGTGTCGACTTACCCAACAACAAGCCGACGTACATCTCGCTCACGTACCTGTACGGAGTGGGGCGGGCGCGGGCGATCGAGCTGTGCTTTGCGCTCGAAATCGATCCGATGCGCAAAGCCATCGACTTGAGCGAAGACGAGATCTCGCGGATCAACGCCTACCTCGACAAAGAGATCGTGATCGAGGGACAGCTCCGCCGCAGCGTGCAGCAGGACATCGCCCGATTGCGCGAAATCCACTGTTATCGTGGGTTGCGTCATCGCCGCGGCCTGCCGGTTCGTGGCCAGCGGACCCGGACCAACGCCCGGACTCGGAAGGGAGTCAAGAAAACGGTGGCCGGCAAGAAGGGCGTCAAGGACATGCGCCACTAATCAGTCACGGGAGTCAGCTTGACGAACGAGGACGCCCGCCGGATTTCGGCCGGCCGTCCGTTTCCTCGGAGAATCGCTCTTGTCAAAGTCGAAGCGGAAAAAAGTTCGACGAAACGTCACGCGGGCGATCGCCTACGTGAAGGCCACGTTCAACAACACGATCGTGACGATCACCGACGTCAACGGCGACGTCTTGTGCTGGGCGACGGCGGGCACGTCCGGCTTCAAGGGGAGCCGCAAAAGCACGCCGTTTGCTGCCCAGCGTGCTGCCGAGACGTGCGCCGAGCGGGCATCGAAGTTCGGCGTAAAGGAGCTGGAGGTCCGGGTGAAGGGCCCGGGCTCCGGTCGCGAGAGCGCCATCACAGGTTTGCAGTCGGCCGGGATCGTGATACGGGCGATCGAAGACATCACCCCGCTGCCGCACAACGGTTGCCGCCCCCCCAAGCGACGCCGCGTTTAAATCTCGCGGCTTTTTAAACAATCCTCTGGCCGATTCCCGCCGGCCGCTGGTACTGGTCTTTCGGAGTTCCCGAAACACAAAAATCAACCGGAAACGGAGACAGATATGCGAATTCGTTGGCGTGGTTTGGAATTACCGAGCCGGGTCTTGAACGAGCGCGACACCGCCAACCCCAATTACGGACGGTTCATTGCGGAGCCGTTCGAGCGGGGCTTCGGCGCGACCATCGGCAACAGCCTCCGCCGGATCCTCTTGTCGAGTCTGGAAGGCAGCGCGGTGACGCGGGCGCGCATCCAAGGCGTGCAACATGAATTCACGACGATTCCTGGCGTCGTCGAAGACGTCACCGACATCTGCCTCAACCTGAAGTCGCTGATCGTCAAGATGTCGACTCCGGGCACGCGGACGCTGCGGATCGAACGGCACGAACGAGGCGTCGTCACGGGAGCCGACGTGATCACCGATGACCAGACCGAAGTGATCAACAAGGAGCTGATCATCGCCACGATGACCGACGATGTCCCCTTCAATATCGAGCTGACCGTGAAGACCGGTCGCGGCTACATTCCCGCGACGGAACAGGCCGAGCGCGAGCCGGAAGCAGGAGTCATCCCGCTCGACGCGGCATACTCGCCGGTCACGCGCGTCCGCTACAAGATCGAGGACACTCGCGTGGGTCAGCGCACAAACTACGACAAGCTGATCCTCGAAGTGTGGACGAACGGAACTGTCTCACCCGACATGGCGGTCGTCGAGTCGGCCAAGATCCTGCGCAAGCACCTCAATCCGTTTATCTCCTACCGGGAGCCGGGGCCCGAGTTGCCGCCGGAAGGGGGGCTGCGAGGCATGCTGGAAGCGACCGGCTACGCGCCGGTCGATTTGGAGCTGGAAGAAAAGCTCAACCAGTCTCTGGCCGAGCTCAACTTGTCCGTTCGTGCGACGAACTGTCTCGAGTCCGAAGGGATCAACACCGTTCGCGATCTCGTAACGCGCACCGAAGACCAATTGCTGCAAGTGCGCAACTTTGGCGAAACGACTTTGCAGGAGGTCCGTGAGCGGCTCGCCTCGATCGGGCTGCGGCTCGGAATGAAACTTCCCCACCAAAGTTCGGTGGGTTGATCAGACTAGGGTAGCTGGACCATGCGACACAGAAAATCGGGCCGCAAGCTCGGCCGCAATGCCTCGCACCGCAAGGCCCTTTTTCGCAACATGGCCTCGCAGCTGATCCGCTCGGTGCGCGTCGACGAAGAGGACAAAACCGGCCCCAAGGTTCCTGGCCGCATCGTGACGACGCTCGCCAAGGCCAAGGAGCTGCGTCCCTACGTCGAAAAGCTCATCACGATGGCCGTTCGAGCGGCTGAGCACTCGCAAAAGGCCCACGAATTCCGCGCGACGGCGGAACGGAACACAGCCGAGTGGAAGAAGTGGCGCGAGTCCGATCAGTGGCATAAGTGGAATCAGGCCGTTGCGCCTTCGGTCGCGTTGCGGCGCCGGGCGTTTGCCATTTTGCGCGATCGAGAAGCTGTGGACGTTTTGTTCGGCGAGCTGGCGGAACGCTTCGCCGACCGGCCGGGAGGATATACGCGGGTCGTCCGCCTGGCACAGGTCCGTTTGGGCGACGCCGGACGAAAGGCCATCATCGAATTTACCGGCGAGCGCGATCGCACAAAGAGCGCTCGTCGCCGCACGGCCCCAGTCGTCTCGGATAAGTCTGCCAAGTCATGACGGGAGGCAAAAGCTGAAGGCCGTGTGAGGTGCAGAGCCGCCGACGGCGGCGAGTCTTACTCTCGAGGTCGCTAAAGGAAACATCGCGCAGGATGTGCGTGCCGAAAGGATTCGATTTCACTCGTGCGATGCGTGTGCTGTGCCACGACGTGACGCAGCGTCTGGGGGAGTTTCGCCACGTCCGCATCCACGAGATGGCGATTACGTTCGCACAGACCCGCCGCCGCGTACCTCACGGCCTGCAGGCCAAGCTCACTCCAATGCGTTTTGAGGGGGGCTCCCTTCTGACCCGCCGCGGCGGGCGCACCTGGACGCTCGAACGTCTCTACGACGGCGACCGGGAGATGCTCTACATTCTGACCTTTTATCTCCCACGATTTCTCGATCATTCGTTCAAAGAGAAACTGATCACCGTCTTCCACGAGCTGTATCACGTCAGCCCGAAGTTCAACGGCGACATTCGCCGCATGGACGGTCGCTACCACGTCCACACGCACAGCCAGGACGAGTATGATCGCGCGATGGGGCAGCTTGTCGGAGAATATTTGCGCCGCTCACCACCGCCCGAATGCATCGATTTCCTGCGGCACGACTTCCGGGGCTTGCGTGCGCGATACGGATCGGTGCTTGGAAAGCGGATCGCCGCTCCCAAGTTGATTGAGATCCCGACGGCGAAGTCGGCCTGACTCGCTGGATCGCTCTTCAGTTGCCGGCAATCTTGTGCGCTCGCTGAGGCAGCGTACTGGCGACGTGAGCGGCGGCCTTTGCCTTTACTTCCTCGGCTTTCGACACGTCCGGATTCGGCGTGGCGTCGCCACTTTCGAGACCGCGAATCCAGCGGACGGCTCCCTCGACCGATTTGAGGAAAGTCTTGTTGGTCCAGGTCGTTTCGTTGTGGCCCAGGTTGGTGTAGAAGACTTTCCCCTGACCCCAATCTTTCACCCAGGCGACCGGCATTGCGTACGGCGACGTCGGATCGTTGCGGGGTCTGAAATACGCGCTGCGCCCCCCTTTGTCGAGGATTGGCATGCACTTTTCCATGTTGAGGGTCATCAAGACGCGAACTTTATCCGGCTGCCAGTGACGGTAGCGATAGATCTCATCCGTGATCGTAAACTGGCGACCGAACGGGCGCGACGCGGGGTGTTCGGTGTCGAGGACGTCGATCGTCACGAGCTTGCCCGACGTCCAAGGATGGCTGACGAACGTCCCCCCAATCATCTGCCAATAAGTTTCGTTCTCGTGATACGTGTCGGTCGCCGAGTGAAAGCCGATGAACCCGTGCCCCTTCTGCTTGAGCCAGTCGTTGATGAAGTGATCGAGATTCTCCGGGCTGATGGGCAGGTCGAGGGTCGTATAGAACATCACGATGTCGTAGTTCTTGAGGTTCTCCCGTGTGATGTCGGCGGCCGCGTCCTGCGTGCAATGGAGGTCGAACAGTCCCGTCTGCTGCCCGAGCTGCGTCATCGCGATTTCCGCCGGGGCCAGCGTCTCATGGCGTCGGTTCACCGGGCCGTGAACATACCCTTTGCTTTGAGTCAGGAACAGGGCCTTTACCTTGGTTGGCGGCTCTTCCGCCGAGGCGACAGCAACGAAACCAATTGAGACGAGGACCGCACAAGTCATCCGAAATCGAAGCTTCACTGCAGATTCCTCCTCGAAGGGCATATGAGGTTGTGGAGGGAGGGAAAAGAGGGCGGGGGATCGACCGCACTTTGCGGGGTGGGATTCATCATAGCGCACGGCTCTTAGGCGCACAAACGCACGCGCCCGAACTCCCGGAGATCGGCTCGATTCCCCGTGCGCCCCCTCGCCTTCGCCGCACTGTCACCTTGATGACCCATCCACGCATCGACAATTGTCGAGGCCGTCACACTCTTGGTGCTGTATTTGACCGTCGGTACGGATCCAGGTCGCTGATTGACAGAGCGGATCCAACCGGGTTACAAGGGAATGCCCGAGAGAAAAAACACGAGGAATCGCCATGAATCGCTCGATCGGCAGACTTCTCTTCCTTGGAATTCTGGGACTCGCCCTGTCACTTGCTGATCAGTCGCTCGCACGCGCCCAGTGGGGCTGGTGGGACGGCTGGAATCCCAGCGCGTACAGCTACGGAGTCGGCTACTACCCGTACTGGGGGTCTTACAGCACCAGCTACTGGCCGAGTTCGTATTACGTCGGTTACGGCAGTTACTCCCTGTGGCCCTCCTATTCCTGCTACAGCCCCTGCTGCGGAAGTTCGTGCTGGGGTGGTTGTGGGGGATGCGGTTCGTGCGGCCTCTCCTCCGGGTATTGCGGTATCGCTGGTTGCGGGAGTGGATGCTGTGGCGTCGGAGGCTGCGGAATCTCGAGCTGCGGTGTGTGCGATTCAGGTTGCGGGCTGGCCTGTGCGCCCAGTTGTGGCTGCTCGAGCGGCTGCGCTTCATCCGGACCCGGGTGTGGTGCGACGACGACTCCGGCTCCTGGCGCGCGGCCCAAGCCGACGCCAGACGGTGAATTCACACCTCGAACTTACGACCCGGATGCAAACCCAAAACCCAAACCGGCTCCAACTCCGGGTGCGACAGGCGGCCCATCTGGACCGGCAGCAGCCGGCCCCGCGGCGGCGAGCCCCGAGACCGATCCAGGCGCCCGAGCCTTTTCCCGCGATCGCTCGGGAAAAGTGCCGCCACCCGACAACAACTTTGACGCGCCGGTGACGCCTAAAGCAGGTGCAACAACGAGCCCTCCCGCTGGTGGAACACCGAAGGAGTCTGACCCGACGTTCGAAACCAAAGAAGCCAAGAAGCCGACGGTCCCTGTGCAACAGCGAGGGGCCGACAAAAAAGCGCCGATCACGCCACCTGAGGAGCCAGCCGGGCCGGACGCGGCTCCTCCGCAGAAAGCAAGTCCCGATTCAAAGAAGCCTTCGGCGGAGAAGAAAGACGACCACGTCGGTAATAAAGGACCTGCGCTGACGCTCCAGGATCGTTCGACGTGGCGTCTGGCCGGAGTGTCTCGACCGCTGTTCGGCCGAATTGCGAACCGGCCAGCGCCGATTCCTTCGCGGCTCCCTTCGTCGTCCGGCGATTGGGCCGTGTTCTCTGCCGACGAAACACAAGTCGTCCGTCGATAACGCGTCAAGCGCGATTCGATCGGTACGGCTGTGTAGTTGGTTGGGATTCGACCATTGCGGCTTGACCAAATTGACTCTTCCGCGCATCCCGCGCGTCTGGTGCGGTCGCCAGATGGCGGATGCAACGTTGCCCGGAATCCGGCACTCTCACCGCAAGTCAAAGCCACACGCGGAGATTTTGCAACGCTTGAAGACACGCAGAATCGGCCGTTTTTGATACGAATTGGCACGCTGGGCAGGCCGCGCCGGGGGACGGCGTTTTCCCGTTTAAATTGGCCGTGGAACGTATATTTGTAGTGGCGAATTCGATTCAGTCTTTGCTAGACTTGTACGATATTAAGCCGTGTTCGCGCGGTCCGCTGTCGGGCGGGATCGCTCTTTACCAACTCGAAGTTCCGGCGAAAGACTGGGAAGGGTTACGGATGAGTAGCTCGATGGTACTCGAGCCTCCGACAGAAGGGGGCTCGGAAGTCGATCCGATTGAGGAGATTCGTCTCCGGACGTGGGCTCGGAAGAATTACGCTCCGATGCACAAACGCGACGAAACGCTGCATCCAATCATCCTGGACGAGATGAAGCGCAAGGACGAGGAGAAAAACTGATTTGCCCGCCCCCGGCGCTGGGGTCGGTTTTCTGCGATGCGCTCTCGTGGAGTCGGCTGCAAGGCAGCAGCTGCAAACGCGCGAGACGCTTCACAAGCGCACAAGAAAACGCCCGGGTTGACCCGGGCGTTTTCGTTTTTGGCAGACTGACTAGAGGAGTTTTCGGACGGTCAGTTGGAGCCGCGATAACCCGCCGGTTCTCCACCCCCTCGCTGCGATTCGCCGCGTTGCGTATCGGTCGGCGGCTGCTCGGACGAATTCGCGCGGCCTTGCGGCATGCTGTCGGTCGGGCGGGGCTGCGCCGGCTTGGTCCAGTTGGCGACGGACCAGTACGGATAGGTTTCGACGACGGCCGCACC
>Ga0187784_10001486_pt1 | contig 18630 bp, 17 predicted proteins | sample 1015_SJ02_MP15_2_FD_132964 | JGI IMG/M metagenome (GOLD analysis project Ga0187784, IMG submission 132964) | Tropical peat soil microbial communities from peatlands in Department of Meta, Colombia - 1015_SJ02_MP15_20_MG | ecosystem: Environmental > Terrestrial > Soil > Wetlands > Peat | place...
GCAGCCATTCGAGAAAGGTGAACTATCAAAGCTAAGGCAGCACGCGGGAGATGACTTGCTCGCTTTCCTCTTGCTGCGACACACGGGGCTTCGTGGCGGAGACGCAGTGACCTTGACCTGGCAAGAGGTCCGCTTTGACAGTGGGAAAATTGAGCGGGTGACCCGCAAGCGGGGAAAGAAAGTGATTGTGCCTATTCACCCGGAATTGCTTCACGTCTTGGAATGGGAACGGGACCGCCGCAACCCTCAGCCAACGGACCTAGTTTTGCTGAATCCCGGCAAGCGGGCGCTAGGTACTCCGCTTTCCCGACCAAGGTTGTATGAACGAATGCTGGCCCTGGGGAAACGCGCGGGCGTGCCGAATGCTCACCCTCACCGGTTCAGGGACACGCGGGCAGTTGACCTTCTCTTGTGCGGCGCTGGCGTCTATGACGTGGCAAAGGCCCTGGGGGATACCGTGGAAACCATAGAGCGGCACTACGCGCCTTTTATCCCGGAATTGCAGGAGCGGTTGCGGAAGATTCAGGAATCTCCGAACGGGTTAGAGGGGGACCGGAAGGCCGACCGTGAAAAACCCACCCAGGACCGGGCCGACGCCACAACACAGCCACAACAAGAGCCTGTATTGCAGTAATATCCTTTACAATCAAATAGTTAGCGCGAGCAAGCCTATAAGCCGAATTCTGTTTTCCGCCGGAAGGCGGAACGGCGATCATTCCTCTAGCCCCGGCATTACTGGCGGGGTCAAGCGACCTACCCGGAAGTTTTAACGGAGCGGGCAGCTCCTCCTCCCCTATTTGGTCTTGCTCCGTGTGGGGTTTGCCATGCCCCCGGTGTCGCCACCGGAGCGGTGCGCTCTTACTTTAATCCCCGATTCATCGGGGCCGCACCTTTTCACCCTTACCCCGATAGATCGGGGCGGTATATTCTCTGTGGCACTTTCCGTGTGGGAGGCGTACGGCCCCTTTTGCGGGACATCCCCCTCCGACCCTCGCTGTTAGCGAGCACACTGCCCTGCGGAGTTCGGACTTTCCTCTCCCTCGCCCCTGCTTGGCCGCCGAAGCAGCCGCTAGGGCAAGGCAGCGATCGCCCGGCTTGCTCGCGCAAGTTTCATGATAGTCTTCTGTATGGAGCGGGTCAAACTGTTCATTTGGAACGAAGAAGCCAGGAGTCAGAAGTCAGGAGTCAGAATGAAACCCTTCATGTACGCGGTGACAGGCATGGGGGGAGCAGCTGCCCGGAGGAGCGTTATCCTTTGCGAAGGCCTGCTACTGGCTGGCCTATCCCTACTGCGTATTCTGACTTCTGACTCCTGACTTCTGACTCCCGCTCGTCAGTCGTCATCGGTATGGGGATGCGATTATGCCAACTGAATGGTGGGAGACGTTTTTCTCAGGCATTGTATTGGACATGTGGCAACAGGCTGTTCCGGAAGTGTATACGCAGGTCGAGGCTGCGTTCATCAGCGGCCTGCTCCACCTGCCGCCTGGCGCGCGCATTCTCGACGCCCCCTGCGGCGAGGGGCGCATCGCTCGGGAACTGGCGGCGAAGGGTTATCAATTGACAGGCGTGGATATGGCCCGCGACTTCCTTGAAACAGCGCGAGCCAGGGCGAAACAACAGGGCCTTAACATAGCCTTTGAGCCGGCGGATGTGCGTTCGCTAAGGTTTGTGGACGAATTCGACGGCGCAGTTTGCTGGGGGAATAGCTTCGGCTACTTCGACGATGCGGGGAATGCGGCCATGCTGCAATCACTGGCGCGCGCCCTCAAGCCAGGAGGCCGGCTGGTGCTCGACGCCAGCAGCAATACAGAGTCGCGCCTTCCCAACTTCCAGCAGCATGAATGGGCCAGAATTGGTGACATTCTTTTTCTCGAGGAGAATGAATACGATCACGCCCAAGGACGCATGATTACTCATTACACCTTCGTGCGCAACGGCAAAGAGGAAACGCGCGCCGGGTCGCACCGAATCTACACCTATCGCGAAATCTGCGGAATGCTTGAAGACGCAGGCTTCGCCCAAGTGAAAAGTTACGCGTCGTTGAACAAGGACCCCTTCAAGCTTGCAGCGAATCAGTTGTTTATGGAGGCCGTCAAAGCATCATGAATTGTCCCAATGAGACGACGAAAGGACATTGGTCGATCGTGAAGATCCTGGCCGCTCTCACCTTTCTCTTGCTGGCTTGTGCTGTGCCCACTGCTCGGTTCGTGGCCGCTGGGCAAGTTGCTCCGGACCTTCTGGCCCAGGCCGACACAGTATTTCAGGAGATGAGCGAACTTACCGGCCTGCCCATCAAGTCGCCGCTCAAGAAGCAGATCATCAGTCGGCCGGAAGTCGAGAAGTACCTTTCGGAGACCCTCCACGCGGAAATGACGCCGTGGGAGATCCACATCCAGGAGGCAACGCTCCGGGCCTTCGGCCTGGTCTCGCCGGACTTCAATCTCGAGAAGTTCCTCATCAGCTTCTATACCGAACAGGCAGCCGGGTTTTACGATCCGCACCGCAAGACCATGTTTATCGCCGACTGGGTCGAGCCGGACATGCAGCGCCTGGTATTGACTCACGAACTGACCCACGCGCTTCAGGACCAGAACTTCGATCTCGAGAAATTCCTTAAGGCCGTCCACCAGGATGACGATGCTTCCAACGCTCGTCAGGCCATGGTGGAAGGTCATGCCACGGCGGCCATGATTCAGCAACTGATCGCGCCGTTGAAACTCGAGGATATGCCCTCGCTCGAACCGCTCATGGCCACGGTCATCCACCAGCAATACGAAGAGTTCCCCGCCTTCGACCGAGCGCCTTTCTTTTTTCGCTTCCAGGCGCTCTTTCCCTACGTCGAGGGCATGGGCTTCATGCAACGTGGGCTGCAATTGGGCGGCTGGAAGAGGCTAAACTCGCTCTTCAATGATCCGCCTCGTACCACCAAGGAAATCTTCGAGCCTCAGGCATACTTTGAAAAGCAACCATTGCCGAAGATCTCTTTAACCCATCCGGCGCCGCTCGCTGGAATCACCGGGTTGAATTTTCTGGCGGAAAACACCCTGGGTGAGCTGGGTTACTACGCGGTGCTAGGCCAACTGATTTCCGAGGACGAGGCGAAATCAGTGGCTTCGGGCTGGCTTGCCGACCGCTATTTGCTCTATGAAAGGCCTGCCGCCGGGCCGAGCGCCGGAGTCCCGCAGGAAGCCATGCCCTACACCCTGGTGGCGCAAACTCGCTGGTCGAGTCCTGAAGTGGCGCTCACCTTCTTCCGCGATTACCGTACCATTCTCGCTCGCAAGTATCCCCAACTCGTGCCTGACCAGCGCTCGACCACGGACCTCTTCGTCGGCGCCGCAGCCACCGGACAGGTCATCATCCTCCGCAAAGGCGAGCAGTGCCTCTGGGCGGAAGGCGTGCCCGCAGCGCAGGCCGAGGACATGTTAAACTGGCTGAACTCGCGTTAATCGAGAAGGAGTCAGGAGTCAGAAGTCAGGATAAAACGCCTAACAAGTTCGGGATGTCGTCAAGGGACGGCTCGCTACAGCGAGGCCCCCCGCACGCACTCCTGTTTCCCGAACATTCTGACTCCTGACTTCTGGCTTCTGACTCCTTACCCTTGGGCGTGCGGTGCTTGGCTTGCTCCATAGCGATCTGGTTAATGTGGGCGAGCGTCTTGGCCCCGGACGCCCCCTCGATGGCTTTCACCGCGATTTCCTGGACTTGCTGCTTCGCTTCATCAAGCTGCTTCTGGAGCGCCGCCGTCTGTGCCGACTGCCGCGCCAGGGTATCCTCCAGCGTCTTGATCTGAAGCTCGGCCAAGCGCTTTTCGGCTTCACTCTCTTTCTTCAAGAGGAGAATCTGCTGCTCGAACTTTTGCGTTGTAGCCCGGGTAGCCTCAGCCGCGGCCTGGGCGCACGCCTTTTCCAGCCGGACAGGGAAACCCTCTGATTCGCTCTTGAGCCGAGCGACTTCCTCCTCCCGCTCTTTCAGGACCGCCTCGCGCTGCTGCCAGCTTTTCTCGAGCGCTTCCTGCCTCTCCCGGTTCTGTTTTTCCAGGAGTTTCATCTCTTCTTCGTACTTGTCCTGGGCCTTTTTGCGCTCTAGCGCCTTCTTGTATTCGTATTCGTCGATTTCACGCTGCCGCTGTTTCCTGAGGTTCTCGTCTTGTTCCTTGCGCTCGCGCTCGGTCCGTTTCAGCTCCTCATCCCACGCCGCGTGCTGGGTGGCGATTTCCGATTCCAACTCCTCTTTCTTACGCGCATAGTCCTGGACGAGCTGATCGAGCGCCGTGCAAGCCACATCGATCTTGTGCAGTCTCTCGATTTCTTTCCTCTCCAATTCCACCGCTTCACGAGCGGCGGAAAGGCGATTCACTTCCTGGACAAGTTTCTCCGAGAGGCCCGCCAGCGCCTTCGAAAGATCGAGGCCCAGACCTGATATTCCGCTTACCACATCCTCGACAGAAATCCCTTCCACCGCTTGACGAATTTCTGCTTCGCGCAGCTTCGAGGTTTCCTCGCTTTTCTTGTCGGTCGTTTCTCTTGTCGCCGCGACCTCCTCACGGATCTCTGAAAATTCCTTTTCTATCTCAGCTCTTGTAGGTTTGGGTCGCGCCACCGGTTTCGCCGTTTTCGTTGCCATGTTCGTAGCCTCCTTGGCAGTCTGCACATTCTAACAAATCAAAGCTTCCCTCGCCGGACAAACTCCACCTTCAGGCCCAATCCCATCGCACCCGCAATGCGGATGAGCGTGCTGAGCTTGGCATCTTTGGTCGAGCACTCGAGGACGGAAATCTTCGGCGCGCTCATTCCGGCGCGGGCCGCAAGCTGGGTTTGGCTCAGCCCCCGTTTCTCACGCAGTCGGGCAATTTGGATGCCCACATTGAGACTCGCCAGTTCCTTTTCCACCAACTCCCTCATCACCGGGTCTTGAACTTGTCGCGCGTAGTAGTTGCTCCAACGGGTAGCCATGTCAATCCCTCCTTCTCAGTCGCTCTATATGGTTGGCCATTCGTCGCTCTGCTGTGCGCACGTCTGATTCATCGAGCTTCCATGTCGACTTCACGAGGCCGTGCAGCAGCACAAAGGTCCGCCGAGCATCCCCGAAATATAAAATCCGTAACCTAGTCTTGCCGAACCGTGTTCGTAACTCTCGTAAAGGTCCCTTCACCTGAGAAGAGAACGGAAACGGCAGCGAGGGGCCCTCTTCCTCCAACTTCCGGATGACAGCGAGGGCCTTGGCCTTTTGCCCCTTGGGCAAGCTCTCCAGGAAATCTTCCACCGGCGCGCTTCCATCCTTCTCCTCGTAGAAATCCACTTGCCATGCCGCTACCATATAAGGTATACCCCTGAAGATAAACTTTCAACTCAAAAAGGACGCAGCTAACGATGGCATCAAGATGGGCGATTGCGCCACCTGTAGGCCTCTTTGCGGTGCCCTAAGGGGTGGCGCAGGCGTCCCGCCCGCGCTATGGAAATGTCAAAGCACCTCTACCCACCCAACAGCTCGAGCAACTCATCCTCCTCAATCGTCTTGACGCCCAGCGCGCGGGCCTTGTCGAGCTTCGATCCGGGGTCGGCGCCCACTACCACGTAATCCGTCTTCTTGCTGACGGAGCCCGTGACGCGCCCACCGGCTTCTTCAATCATCTTTTTGACGTCGTCGCGGGAATAATGAGGCAGCGTGCCGGTGAGCACGAACTGCTTGCCGGCTAAGTTTCCCTTGAGCTTGTGGACTTTTGCCTGCTCGAACTGCAAGCCGGCTTTGCGGAGTTTTTCCATGACCTTGAGGTTTCGCGGTTCGGCGAAGAATTCGAGGATGCTCTCGGCCACTCTTGGCCCCACCTCTTCGACCTCCAAGAGTTCCGCTTCGTTGGCCTGAGCGAGCTTGTCCAGAGAGGCAAAATGCTCGGCTAAGAGCTGGCCGGTGCGTTCGCCGACAAAGCGAATGCCCAGGGCAAAGGTCAGCCGCGCCAGGCTCGCCTTCTTACTGTTCTCGATTTCCTCCCGCAGATTGCTTGCGGATTTATCCCCCATCCGTTCCAGATTGGCCAACTGTTCCTGGGTCAAACTGTAAAGGTCGGCGACGTCGTGGACAAGTCCCTTATCCACCAGTTGGTCCACCAAGGCTTCTCCCAGCCCATCAATATTCATGGCGCGGCGGCCGGCAAAATAGAGGAGCGATTCTTTGAGCCGGGCCGGGCAAGCCGAGTTGACACAGCGGTAAGCGACTTCTCCTTCGGCGCGGTGAACCTCACCGCCACACTCGGGACATTGCTTAGGCATGCTGAACTCCCGGCCGTCTGCACCTTGCTTCACTACCTTCACTACCTGTGGGATCACTTCTCCGGCCCGCTGGATCAGCACCGTGTCGCCAATTCTGACCCCCAGGCGCTCGATTTCATCCATGTTGTGCAGTGTGACGTGCCTCACCGTGACTCCGCCCACGTCCACCGGCTCCAAGTCCGCGACTGGGGTCAATGTTCCCATCCTCCCGACTTGAGCGCGAATATTCATGACGGTCGTGGTGGCTTGCCGCGCGGCGTATTTGTAAGCAATCGCCCAGCGCGGCGATTTGGCCGTAGCGCCGAGTTCCTCCCACAAATGAATATCGTTCACCTTCACCACCACACCGTCGATTTCGTACTCCAGGCTGTCGCGCTTCGATTCCCATTCCTGAATATAGGCCATCAATTCCTCAAACGACTTGCACTGCCGCCGGTGGGCGTTTACCTTGAAGCCCATCTTGTGGAGAGCTTCAAGGTTTTGCCAGTGCTCGCGAAGCGGCTCGCGGTTGTCCACCAGGAGGTAATAGAGGAACATGTCGAGTTTGCGCTGGGCCACGATGCGGGAGTCAAGCTGGCGCATGGAGCCGGCGGCAGCGTTGCGCGGGTTGGCGAAGCGCCCCTCGCCTGCCGCCTCGCGTTGCGCATTCGTCTGCTCGAAGGCTTTGCGTGGCAGGATGACTTCTCCGCGGACTTCCAAACGCTTTGGATTGCCGATCACCTGCGTCTGCTTGGGATCAAGGCGGAGAGGGACGGAGCGGATAGTTTTGACATTGGTCGTGACGTCTTCGCCCTCGAATCCGTCGCCCCGTGTGACGCCGTGCCTCAGCACGCCGTCTTCATAAGTCAACGCCATAGAGAGGCCGTCCAGCTTCAATTCCCCCACGTACTCGACGCTCGCGCGGCCTGAAAGCTCGCGCACTCGCCGGTCAAAGTCCTTCAGCTCCTCGACCGAGTAAGTGTTGTCCAGGCTCATCATCGGGACCGAGTGCCGCACCTTGGGGAATTCCTCCGCCGGTTGGCCGCCCACGCGCTGGGTAGGAGAATCCGGTGTGATAAGCTCCGGATGCTGGGCCTCCAGCTCCTGAAGCCGGCGCATCAGTTTGTCAAACTCAAAGTCGGAGATTTCCGGGTTGTCCAGGACGTAATACCTATACTCATGGTAGCGGATCCCATTTCGGAGCTTTTCAATTTCCTTTTCGATGGCTTTGGCCACGTAATCCTCCCCACCAAGCGCCGTGGGCTGGCGCACAGCGAAGCTTTGTAATGCAATATCGTAAATCCTTTCCCGAGGGGAATTATAACCCACCGGCGCACGCGAATCGGCCGACTTCGGGGAGGCTGGGGTGCGGGAATGACTGTGGCTTGGGGCGCCCTGTGGCCCAGCTCAAAGTTAGTGGGTCAGTTTGGTTATGTAGCGGCGAGTTTACCTCGCCATATGACGGCGTAAAGCCGCCGCTACGCCAACCTGACCCACTGCCCGGTCGAAGCTTGGCTTGACAGGCGACTGAATCCGCTGCTAGTGTCGGTACGTCGAGTCAATGGAGGCAGGAGAAGGCGGAGTCATGAATCTGCGCGCATTATGGATCCTGGCTATACTTACTCTGATTATGGCAGTGCCTGCGGCAGCGCAGGAGAAACCCGTCAAGGCGGGCACGGCGCGCTATGGAGACTCGACCGCCACGGCGCGCAAATACCAGAACCTTCTGTACGGCGTTATTAAGACGATTGACGCCAATGCTATGGTGCTGGAAAAGACCAAAGCCGGCATCGACCAGACTCTTAAATTTGAGCCCAAGACCAAATTCATTCGCGACGACAAGCCAAGTTCGCGGGAGGTTCTGAAGGTGGGCGACCAGGTCTACGTGGATGTCCGCGAGGACAAGAAGACTGGCGACCTTTATGCCAAGAAGGTGGTCACGGGCATCGTTGTGCCAGTGGAGTAAGAAGCCGGAATGAGGATATTGGCGGTGCCTTTGTCCGGGCTGCCCCCAGTCTTGACAGAGAAGCGATGCGGCTGCTAGTGTTATCGAAGGAAGGGAAAACTCGTGGGGAGTGGCTGCAAGTGAAGCTGCGAATGGCTGTCGTGGCTTTGGTCCTCGGTTTGCTCAGCCCCACCTCTCCATCTGTCGCCCAGAGGGGCAGGGGAGGAGGGGAAGGCAGCCCTGGGCCTCTTGGCGTCGCTTCCAATGGCACAGGCACGGCAGGGGAAAAGCTAAAGGGTTTTATTTACGGTGTCGTTAAGACGCTGGATAAAGATGAGATGGTCCTGACCAAGACCAATTCCGGGGTGGACCAGACCTTCAAGTTCGAGAAAAAGACTAAGTTTATTCGTGACGGTAAGAGTAGTTCGCTCGAGTCCTTGAAACTGGGTGACCAAGTGTGGGTGGATGCCAACGAGGACAAGAAAAGCGGCGACTTTATTGCCCGGAAGGTTGTCAGCGGGGCCTTCCTCATGTAGTCCTTTCGATAACCCTGAGGCGCGCTTTGGCTCGACTGTAACGTGACAGGATCACGCCTGCATGTAAGGGTCAATCCCCTTCCGCACCCGCAGGCCTCCTCTTGAAAAAAGGTACCCTCATTTACAATCCGATTGCGGGGCGGCATCCGGCGCGGCGCGTGCGCGAGATTCGGAGTGCTGCTGCCCTTTTACGTGAGGCAGGGCTGGAGATTGAGTTGGCTGCTACAGAGCGGCCCGCCATGGCGAGCGATTTGGCGCGGGGGGCGGCTGCGACAGGCGCCGAGGTAGTCTTGGTTTGCGGCGGCGATGGCACTATTAACGAAGTGATTAACGGTTTGGCCGGAGGCCAAGTGCCGCTTGGCTTGCTGCCGGGAGGGACAGCCAACATTTTGGCGCGGGAGATAGGGCTTCCGCTAAGCCCGGTTCGCGCTGCCGCCGAGCTCTCGCGCTGGTCCCCCCGCCGTGTTCCCCTGGGAAAAGCCACGTGGTGCGCGGAGAGGCCCTCGAGCCGCGGAGCTCCGGCTCAAACAGAGCAAGCTACTCGCTACTTCATGACCGTGGCCGGGATCGGCTATGATGCCTACGTCGTCTATAAGCTTTCACTCGAGATGAAGTTGTCGTGGGGCGTGGCAGGATACATCATGGAAGCGTTACGGCAAGTCTTCCGCTACCCATTCGACAGTTTTTTCTGCCGCCTGGACGGTGGGCCGGAGCGTATCGCTACGTTCGCCGCCGTCCAGCGAGCCGGCAATTACGGGGGATGGCTTCACCTTACCCCTGACGCGCGCTTCTTTGACGACCGGTTCACTCAGTGCCTTTTCAAAAGCCGTAATCGCGCTCGCTACTTCCTTTACTCAGCTCTGGTTCTGGCGCAGCAACACTTCCACCTCGGTGATGTGGAACTTGTGCAAGCGCGCAAGCTCGGCTGCGCCGCCACGCATGCCGGCGGAACCATCCGCTTCGAACTCGATGGCGAACTGGTCGGAACGCTCCCGGCAACATTCGAAATCGTGCCCGATGCCCTGACCCTGCTGGTTCCATAATTCGAATATCGAAACCCGAAAATCGAAACTCGAAAGGCGACACTGGAAAACAGGGACTGGGGAGCGCAAACGGGGAAAGTGGAAACTGGAAAATCGAAAATCGGAACTCGAAATTCGAAAATCGAAACTGGAAACTCAATACCGAAATTGAAAAGCGGAAACCGAAAAGGGAAAATTAGAGGGAGGGAAGTGGCAACTGGAAGCTGAAACTGGGATGTCAGAAACGGGAGAATAGAAACTCGAAGGCGGAAATTCACATTAAGTGAAGCAACGTTTAATCAGACCGGCCAGTTAGGCTTTTCCATTTCGAGTTTGGAATTTGGCTTTTGCAGTTTTTTGTTTTCGAATTTCGATTTTCGAATCCCGATTTCCGAATTTCGATTTTCTGATTTCGATTTTTGAATTTCGAGTTTCGAGTCCCGATTTTCGAATTTCGACCTTCGAATCCCGATTTTCGAATCCCGACTTCCGAATTTCGATTATCGAATTTCGAGTTTCGATTTTCGAATTTCAAGTTTCGAGTTTCTATTTTCGGATTTCGATTTTCCAATTTCAGATTTCGAGGTTCGAAAGGGGCATTTCGTCTTGAAATTTCAAATTTGAAATTTGAAATTCCCGGAGCCGCCGTGGATAACCTGACCCATACTCTTACCGCCGTCGCCTTGAGCCACGCCGGGCTGCATCGCAAAACGCGCTTCGCCACCCTCACTCTGATTGTGGCTGCAAACCTGCCGGACCTCGACATCGTCGCCCGCTTCTGGGGAAGCGCCACCTATCTCAAGTACCATCGCGGTTTCACCCATTCGATTCTGGGAGTCAGCGTGCTTGCCTTGCTGCTGGCATGGACCATTTACTTTCTCGGTGGCAAGGCCAAGCCCAAATCCGGACCGGCAGTCAGCCTTCGCTGGCTTCTGATCCTGGCGTGGATTGGCACGGCCAGCCACCTATTGATGGACTTCACGAATTCCTACGGGGTTAGGCCTTTCCTGCCCTTCAGCGGGCGCTGGTATGCCTGGGACATCATGTATATCTTCGATCCTTTGCTGATTGTCCTGCTTTGCCTTGGTCTGGGGCTTCCCACGTTGCTGCGGCTGGTCTCGGAAGAAGTTGGGGCGAGCAAATCCCGCCCCGCGTGGGGTGCGGTGCTCTCGCTCTGTGTGCTGGTATTTCTCTGGGGTTTACGCGACCTCGCCCACCGCCGCGTTCTCGGGTTACTCGAAACGCACACTTACTTTGACGAAGACCTGCTTCGGGTCGGAGCTTTTCCTTCCCCAATCAACCCCTTTGAGTGGACGGGAGTGGTGGAAACCGACACCGCCTACGATGTGCTAAGTGCGAATGCCCTGGATAATGATGTCGACCCTCGGTCCGCACAGCAATTGCATAAACCCCAGGCCTCCGCCGCCCTCGAGGCAGCCCTGAAAACGCGCACAGGACGCATCTTTATGGATTTCGCCAGGTTCCCCTGGGCCCAGGCAGAGCAAAACGAGGAGGGTTTTGACGTGCAGATCCGCGATCTGCGCTTCTACACGACCTTTGGCGCTCGCCCTTTCCTGACACAAATCGAATTGGACAAGTCCTTGCGAGTGCGCTCGGAATCTTTCAGTTTCAGCGCCCAGATAGTCGAGAAATCGAGGAGTCGAGGAGTTGAGGAGTAGAAGTTTTTGACCTTGGATTTCGAGTTGGGAGGCGGGGGGACGAGAGGAGAATTGAGGGGAATCGTGGAGTCGAGTGCCAGAGCCTCTTAACTCCTCGACCTTCGACTCTCGACTTGGCTTAGCCCGAATCCTCGGGACCAGCCACGCGGCGGCTCTTCCACCAGCGGGAAAGAATCGTCAAAACTATGACGGCCAGGATGGTCACCAGCGAGGCCCAAGTGAGGTTTTTCCTCAAATAAGCCTCCGCCTCGGCGCCGTAACGCGCCCCCAGCCACGCTTCAGCCGCAAATCTCAAGCTGCGCCCTACCAGCAAGGCAGCGCCGAAGCGGAACGCATTCATGCGCAAAGCTCCAGCGGCAAGAACGAAAATTTTCAGGGGGGCCGGCGGGGGCAGCAAGGAGGCGACCAGCATCGCCACAAAGTCATTGCGCTCCAGCCAGAGACGCGCACGGTTCCCCTTATTCGCGGCAGGCCGGCCGCCGGCCAACCTTCCTCCGCCGCGCGCGATGCCATACATAACATAGCACCCCAAAAGCGAGCCGAGCGTGCTCAGCAACGCATAGAAGGGCCCACGAGCTGGATGCTGGCTGGCCAGAACAATAAGCGCCAGATCGTTGATGCCCGGGAATGGAATGAAAGAAGAATCCAGGAACGACAAGAGGAAAAGGCCCCCACCATAAAGGGCCAGCAAATGTTCGAGTCTCGATGCCAGCGATTTGAAGAATGGCAACCGGGTGCACCTCGCAAGTTAAACCTTTGCATTCTATGCGGCTTCGCACCCAAGACGCAACGCCGTTCTTCAGAGTAAGGCGTGGAGTGCCGTTTCCACTTGGGCTCCGAGCCACTCCCAACTGAGCTGGATTTCTCACCACGGGGGGGAAGGGCAGGGCTTTAGAGTGTGCGGGAGCGCGGGCATCCTGCCCGCACCGTGCGAGAATTTACGGCGCGAAATGCGGGCAGGATGCCCGCGCTCCCGCACATTTTCAAGGCAGTGCGAGACTCCTCGTCGCGGCAGCCGCGGAGGCGATGGCGCGGGGCGAGGCCGGGGCAGGGATATAGGGTTGCTCATTACGTAAAGAAGGTAACACAGCAATAATTAATGATAAGAGATTTACCGGCTGGGACGCTTCCGCCGCTTAGGCTGGTGATCCAGCCCCAGCTCTTCGCTTTTCCGGCTGAGGGTGTTGCGATGAATCCCCAGAGCCTCGGCTGTCTTGGACTGGTTTCCGTTGTTCTTTTCCAGCATGCGCTGGATAAAGCGTTTCTCGAATTCGCTTACGGCGTCGGGAAACTCAATTCCTTGTTCGATCATGCGATTGACGAGAGCTTCTAGCTGGTCTTTCACGGCAGTGCTCCAGTGTGGGAAAATTTGCTCGCTTTGCACGACAAGCCGACTTCGAGCAGCGATGGGCTTGTCCTCAGCCTCCCCTTTTGCCTTCCCTTCCGACGGGCAAGCATGACCAGGGACTAGTGCTTAATGGCATTCTTATCGTTCTGAATCAGCGTTTCTCTGAATCGCTCAAACCCCACGCGAAACTGTGCTTTGAGGTCGGTGGGCATGGCCAGGGAAATAATGTTTGCTCCGGCGGTGACGTAAGGAGCCAGAGATGATCGCTGCACAGCTTCCGGCTTGATGGTGAAAGCCAGCAGAGCAAGGAGCAGAATGCAATCCACTACCATCCCACGCACTAGGCCGAAAACTCCCCCCAGAAACCGGTCGAACCATTGAATGCCGGCAGTCTTGATCAACTTCCGCGCCAGCAGCGACACCAATCCCCCCAGCAGCAGGGTTCCCACAAACAGCACCAGAAAACCCAAGCCCAGGGCGATCTCGTGCGACTTCGTCAGGTCCTCGAACCAGAGGGCGGCCCTGGGGTATGCCACCGCTGCCACCACCAATCCAACCACCAGGGAAGCCAGGGAGATCAATTCCCGGACGAACCCTCTCGAAATGGCCGCCGCCACTGATACCACTACGATGGCGGCAAAAATCCAGTCCAGCCAGTTCCACGCACCCATGATCTTTGGCGCCGGCCGCGCCCCATCCTGTTTCAGTTAATATACTTTCCAGTCAGAAGACTGTACGCTTGCCGGTATTTCTCACTGGTTTTCTCCACCACCTCAGGCGGAAGAGGAGGTGGGGGGGGCTGCTTGTTCCAGTGAAGTGATTCGAGGTAATCGCGAACGAACTGCTTGTCGAACGAAGGCTGTGTTTGACCCGGCCGGTAGCCCTGCTGGGGCCAGAAGCGGGAAGAGTCCGGGGTCAGTACTTCATCGATGAGGACGATGTCATTTCCCCTCCGCCCCCATTCGAACTTGGTGTCGGCGATGATGATGCCGCGTCCTGCGGCGTAATCTCTGGCCAGAGAGTAGAGTTCCAAGCTAGAGTCGCGCAGTTTTTGGGCGGTCCCTCTTCCCACGATCGAAATCGTTTCCTCCCAGGTGATATTTTCGTCGTGGCCGGTCACGGCTTTGGTCGCCGGGGTGAAGATCGGCTGGTCGAATTTGGATCCCTCGCTCAGTCCCGCCGGCAGTTCGATGCCGCAAACTCTGCCTGTGGCGCGGTACTCCTTGAGCCCTGAACCCGCCAGGTATCCTCGGACAACACACTCGACGAGGAAGGGTTCGGCCTTCCGCACCAGCATCGAGCGACCTTCCAGTTGATCGGCAAACGGCTGAAGCTCGGAGGGGTAATCCTCCAGCCTGGAGCTCAGAAAGTGGTGGGGGAACGACCTCCCGGACATCTCGAACCAGAAGCACGAGAGCTGCGTCAAAACCCACCCCTTGCTCGGAATGCCTTCTCCCATCACCACATCGAAGGCCGAGAGGCGGTCGGTCGCGATGATGAGAAGTTGGTCCGCCCCCGCCTCATATATATCTCGGACCTTGCCGCGGGAGAAAAGCTTCGCTCCGGGCAATCGAGTCATCGTGAGCACAGATTGTCGATTTGCTTGCATGACGCTTCTTCAGAGCATCCGCCATTCTAAGACATCATAAGAAGTTGTCAATGAAAAAAGAGAGCGAAAAAAATGCTTCACGATTTTTTTCGAGCCCACTGAATGTTGGGTGGAGATTGAAATGAAACACCAGATGAAGAAGGCAGGAGTCAGAAGCCAGAAGAATGTCCAGTATTCGGCACTTGCCTTGCGCTACTTTCCTGCTTCTAATTCGCTCGAGCCGTACAGCGGCGAATCCTTGGGAAAGGGCTCATTCCAAATATAGAAGCTGAACCAGTCCAGGTTAGCTTGCAGCAGTGCGCGCTGCGATTTTGGCTTGTTTACTCCGTGGCCGAATCCTGTGTACAAGATCAACCGAGCCAGCACTCCCTGATCCTGCAACCCTCGGTACAACTCGAAGCTGTCGGGCACCGGCACGCGCTTATCGTTGCTGCCCTGTTGAATCAGCGTGGGGGTCTTTGCTTGCTTTATGGTCGTAATCGGCGATGTCTTTGCATAGACCTCCGGGTCATCCCACGGCGTTGCATGTAGATACTGCCGCGTAAATGGGGTAATATCCGTGTTCACGTAATAAGTCGTCCAGTCGCTGATTCCCGCTCCCACCGAGATGGCCTTGAAGCGATCCGTGTGAGTCGTCAAGAACGCCGAGATGTACCCTCCTTCGGACCAGCCCATCGCGCCCAAGCGGTTTGGGTCCACAATCCCTCTTGCGATGAGGGAATCCACTCCGCTCATCACATCCCACATGTCACCGACCCCCAGATTCCGTACGTTCAGGGCGCGGAACGCCGCGCCATACCCTGCGCTGCCCCGGTAGTTTGGCTCCAGCACAAGCGCCCCCTTGGACAGGAACGTCTGCACCGGATACGCGTACTCATCGGGCGATAGCGTTGGTTCCGACGTGCCGGTCGGCCCTCCATGAATTACGACGAGCAGCGGATATTTCTTCGATGCATCGCAGTCGGGCGGCTTATGCAGAATTCCCTCGATCGTACTCCCGTCCTGACTCTTCCACGAAACGACTTCTACAGTGCCCAGTTTCCAGTCCTTCACCTGCGCCGTGATATCCGTGAGTTTTCTGGGCGCAAAGGGGGAAACAGCCGACATAAACAATTCCGTCATGTGGGTCGCATCTTCGGTGATGAACGCCGCTGTCTTGAAATCTCTAGTGAAGGATAAATCCTCGATCAACAGTGAATCCGGCAACGTTATTCGCTGAATTTCCAGCGATGCCGGATTCACACGAAACACATGGGCATTCGTTTTTTGTTCAGCGGCCAAATAAATTCCGTCCGGTCCCCAATCAATGAGCTGGGGATCTTCATCGAACTTGCTTGTCAGATCCCTCACGTCCGCGGCTGTCGTCGCCGGCTTCGCGGCCACTGTCGCCACGTCGACCGCAGCAATGTGCCCGTTCGTGTAGTAGTAATACGGCTGTGCCAGCGCCGTATAGAACGCCAATTGCTTTCCGTCCGGGGAGAATACCGGTGAAGTGTCGGGACCCGGCAGCGCCACGATTCTCTTCACGCTCTTATTCTGCCCCAGCTCGAGCAAATAAATATCTTCCTCACCGCTGAATGCCAGCAGCGGATTTTTAGTCGCGCTGAACGCAATCTTGGTCGAATCCGGCGACCAGGCAAACGAATTGATATTCAGTGTCACATCGTCTGTCACCTGCTGCGCTGCTGTTGGGAGATAACCCTTTACCGCCGCTCCTACGTCGACCACCCATAGCTGTTTCTGCTGATAGTCTTTTTCATAAACCTCATAATCGCTGTACTTTTCCTTGCGGTCCTTGCTGGTTTTGCGCTCCGGCGGATTCGCAGTGAAGGCAATCCACTTGCCGTCCTTGGACCATTGAAAACCTTCCACGTCCGTCTCCGATTTTGTCAACTGCCACGCTTCGCCGCCCTGAGGTGAAATCAGCCAGATCTGATGATCTGCAATCTTTCCACCGCCTGCCTCGGCATCCTTGCCTTCCTCCTTCTTCTCCTCTTTCTTTTCCGTCGAGAGTGGCTCAATCGCGGACGACTCGCGCTGCGTGATAAATGCCAGCCAGTGCTCGTCCGGCGCCCATTCGGCCTGATCGGCCGACTTCCTTCCCCTCGTCAATTGAAAACTTTCGCCCGTCGCTGCATTCACCAACCACAACTGGGACACGTAGGCATTGTCCTTCCAATTTGTCTCTCGCATTCGATAGGCCACGAACCGCCCATGGGGAGAAATCTTCGCCGAGTTGATGGTCCTCAAGCTCAGTGTTTCATCGAGCGTTGGCGTGTGCTTCGTTTGCGCGCACAACAATCCGGGCAGGAGCAGAAAAAGCAAGAAACGTGACACTGAATTCATGGCGTTATCCTCCGGGCTGGAAATAATGGTTGATTGTACATCTGCTTGGACTTCAGGATGGAGGGAATTCCGCCTGATTTCTTTAACGAACTTCTGGCTCACCTGGGAAGAGCAAAGAGTAAAGGATGAAGCGAAACGGACACTGAGGCTCCACCCTTTAACTTTTACCCTTTAACCTTTGGACCTAGCCGCTAGCCACTGCTCTTCTCAGCCCCGCGTCCCAGGCGGCCTCCAGGGCGCGCTCGAATTCGGCGCGGGTAAGGCGCCGGTTGATCTCGGCGTGCTCGAATCTCGAGACCTTTCCTGCGGGATAGTACTGGGCCATGAGGTTGACGTAGGTTTCAGGAGAGAGCTCGTCCGCGATCCAGCGCATCACGGCCCACGTGCCCGCCACATCCTCGGGCATCACCAGATGGCGGATGAGCAAACCGCGCCGAGCAAGGCCATTGTGCGCAATGACCAGGTTTCCAACTTGACGATGCATCTCCTTAATAACACGGCGCGCGACCTCAGGATAGTCCGGAGCCCGCGAATATTTCCGCGCCATTGCCGCGTCCCAGTATTTGAAGTCGGGCATGTAGATGTCCACGAGCCCGTCGAGCAGTGCGAGGCTCTCCATCGAGTCATAGGCGCTAGTGTTATAAACCAGCGGCAGCCTAAGGCCCCCTTCAATGGCGAAGGGCAGCGCTTCCACGATTTGCGGCACCACATGCTCCGGAGTCACGAGATTGATGTTATGGCAACCCTGCGCCTGAAGATCCAGCATCCGGGCGGCAAGCTCGCGGGGCGGCGTCGGAGTGCCACGCACCTGCCAACTGATGTCGAAGTTCTGGCAGAAAACGCAGCGCAGGTTGCAGCCCGCAAAGAAAACTGTTCCGGAGCCTTTCCAGCCGGTCAGGCAGTCTTCCTCGCCATGGTGCGCAAAGTGGCTGGAGACGAAGGCATGGCGGCCCGTCTTGCAGACGCCGAACTTGCCTTCGAAACGATTGATCTGGCAATTTCGCGGGCAGGCCGTGCAGGCTTGGAGCGATTGGCGCGCACGTTCCACCCGTAGCGTCAGATGATCACTGGCGTAGGTCCGCAGATAGACGGGCTCGAAGGGTTCGGGCTTGGAGTTGCTCATCCCTGGCTTCAACTCTCTCATCTGTAGATCGTAACCGCCTTTACGTCAATGGGCCGCCTCGTCTGCTTTGTGGGGCCGCACTTTCTTCATCAAGAACATGAAGGGTATCATGACCAGGATGACGACCGCCATCAGCCAGAAGTCATCGAGGAAGGCCAGCATGGTGGCGTGGCGCATCAGCAGTCCGTAGGCCAGACCTTGCGCCTGGCGAGCCGCCTGAACGGGATCCGATCCTTGCGTCACCAGCATTTGCCTGGCCCCACCCAGCATCGCCTGATAGGCGGAGTCGAGCGGAGTCATGTGGCTCACCAGCACCGCCTGATGGAATTGGCCGCGGCGCGCCAGCATCGTCACCACGCCGGCAATGCCGACGCTTCCTCCGATGTTGCGCGCCAGGTTGATGATGCCGGTGGCATTGTTAATCTTCTCTTTGGGAATGAAATAGAAGGCCATCACGTTTATGGGCACGAAGAGGAAAGCCATTCCCGCCGATTGATAAACTCTCGCCATCATCGCCGTACGAAAATCGATATCCAAGTTGAATCTCGACATATGAAACAGCGAGACCGCCAGCACCGCCAGGCCGAACACCACCAGCCAACGCGACTCGAACCGGGTGAGCAGTTTTCCCACTACCGGCAGGAGAATTATCACCAGGAACCCTCCCGGGGAAAGCACCAGGCCGCTCAAGAGTGCGGTGTACCCCAGCAGGGTTTGGAGGAAGATCGGAAGCAACGCGGTGCTGCCATAAAGCACAACTCCCAGCATGAA
>Ga0187784_10001487_pt1 | contig 18626 bp, 13 predicted proteins | sample 1015_SJ02_MP15_2_FD_132964 | JGI IMG/M metagenome (GOLD analysis project Ga0187784, IMG submission 132964) | Tropical peat soil microbial communities from peatlands in Department of Meta, Colombia - 1015_SJ02_MP15_20_MG | ecosystem: Environmental > Terrestrial > Soil > Wetlands > Peat | place...
AAAACAGGAGAGTCCTGGTTACGGGGGGTACGGGCTTCGTCGGAATTCATTTCGTTCGGGAACTCCTCAAAAGAGGCGCCCGGGTCGTGGTTCCCGTCCACAAACGTCCCTTTCCCGTCGATGGTGAGGCTGTTGAGACCGTTACGGCCGACCTCACCATGGAGGACGACTGCATGCGCGCATGCGAGGGAGTGGATTTCGTATTCCATGCCGCCGGGGCAGTCTCCGCCGCCGCAACCACGGTTGCCAACCCGTCATCTGCCATTGTCACCAATCTCATTCTTACCGCCCGTATGCTGGAAGCCGCCTGGTCTCAGGGCGTCAAGAGAATGCTGATCTTTTCGAGCGGCACCACCGCTTACCCTGCATTCGACCATCCGGTCAAAGAGGAAGAAATGTGGGAGGGACCGCCGCCCCCGGTTTACTTTGGCTACGGTTGGATGCGCCGATACCTTGAACTTCTGGGTCAATTCGTTGCTTCAAAATCACCCATACAGATCGCCATTTGCCGGCCCACAGCGGTTTACGGGCGCCATGACAACTTCGATCCACAAGCCGGCCACGTTATACCTGCCCTTATCCGGCGCGCACTGACGCGAGAAGATCCCTTTGTGGTGTGGGGTACCGGCGAGGAAGTACGCGACTTTCTCCACGTTACCGACCTGGTGCGCGGATGTCTGTTGCTTCTGGAAAGACACGCAGTGTGCGAACCGGTAAACATCGGCTTCGGGAAGCCGTCTACCATTAAAGAAATAGTGGGTACTATCCTAAGGTTAACCGGTCATCAGGATGCCAGGGTGTTGTTCGACGCCTCCAAACCCACGACCATTCCATACCGTATGGTATCGACTGCCAAGGCCGAAAGAGTATTGGGGTTCGTACCGCAAACATCTCTTGAAGAGGGTCTCAGAGACACCGTGGAATGGTACGGGAGAACTGTCACCAAAATGACTGGGATTTAAACAGGGGAATAAAATGTCGGTGATTGGCCAGGAAATAAGCAACAGGGTGTTTTCTTTGCTGAATCGGGGACAAGTCGGTCCTGCACTTAAATATCTCAATGCAAATATCTCCACGTATCCCGATGAACCGACGCTCCTCCATCTGGTGGGAGTAATCTGCGCTTCCATCGGGCAAACCGAAGCAGCCGTCAGGGCATTCCAGGAGAACATAAAGCGGTTTGGCAACACGTTTCGGGAAAGCTACTTTGACCTTGGAAAGATATATGAAAGCCGCGGGCTCATAGACGAGGCGGTCGAAATGTGGAATCATGATTTGAGAGACCAGGATCGCCATAGCATGGCGCTTCAGGCTATGTTGAAATCTTCTAATATATCCAGTTCTCATCTTTATTTCGAACAGAGAAAATGGGTCGCGCGGTACGCCAAGGTTCCGTTTTCCGTCCGTGACCATTCGTTTGAGCCCTTCACAGAGGGCCGGGTAATTCGTGTGGGATATGCGTGTTCTTTTTGGAACAGCGATACCATAATGAACCAACTGGTGCCCATCATTCGCAGACACGACCGGTCGAAAGTCAGCGTGTTCGCCTATTCGAAACACGAAGTTCCCGACTCGATCAGAAGTAGTGTAGATGAATTTCGCGTAGTAGGCGACTTGAACGATGCTCAGTTCGTTGCCAGGGTACGCCTGGATAATGTTGACGTTTTTGTGGAGTGTACGGGCTATAGTCCAGGGAACCGTTTTACAGCAATGGCGTCGCGGTGCGCCCCGGTGCAAATCTCCTATCTGAATCACACCGGGACATCGGGTGTGCCCAACGTGGACTATATTCTCGCCGACCATATTTCCTTGCGGGAGGAAGAAGACCTCTACTACACGGAGAAGGTCTACCGTCTGCCGGGGTGCTTCTTTTGCTTCAACTTTGAAGAGACACCCCATCCGGACCCCCGTCCGGCCCCCCATCTTAATAACAAATATATCACCTTTGGCTGTTTCGGAAGCGGAGGCAAAATCAACGACACCCTCATATCCTGGTGGTGCGAAATACTCCGGAGTGTCCCGGATTCGCGCATCTTCATTCGAAATAACGAATTGAATCCACCAGATAATCGGGCCTTCATGGAAGCGCGCTTCAAGAGCCGGGGAATCGCACCGCAACGCCTCATCATAATGGAAGGGACCGACCGCGATGGTATCGTTGACAGCTACGGTGAGGTGGACATTTCACTGGATACCTGGCCGTACAGCGGCGGCAACACCATTGCGGAGTCCCTTTGGCAGGGAGTTCCGGTGGTTACCTACCGGGGACAGAGGTTTTCTTCAGCCTATGGAAGTTCGCTGCTGAGTGCATCCGGCTGCGCGGACCTGATTGCGGAAAGTCCTGAGGAATACATCGAAAAGGCCGTTCAACTGGCGCGGGACAGCAAGAAAATCGTCTGGTACAGAGCCAACCTCCGAAGACTCACGCGAGAATATGGTTTCAATGATCCAGCGGCGTTTGCCCGTAAGCTGGAGGACGCCTATTTAGATATGATGAGGTCCACGGTGAAAACAGTGCCCGTAAGTAAGCCTCTCGAACTAATAGAGAAAGCAATGCAGCCTGAAAACGCGCAGTTCAAAGCCGAACTTATCGATGAAGCATGGTCCGGCAACTACGCTCGCAGGGAGTACGAACCATTGAACCGGCTCCTGTTCGAGTTGTCTCTCAAGGGTCTTGGAATCAACAACGGCGCCAGCATGCAGATCTCGGGAGAGGACTGGATTATCAGGCAATTGCCCGCATTGCTAAATGGGGTACCTTCCCCGACGGTATTCGACGTTGGAGCTTTTAAGGGGGAATTTTCCAGGCGGGTCGCCGATATCATGCCCTATGCAACTATCCATGCCTTCGAGCCCATGCGTGAGGCCTATGCAACCTTGCGCGAAGGGCTGGCAGGTCCTCAATTCAGGCTGAATAATACCGGTCTGTCCGACAAGCCTGAAGGCGCAACCAATATGTTCAGCCACCGCGTGCCCTTCGGCAATGTGTGGGAGATGCACGCTTCTTTATATCGGAATCTCTTTGATGAGTTCTACCACAGCGACACCTTTACCTACCCGGTCAGCATGGATACGCTGGACAACTATTGCTCCGTCAACGAAGTTGCGCACATCGACTATCTCAAAATCGATACGGAAGGAAATGATCTCAATGTTCTTCTTGGAGCACGAAATATGATTGCCAGGAGGGCAATCGCGTTCATCCAATTTGAATTCAACTATACCACTCTGTTTTCTCGATCTTTCTTCCAAGACTTTTACAATCTTCTCCCGGTGTTTGCGTTCTTCAGGCTCTTGCCGCAAGGCCTGCTTCCTTTGTCGCCCGACGACGTCACGAGCAACAACATTTTCAACTTTCAGAACATATTGGCCGTAAATGAGTCACACATGCACCTGGTAAGACCGTTGATCGAAGCGGAGGACACCTATGGGATGACGCCCGGTGAAGACGACGCTTCCCGAAAGGTGGCCGTGACGGTGCAAAAGGACGGCTGCGCAAACAGAAATGGTTACGTCGGGGATATAAAGCAGATTCTTATCGAAAGGCCGGTCCGCAATATTTTCGATGTGGGAGCCCATGAAGGGGAATCCGCGCACATGTTCAGGCAAGCCTTTCCAGAAGCGCACATCTTCAGTTTTGAACCATCGCCGGAGACGTTTTCGGTCCTGCTGGAGAAGACAAAGAGCCTGGCCAATTACTCTCCCATCAACTATGGCTTGGCGGAGAAACCCGGCCCGAAACTGTTCCACCAGAGCAGTCATACCTGCCTGAACAGCTTTCTCCCCTCGGGAAAGGAATGGCCCTGGAAGTCCCATTTGCTCAAACCCGACAGAGAACTTCAGTTTCAATCGTTGGACGCCTTTTGTGCAAAAGAAGGCATCACGGATATAGATATCCTTAAAATTGACGTTCAGGGAACTGAGATGTTCGTCCTGCGAGGGGCTTCCGGTTTGCTTAAAACCCAATCCATTAAATTCATCATTACGGAAATACTGTTCATTGATTTATATGAAGGACAAACCAGTTTTGCGGAAATTTTCAATCACTTGATTGGAAACGGATTCAGTTTTACAGGTTTGTACAATCACTTTTACGACCCGCTCAAGCGTCTTTGCTGGTGTGACGCTGCTTTTGCCCATTCGACGATGTTCGGAGGCAAAGGGGACCTAGTGTTGCCTTAGGCAGCTCTCAGGTTCTGTATGAATTTCAGGGCCTCAAGGAATTCCATAATGACTGAGCAAAATACATCAACTCAAGAAATCGTCCATCCGCAGAAGCTTCTTTCCGCCTGCATGGCGGCAAGAAATGACGATTACTGCGGCAATTTCCGGTATCGCATTAAAACGGCCTTGAACCACTTTGCCAGGCTCGCCGCACGATTGGATATCCTTGATCTGGTCGAGGCCGTCATCGCGGACTGGAACAGCGAGCAGAAAATAGGCGATGTCCTTGACCTCAGTCCCGAGGCAAGAAAAATTTCGAATTTTGTCTATGTTCCGCCTGATGTCGCCAGGAATTACAATCTGCCAAACAAGAACTTCAACACTTCGCTTTCAGCCAATGCCGCCATCCGAAGAGGCAGTGGCCGGTATTTGATGTTCATGCCCTGCGATATTCTATTTTCGGAGGCCGGTCTGGGGAACCTGGTCAAGCTGCTGCAAGGGAATATGCAGGTTCTCTTCGACCCCCTGAAAGCCCTTATGCTGGTGACCCGCAAGTTCATTCCGTGGGAGTTCATCAAAAGAGAGCCAAGTGTCGAGACGATAGAACGGTTCCTCACGTACAACTCATGGAGATGCACCGATCCGCCCTACTTTCCTGGAGTGAACGCCCATATGGGGGCGTTGATCATGAGCCGCGATCTGTGGAATTTGACCGGGGGAATAGACGAGACCCTGACTAAATGGGGATGGTCGGATGTGGAGTTGGGACTCCGTGTAAATCAAATCCATCAATCCGTCAGCCTGAATCACTTCGGTATATCCTGCTACGAGATGGACGTTGAACCGGAAGTGAGAAGCAAGAGTCAGAAGGACAAGAATCCTTATATTGTTTCAAGAACGGTGCAAGCCAACGAGTCGGATTGGGGGCTGGGCAACTGCAATTTTGAAGTGTACAGCTCGTCCCGGGCGCTTTCTGTGGAAGGCACAGAGCACAACGGCGCGATTTCCAAGCGAATACTTCTCGAAGGCCTTCCGGAAGTAACCCGGATTGGAAATGTGGTCTGCACCTTGGGTCCCAGAATACTGACAGGCGCGGAGTGGCCCTCTGCGTATATGCTGGCATTCTGCGCGCACTACTTTTCCCCTCAGTCTTTCCTCGATTTTTCTATTCTCAGGGGCGTGGCGTCCTGTGCAGTTCCTCTCATCTATCCCTGCGTAGATTTTATCGGGATAAATGAGTGCAAAACAGAATCTGATGGAAACTTGCTGTGGAATTTCGTGGAGTTTTTGGGCGATACAGCCAAGTTCAAAGGTCATTTTCACATTGTGACGGGAGATGAGGATACCGCTTTCCAGCGCCTTTTCGACTCCATAAAAATTACAGACTCTTTTGACCTGGTGTATTTCCTTCCCGATCTTTTCCCGGAATCCTGCATCACCCGTCTGAACGCCGTAATAACGCGTGTTTCCAGAAACGGCGCAATAGTTTTCACATCCGGGTCCCCGGATGTTTTCGCAAGCGTTGTTGAGCAACTGGAAAGACTGTTCCCCAATTTTGTGCTGCTTAAATCTTACAAGTATTGCGCGGGGATTTTTGTGCTTTCCATCGATCAGTCGGTAAATGAGGCCGGTTTCGATCCGTCGTATGAAGAAGGGCGCATAAATGGAGTACTGGAATGGTGGAAGAATCTATTCCTTGACGGCACTCTAAAAACAGCGATGCCGGGGACCATTCAAAGATGACACGGCATGCTGTTAGGGGGGGCGGATGTACGCCGCACTTCTAGCCCCTGCGCTTTCCCAAGGAAGGTTTGGAGAATTTGCAACAGTTTCCCGAGGTGAACGCATATGGGTGTGAGGAACAGGATTACGGTTGAGTCTTTGAGCAATCTCTTGCGGTGCTCCCCCGAGGAGTTGCCGACGGGGATAGCGGAAAAGCTCGATTCCATCAACCCCGGCTATAGGGTTTCCACCAAGTCGGATGTGGAAGGATACGTACTGGAGTGCCTTGAGAGAATTCGGTCTTCTGGTGCCAAGCGGGATAGGGACGACAATTTCAAGGCATGGGAAAACGGGTGGAGCGAAAACCTGGAGGCCATTCTCAAAGAGAGCTTCCATGAGGATCACTTGCGGCCTAAATACTTTCGTGCGAGCAGGTTCTTCCGCTTCCGAAAGGGTATCATTCTGCCGGAAAACGCGTACCTTGAGCACGACCTGTTTACAATTGTCCGCAGTTTTTTCTTCCACAAGTACTTCCGCGAATTCGGTACGGCTTATGAACTGGGGTGCGGCAGCTGTCAAAATATATATGCGCTTTCGCAGATGTTTCCGCGCATGAAGATATATGGCCTCGACTGGTCCCTGGCATCAAACAGGATTGCAGGACTGATAAACGAACAGGTTGAAGCCAGTGTGACGGGCTTGCCGTTCGACATGCTGGACCCTCCCATGGATTTTGAGATTGCTCCGCGGGCTATCGTTTTTTCCATCCACGCGCTCGAACAATTGCATACCGACCACGATGCGTTGATTTCATTTCTGTTGGCGAAGAAACCTTCCCTGGTTTTCCACTACGAACCGGTCCTTGAATTCTATGATGAATCAAACGTTTACGATTACCTGGCGCTGACCTACTCCAAGAACCGCGGCTATCTGTTCGGCTATCTTTCCGCGCTGCGGGAACTCGAAAGAGCGGGCAGGATTAGGATACTGGAGCAATACAGGCCTTATATCGGCGGAGTTTACCACGAAGCATCCCTGATCGTGTGGAAGCCGCTTTAGGCCTCAACCCGGAGAGTTCCGATGATTGAAGACACGATAGCAAGGTTCTATAAAGCCAAAAATATCCTGGTGACCGGGGGGACCGGGCTCATCGGCAGGAAGGTGGCGACTATTCTCGCCGATATGGGTGCCTGCGTACGTATCGTATCCCTGGACAGGATCGTGGCGGATCCCAGGTGTGAACACGTTTTCGGAGATCTCACGGACTTTTCCTTTTGCAAGGAGATTACGCGCGATACGGATTTCGTCTTCCATTTGGCAGGCATCAAGGGGTCCATCGACGTGACCCTTCATAAGCCCGCAAGCCATTTCGTGCCCGCCCTGATGTTCAATACCAATGTCCTGGAAGCCTGCCGTTTGAACGGTGTGGCGCGCTTGGTCTACACCAGTTCCATAGGGGCCTACGCCAGTGCCGAAGTCTTCCGGGAAGGAGAAAACGAGAGCGGCCCCCCAATGGATTTCTACGCAGGCTGGGCCAAGCGGATGGCGGAATTCCAGATTCAAACCTACAAAATCCAGTACGGCCTCGACTCTTATTTTGTGGTGCGCCCATGCAACGTGTACGGACCAGGCGACAATTTTCACCCGGAAAATGCCATGGTCATTCCAAGTCTCATATACAAAATCTTTAGAGGGGACGACCCCGTTTCAGTCTGGGGCGACGGGTCCGCGATAAGGGATTTCGCCTTTAACGGGGATGTCGCCAAGGGGATTATCCTGACCTTGTATCATGGCACCGGCAATCACCCATACATAAACCTGGGCGGGGGTAAGGGATACTCCATTCGAGAACTGGTGGAAGCGCTGCACGGCTTTCTGGACTTTCGCCCGCACTTTGACGCAACAAAGCCGTCCGGCTTTCCCAAACGGGTTATGGACATAACTTTGGCCCGGGAACTCATCGGGTATAATCCGTCAACGTCGCTGGAAGAGGGTCTTAAGCAGACATGGCAGTGGTTTATTGACAACCAAGGTGAATACCTGAGGAAACAGAATTATTTCATATGACCTCATAACCGGCCGGCCGCGATGCACTGAATGGTTTTCTCCCCCGTCCGTGCTTCGGTGATAGAAAGGACAGTGTGTCATGGAGATCGAAAAAACCAATCTGGAGGGCGTCCTACTGGTGAAGCTGGATGCCTTTGAAGACCATCGGGGTTGGTATGTTGAAATTTTCAACGAGAAGCTCTACCGCGAACACGGGATTTCCGCGAAATTCATCCAGGACGATATTTCAGTATCTTCCCGGCACGTACTGAGAGGCATCCACGGCGACAACGAAACCTGGAAACTGATCTCATGCCTGTATGGAAGATTCTATCTGGTGGTCGTCAACTGGGACGAAGCTTCTCAACAGTATCGTCAGTGGGAGTCCTTCGTTCTCTCGGATCAGAACCGTTTCCAGGTGCTGGTTCCCCCCAAATTCGGGAACGGCCACCTGGTAATGAGCGAGCAAGCCATTTTCCACTATAAACAGTCCACATACTATAACCGTGGCGCGCAGTTCACCATCAATTGGAACGACCGGGCCCTGAACATCTGGTGGCCTGTCAGCAACCCCGTCGTCTCGCGCCGGGACGAAGGCTTTCGCATTGATTGACAGTCAGCTTATCTATGCAGTCGAGCAACTCCCCTGGCTGCAAATATGTGTGGACCGAATCCTGGTGGCTGGCGTGGCGTGACCGTTCGATTATAGAAAGGGGCGGCACACGCGGTGGGGTGAATCCTGCTCGATCGGCCGGCTCAGCGAGCGCCGCGTTGCCGCTACTCCTGCTGATGCTCGGGTCGCAGCAGATCGTAGACCGATTTCACCGGGCTGAATGTAGCCGGCGGGACTTCTACGAATACCGTTATCCAGTCGGCCATGCCTCCGTTCCAGAGTCCGGGAAGTTCGAGGACCCGGATGTCGGTTCCGTCTATTGACTTCCGGGTGATTATGACCGCTTTGGGATCCACGAATTTTTTGAGATCGTAAGGTTTTCCCTCAAAATCCCGTACGCAGCATACTATATCGACCGGGTTGAAATGAGTGGATGAACTCCATATGACGTTCTGCTCCGGAGAGCTCAGATCTACCTGGGCCTTTTCAACTATCTGAACGGACTGGTCTCCATTATTGCCCTCGACCCAGAAAGGTGCCCCTCCCGGCTCGCCTGCGTTCGGGACTACGCCGCAGACTCGAATCGGCCTGTCCAAAACACCGACCAAAAGAGAGCGCTTCTTTTCTTCAGGCCAGGTTTTAAACCCCGCCGGAAAGATTAAAGGAAGCTCCCACGCTGCGAACCGGGCAGCTTCCAGGACCGCCTGGCTTGAGTCCGCACCCTTCAACCGCCGCAACAACGAATGAATTGTTTCCTGAACTGAGACCAGATGACCGCCCAGCACCTTCTTCCAGAAACAAACGGTCTTTTTGAGCCTGTCTGGAACTACGTTGTCCACGTTTTTTATGTAGACGAGATCGGCGCCGAGGTCGTTCAGATTTTCGATCAGAGCGCCGTGTCCGGCCGGTCTGAAATGAATCCGGCCAAGCCTGTCTCGAAAGGGAAATCCGTTCACGTCCACGGCTATCGTATTGGTCGAAGATTTCTGGAAGGAATAAGATACGTCGAAAGTGGTGCAGAAACGCTCCGAGTAGCGGCGGCAAACGTCTTCCCTGAGCGCCTGGAAGGCTCTCTCGTGTTCCTCCGATATGGTAAAATGCAGGATCACCCGGCCGTTGTCGACCCCCAAATACGTTACCGACTCTGCAAGATGCTCTTCGAAAGCAGTCCGGTGTTCTTCGGGGTAGGAGTGAAACAGCAGCAGGGCCTTGGGAAGACTTCCGTAACACAGCCCTCTTTCGGTGAGGAGGTATTCGAGTAGGATTCTGAAATGGCCTTCGCGGACTATTTCCTCCAGAATATATCCGTCGCAAGCCAGGGCCTCCCTCAAGTTGCGCGCGAATGGGAACCTGTCGAGTTCATTGACGAAGCGCTTGAACTCGCACGCGATCGAAACCCCTTGGGCCAGTCGCTTTTGCAGCTCATCTCTTTCGAGATACTGGGGAAGATAGAAAATCTGAAGCAGAGACTGGAACATCCTGGTGGCCGCCCCGGACGCCGGGACGAATTTCATGAACCGACCTTGGCCGGCAGCAGAGGCGTGCAAGCTGATACACTTCTCTAAATCAGCTTCTTCAATTTTGCGAACACCATCACCAAGAGTGCACGCCCTCTTGAGGTGAACAAAAAAATCGGAGCGCCGGAACGTGTCAATTTGATCAAACACTCCGGCTGTATCGATGCCCAGGGATCTCATCTGCTGATGGTCCGCATTGGTAAACCTGATGGTCATTACTCGTCCGCCGTGTGTCAAGCCTCTCTATCATTGAAAGGTTGTCCCGTCGTGGGGATGCGAAAAACTGCCTGAAGCATCGCCAACATGTTCAGCCCTGCTCGAAATACTTCGCCTACTAGGCATCAACGCATAACTTACCCAATAGTTGGACGAAATGAAAGAAAGAAGATAGAGACCTGTGCGGTCACGGCCGGGTTGCAAAACCGCCCGCCACGGGGATTCATTCTTACGGACCCACTAATGGAAATCCCCCCGGGAAGGGGGGATTTCCGCTGTTTCGGAATAAGCGATTTTTGAAGAATGCACTATTCCTTCACCAGGATCTGTATCTTGGCTTTGGACTTGAATGACTCGACGTAATTCGGGATTTCCTTGCTCAGTTTCTCAGCCTTCAGGTGTTCTTCGATGCGAGGCTTGATTTCATCAAAAGGCATCGTTCCCGCTTCTCTCTTGTCGGTTACCTTTATTATGTGATAGCCGAATTCGGTTTCAACGATGTCGCTGATTTCACCCGGTTTCATTGCAAAAGCGGCATTTTCGAATGGCGGGACCATTTGGCCTTTAGCGAAAAAGTTTAAGTCTCCGCCATTTTCCTTGCTGGGACAATCGGAAACCTCTTTTGCTACCTTGGCGAAATCCTCCCCGCCCTGGATACGCTTCTGGATGCCCTTGATCTTTTCCAATGCCTTGGCCTTATCCTCGGCAGTGGCCGATGGGTCCACTTTTACAAGGATGTGGCTGGCCCTCACCATTTCGGGAGTTTTAAACAAGGCCGGGTTGCTGTCGTAAAAGGCCTTCGCTTCTTCGGTGGTCACCACGATCTTTGGCCCCAAGTCCTTGTCTATCAGTTTCTTGATGCTCAGTTGGGTGGCCCAGTAATTCTGCATGGCCGATTCGGTAGAGTACATCTGCTTAAGTGAGATCGAGTAAGGTGTGGAACTGTTGTTCACGGCATCCACCTGAGCTTTCACCTCGGCGGAATCGGCCTTCATCCCTCTCTTCTCCGCTTCTTGTCTCAAGATTTCGCGGTCGATCAGATTGTCTAGAACTTTTTGCTTGAACGTCTGCATTTCTTTGTCGTCAGGCTGGCGGCCCGTCAGGTGAATCTGCCGGTTGAGTACTTCGATCCCCGCGCGGTAAGCCGCCATAGTAATGGGCTTTCCGTTGACCATTGCGGCATTCTGCAGTTTTGCTTCATCTTGTTTGGCGGAATCCGCGTTCTTTGAGGACGCTTGCTTGGACGATGTGTCGGCTGCGTAGGATGCGTAAAAACCATACCCGGCCAAAATTACAAAAATTGCCAGCACGGAAGCGATTAATCCAGCCTTCTTCATTTCATTCTCCTCACCAAAAAATTACCCACGGAGGCGATCTACCGCGTGGGTGCCGAATTCGATCGAATGGACCAAAGGTATTTCAAGGCGCGTAGTATAGCCATGAGAACGCTCGCGAGTCAATAACCCTCATCTGAAAACATAATCGAGATTTTGGCCTTATGACCGGTTCGATCGTCGGGCCTGCCCGAAAAAAGAATAGGGCGGTCTCATATCATACGATATAGTGTACAATAAAAAGACAGCCTGATGTGATCAAACTATCTGGGAGAAATAACGTGCTGGTCGGGGAAATCGGAGAGTTCGGCCTAATCGCGCGCATATCGGCCATGGTTCCGGAATCGGCGAGCGGGGTAGTCAAAGGGATTGGGGATGATGTGGCCGTTCTGGACACCTCGGGGCCGGAATACCTGCTCGCTACCGCCGATGTTCAGGTCGAGGGCGTCCATTTCACTCGTGAGACTATTACTCCGTATCAGTTGGGGCGCAGGGTGACGGCGATAAATGTTAGCGATATTGCCGCGATGGGCGGCAACCCCCGCTGGGCACTGGTCTCGCTTGCCATTCCAGGGAGTACGGAAGTCGGATATGTCGAGGAGTTGTATCGCGGCATGCGAGAGCAGGCGTCACTGGCCGGGGCCTCTATCGTTGGTGGGAATTTGAGCCGCATGAAATCCGTCATCGTACTGGATTTTACCCTCCTGGGAACAGTAGCGCCGGAGCGGCTTACACTGAGAAGCACGGCCCGTGCCGGGGATGCTGTACTCTTAACCGGCTCGCCCGGCGAGTCCAGGGCGGGTCTGGAATTGATTCGCCGGCCGGACCTCGTGTTGAGTGCTTCCAGTAGGAGGAAGCTGATCGATAGACATTTGTGCCCTCAGCCGCGTCTTGTCGAAGGGCAACTTCTTGCTCGTTCCGGCTTGGTCACCTCGATGATAGACGTGAGTGATGGAGTGGCCGGAGATCTTCGACATATCTGTGAATCCAGTGGCAAGGGAGCCGAAATCGAAGCTGCAAGTTTTCCGGTCAGCCTTGCGGTTTCCGAAGCAGCTCGAGCGGCCGGCGCCGATTCGCTGGAATGGGTCTTGTCGGGTGGGGAGGATTATGAACTCTTGTTCACCGCCAGCCCCGGGGCTGTGGCCTGCCTGAGAAGGATGCTGTTGGACGAAACGGGGACCTCATGCACGCAAATAGGAGAAATCACGTCCGAAGCCGGTGAAGTTTGGGTCCGGCTGGCTGATGGAGGGCGGATTGTCCCGTTTGCAGCCGGGTGGGATCATTTTGCTTGAAAAGTAGAGTCTAACCTGCTGCAAAATATCGAAATATTAAAATGAAGATACCCAGAGCACTCACTATAGCGGGATCCGATTCGAGCGGCGGTGCTGGCATCCAGGCCGATATGAAGACGTTTTCGGCACTGGGTGTTTATGCCATGTGCGCCGTAGCTGCTTTGACCTCCCAGAACACACTGGGAGTGAATGGAATAATCCAGGTAGCCCCTGATTTCGTCTCGTCGCAGATTCGTTCCGTTGTTTTGGACATCGGAGTCGACGCCGTGAAAACGGGGATGCTGTGCAACGCCGCGATTATCTCGAGGGTCTCCTCCGATCTGAAAGAACTGAAAATCCAAAAAGTGGTGGTCGATCCCGTAATGGTCGCGAAAAGCGGCCACAGGCTCCTTGAGGAGGATGCGATCGAAGCCCTTGTTTCCCAACTCTTCCCGGTGGCTCTGATAATCACGCCGAATCTGATCGAGGCCGAGACCCTGACCGGTATGCGGGTCCATTGTGTTGACGATATGAAGCGCGCCGCTGTTAAACTGAGGCAGTTAGGGCCTGAATACGTGGTCGTGAAAGGAGGGCACTTGGAGGGCAACCCGATTGACCTGCTCTATGACGGTCGAAATTTTCGCGAATTTCCCGGTCTGCGGCATCTGACTCCTCATGCTCATGGTACCGGCTGTACATTCGCCTCGGCCATAGCCGCATTTATAGCGCGGGGATCGTCAGTGGAGGATGCTGTAGAAGGGGCAAAAACCTATACCTCGAAGGCCATTGCCGAGGGACTGCCTTTGGGGCGGGGACATGGACCTGTGCACCACTTTCATGACTTCTACCGGTTTAAGCATTCTTTATCGCCGGTGAGGCAGGTGGATTGAGACCGGGTTGTAATCGAAAATCGATTCGTATATAAGAGACCGGTGGCCTTTTTTGTGCGGCGCGGACTCGCGATTTTCTTCGGCTTCAGATCCACGCAATCGCTCTAACCCAAACAACTCTTAGATTTTTGGTTCGGCTTTCGGTCGAAAATCCATGATGCAGGGACCCGGATGAAAGATCAAGTTCGCATACTGCTGATCGATGATGATGAAGAGGACTTCCTCATAGTTTCCGATATGCTTTCCGGAGCGGAAAATACCAAGTTCAAACTGGATTGGGTCCAGACATATGATGCCGGGCTGGAGGCAATTTCACGACAAGAGCACGATGTCTATCTGCTTGATTATTTTATGGGGTCCCATGACGGCCTCGATCTTTTGAACAAAGCCGTAGCTGGAGGGTGCAAGGCGCCTATCATCTTTCTGACGGCCCATGGAAACTATGAAGTCGATTTGAAGGCTATGGAATCGGGTGCATCTGATTACCTGGAAAAAGGCGAATTTACTGCTCAGATTCTGGAACGCTCTATTCGCTACTCCATAATGAGCAAGCATATCGAGGAAGAGCTAAAGCTTCACAGGAGTAATCTCGAGGGGCTCGTTAAGAAAAGAACCCTGCAGCACGCCGAGGCGCGGGCCGATGCCGAGAGGCGTGCGCATGAGGCCGAAGCGCGGCAGGCGATCCTGGAAGCCCTGCTCGAATTCATCCCTGAGGGGATTGCAGTTGTCAACTCCCCTGAACTCCAGGTGCAGGCGTTGAGCAGATACGCTATCGCCATGGGAGGCCTCACCGGTGGAAAAGGAAAGACGAAAAGGTCGCTTACCGATCTGGATTTGTCTCTCATCGACCTGTGGCCTGCAGGCTCAGGCTTGTTGAAGCCGATCAGGGATGCCGCTTTGCGGGGAAAAGTCTCCTCGAACCGGGAGCACACTCTTGAGGCACCCAGTGAAAATACTATTCCTGTACTGGTTAGCGCCGGTCCCATCAGAGATAGTTTCGGGAATGTAACAGGGGCGGTGGCCGCCTGGAGAGATATAAGCGAGTTGAAGAAAATTCAGGAAGAACTCAGGGCCGCCCGTGACAATCTCGAATTGCGGGTTCAGCAACGGACTATGGAACTGGCGGAAACCCTGAAGGAACTGGAAGGGTCCCGGGAAGAACTGAAACTCCTGGCCTCTCAGCTCCTTGGCGCCCAGGAAGAGGAGCGAAAAAGAATCGCAAGAGAGATACACGACAGCATCGGGTCATCGCTTAGCGCTGTCAAGTTTTCCGTGGAGAACGTGGCGGTTCGGCTCACCGAAGACCACGAAGTCCGGGAAGCTTTCATGATGCTGTCAAGGGCCATGGAGCATGCGATCGATGAGTCCAGACGCATCATGACCGATCTTCGGCCGTCGCTGCTGGACGATTTGGGAATTATTGCCACCATAGGGTGGTTTTGTAGAGTGTTTGAAGGCATCTACGCCGATATACCGGTCGAAAAAGATGTCAGGCTTGAGGAATCTCAGGTTCCGGAAAACCTGAAAATCATCATATTCCGGATCATCCAGGAGGCTATGAACAATTCGGCCAAGCACAGTCGGGCCAAAAAAATATGCCTGGGCCTTGCATTCCAAGATGGGTCCATTGTACTGCGCGTCAGCGACGACGGTGTAGGATTTGATCGTACGGCCGTAGCCTCGAAGGTACATGGCGTCAAATTCGGCCTTACATCCATGCGCGAGCGAGCGGAACTGTCAGGCGGAAAATTAGAGATTGAATCTGCTCTTGGAGTGGGTACGACAATCAGTGTCAGCTGGAAAATATAGCTAATGCCCGCCTCACCCGCGAAGCATGAAAACAGACCTCCATGGGACGTATTTTCTAGGTAAATCGGTTTAAGCTGTGCTGACGCTCTACCTTGCAATAAGTCGTCGCTGGCACTCCCCCCGGCTGGAACGTCACTTGATTCAGTAAATGGCCGGCTCGGATTAGTCCTTTAACCCCCGTTGCTTCCTTCCTCGGAATACGAGCCGCAGGGGTGTTTTGTCCAGCCCGAAGCTCTCCCTGAACTTGTTTGTCAGGAAGCGTTGGTAGGAAAAGTGGATGCTGTTGGGGTAGTTGCAAAACAGAACGAACATTGGTGGGCGGGTTCCGGCCTGCGTTCCGTAAAAGAACTTGAGCCTGCGGCCGCGGACTATCGGCGGCTCATGAGCGATGACCGCTTCCTGGATTGCTCTGTTCAGGATGCCCGTTGAGATTCGGCTGGCGTATTGACCGAAAACCTCGCGTACGGTCGGCAGCACCTTTTGGGTACCTTTACCGGTGAGGGCTGAAAAAGCAAGGATCGGAGCAAACGGCATGAAACGGAAACGCCATTTCAAATCTTCCAAAAAATTCTTCCTGGTTTTGGGATTGGAGTCGAAGACGTCCCATTTATTGACCCCTATGATGCACGCCCGATATCGCTCCTGGACGTAGCCCGCGATGTGAAGATCCTGGTCGGCCGCCCCCTCGGAGGCGTCGATCAACAGAACGCACACATGGCTTTTGTCAATGCTTTGAAGGGCCTTGATTATGCTTATCTTTTCGAGCTTTTTCCGCGTCTTTCCCTTTTTCCTTATGCCCGCTGTATCTATGAGCAGGTATTTGTTGGCGTCTCGCTCAAAAAGCGTGTCAACGGCGTCGCGCGTAGTTCCGGGAACCGGGCTCACAATGACGCGTGGAGCACCCAATATTCGGTTCACCAGGGTCGATTTTCCTACGTTCGGACGCCCAAGAATGGAGATGCGGATTTCGGAAACCTCCGCTTCTTCACCCGCTTCCCGGTTGCCGGGTTCCACTATCAGCTTCACCATGTCCGACAGAAGGTCACCGACCCCAAATCCATGGGCAGCGCTGATAGGGTAGATTTCCTGAACTCCGAGAGCATAAAAATCGGCCGCATATTTCTGCTGCTCGGGGCCGTCTATTTTGTTTACCGAAAAAAAAAGGGGCTTTGAGGTGCGCCGTAAAATGTCCAATAGGGCGGAATCCTCAGGGTGCAGCCCCGCTTTGCCGTCTCCCACGAAAAGAAGTATATCGGCTTCCTCGAGGGCATGGAAAATCTGCTCCCGCGTGCTCTGGTCGAAAATGGAATCGCCCTTGCTGATGAATCCACCCGTATCAACAACGGTGAAGCTCTTTTCGTCCCAATCGGCACGGGCATAATTCCGGTCCCTGGTGACTCCGGGAAGGTCATCGACAAGGGCTTGGCTGCTCTTGCTTATCCTGTTGAAAAGAGTAGATTTGCCGACGTTCGGTCTTCCAACGATTGCAATTATCGCCATCAACGGCCTGCCTGTTTAGTATTGGTGATCGGATCAAATACCTGTTTAAGGCTTTTTTATCGCCGTGTAAATGATGATGCAGGCCCTTGACAAAATACCGGCCATGTGAAATAAAACTTAAGGTGCCTTGATCGATTGTGCCTGGGGTGGATGAACGGGCACCGACATTTATTTATGCTGGACTCAATGCAGGTTCTGATTCACCCGCAGACGGAAGGTTACCATCCTCAATCGAAGGAGAACCAAATGTACGAGAGACCCGAGGAGTATGCGAAATACTGGGTGGAACAAGCCATAGACTTTTACAAGGCGGTTGGCAAAGAGGTTGCCCTGGCTGAGTTTTCCAACCCCAACGGAATGTTTGTTCAGGGCGATCTGTATGTTTTCGTTCTAAGCCCCTCCGGAATTATGCTCGCGCATGGAGTAAACGACAAATTCGTAGGACTGGACTTCCTTGGTGTCAAGGATTCCGACGGCAAACCGTTTAACAAGGAGATTGTGGACAGCGCCAACGACAAAGGCAACGGGTGGGTGCAATATAAATGGTATCACCCCAGAAGAAATAAGGTGCTCCCCAAACTCGCCTATTATCGGAAAGAAAATGACTTGATCTTTTGCAGCGCGGTCTACAATTACGAGGAATAATGCAAGAAACCGGCTTAACGCCGAGAGTTGGGAATAGACAAAAGAAACAGGCAAAGCGAGAAACTCGCTTTGCCTGTTTCTTTTGCAACGGTTCCAAGAGGGAACACGACGTTCCTTGGTTTTTCTACATTGGTGTGCGAGGCTTTTTCCCTCTCGCCTCATGAACCTCCACAGGCTTTCTGGCGAAAGGAGTACGCCATTTGTGAACCAAGGCAATTGCATCACTTGGGCAGCCAAGGACACAGACTTCGCACACAATGCAGCGAGCCGGCTCAAAGCTCAGCGTCCTGTTTTCCTTATCTATGGAAATTGCATCGGCCGGACATCGGAGAGCGCACACACTACAAAGCGTACACTTGTCATCGTTGAACACCACGTGGCCTCTGGCATTTTGGAAGGGGTCCCGCACTCTAATCGGATAGAGCCTCGTTGCCGGACCATCCAACAAATTCCTTACAACTGTGGGTAACATCACAGGCATTGGTTTATATGCTCCTTGTAGTGCGGCAGCAAGCAGGGAGAAGGAGAAGCCCGCAAGCCGTTTTCCCCTTCACTCCTCGCTTCCGCGGTTTCCTATCTCTCCGTACAAGAGATACAGGGATCTATGGAGAGAACATTAACCGGCACATCCGCCAACTGACAACCGGGCAACAGCACCAGGACCGATGGAAGATTGGCATAAGTCGGAGTGCGTATCTTCATGCGTTCCAATTTGCGGGTGCCATTTCCCTTCGCATAGTAAAAAAGCTCTCCCCGTGGAGCTTCCGTGCGCATAACCGCTTCATTTGCCGGAGGATTCCCCTTTACCTTCACGGCTATTTCACCCTCGGGCAATTTTGACAGGGCCTCCAACTGCAGATCGATTGCCTGGAAAAGTTCCCTGGCACGGACTACTGCGC
>Ga0187784_10001488_pt1 | contig 18624 bp, 18 predicted proteins | sample 1015_SJ02_MP15_2_FD_132964 | JGI IMG/M metagenome (GOLD analysis project Ga0187784, IMG submission 132964) | Tropical peat soil microbial communities from peatlands in Department of Meta, Colombia - 1015_SJ02_MP15_20_MG | ecosystem: Environmental > Terrestrial > Soil > Wetlands > Peat | place...
GCTTTCAAATTGAACGTTGGTCTCTATACTTTCGAAGTTTCGGTGCCAAACGTAAACTGGCCTATTTACTCCGTCGCATGAAATGTCTTCTATGTTTGGGTCGCGCATAAATGAATCGATTTTGCCAAATCCAACGAGATCACGTTCAGCGTGGTAGATGATTTTGTACCATGAAACATCAGGTAACCAGCCGAGGGTAATACGATATTTGTCCACTATTTTCTTTGCTTCTTGAGCGAAGAACTTTCTCGGGTCCTTTATCTGCTCTTTAGGCGACTCAATTTCGGCGAGCAATATTTCTAGGATGCGATTATATATCCCTCGTTCCAATGGATCAAGCTGTAACTCATCGAGAACATACTTGAATTCGCCAGTTTTGGGGTCTTGAGCAATTACAACCTGAGAGAACGGTTCGTACAATGGATATTTATCGGCTATTTTGACGCCTTTTGGTAAAGATTTTACAATTGAGGTGACTTCTGGTTCTGGTGTTTTCTTCTTTGAACCTAAATTGATTTTTGGAAATTGGAATTTGAATCTTTTATTGGTGTTTGGTTTGCTCTCTGCTGATGCCTTGGTTTCTGGGTTTTTTTTACTTGGTGTTTTGTTTGTATCTTGTGGGTGCCTCAGCTTAGAGAAGAATCCTTTGAGTTTTTCTTTGAAACTTTGCTTCGGCATAGTTGATCGTATTTAGGATTCATTTTTACGCTTATTAAATATTACGTCTCAATACGCACTAATGTTGAAATGTTGAACACAACGACAACAAGCAAAGCATCCCACATTCCAAAAGCCATCAGTCCAACAAAACAATTTTAAACCAATAAAACATGACAGTTCATAAACGAGACAAAAGGGAAGCGAAGAAACTTGAACCAAACCTCAAAAATCATTAGCAAAGCAAAAGAAGAAGGCAGAAAAGCGCTTCTTGAACCAGAAGCAAAAACCATCTGCGTGGAATACGGGATCCCAGTCACCCAATTCAAAGTAGCATCAAATGAAAACGAAGCAGCAAAATACGCTGATGAAATCGGCTACCCAGTTGTATTAAAAATTGTTTCTCCAGACATAATCCACAAATCCGACGCAGGAGGCGTCATGGTTGACCTGAAAAATGCAGAAGAAGTCACCGACGCTTACAAAAAAATCTTGGAAAATGTTAAAAAATACAATACCAACGCAAAAATCGTCGGCATCTTGGTGCAGGAAATGGCGCCGCAATCAACCGAAACTATTGTTGGAGCCATCAAAGATCCTCAGTTTGGTCAAACAGTAATGTTCGGTTTAGGCGGAATATTTGTTGAAATCCTAAAAGACGTAAGCTTTAGAATTGCACCGTTAACTACTAATGATGCTAAGGACATGATTACCGAACTCAAAGCTTATCCGCTTCTGAAAGGTTACAGAAACACGCCTCCTATAGACGTTGATGCCTTGGTAAACATACTGTGCAACACTTCACGCCTCGTCATGGATAACCCTGAGATCAAAGAGCTAGACCTAAATCCAGTGTTAGCTTATCAGAAAGGCGCAAAAACAGTTGACGCGAGAATAATACTTGAATAGGGTTCTGGCAACTCGATGAGAGATTACTGCTTAAACAGATGTGTGTGGTGCTAAAGCCTATCCCTGATAAAGGCTATGACGCGTTGGCTTGTCCCGAAAGTTAAAAACTTATTTTGATATAGAGGTCTCGTATCAATGAGTTAGCTCCAAAGATGTAAAATGTCGAGTTAGGCTGGTTCAAGGGTAACTTCCAATACGCAACCTTCAAGGCTTGGCTCACCGCGCTTCAACAATTCCAATGTGAGTTTTAGAACAGCAATCCGCCCATCCTTTAACATCTTGGCCAAAAGCTCTCTCTGACTCCCAACACATTGACGAGGGTCACAGTAACTTTCAAGACATCAAGCGGTTCCAACTTATACTTCCATCGCAACAGCTTAGGAACCTGCAAGCGATTCTGCTCCCGCAACACCGCTTTGAAACTAACACTTCCAGTTAACGGCAACCAAACCACCTTTTTAATACGTTTTAATACGTTCTAAACCTTTTTAATACGTTCTAATACGTTTTAGTACTTTTTAATACTTTTTAGTACTTTTTAATACGCAGCCTGCAAACAATTTAGGCTTTATTTCAGAAAAGCAACCCAAAACAGCCTGAACAAGATTAAGAAGCAAAAAAGATTTGCTTACTATTACTCTTAAAAAGTTTCGATGCCTGCGCTTAACCATTTTCGGGACAAAGCAGCGTGCTAATTCTTTATGAGATTAGGGAGTGGCATAGACGTAGATTGGATATAGTCTATCTTCGTCTATTGTGATCGGTTTCCACTTTTTAATTTGGTGAACGCAAGAAATGATTATGGTTCCTTTTCGTAATTCTTTCTCTGCAATTTTATTAATTAAATTACCTGATAGGTAGCAGAGCAGTACATTGGCTTTTGCCAAGTTAACATCTAGGAGGTTGTTTCTTATGCACGTAAGACCATTAAGTTTCTTTTTGCTGATTTCTCGTTGAATCCACCATGCTTTAAATGGATCTGCTTCCACTGCAACTACTTGCGCTCCTGTCTCGGCTGTTTTGAAAGCGATGTTTCCGTATCCTGCACCTAAATCAAAAACAAGCTTGCTACTATCCAAATTTGCTAACTCAAGCATTCGATTAACCCTTCGCTCAGGCAGCCGCATCCACATAGCGCCGTAGATGTATCCCCCAAAGATCGAATAATATAATCCAATAACAAATAAGACGAATAACATAAAATCAATACTTAGCGTCAGCATACATTCTAATTTGCTTCTACACCTTAAAAATTAAGCGAACGCTAAATAAGAATTTGTAAACAGTAGAATTTACTGCTAAATGTAATACTATTTTTCTTTCTCAAAGACGTAAGCTTCAGAATCGCATCCTCAACTGCGGACGATGCGAAGGACATGATTACCGAGCCAGTCGACGCAAGTATGATACTTGAATAATCCTTAATTAACCAATTTGGTAAAAATCAAAATCTTTTTCGATGTTTTATCTTAAATGTTAATGAATAACTATAATAGATTCAAACTCTTCTCTCGAAATGATAGAAAATGAGCCAAGCGTCTCAGCCTGATGACGATTTAGATTTAAACATTAACAAAATAGTCAATGATGCCTTGAAAATTTTCTTTAAAGACGCCGTAAGGATTGCTCTCACCAGCCCTTCACAATCGGTTTTCTTTTTGCGAACACTCAGATGGCAAAATAAAGCGGCTAAAACAAGGCAGAAGCTTGAACTCCAAGGCTTGCATGTTCCACCCATCTTGGTCATAAGCGTAACCAGCAAATGTAACCTGCATTGCGAAGGCTGCTACCACCAAGCATTAAGAAGCAAACCAGATGCTGAAATGAGTGACGAACGAATCGAGCGACTGGTGGATGAAGCAAAAGAACTCGGCATATCTTTCATTGTGCTTGCAGGCGGAGAACCTCTCATGCGCCCCAACATCTTGGACATTTCTAAGCAAACTCCCGAGATAATGTTTCTGGTGTTCACAAATGGGCTGCTGCTAAACGAGCAAGTGCTGGAGCGGATAGCTTCAAACAAAAACATCGTTCCGCTTCTCAGCCTGGAAGGTTACCAAATTGACACTGACGGCAGACGAGGCACAGGAGTGTACGATCAACTCCTCAAATCAATTGACAAGCTAAAAAACAAAGGCCTTTTCTGGGGAACAACCTTGACTATGACGAGAACCAACTTTGCCGAGGTCACTGATGAAGCCTTTGTCAAGCAACTGGTCGATTCCGGATGCAAATTCTTCATGATGGTCGAATATACACCCGTGATTGCTGGAACGGAAGACTGGGTCCTCTCAGAAGAGCAAAAATCGAAAGTGATAGCGGTCAGAAACGGCTTCCGTAAGAAATTCCCAGCAATGTTCATTGCGCTGCCGTGGGATGAAGAGGAAATCGGCGGATGCCTCTCAGCTGGACGAGGATTCATACATGTTAGCTCAGAAGGAAACGTAGAACCATGCCCATTCATCGCCTACTCAGATACCAACCTCAAAAACATGTCGCTCAGGGAAGCTCTGCAATCAAAAATGCTCAAAACCATACGCGAAAACCATGCTGAACTAAGAGAAATCCACGGCTGTGCTCTTTGGGAAAAACGCGAATGGGTTGAATCCTTAGCCGAAAAAGAGCAGTAATATTCAGCAAGAAACAGCGAACCGAATCTTTTCGGATGAAAAGATTATTTCATATGGCTTAATGACATAGGTTAAATAAAGAGCCACTTTAAGTCGAACTCTTAAGCGACGTCTTTAACTTTTATAAATTTACCGTGCCTGAGTGCTTCTTCTATTCCGCTAACTAATTCTGACTTCTTAGTGCAGGGCTCAAGTTATCGTTCCCGTTGTGTTTGATTAAGCTACTCTTTCTTGGTTAGTTCTTCAACGATTTCTTTTGCTCGATCCACGCGGACTTTGCGCTCCTTTACCATTTGCTCTGCTACTTTGTCAACCATCTCATCTTTTGCGCCTGCTGTGATTGCGATGTTTCGTGCGTGCAGAGACATATGCCCGCGTTGAATACCCTCATTCGCCAGTGCTCGTAATGCGCCTAGGTTTTGGGCTAAGCCGACAGCGGCCAACACTTCTGCGAACTCGTTGGCTGATTTGACGTTTAATATCTTCATAGCTATTCTTGCTATAGGGTGGGTTTTTACTGCTCCGCCTATTAAGCCTACAGCCATCGGGAGCTCAATTACGCCTTCTAAATCGCCGTTTTTGTTTTTGATCCATTTTGATATGGAAGTGTAGGTTCCTTTTAACCCAGCGTAGGCGTGGGCTCCCGCCTCGATGGCGCGGTGGTCATTTCCTGTTGCGAGAACCACTGCTATAATGCCGTTCATGGCGCCTTTGTTATGTGTTGCTGCGCGGTAAGGGTCAGCTTCTGCGAAAGCTGAGGCGTAAGCGATGCCTTCTACGACTGCTTCCCCGCCTAGTGATTCTTTGGGCACGGTACACCATGCTTTTGCCAACCGTTTAGTGGCAAGGTTGGAGATGATGCGCAAATATACATGGCCGCCCGTTAGCTGCTCAATTAGCGGCGCCACTGCTTCAGCCATAGTGTTAACTGCGTTCCCGCCCATGGCATCTCTGCAATCAACATACAACTCTACAATTAACATCTGCCCTAACGAGGTGTCGATGATTTTGGCGTCGAGGTCTTTGGCTCCGCCGCCGAAAGAGTTCAAAACCGGGTCTTGATCATTAGCCTTCTTGAGAATATCAAGTTTAGCATCTAAAACCTGATGTTTAGCAACTTTAACGTCCTTAAGGCCGACAACTTGGATTTGCCCGATCATAATTGGCGCTGTGCTGCTAGTGTGGAATCCTCCGCCGTCCCTCACCATTTTAGCCGCATAGCTGGCAGCGGCGATCACGCTTGGCTCTTCAATAGCCATCGGAATCAAATAATCTTTACCGTTAATCTGGAAGTTAACGCCTATGCCTAATGGTTCAGGGAAAACGCCGATAACGTTTTCCACCATGTGGTCAACAACGTCAATTGTCAAAGAACCTGTGTTCTCAAGTAAGCATACTTCCTCGTCGGTTAAGCCTGCAAAATCTTTAATGATTGCTAACCGCTCTTTCGCCGGAAGCTTGTAGAAGCCTGAGATTACGGATGTTTTAGTCATTTTTCATTCCATTTGCCTGCTTGTAAGTTGAGAGAGTAATTTGATTTTTCGCTTTTAAGCTTTAACCAAACCTCAGCCAAAACTCTAACTCTACAGCGTAGTTTGACCCGGAGTTCTGGGCATAGCAACCGCGGAAACGCCGAGGCGCTTGCGGATTTCCTTAGCTAAAACTGCGCCGTGGCTCCGATAATTGTCGGTGATAACTTTTTTTGCTCTTGAACGTTTAACGTACTCGATTAAACCGTCAAAGTCTGAGTGGTCGCTTAACGCAACTAAATATTCTCTATCGCCAATCTGCCTGCAAGGGGAATTGAATTCCCAACCGCTGACGCAGATACGCGCATTATTCAGGCCCACATATCCACGAGAATTCATGTGATAAAACGCGACACATGGGAGGTTCTTATCCAGAAGCTCGCGCCCATCCGCGTCTGTAGAAAGCGACAAGCAGCCCAGCTGCATACCATGTTGCTCGCAAACTTTCGTAACCTGATAAACCCGCTCCGGCATAACAAAAGGCACAGCCACATCAGCGTTTCTCAGAAGCCGCATGATTTCTTGCAGCTTGCCGTGATACCCGAAAACGTAAACAGCCCCGCCGCGCAAGCGTTTCTCAATCATTGCAACTAAAAGTTCACGTACATCTACACCGAAAGAGCGCCTGTAAGATGGGCTGCCGTAAGTTGCCTCAACAACCAAAACGTCACATTCAACAACAGGAGTGTCGTCAATCCGAAAGTCGCCAGTGTAAGCAACTCGTATCCCGCCCGCATCCTCAACCAGCACCTGCGCTGCACCCAAAATATGGTCTGCTTTAACTAGCGTTATCTGCTCTTCACAATACTGGATGGCTTTGCCATACTCCAGTGTCTCAATTAACGCGTCTCGAAGTTTCAGCGAGTCGTCAAGGGTTTCTGCGAGGTCTCTGGTTGCTTTAGTCATCAAAACTTTTTCACAGCACTTCAAGCTTTTTCGTAAGCCGCCAAGATGGTCAGCATGCGCATGAGTTACAATCCGCAGAGGCCTTGACTCGTCAAAAGCGTCGCAGGCAACGCTGTCCCCAAGCAGAACTGCGCCGTTTTTTGTTACTTTTGCTTTTGCAGACAATTTTTGGTCCTTCTTGCTATGAGGTTTTTTCGGCAAGCCAGGCGATAAGTTGCTGTGGATTATCAGTTTCAATTGTTACTCTTATGGGGCCTAATGGTGACTCCGCCGTTTCCTCAGAAAAGGAGACGTGTCCCTCAAACGCCACTTGCTTGTTTAAGCAGAAACTAATAGTGTTCCTTCTTGTACCGTGAAAAAGCGCTTTTCTGGCGGCGTCACGAATCCTGTCAGTACGTAGTATTGTGCGTAGTTTAAGAAGGGAATCCTGCCCTTTGGCCTCCGCTATTAATGTGTCTGCTTTGCCCGAAGGCTTGATTGTTATGGAAGCGTTGCCTAAAACGTTAGTTACAGCTGTTTTTACCTTGTCTTCGCCTTCGGTTGGGTTAATTTCAGCTTCAATATGAACGGTTACTTCATCCATTTTTCCTCTATCCTCCGCAAAGATTCCACAACTTTAAGCTTAATCTCCTTAACACTATTATCGTTAACTATCATCTGCTCAGCCATCGCAATGACACTTCCTAAGCCAACACTAAGCTCCCGCATATCCCTGTCACGGAAAACTTCCCAACCGCTTGGGTCATCGCTTCGGCGGCGACTGAAAAGGCGGTTAAACCTTGCTTCGGGAGAAGCATGCACAGCAACAAGGCTGAACTTAGAAAAACACGCTTTGAAAGCGTCGACTTCATAAAGGCTTCTTAAACCGTCAACAAGAACTTTAATGCTTGCTTGCGACTCTATTTTGGGAATGCACTTCTCTGCGACCACGGCGTTTCCACCCTCTCTTCGCAGTTGAAGCATGACTTTCCCCACATTCTGTGGAGTTGATTCTAAACCACGCTTTAATGCTTCTTCTCTAATCACATCACCCATAACTACAATGTCGTAGCCCAGTTCGCGTGATGTTTCAACGACCAAGGATTTACCTGACCCAGGCATCCCAGCTAAACCAACAACTATCTTGTCAGCGCACATGACTTACCCTTTTTTAGTTCATATTAGCAAGCGCTTCCATTAAAAAGCATTTGTTTTTAGGAAAAGACATTACTTTCGTTTCCTGAAAAGTTTATGACCTTCTACTTCGGAATGATACTCGAAACAGATTATCATCAGTTTAATTATATTTAGATGCAAGAGTTGTTTCAAAATGCTATGCTATAAAGTGTCTTATGATTAAAAAATAGATGCGCTATCTCAAAGATTATTTCGATTTATTAATCCACTTAACTTTTGCAGCTGGGATAGTAAATTCAAATTGGGCTCCTTGACCTGGTTGGCCATTTTCGTTCACTTTCCAGCCGTAAACCTCACATATCTTGCGAATCAAATACAACCCAAATCCAGTGCCTTTTCCAAAGCCCCTTTCAAATAGATGCTCCTTAAAACACTTATCTATTCCAACACCATCATCCCTAAAACATAATTTAACTGAGTCTTCACCAAGTTTTTGTGCAAATATGTGGATAGTGCTTATTTTTTCGCCATATTTCAATGAGTTGTCAATAAGATTGTAGAAAACTCGAGTAAGTAAAGAATCCGCGATTACTTCAAACCCAATGCACTGGTTTTCAACTTTAACACCTTTAAGATCCGAGAAGAAAGAAAGCGCATTTTGAACCATTTTACCTATGTCAACAGGAACTAATTCTTCAACGCCGATCATTTCATAAGTTTTTGCAAAATCAAAAATATCACAAATGTTTTTAATAGATTCATCGATATCGCTAAAATATTTCTCTAAAGTAGGCTCAATTTTACATTTCTTCCTGGCCAAATACAGATTACCCGAAATTAAACCAAGTTTGTTTCTGACATCATGCCTTGTAAAACCGCCTAATACCACAATTTTTTCGTTTAATAATTCTGCCTTTGAAAGAGCACTTGATAATACGTTCTGAACTATGATTAAGTTAGAAATATCTTGATAATTTATAAAAAACCCGATAATTTTGCCTTTCACTACTAATGGTCCACCCGATAAGCTGACGTCAATAATTGTGCCGTCACGCCTTTTTCGCTTTGTGCTTAAGGTTACTGGCCCTTTCGCAATTAGCCTCTGGATAGTTCTTGACTCTTTTTTAAGCTCCTCAGGAACAATAACATCCGTGATTTTCTGGCCCTTGATATCTTCAAGGGTAAATCCAAAAAGATCTGTGAAGCTACGATTTACGTCAGTCACGCGTGAATTCTTATCGGTGAAAACAATCGCTTCTGGATTGTAAGCAAAAAGCGCTTTCAACGTCTGCTGGCTTTCCTCTAACTCTTGTTCTTGCCTTTTGCGGTCACTAACGTCTCGAACAATGCTTACCCCAAACCATTGACCCTCCTCAATGAAAGCGGAAAATGAAAGTTCAACGATGGTTGTTTTGCCTGAAGTGTTCTTTAGGGCAAGCTCAACCGTCTTCCCAGTCATTAACAAGTTACCATCTGACAATTGCTTGAAACCATCATGCATATTTTGTTCGTAGGTTGACGCGAATTGTTTGTTGAAATGCTTGTTTAATGCCTCAGCAATTTGATCCTTAGCATAATACACCTTATCTTTTGCAGCTTTATTGCTATAAACAATTTCTCCCACATCGTTAAGAACTAAGATCGCGTCAATGCAGGAATCAAAAATTGCCCTAAATCGCTTTTCTCTGTCTTTAAGCATCGCTTGAGCTCTAGTATAGTTTGCCGCTTGAAGAATACATGATGCCAATTCAGCATATGTTGCATCTAGAGCGCCACGTTTATCTATGTATCTGAACGCGCCAGAATTTAACGCTTTTACTGCAACCTCATCTCGTCCCTTACCCGAAAACAAAATGAACGGGATCGTAATTCCAGTAGCTTTTATCTCACTCAAAAATTCTAAACCATCTTTCCCATTCATCTGATAATCTGAAACTATAACGTCAAATTTCTTGGTTTTTAGCATTTCAAGTGCTTCTTGAACTGACTGGACCGATTCAACTTCAATATCAGCCTGCATCTCTAAGCATTGTTTCGCAATACTTAGGAAAGCGACATCATCATCAACATGTAATACACTGATTGGATCATTAGAGATTACTGCAAACTTAGTCTCTCCTAAAGCGGTTTCAAACATTATCTCGCCAATTTAGCCATAACTTGGGCAATCCAAATCTACGATTTCAACAATAAAATGGCTTACGAATTGAAACTCAAGCTTTGAAATAATTAGTCGTAAAATAGATCAGTAATTAACAAGAAATAAAAATAATGGAACTTAACTTAACCTAAAGGTGCCTAATATTGGAGAATATTCTAGTGGTAGACGATGACCAAAAAATGCAGAAAATGTTGACTGAAATCCTTGCCGATAAAGGATACTCAGTCACAAGCGTTGGCACTGGCAAGAAAGCTGTTGATGAAAGTTTTAAACAACTCTACAATTTAGCCCTTATAGATATTCATTTACCCGACATGGAAGGAACAGAACTGCTGAGCAAACTTAGAAAATCGGAGCCTGAGATGATAAAGATAATCATAACAGGGAACGCTACTTTAGATAATTCAATCGAAGCGGCTAATAAAGGAATAGATGGTTATATCGTGAAACCATTTGACCCCAAAAAACTAGCAAGTCTGATAGAGAGTAAGTTGAAAGAACAGCGAAAAAAAATACAATTCGATGAGAAAAAAGTAGCTGAATATATTGAGTTAAGACACGAATGGATGGCAAACGCCAGTCTTAAAAAATAAATGCGCAATCGTACTTTTATTCTGATTTACCTTAACAGAATTCATTCTTTTCTTTCATCTTTGTTACTTAATCTACGCTTATCCTCGCCATTGTTCTGGGCTTTGATACCTGGTGAGGGGAGTAGATGTTTTGGCTTGCTCAACCATTTTAATCATCTGAACATACTCGTTTGTCTTCTCCGTAAGGATTTTTTTTATCATTTCCAGCATTTCCGGTATGTTAACAGGCTTCAATAAGTATCCGTCAGCTTTTTCGTTTACCGACTTCACTGCATTTTCAATCGAGGGATGACCTGTAACGATTATCTTAATCATTTTAGGCTGAAGCTCTCTTAATGTTTTGAGCAATTCAATTCCTTTAATATCGGGAAGCTCAATATCGATAAGGGCAATATCATAGGGACCTGCTTTACACAGTTTAATGGCTTCTTTCCCTTTTCCTACAGCCTCAACCAAAAATCCCGCATCAGCCAAAACCGTGGAAAACAAGTTTCTTGTCTCCTCATCATCGTCAATAACTAACACATTAGATAGCACGAACTACGCCCCCAGCTTTTTCAATCATGAACCATATGTTGAACATCATAAATTATAAAAACTATGAAGCCTGAAATTGAATCCTCAAACTATATTATCAATCAACCCCTAACTGCGGTATTTCTAGAAATGTTTCATATAATATTTTTCTCCTCTACAGATTAACCAGACAAAAAAGAAAAGTGTAGGTACACGGAGTGTTGGCATCTCCGACAGAAGCGGTTCATTAAAAAACATTTATGAAAGTTATGTGTTAAAAATACCTTGAAGGAAACAGCAATGTCCGAACAAATAAGAAGTTTCATTGCTTTCGACATGCAAAACGAGCAAGTACTGAATAGGCTCGCTGCTGCACAGAAACTTCTGGTTGAAACAGGCTCAGACCTTAGACTTGTAGCGCCGCAAAACATCCACATAACAACTAGATTCTTGGGTGACATCAGCTTAGGCATGGTGGACAAAGTTTACGAAGCAATGAAAAAGGTAAAGTTTACTCCTTTCAACATTAAGTTGTGCGGTTTGGGAGTTTTTCCCAGCCTCAATTATCCACGTGTTGTTTGGGCGGGAATGACTGATGGCGTGGAACAACTCGAAAGCATTTTTACTCAGTTGGAGCCACAGATTCGTGCTTTGGGGTTTGCGGCGAATGCCTACGGGTTTAGTCCACACTTAACAATTGCACGGATAAGATCGGGCAGAAACAAGCAGAACTTAGCCGAGCTGATAACAAAGAAAGTCGATTTCGAGTTTGGCATAATCAGAGCCGACTGCCTTCGGCTGAAAAGAAGCCAATTATCGCCCAAAGGCCCAACTTATTCAATGCTGCGAGAATACTGCCCAGTTCAGGAGCAAAAATGACAGTTATGCAGGAAATCGAAACAATAACCGGGCAAGTTCTAGAAAAAATTACACCTGGAAAAGAGGACCGCGCAAAAGTTGAGGCTATAACCCGTAAGTTGGAGCAAAAAGTAGCCTTGGCTTGCAAACAAGAAGGTGTTGCAGCGGTGGTGCGTGTTGAAGGGTCAGTAGCTAAAGACACTTGGCTTCGGGAAAACCCGGACATCGATATTTTCATACGGCTACCAACATCAATACCGAGAAAAAACCTCGGGGATATCGGCTTAAAAATTGCTAAAAAAGCGTCTGGCAATTACAAGCAGATTGAACGTTTCGCTGAGCATCCGTACCTACAAATAATCGTTGATGGCTACCGCCTGGACATTGTTCCCTGCTATGATGCTAAGCCTGGCGAGTGGCAAAGTGCCACTGACAGAACGCCATATCATACAGACTACATCAAAAAACATTTAACCATGGAGTTGCGCGGGGAAGTCCGGCTTCTTAAAAAATTCATGCAGGGCATAGGCGTTTATGGTGCGGAAATAAAAGTCGGCGGATTCAGCGGTTACCTTTGTGAACTGTTGATAATAAAATATCGCTCGTTCGCTAAAACAATACGAGCCTTTGCACGGTACAATAAACGGGTTGTAATAGATATCGAAAGCTATTACGAAAACAGAGAAAACGAGCTTTCTCTACTCTTCCCTGAATCTTTAGTGATTATTGACCCCGTTGACAAGGGAAGAAACGTCGCTTCAGCAGTGCAGCCTCAGAAACTATACAGTTTCGTTGGCGCAGCCAGAGCCTTCCTAGAAAAGCCTGATTTACCCTTCTTTTACCCGTCTAAACCCCAAGCGCTGCCCGCTGCCAGCTTGCAAAGTCGGCTTGCCAGCCGCGGCTCATCAATCGTGTTTCTGGTTGTAGAGCAAGTGAGCGCTGTTCCCGATGTATTGTGGGGTCAACTATATAGAACAAGCCGTTCGCTACATAGACTGTTAGAGTTAAATGATTACAAAGTCCTCAGAGACAACGTTTGGAGCAACGAAAAAACCCTCAGCATCTTCATCTTTGAGCTTGAAGGACAAGTTTTGCCAAATATTAAAAAACATCTAGGTCCGCCTCTTGAACGAGAAGCCGAATGCGAGCGTTTTTTAGCTAAATACGCTGGCAACCCAAAGGTTATTGTTGGACCCTACATTGAAGACGCACGATGGATAGTTGTGGTGCCACGTAAAACAACCGATGCCATTAAACTCTTAAAAGAGAAGCTTTGGGATGGAGGCAAAACCGCCGGCGTCGCAGAACTCATTATACAATCAATCCGCAAACACATCAAGATTATGGTTAACGATGAAATAACCGAACTGTACGTTGAAAATGGCGATTTTGCGGCTTTCTTAACTGATTTTCTTCGGGGCAAACCGTTTTGGCTAAAAATCGAATAAACCTTAAACAAGTCATCTGAAATGTTCTGACTTTTTGGTTTTTGAAAAGAGCGGCTGAAGGCGGAATAGGTATTTAATTTAGTAACTAAATTTCTCAGGCAAAATTTAAAGTAGAAACTTTAGCAATGGGAGTTAGTAAAGAAAGAAATAATAATCACCAAAACTAGGTGAAATGCGGTAGTTTTATGGAAAATTTTAAGCAACAGGCACTCGAATTATTGAAGAGTGGTGAGACTGGTGATAACAGACCGCTCTCTTACATAAACGCAGATAATTATGTTCAACACAACCTTACGTTAAAAGATGGTATTCAAGGATTAATTGAGCGCAGGGCAATTAATCAGAAGATCTCGTTTAAAGTCAATCCGGTTCGTGCGTTTCAGGATGGAGATTTCGTATTTACACACTCAGAATTCAGCGTCCCAAACGTTTCTTTAATTGGTTTTGATATCTACCGTTTCGAAGATGAAAAGATCGTGGAGCACTGGGATAATTTTCAGGCTAAAGCTGAGAAAACGAGCCCGAGCGGGCACACTATGATAGACGGACCTACAGCCGTCACTGACCTTGACAAGACCGAAGCGAACAAAGCACTTACACAAAATTTCATGAATGACCTGCTCAATGGGCGCACGGAAAGATTCGCTAACTATTTTGACGGAGATAACTGCATACAACACAATCCATCAGTTGCTGATAATCTTACTGGATTGTACGCTGGATTACAGGCTTTGGCCCAGCAGGGTTTAGCTGTGAAGTACACGAAGGTCCACATGATTTTAGGCGAAGGAAACTTCGTACTCGTTGTTTCAGAGGGCACTTTCGGTGATAGGCTATCAGCGTATTATGACTTGTTCAGAATCCAAAACAGGAAAATTGCTGAACATTGGGACACTATTCAAGCAATCCCTCCCCGTGAAGAGTGGAAAAATTCAAACGGTAAGTTTTGACAGTCTTGGATCAACTTGTCTGATAATGATTATTGGGAAAGTGCTTATAAAAGCGGGGAATACAAGCATTGGGAGTTCAGTTACCCTTCTCCCGAACTGGTTGCCCTTGTAGCCGCCAACGTACCACGAAGAAATGCCCGAGTTCTCGACGTTGGATCAGGCGGAGGAACCGACGGCATATTCATGGCTCAGTGCGGATTTAGAGTAACAGGCATTGATGTCAGCGCTGCTGCTCTTAAAATCGCGGAAAAGAGAGCAGAAAAAGTTCATGTTGAAATAGATTGGCTAAGAGGAAACGTTCTAGAGCTTCCCTTAAACGGTGAAACGATTGATTTCATAATCGACCGAGGTCTCTTCCACCTCATAGAGAATCGTAATCGAGCCAAGTATGCTTCGGAGATTTTTCGTGTATTGAAAAATAGGGGAAAGGCCCTGATAAGAGGCGCCAGCGGACAATCACCCCATGACCAATTCAACCCTGTAACCGAAGAAGCCATTAACAGATATTTCTCCAGCTCCAAATTCAAAAGCGGCCCAGTGCTGCCGATTCCGCTCCTCTCTGTTGAGGGCTCGATGGATGCGAGAATTGTGATGCTGCAAAAAACTGGATAATTTGTGGTTTTTAAGGACGCCTAAATTTATCATTTAGGAAGTTACTTTTCTTTTTTTAGTTCCCACTGAATGACCCACAAAAGCTATGATTAATCCAATAATCATGACTGAAAAGGATGATAGAATCAATTGAGAATCATGCACAAATATGACAACATAGCCAAAACCTAAACCAGCGAAAAAAAGTAACCAACCCTAAAAAAAGGACTATTCCAGCAGGGGTGTCAATTCTTATTCTTGGCTTTTCATGTGGCTTGTTTTTCCGTGAAGGATTCCGATATCCGTATAGAATAAACGCAAATCCAAAAAAGAAGAAGGCATCGCGAATTAGGTAGAACAGTTATGGGAAAAAATGGTCGGGTAACCTTCGACACCCATTATAACCAGACCAAGCATTATTAAGCCAATTTGCACTTTGTGAATTTTATTCACATGGAGCTATTCCTGACTATGCAGATTTAAGACGTAGCAACAGTATCTGTCTTCCCAGGCGGATCCACTGTCGCATGGCATTGAATTTCTTCGGACCAGACGTTACTGTGTTACGGAGTGGTACCAACTGATTATATATTCAGGCAGGTTCAGTCCTCTTTGGCCAAGTCGTTCAGCTAGCTTCACTGGAATTGGGCTTAACACGTAAGCTGCTCGAGTGTAGAAGCGCCTTGGGGTCATAGGTTTGGCTTCTTCTGGGAGGATAATTTTTAGGTCTGCTTTTTTTGCTAGGGTTGAATCCGGTGAAGTTGTTATTGCAAATACAGTTCCAGCGAACTTTTTGATTACGTCAGCCCATATGATGACTGGTCTTGTTTCGCCAGAGTATGATAAGAGGATTTCGAGGTCTCCTGCTCTTGGATGCGGAGTGTTAACGCCTCTTGTTATGTAGACGTTGTCGCCGAGGAAGAATTTGATGTGGAAGAGTCTTACGCCTGTCATTTTGGCGATTTCGTTACTTGTGCCTTTTCCGCCTAAGAAAACGTTTGTTCGTTTCTCAAGGAGGTCGACAAGCGCTGTGTACGTGTCAGAATTGATGTTTGAGTCAATCATTTCCCCGATTTTTTCAAATTCTTCAACGCAAAGCCTAAAGACATCGTCAACCTCAAGGTTACGGAACACAGCTTCAACCATGCTGTTCAAAAGCTCAAGGGTGCCCAGCTCGAATATGTCGCCCATCATGCCTGTTTCGCTGTATTCCGTGCCTGGCTTGGATTTGCCGCGTCCTTTAATTTCAACTATATTACCGTACTTGCCAACTACATCGGCTAAAGGTGACTCAACAGCGGAAGTAAAAAGCCCCATCGAGAACTTGTTTGATTTCTTTTCCTCAATGTACCTGGCTAAATCTTGAGCCATAACTAACGGGTCATCAGAATAACCGCTACCGGAATTTATCAAAAGCAAAGTTTTCTTGTAACGCCTTGCGAGGTCAGCTGCTGCATCATACATGCTCTTACCCGGGAAACCCGGATCGTCAGGAGTCAAAACAACTTTGTTTCTCCAGCCCGCTTGGCTTAGCGCGATTTGGCTCAAGGCAGCATTCAACGAGTAGAGAGATCTGCCTGATCCTCCGCAGACTACACAGTCAGCAGCTTTTAACGCCTCATATAGAGGTGCAAGTTCTTTTCGTTTGATGTTTAAAATGTTTTCTTGGATTTTGTTGACGTACCCAATGCTGCTAATTTTGCTTTTGATGGCTACGGCACCCTCAGTTCAAACATGATTTAACAAATCCTATATTATCCTTGTGCTTGCTAGTCTGTAAAAAAGGCATAATGGTGCTGCCGACGCGAAAATCATCCCCGCAGAAAAAGTAGTTGTTAAAGACCGAATGGTGCACATGTAACGCTGTGGGCACTAATGTGACAAAAACGTCGGCTAACGCTGGAATTGAGGCGAGCTTTCCTTTTGCGAAAGGTCCAGAATCATGCGCGTTACTTCTCATAGATTAAACAGTTTTAGCCAGGGTAAAGCTCAAATAATTTAACTACAAAATAGATTGGCGAAGCAGTATGAAGATTTTGTTAGATGAAATGTATGCTGGCTTAAATGAGTACTTTGAAACTTTAGGTTATGAAGTTTTAACCGCTCAGGAAGCGGGTTTAAAGAGCGCTAAGGACCGAGCAATTGTGGAATACGCTGGAAAAAACGATTTGATCCTTGTAACTCAGGACCAAAAGCCGGCTGAGCTGGCTGAATTAATGGGTGTCAAATGCGTGTTTATTTCAAATGCGATGATTGCTAAATTGGTTGATGAGAAAATCAAGCAGCTACCGCCCTAGAGGCAGATATGTCGCAGGTACTTATTCCACAAATATGCTGAGGCGTAACCAGCAGTAACGCCGGTGGCGGGACCCATGAACAATACCAGCGCATCCAACATGGTGCTTCTTTGGATAAATAAACCGGCGGAAAACTCTTTCGCAAAGGGAATAAATTGCGGAAAAATAGCAAACGCTGAATAACTAATCAAGCCGATTAACATTGTGCTAAAAGCCATCGCAGCCATTACTCTGTTGCGATTTACTCCTTCACGGGAAGCAGTTACTCTGAAAATAAACAGAAATGCATCGACCAAAACTCCGAAGAGAAACATGAAGAATAAGGTAAAAGGACCTAAAGCGGGGCTTCCTAATGCTGTTAAGAGTCCTCCAACTGCTCCTACGTAGGTGGCGCCTAATTTTTTAATGAATAAGCTACTGAGGGCAAGAAGAATGGCTTCAACGACGATTAGAACATAGTTTAATGGGGCTGGCAGAAACATGTTAACGACAAATATTATTGAGCCGAAAAGCGCGATTAAGAACAATTGGCTAAGTCTTTGCGTCATATGCCCCCTTTGTGATATACGAGTTCCTATACTATCTAAAAAGTTTAATGTAAAACTTATGCTTAAGCCAGATCTTTACACTTCTGGAATATTGTGTGTTTTAATCAGAAAAGCATAAATTGGCAAGAAACAATATTTAATAATTATCTTATATTTGACTTATAAATGTGAAAAAAGGGGATAGGGGAAAATTGAGCACTCACGCAGAAGATTTGAAACTCCGCTTAATGACAATCGAGTTGTTAAGAACAGCGAAATACAAGCGGAACATCACTTACCGCGAATTAGCCTCAAAAACCGATTTACCAGTCACCGTGCTTAGCCGCTACGCGAAAGGGCATGTGCTGCCGAACACTACGAGAGCCAAGCAACTGTGGCGGGTTCTAAACAAGATTGTTGGTTTAGAAGCAGAATTGCGCAGCAGAATAAAATTTGATGATGCCGGCTACTTCGATAATACTGAAATTGTAGGCGACTATAACATTTTACAACAAGCAGCAAACCATGCGCTTGCAAATTTTGCTGGAAAACGAGTTACAAAAGTCTTAACGGCAGCCGTTGACGGCGTACCCTTAGCCACCATGGTTGCCAATGCTTTAGGAGTCAACCTTATCGTTGCAAAACGCAACAAGGAAGTCGGCGTTAAAGCTTTTCTGGACGAAACGTACATTTTAGGGAGAGATTCAGGCGTAACCGTGACACTCTACATTCCTAAAGAAGCGATCAAGAGGCGCGACAGCGTACTAATCGTAGATGACATGATAAAAAGCGGCGAAACACAAGAAGCGCTCGTCACCCTCGTGAAGAAGTCGAAGGCTGAAGTTTCAGGCATCTTCTCGCTTATCGCCGTCGGAGAGGAATGGAAGAAACGGCTAAAATCAGGCGAAGATTCCCCAGTGGAAGTAGTCACTCGCC
>Ga0187784_10001489_pt1 | contig 18624 bp, 18 predicted proteins | sample 1015_SJ02_MP15_2_FD_132964 | JGI IMG/M metagenome (GOLD analysis project Ga0187784, IMG submission 132964) | Tropical peat soil microbial communities from peatlands in Department of Meta, Colombia - 1015_SJ02_MP15_20_MG | ecosystem: Environmental > Terrestrial > Soil > Wetlands > Peat | place...
AAGCTTGTCTGGTATCTCAACAACGCACGCGGCCGGCCGCAGAAGAAAAAGATCATCAGCCGCGTGAAGGCCTATCACGGCGTCACCATCGCCGCCGCCTCGCTCACCGGGCTTCCCGGTAACCACCGCGACTTCGATGTGCCCTTGCCGGGTTTTCTCCATGCCGGCTGCCCGCATCATTACCGGTTTGCCTACGCGGGTGAGAGCGAAGAGGAATTCGCCTCGCGCCTAGCCGATGAGCTGGACGCGCTGATTGTCAAGGAAGACCCTGACACGGTGGCGGCGTTCATCGCCGAGCCGGTGATGGGCGCGGGCGGCGTCATCGTTCCGCCGCAGACCTATTTCCCCAAAATCATGTCGGTTTGCGCCAGGTACGATGTATTCGTGATCAGTGACGAGGTGATCTGCGGCTTCGGGCGGCTCGGTACGTTGTTTGGCTGCGACAAGCTCGGCTTCAAGCCGCAGGCGATTTCAGTCGCTAAAGCGATGTCATCGGCCTATCTGCCGATCGCCGCGGTCATGATTCCCGAGCTGATGTACGAGGCGCTGCTGGTCGAGAGCAGGAAGATCGGCATGTTCGGCCATGGCTTTACCTATGGCGGCCATCCGGTCTCCGCCGCGGTGGCACTGAAGGCGATCGAGATCTACGCGCGGGACCAGATCATCGAAAAAGCTGCCAAGCGCGCCCCGCTGTTCCAGGCGCGGCTCGGGGGACTTAATCAGCATCCGCTGGTCGGCGAGGCGCGTGGCTTGGGACTGATCGGGGGCGTGGAGTTGGTCGCCGACAAGGTAAGCAAACGTTCGTTTGCGACCGAGCACGGCGTCGGCGCCCAGGCGGTGCGCTTCGCCGAACAGGAAGGCTTGATCGTGCGCTCGGTGGGGGGCGACGTGCTGACGCTTTCGCCGCCGCTCGTGATCAACGCCGCGCAGATCGAAGAGCTTTTTGATCGTCTGACGCGTGCGCTCGACAACACGCTCGACTGGGTGACGCGCGATCGTCTCATGCAGGCTTGACGGAACCTTCGCGCCCGGATGAACGGTCCATTCACTACCCAGAGGTTATGAGCCGTGCATGGACGCGAGCGCCCCAAAAGGAACCGGCCCGTTTTCGTATACCGCTGCTGAAGCGCGCATAACCCGCCGCCGCGTCCTGGGTGGGGCTGTGGGACTGGCGGGCTTTTCCGCCATCGCTACCGGCATCTATGCCGGCGCCATCGAAACGCAGAGCCTTGTGGTTACACGCTATGCGCTCAGTCCGCCGGTTTGGCCTGCGGGTCACAAGCTCTCCATCAGTGTGATTGCCGATCTGCACGCCGGCGGTCCGGACATGCTGCTTCCGCATATTCGCCGCGTTGTTGATGCGGTCAATGAGCTGAGATCCGACCTTGTCGTGCTGCTCGGCGACTACACCGCGAGTTACCGTTTGGCCAACGAGCGCGTTCCTTACGCGGCTTGGGCGGCCGAACTGGCGCAGCTGATCGCGCCGCTCGGCATTTGGGCCATTCTCGGCAATCACGATTGGTGGCACGACCTTACCGAGGTTCGCAGCGCTCTCGCCGGCGCGCGCATTCCGGTCCTCGAGAACGACGCGGTGATGCTGGGCGCCGGGAGGCAGCGGTTTTGGCTCGCCGGCATCGGCGATCAGCTTGCCCATCCGCTCGGCAAGGGCCGCTTCCGCGGCGAGGATGATTTGACCCGCACTTTAGCGCAAGTCGCGACGGATGACCCCATTGTTCTTTTGGTGCACGAGCCGGATATTTTTCCGCGCGTTCCCGCCCGCATCGCGCTCACACTTGCCGGTCACACCCATGGCGGACAAATTCGCGTGCCGTTCATCTGGCCGGCGTTCGTGCCCTCCCAGTATGGAGCGCGCTTTGCTTACGGGCATATCGTCGAGGAGGGCCGGCACATGATCGTGTCCGGCGGCCTTGGCACCAGCGTCATTCCGGCGCGACTCGGCGTGCCACCTGAAATCGTGCACCTCGAGCTCGGTGCCTAGGGCATCAGCTCAGCGATCGACAACTTCAACACCCGTGCCGAAGACATCGAGCCCGGCGCCGGGCCGGGCTCGAAAGACCAGTTACGGATACAGGGCCTTTAATTGCTGCTGCTTGAAGGTGCGAGCGCCATTCGCGGGCTAAAAAGCCCCTCCGAATGCGGCGCCAGCACGACAACGGGCGTGCCGATTTTGACGTGATTGTACAAGTCGATCACGTCCTCATTGGTCATGCGGATGCAGCCGGACGAAACCGCGGAGCCGATATATTCCGGCTGGTTGGTGCCGTGGATGCGGTACAGGGTGTCTTTGTTCCCTACGAACAGATACATGCCGCGCGCACCCATTGGGTTGTGCGGGCCTCCAGTGACGAATGCCGGCAGGGGGCCGAGCCGCTGCTGCTCGCTGGGGGTCGGAATCCAGGGCGGCCACTCCTCCATCCGGCCGACCTTGGCGAGGCCGCTCCAGGCCTGCGCCTCTTCGCCTACAGCGACGCCGTAGCGGATCGCCTTGCCTTGCGGCATGACGTAATAGAGGAATTTGTTGTCGCTATCGATCAGGATGGTGCCGGGCGCCTCTTTGCGGTGATAGTCGACGATATGCCGGCGATAGGTATCCGCGACCGCAGCCTGATTGTAGGGCAGGTTGGACATCAGGTCCTTGTCGCGCTGCTTCCAGCTGGCATCGCCAGCCGGATCAAGCGTCCCGCCCGCCATATCCTGAACGCATCCGCCGAGCGCGACGGCGGCGATTGCAAATGCCAGCACACGCAGTGTCATGACCCTACCTGCTTTTCGCCGTCCCAGCCTCAAATGTGCCCGAGGATTGTCTACAGAAATCGCGTTTCCCATTCCAGCATTCTGGCCGGTCGAAAGTCTCATCTCAGGCCAGGTGTTGCAGTTATGCCGCACCCATCTCGGAAGTCATTGTAAACAGGGCCAATATGATTTGCACACATTAACCAAGGGTTTACCAGGCTTTGTGTCATCTGTTCTTCCGCGGATTTGAAGGGACACGGCTCCCAGGGCGGACGATTTGTCGCCCATTTTCGGCCCGCTCGCGGTGTAGGACGGTCATTGCTTTCAGAGGAAAAGGAACGGAGTTCAGAAATGACGGATATCGCTGCCAGGACGGCCGAGAAGACCGGCGATCACCGCGAAGCCTACGAATCTGCCAATCAACGCATCGCGCGGGACCTGCGCTACGGACGAATCGGAATTTCGGCAGTCGCCGCGGCCGCGCGCTACCAAGGGGCCGCGAAAAATCAGGCGTACGCTCCGGTTGTCATCAAGTCGGATGGGCACCGTACTGCCACGGCATGATCGGCCCTGTACGTGCCATCGGAGTCTTGGCTGACAAAAGGGGGACCTTCGGTCCCCCTTTTCTTTCGTATTGGGCCGTGGGCGTTTAGACCGGCAGCGCCGAAGATTAATAACCGGCGGGAAGCGGCCTCGAGGTTGCAATGAACACGGCAGGTGATTTCTCCGAAGCTGAAATCGAAGCCGGTCGCCGGTTGTTTGCCGGCGATTGGAGGTTTCTTGCAGCCGCAGGCTCGTTCGACTCGCTGCCGCCCGCGGGCGCGCTTGAAATCGCCTTCGCCGGCCGTTCTAATGTTGGCAAATCGAGCCTAATCAACGCTTTGACCGGCCGCCGAGCGCTGGCGCGCACGTCGGCCGCTCCGGGTCGCACCCGAGAGCTGATTTTTTTCGCCGGCGCGACGCGGCTGGTGTTGGTCGATCTGCCCGGCTACGGCTACGCCAAAGCCACGAAAAGCCAGGTCGCGGCCTGGACCGGGCTCGTCCAGGACTATCTGCGCGGACGCGCCGCGCTTGGGCGTGTCTATCTGCTGATCGATGCACGCCACGGCCTCAAACCCGCCGACGCGGTCATTTTCGAGACGCTCGGCCAAGCAGCGGTCAGTTACCAGATCGTGCTGACCAAATGTGACCAGGTGAAAGACGCGGAGCTGGCGGAACGAATGCAATCCGTGAAGGCGTCGATACGCAGGCAGCCGGCGGCTTTTCCGCAGATGCTGGCGACGTCGGCGCACAGCGGCGCCGGCATCCCGCTCCTGCGCGCCTCGATCGCCCGCCTGCTGCGCGAGCGGCAAGGGTAGTCACGTCACGCTGTCGTTTGCGCTCCATGACGAGCAGATGACCGAATGAAACCCTTTCGCCGGTTTGCGGAGCCCGCTAAAAGGCAGCAGCTTCCATTGCTGTTCCTTTGCTCCGGGCCGGTTTCATGAGTGTTTCCGAACACGAGATTGCCCGCGTCCTCTCCGAGGCGCTGCCCTACATGCAGCGCTACGACGAGGAGACCATCGTCATCAAATACGGCGGCCACGCCATGGGCGACGAGAACCTGGCGCGCGAGTTTGCTCGCGATGTCGTGCTCCTGGAGCAGACCGCGGTCAATCCGATCGTTGTGCATGGCGGCGGCCCGCAAATCGAGGCCATGCTGAAGAAGGTCGGCGTCCAGTCGCACTACGCGGCCGGCCTGCGCATTACCGACGAAAAGACGCTGGAAATCGTCGAGATGGTGCTCGCCGGCTTAATCAACAAACAGATGGTCGGCTATATCAACGAGGCTGGCGGCAAGGCGGTCGGACTGTGCGGCAAGGACGGCAACATGGTGGTGGCGCGCAAGCTGACGCGATCGGTGGTCGACCCGGATTCACACATCGAGAAGATGGTTGATCTCGGCTTCGTCGGCGAACCGGACAAGGTCGACGTCACCGTGCTCAATCAAATTCTCGGCCGCGAACTCATTCCAGTATTGGCGCCGGTCTGCGCCGCAGCGAACGGCGGTACCTATAACGTCAACGCCGACACCTTCGCCGGCGCCGTCGCCGGCGCGCTCAAGGCCAAACGGCTGTTACTGCTGACCGACGTCCCGGGTGTGCTCGACAAGTCGAAGAACCTGATCAAGCAGCTTTCCACGGATGAAGCGCGCCAGCTTATCGCCGACGGCACCATAGCCGGCGGCATGATCCCCAAAGTCGAAACGTGCATCGATGCGGTGGAGCGCGGCGTCGAGGGCGTGGTTATCCTCGACGGCAAGGTGCCGCACGCCGTGCTGCTGGAATTATTCACCGAGCTCGGGGCCGGTACGCTCATCCACGCCTAGGACGAAACGATTCACCGGCCATTAACCGCTTGCGCCGCAACGGCACAACGCGGCCTTTACCAGTGGCCGCGTAGTTTCGCGTTTTCCGGACGCTCTGGAGGCGCGCTTGGATTTCTCGCCGGGCATCTCGTACCTTTTCGGTCGGCTCGGCCAGGCATTCCTGTCGCCCGGCTCGCACATTTCGCTGTTCTCGCTTGTGAGCGCGCTCGTCATCGCGCTCATTGTTCTCGCCGGCAGGCGCCTGCGCAAGGGCCGGCGCATTCGCTTGAACACCTTGCTGCGCGCGCTTTTTCCCAAGCGCATCGTCCTGAGCCGTTCGAGCCTGGCGGATGTCGGCTATTTTTATTTCAACGTATTTTTGTTCGGATTGATTTTTGGCTGGGCGATCCTTTCCTACGAGACTTTGAGCCGCGGCGTGAACGGCTTGTTGATCGGACTATTCGGGCCGTTGCCGCCGGCGCCACTGCCCGGTTTCGTTTCCCGGTCGGTGATTACCGTCATGTTGTTCCTGGCCTACGAACTCGGCTACTGGCTCAATCACTACCTTTCCCACCGCATTCCCTTGCTCTGGGAGTTCCATAAGGTGCATCACTCAGCGACCGTGTTGACGCCGCTGACCAACTTCCGCGTCCATCCGATTTATATGTGTGTGTTTCTCAACATACTGGCGGTCTGTATCGGGTTGGCGAACGGTGCAGGCGATTACTTGCTTGGCCAAGACGCTTCACAATACGGTTTGTCCGAAACCAACATCATACTCGTGCTGTTTATCTACACTTACGTTCACCTGCAGCATTCGCAACTGTGGGTCTCGTTTACCGGCTGGCTCGGTCATCTGTTCATGAGCCCGGCGCATCATCAAATCCATCACTCGCGCAATCCGGCGCACTTCAACAAGAACTTGGGAAGCTGTCTTGCGCTGTGGGATTGGATGTTCGGCACGTTGTACGTTCCCTCGGCGGAGCGTGAGGCACTGGAGTTCGGCGTAGAGCCCGATCGCGCGCACGCGCATACCGTCAGGGGTGAGTTGATCGCGCCGTTCGGCCGTGCAGCGCAGCTGCTCAAGGAGAGCTTTGCGCCGCGAATGCGGCGGGCTCCGGGATCGGCTGCCCAGCGAAAGCCCGTTTACTGACTCACCGGCCGCATTGCCGCGCCGGCGGCCGCTGCGTATTGATGGGACGGAATGCTCCATAAGAATCCGTCTCGTTTCGCCGCTCCTTCCGTCTTCTCTTCCGGGCCCGGGATCGCCGCGGCGATCGCGCTCGGCGTTTCCGACGTGCTCGCCAAGGTCATCATCGTCGCTCGTTGCGACGTGCTCACCATGCTGTCATTTCGCAGTGTGGTCGGCCTCGCCTTTATGACCGCCTGGCTGCGGCTCGGACCGAAGCCGTTCGTAAATACGAGAATCCGCTGGGTATCGCTCGCCGTCGGCGTGTTGTTCGCCGGCCTGATTTTCTGTCTGTTCAAGGCGATCGAGGCTAACGACGTACCGACCGCCGTTCTTACCTACTTCGTCTATCCGTTACTTACCGGTCTCGCGGCCGCGGCAACCGGCCTTGAGCGCTTGCGCTGGCAGGGGGCTGCCTGCGCGCTGGCGGCTTTCTCGGGGCTTGCGGTCATGATCGGCGCGCATCCGGCCGGGCTCGTACCTGGCGGCATAGCCTACGGGCTCGCCGCCGCGTGCTGCCGCACCGGCGTGCTCATCATCACCCGCGCATTCCTTATCGACGCCGATGCGCGGCTGACGACGTGGTATTCGGTGGTCGCGCAACTCACGATCTTTGTGGCGGTATCGCTGGCCACTCAAACCTGGCAACCGCCGCAGACCGGCATCGGTTGGACGGCTCTGGTCGCCATGAGCGTAGCGACCACTGCCGGCATCCTGTTTGTGTTTGTGTCGACGATCCGTGTCGGCGCGTTCGGCACCGCGCTGATCATGAACCTCGAGCCGCTCATCGCGATGGTGCTGAGCGCGCTGGTTCTTGCGGAAGTTGTCACACCGCTGCAGGCGTTGGGCAGCGGCGTCATGCTTGTGGCACTGGTGGCGTTTCAAGTTTGGCGATAATTCTCGCGCCACCGCGATGATTATTGGTCACGCATAGTTCATTCAAAGCGTCACAGACTCGGCCACTTGACGCCGATATTTTGCCATTGGGTAACTTTACGCCGCCTAAAATCGCGGCGAAAGACCGACTATGCGCGGGTTCCAAGCCTCTTCGTTCGATCCACCGACGCTCGCCATCCTCGAAGCCGTCTTTGACGAGGCGTGGCTGACGCTCAAGGCCGTGGGAAACCGGACGGTGCGGCCGGACGAACTGGCGCGCTCGGTACTGCGGCTGGCCATGGAAGGCGAGCGCGATCCGGTGCGCTTGCATGACGGCGCGCTCAAGCAGCTCATTCCGGCGGCCTCGTGGCGGGGGGCGAGCTGAAGCCCTCGGCCGCCGCGATGCCGCGCGCAACACCTTTCGTCACGAATGCGGCATCGGCATTGCGACGCCTGCAACCCCGGCGGCGGCCAAGTGCCGACGAGCGCCGCCCGCAAGAATGGGAGCGACTTGCGTAAAGCCCTGCATCGATTGCTACCGGCTCGTTAGTTGCTAAAACTGATGCGGCGGGGCGCAAGCCTCCTCGCCGGGAAGTGTGGCAACAGCGACTCGCCGGGAATGAACGACCGTCAAATCAACGCCCAAACCCAGACCCGCGGCTTCGACGCGGTGGAGACCTGGGTCTTCGACCTCGACAACACGCTCTACCCGCATCACGTCAATCTCTGGGAGCAGGTCGACGAGCGCATTCGCGATTACATTGCCGGCTTCCTCAAAGTCACGCATGAGGAAGCGTTCCGGCTGCAGAAGGATTATTACCGGCGCTACGGCACGAGCTTGCGCGGCTTGATGGAGGAACATGGCCTCGCTCCGGACGAATTTCTCGATATGGTGCACCAGATCGATTATTCGCCGCTGACGCCCAATCCTGCGCTCGGCGCGGCGATCGCCCGCTTGCCCGGACGCAAGCTCATTCTTACCAACGGCACGCGGGCGCATGCCGAAAAGGTCATGCGCCGGCTCGAAATCGAGCAACGCTTCGATGACGTCTTCGATATCGCTGCCGCCTCGCTCGAACCGAAGCCACGGCCGCAGGTCTACGATCGCTTCCTCGCACGCCACAAGGTCGATCCGAGGAGGGCGGCGATCTTCGAGGATTTGGCGCGCAACCTCGAAGTGCCGCACGCGCTCGGCATGACGACGGTGCTGGTAGTGCCGGCAGGCACCCGCGAGGTTTTCCGCGAGGAATGGGAACTCGCCGGCCGCGACGACCCGCACGTCGATTACGTCACCGACGATCTCACGGGTTTTCTACGCGGCATCGCCGACGCGCGCGGCTAAAGATAGCCAGCAAGCTCGCCGATATGCCAAGCCACCGGGATGAGAACCGCGATCGTGAGGCCGGAGCCGCGCCGGTAGACCACTTGGGCGTGATTGTCGCCGCGCAAAGCGCCCAAGGCGCCATAAACGATCGCATAAATCAGAATCCAGAACGCCAGTTTATAGTCCGCCAGCCAGTAAAAGACGCCGGCGCCTAACGCTATACCCATAGTGATCATCACAAACCCTCAGCGTATGTTGCATTAAGTCCGGCCATGCAAGAACGGTTCCACTTTAAACGCCGGTCACTTGGCGGTGGCTTGACATCGCGGGGGCGCACTCCGACAAACCGCGCCAGCAAGGAAGCTGGACTCATGTCGGCGGCCGATCTCGCCACCCGAAACAGGTCTCTGGCAGAGACCATCGACGCCGCCTTTGAGCGGCGCGAGGAAATCAATCCCGCGACCAAAGGCGCCATACGGGAGGCGGTTGAGGCTGCGCTGGAACTCCTCGACCGCGGCGCCGCCCGCGTCGCGGAAAAGCAGGCCAATGGTAACTGGCGGGTCAATCAATGGCTGAAAAAGGCGGTGCTGCTGTCGTTTCGCCTCAACGACATGAGCCTGATTGCCGGCGGCCCCGGTGGGGCCGCCTGGTGGGACAAAATCCCCTCGAAATTCGCCGGCTGGGACGACACGCGTTTTCGCGCTGCCGGCTTTCGCGCCGTGCCCGGTTCGATCGTGCGCCACTCCGCGTTTATCGCGCCCGGCGTGGTGTTGATGCCGTCCTTCGTCAACCTCGGCGCCTATGTCGACGGCGGCACTATGATCGACACCTGGGCGACAATCGGCTCCTGCGCGCAGATCGGGAAGAACTGCCATATATCCGGCGGCGCCGGCATCGGCGGTGTGCTCGAGCCGTTGCAGGCGGCGCCGGTGATCGTGGAAGACAATTGCTTCATCGGCGCGCGCTCCGAAGTCGCCGAGGGCGTGATCGTGCGCGAAGGGGCGGTGCTGTCCATGGGCGTTTTCATCGGCGCCTCGACCAAAATCGTCGACCGCGCGAGCGGCGAGGTTTTCCAGGGTGAGGTGCCGGCCTATGCGGTGGTCGTGCCGGGCAGCCTGCCCGGCATGTCGCGCCAAAGCGGCGAAGCTGCTCCTGGCCTCGCTTGCGCCGTCATCGTCAAGCGCGTCGACGAAAAAACGCGCGCCAAGACCAGCATCAACGAACTCCTCCGGGACTGATCGCGTACGGCCGATGGATTGGGGCTATCTTCTCAACGAATTTCACGGCCGCATCGGCCGCCAAACCTTCTGGATTGCGATGGGCGCGGTGGTCGTGATCAACGTGCTTGCCTGCTTTGTCGCCGGCCAGATTGCAGGCGAGCGGGTAAGCGCCATCGTCGATCTTGCGTTCACCTATCCGGAGTTCGCCATTGCGGTGAAACGCGGCTATGACCGCAATCTGCCGGTCTGGCTCGTGGCCGCTTTCTTTGTGGCCAACGGAGTGCTCGATCTGCTCGACGTTTTGGGATGGTCGGGAACTCCCGACAATCTCAACGTGTTGACGCTGGCGATCGCGGTGCCGTTCACCGTGCTGGCGCTTGCTTTGCTGGTCGAACTTGGTTTCCGCCGCGGCACTGTCGGTCCCAACCAATACGGTCCCGATCCGCTGGCGAGGAGCTGAGGCGAACGTGACCCCCGATCCCGTCGCCATCGCCCGTGAGCTCGTGCGCTGCCGTTCCATCACGCCGGAAGAGGGCGGGGCGCTTTCGTATCTGCACACCGTGCTGGAGGCCGCGGGCTTCACCGTGCATCGCCCAACATTTGCCGAGCCCGGCACCGCGCCGGTCGAGAATCTGTTTGCCCGTATCGGCGACACGAAGCCCAATCTTGTCTTTGCCGGCCATACCGATGTAGTGCCGCCGGGCGACGAGAAGGCCTGGCAGCATCCACCCTTTGCCGGAGACGTGGCCGGCGACAAGCTCTACGGCCGCGGCGCCGTCGATATGAAAGGCGGCATCGCCTGCTTTGTCGCCGCGGCGCTCGATTATTTGGCCGGCAACAGCGGGGCGCCGAAAAACGGCTCGATCTCGTTCCTGATCACCGGCGACGAGGAAAGCGTCGCCGTCAATGGCACGGTGAAGCTTTTGCAATGGGCGGCCGCGCGCGGCGAAACCTTCGATCATTGCCTTCTCGGCGAGCCCAGCAACATCGAGACGATCGGCGACAATATCCGGGCAGGACGGCGCGGCTCGCTCAACGGCACGCTGATCGTCACTGGCCGTCAGGGTCACGTCGCTTATCCGGAACGCTTCGACAATCCGATCCGCGGCTTAGTGACGCTCATCGCCGCGTTGCAGGTGCCGCTAGACGAAGGCAACGAGAATTTCGCTCCGTCGAATCTCGAATTCACTTCCGTCGATGTCGGCAACCCGACCGTCAATGTCGTGCCGGCCGAGGCACGCGCACGCTTCAACATCCGGTACAACGACCGCCATACCCAGACCTCGCTCAAAGCCTTGATAGAACGCCGTGCGGAAAGTGCCGCCAGCGGCCGCGTGCACTACCGCTTCGAGTGGCAGCCGTCGAATGCCGACGTTTTCATTACCAAGCAGGGACCTTTCACCGATCTCGCCGTCGCCGCGATCAAGGAGGTCACCGGCAGGACCCCCGAGCTTTCGACCTCAGGCGGCACTTCGGATGCCCGCTTCATCAAGGATTATTGTCCCATCTTCGAGTTCGGCCTGGTTGGGCAGACCATGCATCAGGTCGATGAATGCGTATCGGTTGCCGATCTCATCACGCTGACGGCGGTGTATCGGCGCATCATCGAGAAGTATTTCGGGTGATTCATTTCCGGCTCCCGCTCGGTGCGCTCCGGAACGGCTATCCCACTTCAATACTCCACCCGCACTAAATAGAGCCCCTGGGGCGGCGCTACCTGGCCGCAGGCGGCGCGGTCGCGGGCGGCGAGCGCAGCAGAAAGATCGCCGACGCTCCATTTCCCTTCGCCGACATGGACGAGCGAGCCGACCATCGAGCGTACCTGGTGATGCAGGAACGAGCGCGCCGCGGCGATGACGTGCAGCTCCTCGCCGTCCTGCGCCACATCGAGACGATCGAGCGTCTTGAGCGGCGATTTGGCCTGGCACTCAGCAGCGCGAAATGTGGTGAAGTCGTGCCGTCCGACCAGACGCTGCGCGGCCTCGTGCATCGCCGCCGCATGGAGCGGGCGGCCGATTCGCCAGGCGCGGTGCTGATCGAGTGCCAAATCCGCGCGGCGGTTGACGATGCGGTAGAGGTAATGCCGCTTGGTCGCCGAGAAGCGTGCGTCGAAATCGTCGGCCACGCGTTCTACCGCGAGTACGGCGATCGGATGCGGACGCAAATGCGCGTTGAGCGCATCGCGCACGGTGTCGACGTCCCAGTCCTTCGTGAGATCGACATGGGCCACCTGGCCGAGCGCGTGCACGCCGGCATCAGTGCGGCCGGCACCCCGCACCGCGGCGCGCTCACCGGCAAAGGCAGCGACGGCGTCGCCAAGCACGCTCTGGACCGAAACGCCATTGTCCTGCACCTGCCAGCCGACGAAGGGCGTGCCGTCATATTCGATAGTGAGCTTGTAGCGGGGCATGGAGGAGTTCAGGCGACCACACTTGCGCGCGCGATCGGAGTGCCGCGCAGGAATTCATCAGCCGACATAGGCTTTTTGCCCTCGCGCTGCACCTCGAGGAGCCGGACCGAGCCTTCGCCGCAGGCAATGGTCAATTTATCATCGAGCACCTGACCGGATTTGCCGTGGCCCGTGCCTTTGGTTGTGCGCAAAACTTTAATGCGGCCGGCGTCGGGAAGTTCGAACCAGGCGCCGGGAAAAGGCGACAAACCGCGGCAATGATCATGGACCTGCTCCCAGGGCCTGCTCCAGTCGATGTGCGTTTCGCTCTTCTCGATTTTGTTGGCGTAGGTCGCACCCGCGGCCGGCTGTGGCGCAAGCTGGAGCGAGCCGCGTTCGAGCGCGCCGAGCGCGCGCAGCATGAGATCGGCACCCAGCCGGGCCAGGATGTCGTGCAATTCGCCTGCGGTCATATCGGGACTGATCGGTACCCGCTCGGCCATGGCGATGGGCCCAGTATCGAGACCTTCCTCCATCTTCATCACCATCACTCCAGTCCCCTTGTCGCCGGCCATGATGGCGCGCTGGATCGGCGCTGCGCCCCGCCAGCGCGGCAGCAGCGAAGCATGGAGATTGAACGAGCCGAGCGGAAACACCTCAAGGATCGACTTCGGCAAGATCAGACCGTAGGCGACGACTACGGCCGCGTCCGCGCCGTGCGCTTGCATTGTCGCAGCAGCATCGCTGCGGCGCAGCGTCTTCGGCGTGAAAACCGGCAGGCCGAACCGTTCGGCCTGGCGCGCGACCGGGCTGGGCCGTAACTCCATTCCGCGCCCGGACGGCTGCGGTGCCCGCGTATAGACCGCTACGACCTGATGACCGCCGCCGGCAATCTCAACGAGCGTAGGTACGGCAAAATCCGGCGTACCCATGAATACGAGGTGGAGCAATCACGCCTCCACCTTCTTCTTGGCCGCCTTTGCGAATTTCTTGACCACGCGATCGCGCTTGAGCTTGGAAATGTGGTCGATGAAGAGAACGCCATTGGTGTGGTCGATCTCGTGCTGGATGCAGGTGGCGAACAAACCTTCCGCCGCGACTTCGTGAGTTCCGCCCTCGAGATCGAGATATTTGACCTTGACCGCATTCGGCCGCTCGACTTCCTCATAATAGTCGGGGATCGACAAGCAACCTTCCTCGTGCGTCGATTTCTCCTCCGACGTCCAGACGATTTCCGGATTGATGAAGACTTGCGGCTTCTGCCCCTCGTCCTTCTTCGACAAATCCATCACCACGACGCGCTTGGGAATGCCGATCTGAATGCCCGCGAGACCGATGCCGGGCGCCGCGTACATCGTCTCGAACATGTCATCGACCAGCGCGCGAATGCCGGCGTCGATGCGCTTGACCGGCTCGGAGACAAGCCGCAGCCGCTTGTCGGGAAGTTTGATGATCTCGCGCGGCGCCATATTCCACCAGCCTGTCGGCGATGTAAGTGGTGCATAAAGCGCGGTCAATGCACGCGATCCGTTGCGCCATCGGGCGCGTCTGCGCTATGGATGTTCTTCTTTTGTTCTACGCTCCCGGTGGCCGCCTATCGGGGCGAATCGCGTACAAGCGAGGCATGATCGAAAGTCCGCCGATGATCGCGATTTTGGCCGTTGTCATAGCCTGTGTTGCGGCTGCTGCGACCGCTATCGCGCTCTGGCGCCTGCGCAAGCCGCCATCCAGCGACGATGCCGTCCTCGCCGAGCTACGCCGCGCGCAGTCCGATGCGGCGGCCCGGCTGGAGGCGATGATCGGGCTGCTCGCCAAGGGCCAGACGCAACTGGCGCACAGCGTCAACGAGCGGCTCGATTCGGTATCGCACCGCGTCGGCGATTCCTTGGAAAAGACCAAGCAAAATACCGCCGAAAATCTGCAAAAGCTCAACGAACGGCTGGCGGTGATCGATAGCGCGCAAAAAAACATCACCCAGCTCGCGAGCCAAGTCACCTCGCTGCATGGCGTGCTCGCCAACAAGCAGGAGCGCGGTGCCTTCGGCCAGGGCCGCATGGAACTGATCGTGCGCGACGGCCTGCCGAAGGGCTGTTACGAATTCCAATACACGTTGTCGAACAAGCTGCGCCCCGATTGCGCGGTGTTTTTGCCCGACAAGCGCCCGCTGGTGATCGATTCGAAATTTCCGCTCGAAGCGGTCACCGCCTATCGCGACGCCAAGAGCGACGATGAGCGCCGGCAGGCTGCCGCGCGCGTGCGCGCGGATGTGGCAAAGCACGTCACGGACATTGCGCAGAAATATCTCATTCCCGGAGAGACTCAGGACCTGGCACTGATGTTCGTGCCTTCGGAGTCGGTCTATGCCGAGCTCCACGATGGCTTCGACGACGTTGTGCAGAAGGCGTTCCGTTCCAAGGTGGTGATCGTCTCGCCGTCACTCCTGATGATCGCCGTGCATCTTATCCAGCAGATGCAAAAAGAGGAGCGCATGCGCGAGGCCGCCGGCCATATTCGGGCCGAAGTTGGCCGGCTGATCGACGATGTCGCGCGCATGCATGAACGCGTGCTGAAATTGCAGCAGCATTTCGCGCAAGCCAATGAAGATGTGCGCCAGATCGTGATCTCGGCGGAAAAGGTGGAAAAACGCGGGGCCCGCATCACCGATGTCGAGTTCAGCGACGGCGAGCCCGAAGCGGATGTCATCCCCGCTCCGATGCTGCGCAAACTGGAAGCGGGCGAGTGACTTGATCCTTCTCCCCTTGCGGAAGAGGGTGCCGAGCCGCGGAAGCGGCGAGGCGGGTAAGGGGTTCCGCGTGCTACGCAACTTACAGGCTTCAACCCCTCACCCGGCTCGGATATCGCTCCGCTCATCCCCGCCACCCTCTCCCGCAAGGGCAGGGGGCCATGTGGCTTCTGCACAGCAAAGATGATTGCTACCTCCGGCAAACCGTCCTCTGCATTCTTCGCCGACACGCTCGCCGTGTATCTGCAGCGCCGGGTGCTTGTCGTCATGTTTCTCGGTTTTTCATCGGGCCTGCCGCTGGCGCTGTCGGGCGCGACGCTGTTGGTGTGGATGACCGAGGCGGGCGTCAATCTCGGCACCATCGGGTTGTTCGCGCTCGTCGGCACGCCCTACACCGTAAAATTCCTGTGGGCGCCGCTGATCGATGCGCTCGACGTGCCGGTACTGTCGCACCGGCTCGGTCGCCGCCGCGGCTGGCTTCTGCTGTCGCAATTGTTGCTCATCGCTGCAATCATTTTTCTCGGCGCCTGCGATCCGTCCGTGTCGCCCCTCGTCGTCGCCGCCGGCGCGCTCCTCGTCGCCGCCGCCTCGGCGACGCAGGACATTATCGTCGACGCCTTCCGGGTCGAGAGCCTGAATGAAAACGAGCAAGCGGCCGGCATGGCGTCCTATGTCGCCGCCTACCGCGTCGGCATGCTCGCTTCCACGGCGGGCGCGCTTTTTCTGGTGAGCGGCTTGCAAAGCTTCGGCTTTTCTCACCATGCCGCGTGGACGGGAGGCTACGTTGTCATGGCCGCGCTCGTGCTCATTGGTGTTGCGACCACGCTGTGTGCTGCCGAGCCGGCGAAATCGGCAGCGGTCGATGCCGTGCATGTGCGCGAGAATGCGTGGCAGCGCGTCGTCGAAGGAGCCTGGGGCGCGTTTTCAGAGTTTTTGGCGCGCGACATGGCACTCGTCGCGCTCGCCTTTGTCATCCTCTTCAAATTTACCGACGCACTCGCCGGTGCGTTGACCGCGCCGTTCGTGATCGACCTCGGTTTTTCGCGCAACGAGTACGCCGCCATCATCAAGGGCGTCGGGCTGGCGGCGACGCTCGTCGGCGGTTTTGCCGGCGGCTTTGTGGCGCGCGCTTACTCGCTTCCGGCTAGTCTTTGGCTCGGCGGTGCGCTTCAAGCGGTCAGCAACCTTGGCTTTTCCTGGCAGGCGGTGCTCGGACATAATGTCGGCTGGCTCACCGTCGCCATCATCGTCGAAAATTTCACCAGCGCCATCGGCACCGTGATCTTCGTGGCGTACCTCTCGGCACTTTGCCGCAATCCGCTGCACACGGCGACGCAATACGCGTTGCTCACCGCGCTCGCCGCTTTCGGGCGCACGTATTTATCGTCGGGAGCGGGATTTATCGCCGAGGCAACCGGCTGGGCGTGGTTCTTCGTCGTGTGCGCGCTCGCCGGCCTCCCCGGTCTTGGTTTGCTGGCATGGCTGCAGCAGCGCCGTCATTTCGACGGATTGGCGCCGGCTAAGAATTAAGCCGAAAACCGGGCCGACGGGTTTGGTCTTTTGCCTCAAGGAGATATTGACCCGGCGGGATTGACTCGGCGACGCAATTACAGGGGAAACCCGTTAGCGATCCGGCACAAAAGATACGCAAAAAAGTCTTTTTATAAGGATCGGATCGCTATACTCGACGTTAGTCCCGTGGTGTCACTCCTTCGGTGTCCCGCCAACTCGGTTGCGCTCGCGTTCCATGGACCTGATCCTGGTCAAGATCTTTGCGGCCGCCCTCGCGCTCAGCGAGGTTATGACTCAGCCGCAGGCGGTGAAGACCCACTTCGATCCGGTTACCGACAGAACCGAGGTGGTGCAGATTTTGCGCAACGGCTGCGCCCACATGCGGGCGGCCTTCGACATCGAATCGATCAACCTCGACAGCCTCATCGCCACGGCGCTCGATGATCCGAAGGCGGTTGGCGCCGACAGCAAGGCGTTTCACGGCATCAATTTCGCCGATCTGAACACCGCCTATCGGCAATTCTGCAAGGACGAGCGCGTCGATAATCCGGCAGTCGACCTCGGCCAGGTGATCCTGTTCTTCAACGATGCTGCGACCGATCTTCCCGACCAAACGCGGCTGAAGGATCGCAAGCTGCCGAGCATGAGTGCCGTGCTCGACGGCAAGGGTCAAAACTTCGCCGACATATTCGAGCCGGGCAATCGCCGCATCTGGGTGTCGCTCGCCGATATTCCCGATTACGTGCAAAAAGCCTTCGTCGCCGCCGAGGACCGGCGCTTCTTTCAGCATCATGGTGTCGACGAGCGCGGCATTATTCGCGCGTTCATCGGCAATCTCGCCGATCCCGGCCGGCCGCAGGGCGGCTCGACCATCACGCAGCAGGTGGTCAAGAACCTCCTAGTCGGCGAGGACGTGACTTACGAGCGAAAGATCCGCGAAATGATCGTGGCGTCGCGGGTCGAGAGCACCCTGAGCAAGCCGGAAATACTCGAACTCTATCTCAACTCGGCCTATCTCGGGCGCGGCTCCTGGGGCGTGGAGATGTCGGCCCGCAGCTATTTCGGCAAATCGGCAAAAAACCTCACATTGGCCGAAGCCGCCATGCTGGCGGGCCTGCTCAAGGGGCCGAACTATTTCAATCCCGACCGCCATCCTGAGCGCGCCAAGGAGCGTCTCGCTTACGTCCTCGGCCGCATGCAGGAGGATGGTGTGATCAGCAGCGAGCAGAAGGATCAAGCGCTGGCTGTGCCGCCCAAGCTTGTTGCTTTCGAGCGGCCGCATCGGGATTCCGGCTTTCACTTCATCGACTACCTCGGCCGCGAGGCGAAAGCGGACGGCGTCGGCAGCCTGACCGCAGAATCCTACACGGTACATTCGACCATCAATGCGGCCTTGCAGCGCGATACCGAAGCGGCATTGCAGGAGGGGCTGGCGCATTACGAGCTGACTTCCGGACGCATGCAATTCCGTGGCGCCGAAGCCAATATCGCCGAAGCGGTGCAGAAGATCGCGGCCGACAAGCAGGCCGACCCGCAGCGGGCGCAGGGTTTAGGGCCGAATGCCGCAGTCGCAACTTCGGCCGCTCTACCCGCTTGGCAACAGGCTCTCGTGGCGGTGCGTCTGCCGCTCTATGACGTGCATTGGGAGCCGGCGGTCGTACTGGATAAGGGCGGCAAACGCGGCGAAGGCGTCATCCACGTCGGACTGGCCGATGGCCGCATCCTGCCGCTCAATGCCTGGACCTGGCAGATCAGGCAAAGCCTTTCGCTCTATGATGTCGTCTATGTCAGCGTCGCGGAGGCAAAGGCTGCAGCCAAGGGCAAGACCGGCGCCACGTCCGCCATGTCGAGCGCCGCCCAGGCGCAATTGCGCGTGCGGCCGATTGTGCAGGGCGCGGCACTCGTCTTGGAGAACAAGACCGGCCGCATCCTCGCTATGGCCGGCAGCTTTTCCTATCCGTTGAGCCAGCTCAACCGCGCCGCGCAAACGCAGCGCCAGCCCGGCTCTGCCATCAAGCCCCTGACCTATCTCACCGCGCTGCAGTCCGGGCTGCAGCCGAACACGCTTGTGCCTGACGATCCAATCACGCTGCCGCCGATCGGCGGTGGTATCGTTGACGGCCGCGATATCATCATGCGTGAAGTCGGCGGCACGATCCGTGAACAGGACTTTTGGACGCCGCGCAACGCCGACAATTATGCGGGCGGCGTGTTCACCCTGCGGCGGGGGCTGGAAAACTCCGTCAATATCGTCACCGCGCACCTACTCG
>Ga0187784_10001490_pt1 | contig 18620 bp, 16 predicted proteins | sample 1015_SJ02_MP15_2_FD_132964 | JGI IMG/M metagenome (GOLD analysis project Ga0187784, IMG submission 132964) | Tropical peat soil microbial communities from peatlands in Department of Meta, Colombia - 1015_SJ02_MP15_20_MG | ecosystem: Environmental > Terrestrial > Soil > Wetlands > Peat | place...
CCGCCTCTGTCAGGGCCTGAGCGTCGCCCAGCATCTGAGCGCGTATGAGGGTGCCGAAGGTCGCGCTCGACTTCGAGGAGCCGAGGGAGTCGGGGATAGGTATGTCCTTCCCCCCCTCCTCCGCACTGACCTGGACGAACCGTCCCCTCCCCTTGCCACCGCCCTTGTGTAGCTGCCCAGTGCTGTGGAGGAATCTAGGCCCGTACCCCACGGTGGTGGCCAGTCTGTATCTGTCGCGCACCTGCACCCTCAACTCAAGAAGAGACACGTCGTTCACGTCGTTGGGTTCGATGTACGCTTGTATAGATATGTAGTTCCCGGGCCTAGCCCCCTCGAGGAACCCGGCCAGCATCTCGCCCGGGCTGGACCCGTGCAGGTCATCTCCGTAGACGTCTGCACCTTCGTAAGACAGTATAGGCTTAGCCATTGGCAGACCTCCCTTCTCCCTGTACTTTGCCATCATCTCCCTGGCGAGCCGCTTGGCGGACTCCACGTTTGGCTGGTCGAAGGGGTTGATTCCAATGACGAACCCTGCGATAGCTATCGCCATCTCCCAGAGGAAGAACTGCCTCCCAAGGTCGTAGGCGTCCCGCATACGAAGGCGGACGACCGGGAAGCCGGCCCGTTCCAGCCTGTGGAGTAGTATCTCGTCGAGCTGCTCGCCGTCGTCGTCGAGCTTGATTGATACGAACAGCCGGTCGTCCCCGTAGGTGCCGGGGACCCCGAGTGGCTCGCCGACTACGGGTACTATCCCCTTGCCCTCCTTGCCGGTGCTCTCGGCGATGAGTTGCTCGATCCAGTCGCCGAGTATCGCGACCCTCGGGGAGATAACGAAGGTGACCTTGTCCCTCCCCGCCTTCGCGAGCGTCCCTAGAATGGCACCCAACCAGGCCCCGGGGTTCTCGGCGACGGGGACCCAGGGCTCGCAGGCTGAGACTACATGCTGGGCCCTCGTCAGCAGCGCCCCTACGTCCACGCCCACCAGCGCGGCGGGGACGAGTCCATCGTAGGAGAGCGCGGAGTACCTCCCGCCGAGGTTTGGCTCGTTCACGACCTTCGTGAGGAATTCCCCCTTCTCTGCCATCCGGGAGAGGTCGCTGTCGGGAGGGTCAGTAATCGCGATGAAGTGCCTCCCGGCCTCTTCCTTCCCCAGGGTCTCGGTGCAAGCCTGGTAGAAGTGCTTCAGGAGGGATAGGACCTCCACTGTCTCGCCCGACTTCGAAGAGATGATGAAGAGCGTCTTCTTCAGATCGAGCTTCTCCTCCACCCTCCCTATCGCTGCTGGGTCAGAGGTGTCGAGGACGGTAAGATCGACGGCGCCCTTCCCAGCGCCCATCTCTCGGAAGACCTTCGCGAACACAGTTGGAGCGAGGCTCGATCCACCCATGCCGACTAGGACTGCGTGTGTGTACCTCTCCGCTACTACTTCAGAGACTAGGGAGCCGAGGCGTGGGACGTTCTCCTGCATTATCTCCGGCGCGTGGAGCCAGTCCAGCCTGTTGCTAATCTCGGTGGGGTCGGGCTTCCAAACCGTGTAGTCGTGGGCCCAGACCCGCTGCACGATTTTCGCTTCAGCGAGGGACCTCAGCGTCTGGTCGACCGCCTTCTTGTAGGCCCCGAGCTTAGCGGACTCGAGGTGTAGTTCAGAGACTAGGGCGTCGCGCTTCACCCTCAAGTTTACCAGAACTTCCTTCATGGACTTGGAGAAACTCGCCACACCCTCCTTTTCCAAACTATCCGTCACCGGGTCCAGGTCGACCCCCATCTTCGAGAGCTTCATGAGCTCGGCTTTTGCCTCGGCGGCGCCCTCTTTCAGCGGGCTCCTACTCCCAAGGACCCCGTGGTCAAGGATGGCCCTCATGGTAGCGAGGGGGACGGTGTTGACCGTGTCAGGGCCCACCAGTGTATCGACGTACATGGTGTCAGGGTACCTGGGGTCCTTCACGCTAGTGCTGGCCCAGAGCGGGCGCTGGACCATTGCTCCCTTCGCTTTGAGACGCTTCCACCTGGCCCCTCCGATAATCTCTCTGAACTTCTGATAGGCGAGCTTAGCGCTGTCAATCGCTATCTTCCCCCTCAGCTGAGCCGCCTTGGCTCCGAGCCCGTCGAGCTCCCTGTCTACGACGGTGTCAATCCGGCTCACGAAGAAAGAGGCGACCGACGAAACTTTCGAGAGGTCCCCGCCAGAAGATGCTAGCTTCTCCAAGCCCGACATGTACGCGGACGCTACTTGTTCGTACCTCCTGACCGAGAAAATCAGAGTCACATTGACATTGATCCCCTCGGCGATCAGGGCCTCCATCGCAGCTATTCCGGCGGTGGTCGCTGGGATCTTTATCATGACATTGGGGCGGCTCAGCCTGTAGTAGAACCTCCGCGCCTCCGATATCATCCCCCTCGTGTCTCCCGACAGGGCCGGGCTCACCTCGATGCTGACGAAGCCGTCGGAGCCTCCCGACGATTCGTACAGAGGGCGGAACAGGTCGGCCGCCAAAGCGATGTCCCCGATCATGAGGGCTTCGAAAATCTCCTTCACCGGTTTCCCCTCCTCTGCGAGCCGGGCGAGCTCGTCGTCGTAGTCTGAACTCCCGGTTATCGCGTGGTCGAAGATAGTCGGGTTCGATGTGAGCCCCCTAAGGCCCTCCCCTATCAGCGACTTCAGCTCCCCCGACGTCACGAAGGACCTTCGCAGGTAGTCGCACCAGATCGACTGCCCGCGGCCGTGGTAGTCGCGCAGACCAGGCAACTACGCCCCTCCCCTCCCTTCGAGGAGCTCCCTCGCCTCTCTCTCCACGTGGGCTGAGGTTATCCCGAACTTCTCGAAGAGGACCTCCCCGGGGGCGCTCGCACCGAAACCCTTCATCCCCACGGATCTGCCCCCGAGGCCGACGTATCTCTCCCAGCCGACGACCGTCCCCGCCTCTACTGACACTCGCGCCTCCACCGAAGGCGGCAGGACCTTCTCCCTATAGGACCTGGGCTGCGCGTCGAAGAGCTCCCAGCTGGGCATCGAAACGACCCTCACCTTCCAACGCCGCCCCTTCGCCAGTCCTTTTCCCGCCGCGAGTGCGGTGTGGACCTCCGACCCCGTTCCTATTAGTATGACTTCGGGGTTCCCCTCCCCTGACTCCCAGAGCACGTAGGCCCCCTTCCTCGCACCCGCGGCAGGGGCGCAGGATCGCCTGTCAATCACTGGGAGCTTCTGCCGGCTGAAGACCAGCGAAGTAGGGCCCTGGGCATCTAGTACCGCTGACCTCCAAGCTTCGACGGTCTCCGTCGCGTCAGCTGGCCTGATGACCGTCATGTTGGGCATCGCCCTCAGGCTCATGAGCTGTTCAATGGGCTGGTGGGTCGGCCCGTCCTGCCCCAGCCCTATGCTGTCGTGGGTGAAGATGAAGATGACCCTGATCTGCATCATCGCGGCGAGGCGCATGGGGGGGCGCATGTAGTCGGAGAATGCGAGAAACGTCGCGGTGTACGGTAGGACGCCACCGTGCAGGCTCATCCCGTTCGCAATCGAGCCCATGGCATGCTCCCTCACGCCGAAGTGGATGTTGTTACCGTAGTGTTCCTGCCAGCCGAAGTTTCCGTACCCCACAAGGTACGATTTCGTGCTAGGCGAGAGGTCAGCCGAGCCCCCCGTTAGGGTGTGCAACTTGTTCGCGAGGGCGTTGAGGACGACGCCCGAGGCGTCCCTCGTCGCCATCGGCTCTTGTGATTGGGATCCGAACAGGACATCGAGCCCTTCGTCCCAGCCCCTGGGGAGCTCCCCTTCCAGGTGGGCGCGTAGTTTCCCCGCCAGGTCGGGGTAGGCCTTGGAGTAGGCCCTGAACTCCTCTTTCCACTCTTCCTCGGACTTCCGCCCCCTCTCCAGGGCTTCCCTGAAGTGCCTGAGGCTCCTCGGAGGAACGTAGAAGCTCGGTTTCAGGGGCCACCCTTGGGCCTCCTTCGCCTTTGCCACGTCCTCCTTGGACATCGGGTCCGAGTGGGCTTTCGCCGTCCCCTGTAGGGGACTGTAGTGCCCGATAATCGTGTGGCAAATGATAAGGCAGGGCTTCTCCGGCTCCGCCCTCGCCAACCTGAGGGCACCATCGACCGCTCCAAGGTCGTCCCCCCTGACGGGTCCTATCACCCGCCACCCGTACGCGTCGAATCTTCTCGCGACGTTCTCCCTGAAAGCCACATTGGTGCTGCCTTCGATCTGCACGTCGTTCGCGTCGTACATGTAGATCAGCTTCCTAAGTCTCAGCGTCCCCGCTAGGCTAGCCGCCTCGCTGGTGACTCCCTCCTGCATATCCCCGTCCGACACAATAGCGTACGTGAAGTGGTCAATGATCTCGTGGCCGGGCCGGTTGTAGTGCTCTGCCATCCAGTTCTCCGCGATCGCCATGCCCACCCCGTTGGCGAACCCCTGCCCGAGCGGCCCGGTCGTCGCCGAGACACCCGGCGTCCTTCCGTATTCAGGGTGCCCCGGGGTGATACTCCCCCACTGCCTGAAGCGCTTGAGCTGGGCCATTGGGAGGTCGTACCCTGTCAGGTATAGGAGGCTGTACAGCATGGCCGAGGCGTGCCCCACGGAGAGAACGAACCTGTCCCTGTCGGCCCAATTTGGGTCCCTGGGGTTGTGCTTGAGGAATCTGTCCCAGAGGACATAGGCGAAGTCCGCCGCCCCCATCGGGGTTCCGGGGTGCCCTGACTTCGCTCTCTCGACCATGTCCAAGGAAAGATACCTGATGGTGTCTATACAGAGGCTGTCTAGACTCCGGGGGGGCATCCCGCCTTCCGTCTCAGGCAGCTCTTAGCCCCTCCCTTGGACCAGGCCGTCAGGGAAGTCCCAGCTAGGGTAGGTGGTCTCTTTCAGTGGGCCATCGATGCCTCTCTTTGAATAGAAGACACCGAGTGTCGTCCTAGTTCCCCTGAATTCCGCCGCGAGGACGCGGCTTCGCTTCATCGGCACCCCTCCCTCTCCCAGGAGCGTCTCGAACCCGGAGTCCCTCGGGTCCGGTGTACCATTAGCATGAGGACGGGTGGTCAACCCCAGCCCACTTTATCTCCCGGATGCCCCGCCGTCACGTAATCTTCGCGGCGGGCTTCTTGGGAGGCTGGTTCTTTCTTCTGACTACTTCGATGAGCCTTCTCCGGAGCACCTCACCCTGAGGCTTCTCCCTGCTTAGACTCCCCAGCTGCCTTGCGAGTTTCTCGTTCCCCAGGGTCCTCACCCACTTCTCGAAGTCGCCCCTGGGGTTGTGGAATTCCAGCGACATGATCTCGACCGACCCTAACTTGTTCGCGAAGTCTCCGATGTCAGTCGCGGTCACGTTTATGGGCTGACCAATCCCGGCATAGAAGTAGAACGGGGTCCCGTGTCCGTACGTCCGTCCTGTCTCGGTCATCGACCCATTGCAGGTGGCACCCCTATATTAAACGTGGGAAATATTCTCTATCCAGGCCAAACTTTCTGTCGCCAGATCTCTCGTTCCAGACGAAGTTATTCGCGGTGTGTCGTCAAACAACCAACGGGCGACTAGTGACGTGCGTGAGGTGCTTCAGGGCTTTAGTATTGTACTTCCACTCGAGCAGACAAACCATGGCCGCTCAGAGAACTGGGGAAGTAACATCAGTGGTGATTTTTTTTACCGGCAAGGGAAGAATACGATGTTCATTTCTACGCGTTCCCGGCAGCAATTCACCCGGTCTGAGCAGTAACGCGCTCAGAAGAGCAGCGACAGGGTGAGCTGCAGGAGCTCCATCCTCGAAGGAGGACGGAGACCCAGCAGGACCTCCTGCACCTCCCTCCTTTCTGTAATCTTGTCGACCTTCCTCATGTATCGGTTCCGCATCCAAATGCCGAACCGGCCGTCAGCTGTTTCCATCGAGATCAAACGTTGGGAGTTCCCCTTCCAGAATCCCATCAGCGTCTGCCTTGGCTTCTCGTACTCCCTCAGGCTCTCCCTGCTAAAGTCTCCAGTGTTCACCCCTCTCTCGATTACTGGCGCCAAGATCTGCGCGTCCAGGAACGACTGCTGGGCTCCCTGTCCGGTCCCGGGGTGGAACGAGTGCGCCGCGTCCCCGACCAGCACTCCACCGTCGACCGCGTATGACTTGGCCCAAATCTCCTGGGGCCTGATTACCAGCATACTTTCGTCCCTGAAGTTCGCCCCAGAAGCATCGAGAACCTGCGAAAGCGACGGGACGGCATCGGAGATCCTCTTCTTCACGTACCCCTCCCCTCTCTTGATCAGTTCTTCCTCCGTGATCCTTCTTTCCGTGAGGCCGACCTGCATCAGGTCTAACGAGATGGGCAGCATGACTACCTGATACCCGCTGGCCAGAACCATGTGAAACCTGTCCAGCCCATGCCTGTGTCTGACCATAATCCCCACCACTGGCGGGTACTCTCTGGACTCCGTTTTGACGGCGAAGTCTTCCCGCACTCGGGATTTGTAGCCGTCAGCCCCCACGAGAAGGCGAGAAGAGAAGACGAATTCCTGGCCGTCCTGAGTGCACCGCGCTCCTATCACCCTCCCGCTTCCGGCGTCCTTTACCGCGCCTAGATACTTCGCACCCTCGAGCAGCTCGACCCCGGACTCCAACACGTGCTTCCTGAGCACCATTCGGATTTCCGATGGCCCTATGCCCAGAGAGTAGTCGAAGTCCTTGAGCAGAAGGCCGGCGTGGATTGTTGCCAAGGTCCTACCTCCGAGGGTGTCGACTTGGGAGTCTTTCAGCGGCATCGCCAGGCTCATGATTCCCTCCAGAACACCGAGGTCCTGGAAGATCTTCATGCCGATGGGGTACAATAGAATCGCCCACTTGCTCGGCGCTATCTCGTTCTGTTTCTCGATGACTGTGGTCTTAACCCCCTTCCTCGCAAGCGCCAGGGCAAGGGTGAGGCCCGCCAGTCCAGCCCCAACTATCAGGATACCACTCTGGGCCGGTCGAGGCGTAGTTTGGTCAACCTCCGCGCCGCCAATCACCAAACTCCATCCACCCGTTGATGTTGCGAGTTAAACGTTGGCGGAAGCATGCGCCATCAAAGCGTGTCCTTCCAAGGGGCAGCATCACGCCACGTTCGGCCAAACATTTACTTCCACTTTGTGAGGATCTCTTCCCGGCTGAAGACGGCCTTGCTCACGAAGAACATGATGATGTCAAGAAGCATCACGACGCCAGAAACTAGGAGTAGGTTTGCGATGGTGAACGGAAAAGCCCCCTGTACTCCCGAGATGAAGAGGGCCAGGAACGGCAGGTACATCAAGCCGGCGAACTGGTTAGCGCCTCGGACATCACTTACACGCGACGAAAGGATCACCGCAACCTGAACGCCCAGCATTGCTGCCAGAGGCGCGAGAAGGAAGAGCATGATCCCAGGGACCCAGCTGGGAAAGTAATAGCCAGAGAAGACATCGAACGTCCAGTAGTCGGTCGCTGCCATGAAGATTAGGGCACCAGCCCAGATTGAGATGACAGCGGGAACGAATGCCGCTATCGCTTTTCCCAACAGCAACTCCCCGTCTGTAGTGGGAGTGGCAAGCAAAGGCTCTAGGCTCTTCTCCATCTTCTCGCCCACTATGCTGTATGATGCGACGGCGGTGGGCAGGACCGCCGCCAGGATTACGAACACGAAGGTGAGTGCTGCGAGACCCAGCGAAGCATCAGCGATGTTCGCGTTGGCCACGTCGTTTTGAACCACAAGCGTAAAGGCAAATGCAAGCAGGAAGGGCAGCATAACCGTGTATGCGATAAGGCTCTTCTTCCTCTTCATCACCTTGAAATCCTTCTTGGCCACTTTCCAGGGCATCCAGTCGTTCATTGAGCACCCTCCCTCACCAGCTTCAGGTATGCGTCTTCGAGGGTACCACTGAGCACCGTGACCGTAACAATGCGCCCGCCAGCGGCTGTAACGGCGCTCACCATCTCAGGATTCTCCTCGTCAGGATTCTCAACATCAACCACTAGGCTGTTGCCGTCTCTCACGAGGTTCTTCACACCTAACCGATTCAGGGAATCCACGATTGTGTCATTGACCTGCCTCAGTTGGATCATGGTTCTTCTTCCGCTGACCAGGCGTTCGAGCTCTTGGGGTGTGCCGACCGCCCTGAGCTTTGTGTTGAGTATGCCGATCCTATCACACACCCGCTGAGCCTCATCCAAGTTGTGCGTGTTGAGGAAAATAGTTCTGTTCTCCTTCTTTAGGTCGAGGATGAATTCCCTGACTGCCTTTGAAGCCTCGGGGTCCAAGTTCGCCGTGGGCTCATCCATGAACAATACCTGGGGATCGTGAATCAGCGCGCGAGTTATCGCGAGCTTCTGTTTCATTCCCTTGGAGAAGGTTCCAACGAGGACGTCCCTCTTCTCCCACAGACCCAGCAGCTTGAGGTAACGCTCGTTGTTTTCCTTCCGCTGCGAGTCAGTTAGCCGGTACAGACTCCCGTAATAGTCAAGATTCTCGTAGGCGGTAAGCGATTCGTACAATCCGACATTGTCCGGGACTAATCCGACAATTCTTCTGATCCTTAGCGCATCGTCAGGATTGCCAACTTCATAGTCACCAACCCTTGCATTCCCGCTTGTCTTAGATATCAAGCAGCATAACATTCTGACAGTCGTTGTCTTTCCCGCCCCGTTGGGACCCAGAAATCCGAATACCTCACCCTGGTTGACTTTGAATGTCACGTTGTCGACTGCAGTGAGGGTTCCAAATGTCTTGGTCAGGTTCTCGGCAGCGATCATCAGTGCCCCGTCCCTCCGTTCCAGCTGTCCATTAGAATCACGATCACTTCTGACACCCAACCTTACCTGTCAAAGCAACCATATGTCGATAATTGCCTCCACTGGGCAGGAGTTGAGCCCCATTCTCCCCCATCGATTACAGCTTGCCCATGCTGTGGAATGACTCACGCCAGTAGCACGAGAAACATTAAGCAGAGTAATACAGCCGAGCCGGCCAGGACGTAACCTCCCCTTGGATCCTTGCCGGCACCGCCTAACCTCCCTATGTAGGATATGAGCGCGAACCCCACGACGGCGACGCCCAGAGAGCGCTTAAGGAAGCTGCGTCTCGGCGCCTCTTCTTCCGACTGATCGCTGCCGCCATCCTCCCCCAATGTCAGATGCCCCCTTCGGGAGATGCGAATTTAGCGAGCCCCAGGCTCAAGAAACTTCCACGTCGCCGGTCATCCAGCCTGGAGTGTCCATGGCTGCCAGGGTGCCCGCGGCCCCAGCGCCGCAAGCGGTCTCACACATCCACTGGAAGCTCCCAGCGGTCGTGATTTTGAGGTAGGCAGTCACGGTCGAATTCGCCGGGACGGGGATGTTGATGTTCAAAGAAGGAATGGTGAAAGTATGGGCGATCAGGTCGGGTGGAACGCTCGTCACCGTCTGCCCTCCACTTAGCACTATGCCGTTCCCCCCGTAGGTCGAGTTCACGTTGTCGTTGTTTACATAAGTCATTGTCCCATTGACGGTTCCTTCGACGTTGGCGTATTGCGCCGCTAGAAGAGACGCGTTTCCGTTGTCATAGCAGACGATCGTCAGCTTGAAGAGCGTATCTATGGGGAACGTCAGTTGGGCGCTCGACTGGAGCCCATTGGGAGTCAAAACGTAGTAGGCGGGCTGGTCCCCGACGGTGGAATTGAATGCGTTTCCTGTGGTGATTACGAGCGTGAGGGAGGCGGGGCCCTGGGTCCCCGAAGTCGTGGAGACCGTTCCAGAGGGGAGGACCGTGGCCTGAAAGCCCCATCCGATTCCTATACCTGCTGCAAGGACCACAAGCATCGCGGCCACTACGAGCGCGCTGGTCCTCATGAAGAAGCCTAATCGGTTACGCGGGAACGAATATTTATTCCTTGGGACGATTCTCTGCGTCTAGAAAGAGGCCTCCTAGCAGCTAATGAGCTGAGGGAGTGATGGGTCCGAACCGAGCATCCTGGTCAAACCTCCCGATGGTTGGGTCCTTTTGGTGTTCTGATATTCTGGAGCAACGAGACGAAACTCTCGTCATCCCTCAGCACATCGTAGTATGGGATGACGTTTAACCATCCGAGGTCGATTTCTCGCTTTTGATAAGCAGCCTCCAAGGTCCTAATTGCTTCTTCTTTCTTCCCCAGTGCAAGCTGAAGAGTTGCGCGTGTGATGTACAGCGCTTCCTTTTGTTCCAGCTCTCTAAGGACCTCTTCAGCTTTTTCTCTGTGCCCTAAGCCAGCTTCGGCCAGACCTGATAGCATGATCACGCGGTCGTTCTTCAATACCATTGCTTCTTTTGCATCAGCCAGTGCCTGTTCGTACATTCCTTCGTACAGGTATGCGAGCCCTCGAATGAAGTGAGGGTTGGGCACGCCGGGATTGGTGAGTATCACATTGTCTAACCACTCAACTGCCTCGTCATAGCGTCGAGCGTAGGTCAAGGCCTGGCCGACCGCGATGGAAATTGAAGGTGAAAAGGGGTCTAGCTCCTGCGCCCTTCTTGCCTCCGCTATTGCTTCGTCGTGCCGTTGGTGCCATGTCAGGAGAATCGAGTACCAAAAATGGGCTAACGCATAGCTAGGATTCAGACCAATGGCCAACTTGTACCGCTTCTCAGCCTCCAGCCAGTCTCCCAGGTCCTGGCTGACATCTGCCAGAGAGACTTGGGCTTCAGCCAAGGTCCCGTCAAGCTCCAGTGCCTTCTCCGCATACTTCTTTGCATTTTGAAGCATCACGTCAGAGGAGAAGCGCCCGAAAAACGATGCCATTGTGTGATAGGTGTCAGCCAACCCCGAGTAGGGGGCACCATAACCTGGATCTAATTCGATGGCTTTCTCGAAGTATTCACGAGCCTTCCTAAATCCATCCTCTGTCCTCTCATTCCAGTAGTGCCGTCCCTTGAGGTATAGTGTGTAAGCCCCAGAGTTTTGTGTTTCACGTCTCCCCAGCCTTTGACGCTCGTCGGGCTGTAGCTTCACTCGAAGTTCTTCGGCCACCTTCGTAGCGATATCCTTCTGGACTTCGAACACATCCCCAATCTCTCTGTCATAGTCTCCCGCCCACAAATGCTCCTCTGTCGCTGAGTCTATGAGCTGGACGGATATCCGAACCTTGTTTCTCATGGTTCGGACGCTGCCCTCTATCAGCGACCCGGCGCCAAGTTCTCGCCCAATCTGATTAACTCCTTTCCCCGAACCCTTATACCGCATAGCCGAAGTCCTTGCTATCACCCTTAGCCCGTTGATTCGGGAAAGCGTGGAAATCAGCTCCTCCGTGAGGCCATCCGAAATGTATGCATCGGCGGGTGACGGGCTTATGTTCTCGAGCGGAAGCACGGCAATCCTGCGGGGCTCTAGAGCCTTCACCTTCGCCCCCGTCCCTATCTCCCAGGGCATCACCATCCTGTAGACCTCCACCGGCTCCACCACGTTCTTCAGAGTCTTGGGACCTAGGCTAGACATTGGAAGTTCGATTTTGTTCCTCACGTGGTTGTAGACATCCTGCGTCAGGCAGACGCCTCCATCTTCTGCCAGAGGCTCGATCCTCGATGCTACATTTACCGCATCTCCTGATATGTCGCCGTTGGACTCCACTACGTCCCCGTCGTGAACGCCTATGCGCAAGTGGAGCCGCTGGTCTGATGGCATAGAGATGTTGAACTCCCTAATCGCCCTCTGGATGTCGTAGGCGCACCTCACTGCGTCAAGTGCGTTAAGGAATTCTACCAAGAACGCGTCCCCGATGGTCTTCACCTCCCTTCCGTTGTGCCGCGCTATGATTGGTCTGATGACCTTCCTCTGCTCTGCAACTAGCGTGAGAGAAAGTTCTTCGTTCTTCTGTCCTAGAGCAGTGTAACCGACCATGTCCGTGAACATGATTGCCGCGAGTCTGCGTGCACCTTCAGGCAACTAGGTCTCTATAGGCTCGGATGGGTTTAGTGATAAAACCGTTTGTCGTAGACGGTAAGTCACGGACCGACAACCCTCTCTGGGCATACAATTTTTGGCGCTATAAGAATAGCGGCACTGGACTCCATTTGCTAAACGGAGTTCAGAAAACTGTCCCGGCCGGGATTGGGACCACCAAATGGATGCCCTTTCAAGAACACTTTCATAGCCCTCTCCCGCGAAAGCATAACCCACTCGACGATCCCGTCTTCATAGATTGATTCGGTACTCTGAGCACGCAGGGAAGAGGCTGGCCGAGCGTTCAATCCAGGTTAGAGACGTCGAAATCGCTATTCGAAATATTTTGGATCTCGTGCAGGTACGATATGGGAGGTTTGCAGTTTGTGGCCTGCTTCCCAGCGGTAAGTTTGTGGTTGTAGTTTATGAAAAGGAGGAAGAAGACTTTATAGTCATCACAGCAGTAAAGACAAACAGAGAGGGTGCAAGGAGGTATGGCTTCTCTGGAATTTGACAGAAAGACGGATGCCCTTTACCTGAGATTAAGAAAGGGGAAAGTCTCTTCGAGCGAACCCCTAGCCGATAACATGGTCGTGGACCTCGATTCAAGAAAGAGGGTAGTCGGTCTTGAACTGCTTCTTCCTCCCACCATGAACAAAGAAATCAGGGCTCAACTGCTTAAGCCTTCGAAGCATTAGGAGCGAACCCGGCCGGGATTGGGGCAACCAAATGGATGCTCAAATCTAAAGCGCATTGCGCACGAGGAATACGGATACCATCTGTTTCGTTCAAATCCACCGGCGAACGTTTCTGCGGTAGTTCTGATAGGCGTGGCCGAACAACTTCTCCAGTTGCCTCTCTTCCACTGGAACTACGACCCAGTTGACATATGACAGAACGAGGAGCAAAAGAAGAACGGACCACATGGATACTGCAATAGCTGACAATCCAACGAAGAACAGGAACAGGCCAAGGTACATCGGGTTTCGACTAGAACGATATGGTCCCCACGTCACTAAGCTCGTCGTGGCCTCGGTAGGGATTGTGGTTGTGTGTTGCTTGCGAAAAATCCACTGAGCCCAAAACGCTAGGACGGCTCCGATGGCCAAACAGATGACGCCTAGAATCTGGGTAACGGCGAACCAGAACCCTGGATCAAAAGAGACAGGAACTAGCAACTGCAACACGATTCCGATTAGATATCCAATCGTGAAAATCCAAGGGATTGGTAGGTGTATCCACAGGGTAGGAAGTGCTTGCGACGCCAACTGCTGGAATTCTGACAGTGTGACGCGCCCTCTTCTATAAACTGGCACCTCACTGCGTATGAGGGCACTCGTTGAAGATCTCGTCAATCACTCGGGTGAAGGATTGCCCCGGCCGGGATCATGCCCAAGTAGGTTCGAATCCAATCTCGTAATCTTAGGTGGTCTGGACTGAACTTAAGATTCGAATCCGGGCGACCTCATTTTCTATACACTCAGAATAAACCCTGCTTGACCAACGGGGCTCTTCTCTTGCTATTTGGAACCATATTAATCGGACCCCTGAACCTTATTCCCGCATCTATCGCAGAATCGAGCGTCCGGTTCGACATGGTTTCCGCAGGCTGCACAGGTCGTCAACTTTGTAGTTGCCCACCCCGTCCGTCCTAGGCATTGCCTTCTACGTTCAACAGCTCAGGCCCATGCTTACACTCGCTGCTGTACTCGCGTGCCGCGCGCATTTCTTAAAGGAGCAACACCGGGGCCCTAACTCGTTAGGCCGTTGAGCGAGATCATATCTGTGGAGAACCTTGTAGAGATTTACTCGGACGGAACCAAGGCGGTCGACGGCATTAGCTTCAAAGTCCAGGAAGGAGAGTTCTTCGGATTTCTCGGGCCAAACGGAGCCGGCAAGAGCACAACCATCAAGGTGCTTACGACCCTCCTCCGAAAGACCTCGGGAGGCGTCAAGGTGGTAGGACTTGACTTGGACAGGAGTGCCAAGGACATCCGCCCGTTGATAGGCGTCCAGAGCCAAGAGACCGTCGTCGACGGGGACCTCACAGGAAGGGAGAACCTGATACTACAGGGAAACCTCCATGACATGAAGGGCAAGGAGCTTGAGACCAGGGTCGACGAACTGCTGAAGCTGGTAGAGATCTCTGAAGCGGCGGACAGGCGGGCGGCCTACTATTCTGGAGGCATGAAGAAAAGACTAGACCTGGCATCGTCCCTGGTGCACAAGCCTAAGCTCCTCTTCCTCGACGAGCCCACGACAGGCCTGGACCCTCAGTCAAGGGCGACCATCTGGTCCTACCTGAGCAGGCTGAATAAGCAGGAGGGCATCACGATATTCCTCACAACGCAATACCTTGAGGAAGCGGACAGGCTCTGCGAACGGCTTTCGATCATTGACCATGGCCAAATCGTAGCCAGCGGGACTCCTCAAGAGCTCAAGCAGGAAATAGGTGCAGACGCGATAACTCTGACGGTTGAAGGGACCAACGGAGGGAAGGAGAAGGCCAGGAATATCCTGGCAGCGGTCGGAGGAGTAGGGAACATTGTCGACACCGAGGCAGGCCTAACCGTGTATGCCAAGGACGGCAGCTCTCTGGTGCCCGATATCGTAAGGGCGTTGGACTCGAGTGGAGTCCGACTGTCTTCGATAAACCTCTCGAGGCCTTCGTTGGACGATGTGTTCCTGAAGCACACCGGCCACAGGATAAGGCCAGAGGAACTGGTCAGGCCGCCTTCGCGTATGGGCAGGTGGGGGAGGAGGGGAAGGTAGCGTTGCCACTGCTCTTCGACACCCAGGTGCTTTTCATCAGGTCGCTGAAGAAACTTGTCAGAACACCGATTCTCCTATTCTTCTCCCTGTTCCAGCCGATAATATTCCTGGTGCTCTTCACCCAGCTTTTCAGCAGCGTCGGGCCCTTGTTCACACAGAGCGCGGGCCTCACCGGAGTCACCTATCTCAGCTTCGCGACACCTGGAATCGTGCTGCAGAACGGCTTCAGCAGTGCGCTGCAATCAGGGACCTCGGTGGTAGATGACCTGAATTCGGGGTTCCTGGAGAAGGAACTTGTCACCCCGGTCGACCGATCGGCGATACTACTTGGCAGGCTGCTGTCCGACGCGTTCAGGGTGGTCGTCCAGTCGGCCATCATACTCCTTCTGGCCTTCGCCCTGGGTGCCCAGATAGCAACGGGGATCCCTGGCGTGATTTTAATCTTCGTCCTAGTGGCGTTTTTCGGACTGGCGTGGTCTGGGATCTCGCTGACGATAGGGCTCAGGACCAAGAGCGCAGAGACGGTGTTTGGCTTCGGAGGCCTCCTGACCTTCCCTCTCCTTTTCATGAGCACCGCCTTGGTTCCTGTGAAGCTCATGCCGTCTTGGATGCAAGAGGTCTCCAATGTCAATCCCATCAGCTTCACTGTCGACGCAGTTCGGGCGCTGACCCTTACTGGATATGATTGGGCCAAAATACTAGAGGCCTTCGGCGTGATAGCGTTGATCGCGGTGTTAACGCTCGGTGCCACCTTGTACCTGTTCCGCAAGGTAGTGTCCTAGGACACCAAAGATGTCTGGAATTCGTACAAGGAATGGATTTGCACGGTAAACCGTGTGGGTCCGGGCGTCCCAGTTTTCTATATGCTTGGAATGGACTCTGTTTATTAGACGGAGTTCATTCTGAGCTCTGATTCCTTGCCCCGGCCGGGCTTTGCACCTGCGGGTTAAATGCCCCAACGCATTGTTAATCGGATTAGCAAGTTAGATATGGCTGATTTTACAATAACGTCAGATAGGATGGAAAGGCGACCACGATTAACGCCAAACCAATGAAAATTCCAGCAGAGAGCCACTTGAACCAAGCGGTTTTCCCCAGGAAGGCCTTCTCCACAACTATCAACACAGTGAGGAACACCATGGCAACCAAGCTCATCGCTGCCACCGCCAGCATGACGAGCATGTAGAGCCAGCAACACCCGACACAGTAGAATCCGTTTTCGGCACCCATCCTGAAGGCTCCGGAGAGGCCCTTCTTTGCATGTGTCATGAAGAACCCCAAGGGGGATATGCACTTACTCAGACACTTGTCCTTCAGAGGGGTGAGTTGCCAGACTCCAGTCACAAGCAGGACAATTGCTACTCCGTCTACAGAGTAAGGAGCCATCCAGGGTAGGGCGCTGCCTAATTGAAAGGCCGCATAGACTCCCGCGAAGAGTAGTATCCCCAGTAAAGCGTACGTCAGGAGATATCCGCCCAAGAAGATTGGAGGTCCAACCATACGAGAAAGGCGGGCCCTCGCTTCGCCCGGTGTCATGATCCTAGAATAGAATGTCATTACTGGAATCATAGCAGGAAACATCATGGCCACCATTCCCACAAGCCAAACTACCAAGAACACGGAAATGACACCGAAGTTTGGTGAGCCAAAGACGTTCGCCATCGTCGCGATTGGAACGGTGACCATCGACGTTCCCATCGCCATGGATGAAGTCTGCATCGAATAGAAGGAGAGGTACCAGGCGCCTGCGGCGACTGTGAGAAGAGGAACACCGACCGAGAGCTTGAAGCCGAGGTCAGAGCCGAGCTTCTCAGCCATGATGTCGCGCCTGTTTAGGGCATGGACCAGCCTTAAATCCCTTACCTGTTAGTATAGGCGCGATGGCCAACTGGGAACTGAAAGGGGAATTCTTCGATAGCTGTACATGCGATGTCACGTGTCCCTGCAACTTTAACTCCGTTCCGACTGGCAACCATTGTACAGGTATTGTTGCAATCCATGTTAACCAGGGGAAGTACGGCGATACGCGATTAGACGGCTTGAATGTCGTCCTTGTCGCGGACTTGGGCGAGGGAAACGTCTGGAAGGGAGGGTGGACGGCAGGGGTGATTATGGATGAGAAGGCGAATCCTGGCCAAAGAGATGCCCTCCAGACAATCATGACTGGGAAGGCAGGGGGACCGCCAGCCATGTTGGCCTCACTAATGTCAAAGATAGTTGGGCTGGAGTTCGCCCCGATTAACTTTCACTATAGCAAGGAAGGCTGGGGAGTTTCGATTGGGGATAAGGTAAACGTCGAGACAGAGGCAGTGAAGGATGCGAGTGGTAACTATGCACAGATTCTCTATGCCCCCGTCATCGAAACAGGATCCGGTCCAATAAGTCCTGGGAAGGCCAAATCGTCAAGGATCGACGCTTTCGGCTTCAAGTGGGATCTGAGCGGCAAGAGCAGCAAACACGAACCCGTCAATTGGAAAGGGCCCTAGGAAACTGACACCGGCCATCGGTAAAAGTCAAAAGAATTGGCAGCGACGAGCAAGGCAATTCGGGCCTCGATTTGCACCGTAAGCCGGGGATTGCCGAGGAAACCTTAACTCACGGGTCCAAGACATGGCGGTCGTGGCAAAGGCAAGAGTCAAGAAGTTCGGCAGACCAGACGAAGTCAGAAAATTCGAGAAGGGGAAGCTGCAACTGATCAGCTTCCAGGGAAGGACCGTGGGCAGGGCTGTCCTTGAACCAGGATGGAAGTGGTCCAAACACGTCAAACCCATCGCCAAGACAAAGAGTTGCGAGGCTCCACACTTTCAGTACCACGTGAGTGGCGTGATGCACGTCCGCATGGACGACGGCACGGAAATGGACATCGGTCCCGGCGAGGTGTCAATGCTCCCACCCGGTCACGACGCCTGGGTTGTGGGAGTCGAGCCCGTGACAGTGATCGACTTTCAGGGCATGGTCGACTACGCGAAAGGGTCCAAGAAGTAGAAACAGGAGCAACTCAGATTAGCCTCCGTTTGCCAAACAGAGTTCAAAGACTGCCCCGGCCGGGCTTTGCACCAACTGGTTAAATGCCCCAGCGCCACGCCAATGGGATTAGCACGAAAGATGTGACCCGCGATTGGTATATGAGGTGCCTCAGCTCTTCGATTTGTTACCTTCTCGATGTGCAGACTTGCGGATTCGATTCAACTCTGCGATCTTATCCCTGTACTCCTTTTTCTTCTTCTTGTTTCCTTGCGTGCGCGCTTGATCATATAACTTCCTCAGTTTTTCCTCTTCTAAATCGTAGTCAGACAATTTCGGCGTGAAGTCGCGCCGGCGTAGTTATGTCTTTCAGACGCATGTCCCAACGCCACCAGTTGGAGAGCCAAGAAGAGCCTTCAGGCCAATGAGCATCGCAGTGAACCTGTCGAAGACATCTTTAACTCACCAACCGGACACTTCATCAGGCGTTGGGCGCGCCGTTCTATCCGTCGTCTCCACTCGCGATAGAGAAAATGCTCACATTAGCAGGAGTAACTTCCGAGTCAGTCATCTACGACCTGGGATGCGGAAATGGAGACGTCGTTGTCGCGGCGGTTCGCGATTACCACGCCAGGAAGGCCGTAGGTATTGAGCAGAACCAGAAACTTTTCTCAATCGCATTCAGAAGGACACGACATTTCAAGAACGCCATCATAATGAACGCGAACTATGATGAAGTAGACCTGTCTGAGGCCTCCGTTGTGACGCTCTACCAGAGTGCTAGCGAGAATGCGAGACTGAAGCCGAAGCTTCTCGGGGAACTGTCGGAAGGCTCCATTGTGGTTTCGCATGACTTCGGGATTCCGGGATGGCGCCCCAGGGAGTTTTACTCATTCAAGGAAGGCCACCACACTCAAAGAGTCTTAGTCTACGTCATAGGTTCCCACACGCTAGTGTAGCACAAAGTATTGCGATGGCCCCCATCTCTTCGTGCCTGTCGGTGTCAGAATGAAC
>Ga0187784_10001492_pt1 | contig 18614 bp, 16 predicted proteins | sample 1015_SJ02_MP15_2_FD_132964 | JGI IMG/M metagenome (GOLD analysis project Ga0187784, IMG submission 132964) | Tropical peat soil microbial communities from peatlands in Department of Meta, Colombia - 1015_SJ02_MP15_20_MG | ecosystem: Environmental > Terrestrial > Soil > Wetlands > Peat | place...
CTGGGCGAGGGTGCTCTTCCCGCACCCCGTCTCCCCGACGATGCCGACCACGTGCCCGCGCGGGACCTCGAGCGTCACCTCCGAGACGGCGCGGAACCGGCCCGCCCCGACCACGTAGTCGATGGAGAGGTTATCGATCGCGACGACGGCGTCCGTCATCTCATCCCGAGGCCGGCGCCTCCGTCGCCGTGGGGAGCTCCCCCTGGTCTTCCGCGACCGGCACCGGCGGCTCCTCGTGGGTCGCGGAGCTGCCCGTGCCCGTCCCCGCGAGGACCCGGCGGCTCCTTGGGTCGAGGATGTCGCGGAGGCCGTCGCCGAGGAGGCTGAATGCGAGGACGGTGACGAAGATCGCGACGCCGGGACCGAGCACCGTCCACGGTTGGGCGGTGATGAGGCCCGCGTTCTGGTAGTAGGACATCATGCTCCCCCACTCCGCCTGGCTCGGGTAGACGAGCCCGAGGCCGACGAACCCGATCGTGGAGAGCGTGACGAGGACGGTCCCGACGTCGAGGGTGAAGTAGACGACGACCGGCTCGAGGACGTTGCGGAGTACGTGCCGGAGCACGATCCGGCCCTCGGTGACCCCGGCCGCGCGGGCCGCCATGACGTAGGGGAGGTGCTTCACGGCGAGCGTCTCGCCACGGACGAGCCGAACGTAGAACGGCCACCAGGTGAGCAGGATCGCGACGATGAGCTGCCAGACCCCCCGTCCGAGGGAGACCGCGATGGCGAGCGCGAGGATGAGGCTCGGGAACGCGAGGAAGATGTCGGTGATCCGGAGGACGACGATCGAGACCCAGCCGCCGGCCGTGCCGGGCCTATCCCAGAATCCGGCGACCAGGCCGAGACCGCCGCCCCCGATCATCGCCGCTCCCGCGATCGCGAAGGCGATCGCGAGGTCGAGCGGTAGGGCGTAGAGCGTCTCCGAGTAGATGTCGAGCCCGATCCCGTCCGTCCCCGCCGGGTGCTGCCAGGACGGGGCGAGGTTGTAGTCGGTCGTCAGCTGGTCGGGTCCGTACGGGGTGAGGAGGTGCGGGGCGACGACGACGATGAGCGCCACGACACCGATGAGGCAGACGATGATGAAGCCGGCCATCGTGAGCGGGTTCGCGCGCAGGACGCGCATGAACCCGACGACGGCATTCCAGGTGCGCCGCCCCGCAGAGGCGGTCGGCGGCGGCCGGGGGGAGCCCGAGGAAGTCGGTCCGCTCATGGCCTACCTCCAATCGACCCGCGGGTCGAGGAGGCCGTAGAGGATGTCGGCGATGAGGTTCGCGATCACGACCCCGACCGCGAACACCGCGACGACCGCGACCGCGCCGTCGAAGTTCGGCGCGGCGCCCCCGCCCCCGATCGCCGTGTAGGCGTACGCCCCGATGCCCGGCCAGCCGAACACTTCCTCGATGACCACCGTCCCGGCGAGGAGGCCCCCCGCGGTCACCCCGAGGACAGTCGTGGTCGTGATGAGCGAGTTGCGGAGCGCATGCTTGTACATCACCCAGAACTCGGAGAGGCCCTTCATCCGGGCGCTTTTCACGTAGTCGAGCGGGATCACCTCCAGCATCGAGCTGCGGGTCATCCGGGTCGCGATGCCCATGTTGATGAACGCCAGCACCGCCGCCGGGAGGAGAAGGTGCTTGAACGCATCGACCGCCCAGGGGAGGTTGCCGGCGAGGAGCGCGTCCAGGACCGACATGTGGGTGTACTGGGGGAACGGGGGCGGGGAGGACGTGTACTCCCCGTGCGACGGGAGCCCGAAGTACGGGGCGAGGAAGATCGCGGCGATGACCGCGCCGAGATAGGTCGGGGTCGCCCACCCGGTGAGGTAGAAGATTCGCACGAGGTGGTCGCCCCACCGCCCGGCGGACTGGGCGGCGATGACCCCGAGGGGGATCCCGACCACGATCATCAGGAACAGCGAGGCGAAGACGAGCTCGAGGGTGGCGGGGAGGCCGGCGGCGATCGCCGGGTAGACCGGGCTTCCGGCGACCGAGGCGCCCCAGTCCCCGTGCAGGAGGTTCACGAAGTAGATCCAGAACTGGTCGACGATCGGCTTCGAGAACTGGGCCTGGCAGTTCGCGAGGGTCGACTTGCTCGCGTGGGGGAACCAGACGGCGCAGTTCGTGACCGAGATGTGCGTGAAGACGAACGTGAGGACGATGATGCCGAAGAGGACTGGCACGAGCTGGACGAGCCGCTTTCCGATGAAGACCGCGAGATCGCTAGGACTACGGCCCATCCCCCGACCGTCCTACCGGGGGGAGCGGCGACCCCGCTAACCCGGGCATTCCGAGCCGGTAATCGCTTCGACTATAAAGCCCCCTACGAAAACACCGGAGGCGGTCCTACGGAAGGTAATCGCGCGGCAGGCTCCGGAGCTCCTTGAACGTCTCCGTGGCGACCGAGACGAACCTCTCGATGTCCCTCTCGGAGTGCGTGCTCGAGAAGGTGATCCGCTCGTAGTTGTCGGGGTGGATGTAGATCCCCTTGTCGAGCAGCAGCTGCTGGTGGCGGAGGAAGAGGTTCCAGTCGATCTGGAGGGACTCGCGGTAGTTGACGATCTTCTTCCTTCGCGTGAAGAAGAACTGCAGCATCCCGTTCACCGACTGGACGAGGACGTTGATCTTCGCGTCCCGCGCCGCCTCCTCGAGCCCCTTCTCGAGCTTCTCGGTGAGCTTCGCGAACCGGGCGTAGAGCTCCTCGCCGCCGCGGTGGAGCGTCTTCAGGTTCGCGAGCGTGCCCGCCATCGTGAGGTTGTTCGCGTTGTACGTGCCGCCGAAGCTGATCCGCCCCGGGGCGATCATGTCCATGTACTCCGCCTTTCCCGAGACCGCCGAGACCGGCACCCCGCCTCCGAGCGCCTTCGCCCAGCAGGAGATGTCGGGCTCGACGTTGTAGAGCTGCTGGGCTCCGCCGGGGGAGACCCGGAAGCCCGTGAACACCTCGTCGAAGATGACGAGCATGTCGTTCTGGTGCGCGATCTCGACCAAGCGCTTCAGGTAGTCCGGTGCGGGTGGGATGACCCCCGAGTTCGCCATCACCGGCTCCAGGATGACGCACGCGAGGCGCTCGCGGTACCGCCGCACCATCCGCTCGAACGCGGTGATGGAGTTGTAGGGGGCGACCATCACGTAGTCGGTCACCCCGGGAGGGATCCCGGCCGAGTTCGGGAGCGGACGGGGGTATTCGTCGAGCCCAGCCACCACCGGGGGCGCTTCTGCGCTGATGAGCGCGATGTCGTGCTGGCCGTGGTAATGCCCCTCGAACTTCAGGATCGCATCCTTGCCCGTGACCGCGCGGGCGATCCGGATCGCGTTCATGGTCGCATCCGAGCCGCTCGTGCAGAACGCGACCCGCTCCGCGTTCGGGACCAGCTTCTTGAACAGCTTCGCCGCCTCGACCTCGAGCTCGCTCGGGGCGGCAAAGTGGAGGCCGAGCTCGGCCTGCTCCTGGACCGCCTTCACCTGCGCGTCGTGCGCGTGGCCGTTGATGAGGACGCCGTAGGCGAGGTTGAAGTCGAGGTACTCGTTCCCGTCCTCGTCCCAGATCTTCGGTCCCTTCCCCTTCGCGATGAACGGCGGACACGGGTCGTAGGAGGCGGTCCGGATGAGCGAGCTCGACCCGTTCGGGATGTTCTTCTTCGCCTCCTCGAACAGTTTGGCGCTCTTCTTGAGCTTCGGGACGAGGCGCGCGATGGAGATCGGTAGCGGCTCCGCTTCCGGTGCGGCTTCCTTCGCCGCCTCTTTGGCCCCCTCCTTGGCGGCCTCCTTCGCCGCTTCCTTCGCGGCCTCCTTCGGCGACTCCTTTCGCTTCTCCTCCGCCGGTTCCTCGGGCGCCGGCCCGGCCGGTGCCGGGGTCGACGGAGGGTTGACGGCCGAACCTTCGGCCGTCAGGAGAGGGCGGGGAGCGGTGGGCGGGACCCGTCCGCCCAGCGAGAGGTCCCCCTCGCGGGGTCGAAGGGGCGCGTCCGGGGCGGGGTCCAGCTCCGCCATAAAAACCTCATTCGGGGCGGTCGAGCCACCTCGAGCGGGCTATATATAATTGGCTGGGCTCGAGAATGTGGATTTCGTCGAATCGTCCGTAATGATAGTTGTTTGTAAAGTTGCCTTCGCGTCAATGAACCTATGGATTTCTGCCTCCGACAGGGCAGAAACGACCCCAAAACCGTGGAAAATCGCTTCCGGACCCGCTACTCGAGCCGGGGCGGTGGAAGGGGCGCCTCGGGGGGTGTGATGGTCGTCTCGATCAGCCGCTTCGCGAGGGCCGCGCGGAACGGTCCGGCCGGGATGCATCGTTCCGGAGGCACAACGCCGTGTTGGCGGACCTTCCCGAGGGCGATCAGCTCCGCCCCGACCGCCCCCGCGACGCCAACCGCGTACTCGGTCGCGGTGAGATGCCAGTCCGGTCGTGGCGGGAACCGTCCGATCGCATGGCGCTCGACCGGACGGCCGTCCGTCGTCCCCCGGACCTCGATGTCGCAGACCTCCCAGTCCGTCACGTCCATCTCCTCGGGGCTTCCGAGCAGCTTCTCGCGCTTCAGGAGCGCGAGCGTGAACTCCCGCGGCGAGACCTTCTGGCCCCGGACGGCGAGCGGCCTTTCGGAGCCGAGGCCGAGGAGCGACATCGTGCGCAGCACCTCGATCCCCGGCCCGCCCTCCTTCCACTCGCAGTGCCGGAGCCCCTTGTCGCGAAGGCTCTCGGGCAACGTCGCCGCCTCCGAGTGGAGCGTCCGGTAGACCCTTGTTCGCCCGACCGGCGGGTTGAAGTCGAACTCCTCGGCCCCGCTCATCGGGGGGTACTCGCGGTACTCCCCGTCCTCGAACACCTGGGCGGGGAGGATCATCTCATCGAGGAACGTGCTCGGGGACCAAGTGAAGGAAATCTCGGGGCCTCCCACCGTGAGGTCCTTCCAGCCGTCCCGGATGACGATCGACTCGACCCGGTCGAGGTCCTGGCATGCCTGCATCGCGAGCACGTTCGAGATCCCGGGAACCTGGCCGAGCCCGGGGATCGCGACCCGTTCCGCCCGGCGGAACGCCGCGTCCATCGCGAGCTGGCGGCGGGTCATATGGAAGAGGCCGCCGAAGTCGAGGTAGGGAACGCGCGCCTCGAGGGCCGCTTCCATCACGGCGAGGTTGAAGGTGTACTGGACGGCGTTCACGACGACGTCGGCTCCGCGGAGCACTTTCACGACCGCCGCCTTCTTTCGTACGTCGAGCGTGACCGGCTTCGCTCGGGACCCGGCGGCCTTCGCCGCGGCCCGGGCGAGCCCCGGATCGAGGTCCGCGGCGACCACGGAATCGAAGACGCCACCCGTCGCGAGGTCCTTGACCGAACACCGACCGGTGAGCCCTCCCCCTCCCAACACCACGGCCTTCATCGCCCTCTAACCCCGCCGGGAGTTCGAGAGCCTGGCAGGCTATAGGAGCCTTCGGGTCGGTTCAGCTCCGCCGTCCCCGAGCCGCGCGCGGACGGGGCGCGGACGACGGCGTCGGCGACGCGGCGTTTCCCGGAACGGGCGCGGCGGTAGCGGCCGTCGCCTTGGACGCCTCGGCCGAGGTACGAACGAGGAGGTCCCGGAATGTTTCGAAATGCTTCAGGAACGGGTCGGCCCGGCGCTGGTCCTCGAGCTCCCCGAGGGCGATCTCGAGCGTCGCCTTCGCCTTCGGGTCGCCGGTCGACGCGCGGATGAGGTAGACACAAAGCACCTGGTAGTGAGGAAGGACGAACGCGTCCGTTCGGGGGGTGCTCATGTCCCCCTTGCGGGGGCGGTAGATCCGCTCGACCGGGACCGCCGCCGCGATCGCGCGGCGGTGCGAGAAGCCGAAGTAGTGCCCCGGTCCGAGGATCCGAGTGACCTCGCGAATGTTACCGTTCAGGTTGTTCGTCAGGCGGTCGCATTCGTGCCAGCACCAGAGACCGAAGCCGTAATCGCCGTCTTGGTAGGCCTCCCACGCCTGCTCGTAGAGCTTCCGCTCCCGCTCCTCTTCGGAAAGTTCGGGGTCGATCGCCGACTTCCAGTCGGAGATGAGGAGGTCGACCCGCATGGAGGGAGAGAACTCCTTCATCTCGGGCACCTCGGGCGGGGCGGGCACGACGTTCGCGAGCGGTGCCGAACGTTAAGGGCTTCTGCCCGAAGCGGCCTCGCCCGCGGCGGAAAACCGCCGGCCTCCCACCCAAGTCTCTCGCACGGTCCGCGCGCCGAGCCGGATCGCCTCCCCGAGGGTCTTCGTGTCGAGGACGATGAGGTCGGCTCGGGAGCCCGGCTCGAGCGACCCGAGCGCGCTCTCGCCGAGGGCCACGCCGGCATTGCATCCGTACATCCGCGTGGCCTCTTCGTAGGTGAGCGCCTCGTGCGGGTCCGGATTCGCCGAACGGCCGAGAGGGTCGCGGCGTTCGACCACGGCGCGGAGCCCGCGCCACGGGTCGGGCGGGTCGTACGGAGCGTCGCTCGATCCGACCAGGAGGTGACCCCGGTCGGTGAGCGTGCGGAAGGCGTACGCCCAGCGGACCCGTGCGGCCCCCAGTCGTTGAGGGAGCCAGGAGTCGCTCCAGACGAAACCGGGTTGGACGACCAGCGCCGGTCGGACGTCACCGAGGGCGACCAGGGCCGACGGGGGGGTCAGCGCCGCGTGTTCTATGCGAGCGGCCGCCCCCTGGCGGCGCGCGTACGGGCGTATCAGGCGCGCGGCACGGACGACGGCACGGTCCCCGATGGCATGCAGCGCGGGAGCGAGGCCGAGCGCGTGACCCGCGGAGAGCGCGTCCGCAAGCGTATCGTCCGACTCGACGGCGAGACCGCTTCCGTCCGGCATGTCCGTGTAGGGTTCGGACAGCCATGCGGTCCGCGGACCGAACGCCCCGTCCGTGAACCCCTTCGTGCCGACGACCGCAAACGACCCGTCCATTCCCACCGGTGAGAGGTCGGCCGGACGGAACTCCCGGATCCGGAGAAGGCGGAGGTAGACCCGCACGCGGATCGGGAACCGTCCGTCGCTCGCGAGGCTCCGAAGCTCGACCAGCTCTTCCGGCGCCACGTTCATCGTCGCGACCGACGTGAGGCCGAACGAGGCGAGGAGGTCGAGCGTGCGGAGGAGCTCGTCCGGCTCTAGTCTTGCGGGAATTCGGGAGGTGAACCAGCGTACCGCTTCCTCGTAGACGATCCCGTTCGGCCGACCGTCGGGGGCCCGCCCGATTCGCCCTTCGAGCTCCCCCGGGGGACGCGAGTCTCCCTCGCCAATCGTGAGCGCGACAGAGTTCAGGATCGCGGCGTGCCCGCTCGAATGGACCAGGACGAGCGGTCGGTCGGAGGTCATCCGGTCGAGGTCGGATCGCGTCGGCCAGTGGCCGGCGAGCGACCGTTCCACGTCGAGCCCCCGACCGACCACCGACCCGCCCGGGTGTCCCTCCACCCAGGTCCGGACCCGGTGCTCGAGGTCGTCCGGGCCGCGCACCTCGGTGAGGTCGAGCCCGCTACGGAACCGGGCGAGGTCCGAGAGATGGAGGTGGGCGTCGATGAGTCCGGGTAGCATGAGCCGGCCCTCGAGCGGGATTGCCTCGGTCCCGGTCGGTGCCATCCGCCGCACCGCTGATTCCGTCCCCGCGGCGACCACCTCGCCTCCGTCCACGAGGAGCGCCTCGGCGTACCGCTTCCCGGTGAAGATGCGGCCTCCGGTCCAGAGGCGAGCGTCGCCCATCGACGGCCCTCCCTTCGGAGCGGAGCGGGTCGGGGGTTGAAAGGGTTGGCCGCGCGGGTCCCTTCGCCCTCTAGACGTCCATGTACCGGTAGAACTCGTAGGGGTGGGGCCGGAGGTTGAGCTCGAGCTGCTCCTCGCGCTTCAGCTCGATGTAGGTGTCGAGCAGCGACCCCGGGAACGCCGGTTTGAGGAAGTCGCGGTCCGATTCGAGGCAGTCGAGCGCCTCGCCGAGCGAGCCCGGAAGCTCGCGGATCTGGAGCTCCTTGCGCTTCCCCTTCGTCAGCTTGTAGATGTTCTCGTCCACGGGAGGCGGCGGCTCGATCTTCCGGCGGATCCCGTCCAGGCCGGCAAGCGCGAGGGCGGCCTCGGTAAGGTAGATGTTCGCCGCGGAATCCGGCGTGCGGTATTCGAGGCGCTTCGCCCCCGGGCGCCCCCGGTGGTAGAACGGGACCCGCACGTTCGCCGAGCGGTTCGCCTTGCTCCACGCGATGAACACGGGCGCCTCGTAGCCGGGGACGAGCCGGCGGTAGGAGTTCGTGAGGGGGTTCGTGATGGCGCACATCGCCCGCGCGTGCTCGAGCAGCCCACCGATGTAGTACCGGCAGACCTGGCTCAGTTCCGCGTACTTGTCGTCCGGGTCGTAGAACACCGCCTTCCCCTTCGTCCAGAGCGACTGGTTCGTGTGCATCCCGATCGCGTTGTCGCCGTAGATCGGCTTCGGCATGAGACAGCCGATCTTCCCGTGCCGCGCCGCGACGTTCCGGATCACGTAGCGAAGGTCCTGGATATGGTCGGCCATCGGGACGAGGTCGTCGTACCGCAGGTTGATCTCGGACTGGCTCGCGGTCGCGACCTCGTGGTGGTGCGCGTCCAGGATCAGGTGGAAGTTGTCGGTAAGGATGTTGCACATCTCGTCGCGCAGGGCCATCAGCGAGTCGTGGGGCGGCGTGCGGTGGTACCCTTCCTTGAACCGGACGGTGCCCGTCACTGGCCCGCCGTGCCAGGGGGACTCCGAGTGGTTGACGAGGTAGCCCGACCCGCCCCAGGCGTCCCGCACCCCGGCCGGGGACGGGATGAGCTCGATCGAGTCGAAGACGAAGAACTCCACCTCGGGGCCCCAGTAGGAGCGGTCGTACCCGGCCGCGGCGAGGACCTGCTCGGTCTTCCGGGCGATCCACCGCGGGTCGTGGGCGTAGGGTTCCTTCGTCCCTCCGACCCGGACATCGCAGATGAACCGGACCGTGCCGCCGGATTCGGGGTTCCAGGGAATGGTCGCGAGCGTCGATGGGTCCGGAACGAGGTTCATGTCCGATTCGAAGATCTCCCGGAACCCCCGGACCGACGAACCGTCGAGCTTCGGGACCCCGGAGTCGAACGAGTCCTCGGTGATGGTGAACGCCGGGACGCTCACGAGGTTGAATCCCCCGAAAACGTCGGTGTAGAACAGCTGGACCCACCGAACCTTGTCGGCCTTCAGTTTCTCGATGATCGCCGCCGGACCGGACCCTCCCTTCGTCGCACGTGATGCGGGCACCCACTCCCCCCGAAACGCCGGAGCCCCGGGTCCTACATCAATTCTCTCGATGGATAATTGGACGCATATCCAGATTACGTAAGAATGCCTTTAATTCCAACCTTGTAATGGATGATGCATGCGCCGAACGTCCATGTTGGACGAACTCGACCGCGCGATCCTCGAGGAACTCAACGTCGATGCGCGTCGGAGCCATCGCGAGATCGCGCATCGGCTCAAGGTCTCGCCGACGACGGTCAGCGTCCGCGTGAACCGCCTCGAAGGCCAGGGGGTGATCCGTGGGTACGTCCCGGTGCTGGACGACGAGCAGCTCGGATGGGACCTCTGGGCCGCGATCGGGATCCGCATCTCGAAGGGCCGCCTCCGGGAGGTCGAGGAACGGCTCGCCCGGGACCCGCGAGCGTACGCGATCTACGACGTCACCGGGGAGAACGATGCGCTGCTCATCGGGAGGTTCCGCGACCGGCGCGACCTCGACCGGTTCGTGAAGCATGCCCTCCAGGACCCGTACGTCGAGCGTACGAACACCCAGGTCGTGCTGAACCGGGTCAAGGAGGACCCCCGGGTCCCGGTCTCGCGCCGCCCGGTCGAGCGCGAGGCTGCCGGCGAGGCGGCCCGACCGCTCCCGACGAGAAACGCCTAAGAGGGCGGGACCCCCCATACGGGCCGAGGAAATCCCATGGACTGGGGAATGGCGAACCGCATGCACCGGATGTTCTCGCCGGTGAGCGGAAACTCGTTGATGCTCGCGGTCGACCACGGCTACTTCATGGGACCGACCCACCACCTCGAGGACGCCCGGGCGACCATCACCCCGCTCATCCCGCACGCGGACGCCCTCGCCCTCACCCGCGGGATCCTCCGCCATGCGGTCGACCCAACCGCGACCATCCCGATCGTCCTCCGGGTCTCGGGCGGAGCGACTGTCCTCAAGGACGACCTCTCGCACGAGGCGATCACCACCTCGATCGACGACGCGGCCCGCCTCAACGTGAGCGCGGTCGCGATGAGCGTCTTCGTCGGGGCGCCGCACGAGCACGAGTCGCTCGTCCACCTTTCGGACCTCGTGGACGAGGGGGAATCGCACGGGATCCCGGTGCTCGCGATCACCGCGGTCGGGAAGGAGCTCGAGAAGCGCGACGCGCGCTACCTCGCGCTCGCCTGCCGCGTCTCCGCCGAGATCGGCGCGCACATGGTCAAGACCTACTACTGCGAAGGGTTCTCGAAGGTGGCGGAGGGCTGCCCCGTTCCGCTCGTGGTCGCCGGTGGCCCGAAGCTCGACAGCGACCGGGCCGCGCTCGAGCTCGCTCGGAACGCGATCGACGAGGGCGCCCACGGAATCGACATGGGTCGGAACATCTGGCAGTCCGACCACCCGGTCGCGATGCTGAAGGCGCTCCGCACGATCGTCCACGAGAAGGCGACCGTCCGGGAGGCGCTCGACGTCCTTGAGGGCGAGAAGTCGCGTCCCCCGACCTCGAAGCCGGCGGCGGCCGCCTGAATCCCCGCTCCGCCGTCCTCGGCACGACAACCATCATAAGGCCCACCTCGTTCGACCCGCCCGCGCGGGGATTGCCAAGCTTGGCCAAAGGCGCCAGATTCAGGGTCTGGTCCCGTAGGGGTTCGTGGGTTCAAATCCCTCTCCCCGCACCCTGAACCGCTCTTCCGATGGCGGTCGAGAACCGAGCGCATGGGAGCGGACCGCGGGAAGGTGCGATCGGTCCCGGCCGTACGAACCGTCTTTAGCATCGAGACTCGTGGACGGCTCCGATGCCCGTCTCCCCTCAAATCCGAAGATGGCTTACCGGCGCAGCGTCCGACCCGAGCGTCCGGGCTCGGTTCTGGCAGGAGATCGACGGGAGGTCCCCCCGAGATCCCGAGGTCCGGAAGGCGCTTCGTTCGATCGGCCGCACCGGATGGGCGGCGTCGCTCCTTGAACACCAGATGCCGGACGGGCACTGGTTCACCCGGGGCAGCTCGCCGGGCGAGCTCTACCGGCCGAAGTATCTCGTGACCAATTGGCGCGCGATCGTGCTGGCCGACCTCGGGATGACCCGGGCCGACCCTCGCATTCGTCGGCTGGCCGAGCTGATCCTGGAGCGATGGGGGCGGCGGAACAACGAGTTGAGCGGCCGCACGGCGGAGATCTGCGTTACCGGCAACGCGGTCCGGTCGTTGATCGGGTTCGGATACCTCGAGGATACGGTCGTCCAACGAGCGATCGCATGGATCGTTCGGACCCAGAAGGACGATGGGGGGTGGCACTGCTTCAAATCGCGGACCGGGACTCTCGATAGCTGGGAAGGGTTGGCCGCGCTCGCGGAGATCCCGGAGTCCGATCGCGATACCTCCGTCCGCCGGTCGATCGAGCGCGGAGCCGAGTTTTTCCTCGGTCGGCACCTGATGAACGAGGGCCGGACTCCGTACCCGCCCTGGTTCCGGATCCACTATCCGAACCACTACTACTACGACGTGCTCGTCGGCCTGCGGATCCTGACCCGCCTCGGGTACGGGGCCGACCGTCGGATGGCCCCGGCACTCCGGTGGCTTCGCCGCAAGCGCTCCCGAGATGGGACCTGGGCGCTCGATGCGATCCACCCGGACCTGATCTTAGACCCCGAGGATCGATGGTGGCCCACCGCGATCTTCCCGATGGTTCTGGAGCAGACCGGAGTCCCCAGCCGCTGGGCGACGGTCGAGGCTCTTAGCATCCTGGCGCGGGCGGATGGGTCCTAGACCTCGATATTTCTGACTGCCGACTTTCCCCTGAACGAACGTTCCAGGTCGCGCTCACGAGGTCGAGAGAATCCGTTCGGCGAGCGCGAGCGATTCTTCGTCGGAGGTGCGATGACCGTCGTCCCAGTGCTTCTGGAATTCGGCCACCTTCATCGCGGACCGACAGATCGCCACGCCCTTCTGGAACTCCGGTTCCTCGTCAGGGTCCATCGCTAGGCCGTTCCGTGCGGACTGGGCCTGGGCGGCCGCCAGCAGTCGTGCCGCCAGCCCGGGATCGTTTCGGGAGAGGGCCACTCGGGCCGACCACGCGAGGATGTACGGGTTCAGGTATCGGTCGGTGCTGTCGCGCGCCATCCGCAAGCTCTCCCGCAGCCGGGGGACTGCGCCTTCCGGGTTCCCGTCGAGGACCTCTACTGCGGCGAGGTTCAACGTCTCGTTCCGCACCCATACCCCGTGACCGAGCCTTTGGTTCAGCTCAAGGTTCTCGCGGTAGAGTCTTCGGGCTTCGTCGAGTTTCCCGTCCAGCCGCGCCGCGGCCGCGAGCAGGTGGAGGGGAGTCGCGGTCTCCCCTTCGTTCCCCCGCCTTCGGGCGAGCTCCATGGCTTCGGTGCTCCAGCGACGCGTCTCCCGCGTGTCCCCCCGCCGCAACGCGAGGCGGGCGAGCCCCCCGTACCCGCGCCCGACGAAGCTCTCGTCGTCGATGGCACGGGCAACTTCGAGCAGCTCTTCGAAGTAGCGCTGCGCTCGCTCCTGGTCCAGCGCGCGGAAGGCGAACGTTCCGGCACCGTAGAGGGCCGTCGCCCGGACGGCGGTCGGGGCGTTAGTTCCGGGGGCTTCGAGCGCAGAATACAGCCAGCGGCGGCCTTCGTCCGCATACCCGCGGTCGAACTGGAACGTCCACAGTCGCGCGGCGAGTCGCAGCGCTTCGGCGTACCTGTGCTGGGAGGTGAACCAGTCAAACGCTTCTTGCAAGTGCGTGTGTTCTTGTTCCAGACGGTCGGCCCAGACGTTGCCACCGGGTTCGTCGAGCTTCTCGCTCGCGTCGTCGGCCAGGGAGAGGAGCCTCAGGGCGGTCGCTTCGTCCATCCCGTGGTCCTCGACATCGGCTTCGGGTACTTACCCTGAATCTCTGGCCTAGACCGACGAGCGAGCCTCCTCGGAGAGGATACCGACGGAAGCGATCGGAGCCCGGGATTCGTTCCGGGAGGGGACGCGACGTTGAGCTGGTGAGCTGTAGTTCACTCGCCGACACGTCGCTTATCAATCGTCCGGCCCAGTTCGACCTACCCCGTCCCGTATGAGCCTGTCCGAACCGGCAACGCAGACCGCTCGCCCCCTGTCGGGCGAACGCCCGGACTCTCCGGAGCTCGAACGGAGCCAGGCCCGGAGCGAGGCGTTCGTCCTGTTGCTCACGACGCTCGGGACGCTCATGGTGGCGATCGACAGCACGATCGTCATCCTCGCGCTTCCGACGATGGCCCGGGATCTTTCGGCTCCTCTCGAGACCGTGATCTGGACGATCCTGATCTATCTCCTCATCGCGACCGTGCTCACCACGCAGGCCGGGCGCGTCGGCGACGTGCTCGGCCGGAGCCGCGTCTACAACGTCGGATTCGCCGTGTTCACGATCGGGTCCGCGCTCTGCGGCTTCGCCCCCACCGCCGACCTTCTGATCGCGGCCCGGGGAGTCCAAGCGATCGGGGGAGCCATCATCTGGGCGACCGGACCGGCGGTCATCACCTCGGCGATCCCCGCCGCGCGCCGGGGACGCGCGTTCGGGTTCATCGTGCTGGGGTACAGCATCGGCGCGATCCTCGGCATCCTCCTCGGCGGGGTGATCACCTCGCTCGTCGGATGGCGGTACATCTTTTTCATCAACCTCCCGATCGGGGTGGCGGCCGTCACGCTCGGCCTCCTCTACCTCCCCCGAACCGACCGGGTCCGCGCGAAGTTCGACATTCCCGGGTTCCTGACCTTCTCCGCGGCGCTGACGTTCCTGTGCTACGGGGCGATCGAGATCGCCTCGTTCGGGGCCTCGACGCTCTACGTGGTCTACGTTCTGCTCGGGCTCGCGCTCGTCCCGGTGTTCGCGTCCATCGAGCTGCGGATGGAGCAACCGATGATCGACCTGCGGGTGCTCGCGCACCGCCCCCTCGGCCTCTCGCTGGCCGCCCTTTTCCTCCTCTCGGTGGGCTACCTCTCGGTCATCTTCCTCCTGACGATGTACCTCCAAGGCCTGCGCGGCCTCTCCCCGCTCGACGCATCGCTCCTGCTCGTGCCGGGGTACATCGTCGGCGCGGTCGCCGGCCCGTACTTCGGCCGACGCGTGGACCGGCTCGGCGCCCGGGTCCTGATGTCGGTCGGGGTCCTCATGCTGGTCGCGACCGTCCTCGGCTACTCGACCCTGACCGTGCACTCCTGGCTCGGATGGATCCCGATGATCTCCTTGCTTCAGGGGATCGGCGCGGGGATGTTCTATCCCGCGAACAGCACGGCCATCATGAACCACGCCCCACGGTCGGCCCTCGGGTCGGTGAGCGGCCTCCGCGGGACGCTCGGGAACATGGGCATGCTGCTGAGCTTCGTCCTGACGCTCACGGTCGCCGCCATCAGCATTCCGCGGTACGTGGCCTACGAGGTCTTCCTCGGCACGACCAACCTCACGGGCGGAGTGAGCGCGCAATTCCTCGACGGGATTCACGTGGCGCTCATCGGGTCGGCCGCGATCCTGGCCGTCACCGCCGCCCTCGCGTGGTCCTCGGGTGTCGGCGCCGCGGCCGACGTGCCGGACTCCGTTCCCGAGCGGTCCTCCACCGCCGTCGACGCGGACGAGTGACGAAACGCCGCCGGCGCGCTCTCGGGGTGGCCCCTACGGGGGTGTCCCGTTCGAGAGGCCCCGGTCAATTCACGACGAAATGGATGCGCGCGCTGTACGTTCCGTCGGTCGCGGTGAGGAGTGCCGACCCCGCGCGAACTTTCGGAATCGTGACGAGGCAGCCGGAGAAGTTCCCGTGCGCGTTGGTCCGGCAGGGCGCTTCCGACGACGCGTTCGCGCTGCGGAGCTGGAACGTCATCACCTGGTCCGGAAGGAACCCCTGGCCGCTCAGCGCGGTCGTGTTCCCGACCGGCCCCGAGTCCGGGCGGGCCACGAGGTGCGTCAGGTGGAACGCGGCCGACTGGTTGTCCCCGGCGAGGTCGGTCACGAAGACCGTGTAGCTGCCCACCGGCTCGTTCGGGATCCCGAACGACGCGGTGAAGCCCCCCGTCCCGGTCGATCCGGAGCCGACGACCCGGGGCGGCGCACCGGCCTGCCCGTTCCAGAAGTAGACCGTGAACGGCTCGCCCGGCCAGAACCGGTATCCCGTGACGGTCTCCTTGTTGCCATGGGAGCCGGAAGAGATCGAGAGGACGATGTAGCAGGGAAGGATCGGGGCGATGCAGGTGTTCGGGGGAGGCCCGGGGGGAGGGGCGACGGAGCCTGCCGCGAGGCCTGGGATGCTCAACGCCAGCGCCACCACGACGCCGCCGGCGAGCGTGACCCACCGCCGGGGTCTTCCGGGACCCTGCATCTTCCCGCGGCCCTCCGTAAGGGAACCGGTACTTCGAAGACCGGGAAGGCGAGGAAGTTCACAGCCCTTTCGGGTGAACCTCCCGGGGACCGTAGGATCTCCTCGGTGGGCGGTCTGGCTCACTCCCAGCGGAAATAGCGGCTCGCCACGACGAAGAAGAAGGCCGTGTAGACCGCCATCGTCGCGAGGGCCGTGTACGGCGGGGTGGCGTTGAACACCGAGTAGAGGAGGGCCCGTACGGCCGCGCCCGTCGGCGAGTAGTACATGATCGTCTGCAACACGCCGCCGACCTGAACCGGTTGGATCCAGAGGCCCGAGAGGAACATCAGGGGGAAGAACATCCCGCCGGCGATGTAGTTGGCCGCCTGCTGCGACGGAGCGATCGCGGCGACCACGAGCCCGAGCGAAAACAGTTCCGCCATCGCGAGGACCGCGACCGCGACAAAGTCGATCCCTATCGTAAGCGGCGCACCGAAGATCACGACGGCGAAGACGATCAAGAGCGCGGTCGCCACCGCGGCGATGATCAGGTTGAACACGAGCTGGGCGGCGAGGAGCATCCAGGGCGGTACGGGCGTCGTGGATACCCGGCGGAGCCAGCCGATCTCCCGGTCCCGCGCGAAGGTCACCGGCAAGCCGAGCATGCCGATCGCGGTGTAGGAGATGACCAGGATGGTGGGGGTCCAGAGTTCGAGGATCGTGAGCCCGGAACCGGCCACCTCCCCGGGGTTCAGAACGCCGAGGATGTAGAACACGATCAAGAGGCCGAGCGGGAGGAAGATGCCCGTGAAGCTGTACTGTTCCCGCAGGGCGATGCGTCGTTGCACGCGGAACAGCTCGGCGAACGGGCCCCGGAGGCGGTGTCGGGACGGGGTGGGTTCCGGGGGGGAGGTCACTCCGTACCACCTCCCGTCGGCGGCCGCGCTTCTCTGCGGGTCAGCTGGACGAAGGCATCGTCCAGGCTCCCGCTCCGTGCCTCCAGTTCCGACACGCGCACGCCCGCTTTCTCGAGAGCGGTGATGACGGACGTCGCGAGATCCCCCGTGCCCGTGACCGTGACATACCGGTCCTTCCGCTCGATTCCGTCCACGCCGGGGATCGCGCGGAGGGTTGAGTCGCCAACGGGCGCGGACGGCACGAACCGCACCCGCCGCCCCCCGGCCCTCGCCACGAGCGCTTCCGGCGTGTCCAGCGCCCGGACGATCCCGTGGTCGATGAGCGCGAGGTGGTCACAGAGCCGCTCGGCCTCGTCCATGAAATGGGTCACGAGGATCACGGTGACGCCGCGCTCCCGAATGCGCTCGATGAGGGCCCACGTTTCCCGACGGGCCTCTGGGTCGAGACCCGTGGTCAGCTCGTCCAGGATGGCGATCCGAGGATTCCCCACAAGGGCGAGCGCAATCGACAGCCGCTGCTTCTCCCCGCCGGACAATTTCCGGAACTGCGAGTTCCTGAGGCGCGTGATGCCGAGGGTCTCGAGCAGGTCGCGCGGGTCCAACGGATGGGGGTAGAAGGAGGCGAAGAGTTCGACGGCCTCGCCCGCCGTGATGCGGGGAGGTAGCGCGCTCTCCTGCAGCTGGACCCCGACAAACTCTCGGATCTGTTTCCGGTCCTTTTGGGGGGAGAGACCGGCGACGCGGATGACCCCCGAATCCGGCACTCGGAGTCCGGAGATGCACTCCACCGTGGTGGTCTTGCCGGCCCCGTTCGGCCCGATGATCCCGAAGATCTCTCCCTTCCGGATGGAAAAGGAGACGTGGTCGACCGCCACAAAGCTGCCGTAGCTCTTGACGAGGTCCCGGACAACGATCTCCGGCTCGGATGTCGCGGACGACGCGACCGAGGGTGCCGAGTCGGATTCTGCGCTCATGGGGTCACCGCGAACCCCGCTCCGAGGGGCGAACGCCCTTGAGCGATTCCGACCGAGACCGGCTGCACCGTGAGGGCCAGAACCGTGCCGCCGAGAGTCGGACGCTCACTTCGGTGATTGCCTCGCCCGGAACTGGCTGAGGGAGAACAGATTCCCGTCGGGGTCCCGGAACGTCGCGACGACCCCCCATGGGTGCTCCTCGGGTACCTGGAGGAATGGCACTCCGCGCGAGTTCAGCTCCTCGTAGGTTCTCCGACAGTCGGAGACGCGGAGAACGATGGGCGGGGCCTTCGCGGGGGCCCACTGCTTCGACAACGCCTGCTGGGCCGGGTCCGATAGGGACCCTACTTCCCACAGGGCGAGTTCCAGCTCCTGCCCCTTCGGTCCGACCGTCACGTACCGGTAGCCTCCCGGGCCCGTGACGTCGGTCTTCTTCTCGAACCCCACCTTCTCGACGAAGAAGGCAAGGGCGCCGGTCTTGTTCGCCACGACGAGCGATATCTGCGAAATCTTTCCGTCCATCTCGGGATCCCCTTCGTGTGCGCCCCGAACGGCGTCGCTCCCCATGAAGACGACGGGGGAGCCTCGGGGCCCGGGCGCGACGGGCCGTTCCCCACCTCGCCGGTGCGCGCCGTTCAGAGGAGTGCCGGCAGTAGGTGTTCCGTGAGGAGCCGGTCGTCGAGCGCCTTGTCGCGCAGGGGGCCAAAGTTCTCGGCCGTGATCACGACGACCGCGTTGTGATCGGGAAGCACGACGACCTTGTTCCCCCCGTTTCCCTGCATGAAGTACCCCGCAGCCGTGCCCGATTCGGTCCGCATACGGCGAAGCCACCAGAGGTAACCATAATCGGTCTCGTCATCGACCCGAACGTGGGCCTGGGTGGATACCCGCACCCACCCTTCGGAGACGACCCGCTTCCCGTTCCACGTTCCCCCGTCGAGGTAGAGCTCTCCGAGCCGGAGAAGTTCGCGGCTGGAGAGGGGAAGCCCCCCGCCGGTGAAGGCTTGCCCCAGCGGATTGAGCGGCCAGGTGACGGCGCGGATCCCCAACGGTTCGAACAGGTATCGTGCGGCGAACCTGGGAAGGGGCGAGCCCACCGCTTTGGAGAGGACTCCCCCGAGGAGGCCTACCCCCGCGGTGCAGTAGCTGAAGCTTCGTCCGTGGGGAGAATCTTCCGGTCGGGCCGCCCAGGAGGGAAACCCCCGCAC
>Ga0187784_10001493_pt1 | contig 18613 bp, 14 predicted proteins | sample 1015_SJ02_MP15_2_FD_132964 | JGI IMG/M metagenome (GOLD analysis project Ga0187784, IMG submission 132964) | Tropical peat soil microbial communities from peatlands in Department of Meta, Colombia - 1015_SJ02_MP15_20_MG | ecosystem: Environmental > Terrestrial > Soil > Wetlands > Peat | place...
AAGTAATCGGGACGTCAAGATCGTGTTCGAGCGCATATTCGATCTCCTCGGACCGCGTCAGGTTGAGTTCACGCATGGGCGCGTGAATTTTGTATTTTGATGTCCGGAATACCGCTTCGAACCGAAGCTGGTCATTGCCCTTGCCGGTGCAGCCGTGTGCGATCGCTGAGACGTGTTCGCTCTCGGCGATTTCGAGCACTTTCTTTGCGATGAGTGGTCGAGCAATGGCTTGTCCCAAGCTATACCCTTCGTAATTGCCGTTTGCCTTGATCAGCGGAAACAAGTACCTCTCTACGAACTCGTTCTTCGCATCTACGGTGTAATGCTTGTCGCTCAGCTTGCTAGCCCGCGCTTCTGCATTTCTCAGGTCACTGTCGGGTTGGCCGACGTCGACCGTAACGGTCACAACCTCATCGTACTGGTACTGTTCTCGCAAGAGCGGAACGCAGACAGAAGTGTCTAGACCTCCAGAATATGACAGCACGACTTTGCTCATCACAATCACCTTCCTAAAGTGGTTTTACAGTTTTGCGCGCGTGGTCTGCAATCGGCTATCTCAAGCGCGCGCGTGAATTACAGCGGTATTGGCGACCGTATCTGAGAACCGCTGCCGTGGGTCACCTTGAGTCGCGAAGCCAATGATCAGATCCAATGCGAATAGGAGCGCAAAAACCGGAAGCCAAGCCTTAGTGAAACTTCTCACAAAAGCCTTTGTATAGTTCATGCTGCCCGCAAGCGACCTAACTCTTATGTCCATAAAACGCTTACCGATCGTCGCACCCGTCGATCCTTCGAATGCGACATAGTAACCCCACACGATGATGAGGCCAAATATGACAGAAAACCCCGAAAATAGTCCGCCAAAAGCGCTTACGTTGAATACCAATAAAGGCACAAATAAAACAATTGCCAGGGCGGCGTTTAATACCACGAACAAGACGAGCAAAATTAACGAGTCTGTGACGAACGCTATTGCGCGTCGAGTCCATAGATTTTTGAGCGCGGTGTTGGCTTGTACAACTTCAAACCTTCGCTGCATAATCTCGCTGCTCAGGTACACGCGCGAGCTTAAAAGCGTTTTTGTCGCGCTACCCCCCGATCTCTCTCGTTTGCGAGCACGCTTTACGTTACGGCTTTCAATCGCGAGCATAATGTGGCGTGAGCTCTGCTTTCACGGCTGTTACTCTTTCGAACGCGGCTAGGTGACAGAGAAGCTTCGTGCTACCAAGCAATGCCTTGAACGCACGCGACGCTTGGCAGCCATTGAAGTGGCGCTCAAGCGCGCAATTAGCTTTACGGCCATAAATCGTTAATGTAGCTGTTTATAGGCCGTATCGTGAGGTTCTTGGCTCGTGGCTCATCGTAATGCTCGAGCATTGTGTGGATGGCATCGGCGGAAGCTCGTGCCCCTTGGACGCTTGTTATGTACGGCACATTGTGGTCTACGGCGCCGCGCCGCAGGACCTCTCCATCAAGACGTGACTGCTTCCACGTTGGGGTGTTGATTATTAGTTGTATCCCACCGCCGCGCATCATGTCCAGCAGTTCAGGGCTCTCCGTGAGTTTGGGTACCCTAGTTACGGGCACGTCGCGCCTTCTAAGGTAGTTTGCTGTCCCGGCCGTGGCCAGCAGCTTGAATCCGGCTTTGTGTAGGTATTTTGCAATGGCGAATAGTTCAGGCTTGTCGTCGTCTCTTACTGAAATGAACACTGTCCCCGAAAGTGGCAGTTCGTTGTCGCTCGCGAGGGCTGCCTTGTAAAATGCTCTTCCGAAGTCGTAGTCTATGCCCATGACCTCCCCCGTACTTTTCATTTCAGGGCCTAATATCGGATCTACTCCAGGCAGCTTGTCAAAGGGGAGCACAACCTCTTTCACAGCAACGTGGCGGATCGTGGGTTCCGTTGGATAAAGGTCGCGCAACCGCTGTCCCATAATAACTTTGGCGGCGATCTTTGCCAACGGCAAGCCCGTGGCCTTCGAGACATATGGAATCGTTCTGCTTGAGCGTGGATTTGCTTCTAGAACGTAAACCGTCCCATCTTTTATTGCCATCTGAAGGTTGATGAGCCCAACCACGTTAAGCGCACGGGAGATCCTCCTCACGTGGTTCTTGATAACTTCCTGCGTCTCGGCGTTAATCGATTGAGCTGGGATGACGACCGCTGAGTCGCCGGAGTGAATCCCTGCCTCTTCGATATGTTCCATTATTGCGGGCACCAAGACTTCATCTCCGTCACTGACGGCGTCGACGTCGATCTCCACTGCGTGCTGCAAGAACTTGTCGATCAGCACCGGGTGTTGTCTAGAGACCCTTACCGCTTCGTCAATATAACGGCCCAACTCGACTTCGTCATAAACGATCTCCATGGCGCGGCCGCCGAGCACGTATGAAGGGCGTACGAGAAGCGGATAACCTATGTCTCGCGCGATTTTCGTTGCCTCCTCCCGCGAGGTCGCGGAACCGCTTTCCGGTTGCGGAATAGCGAGCTGCGCCAAAAGCCTGGAAAAACGATCTCGGTCTTCTGCGATGTCGATAGAGTCGGGGGACGTGCCGAGGATCTTCGTTGAAAACCTCCGTCGTTTGATCTCTCTCTCAAGAGGGATTGCGAGGTTAACGGAAGTTTGGCCCCCGAATTGCACGAGAACACCGTAAGGCTCTTCTTTTTCAATTATATTCATCACGTCTTCCAGCGTTAGAGGCTCAAAGAAAAGCTTATCTGATGTGTCATAGTCGGTCGAAACCGTCTCCGGATTGTTGTTTATGATATGCGCTTCTATGTGTTCTTCTCTGAGGGAGAGCACCGCGTGGACCGTACAGTAATCGAATTCAATTCCCTGGCCTATTCTAATGGGGCCTGCCCCTATAATCAGCACTTTCGTTCGGTCTGTAGGAACAATCTCGTTCTGCAGTTCGTAAGTGGAGTAGTAGTAAGGGGTCTGCGCTCGAAACTCAGCAGCGCACGTATCGACCATCTTGTACGTCGCCGTCACGTTGCGCGTTTTGCGATGTCTAAGGTCTGTGACCTTTGCTTGATCAAGACCCACTAGGTAAGCAATCTGCGGGTCGGTAAATCCGAGACGCTTTGCTCGTCGCAGATCTTCAGCGCTCAGCTGCTTTGCGCGCCGGTTCGCGTACTTGCCTTCGAGGTAAACCTCAAAATCAACTATATTCTTGATCTTCCGTATGAAAAATGGATCAATATCCGCGCGTTGTGCGATTTCCGCGACAGTGTGACCTTTTTTGAGGGCGCTGTATATCTGTGACAGTCTCTTGTCAGTGGGGGTTGATATCAAATCAATTGGGTCTTCGGCAATGGAAACTGCGATATCTAAATCGAGTGATCGGATCGCTTTCTGGAACGACTCCTCGAGCGTTCGACCAATCGCCATGACTTCGCCCGTGCTTTTCATAGCCGTACCTAGGGTATTATCTGCGCTCGTGAACTTGTCAAACGGCCATCGCGGTATTTTGACGACTGTATAATCTATGGTTGGCTCAAATGAGGCTGGAGTTTCGTTGGTAACTCGGTTGGGGATTTCGCTTAGTCGCATCCCTATCGCGATCTTCGCTGAGACGCGAGCGATAGGATAACCCGTCGCTTTCGATGCGAGCGCCGACGAACGCGACACTCGCGGATTTACCTCGATAACGCGGTATTCTCCGTTCTTTAGAGCGAACTGTATGTTGCACCCGCCTTCAATCCGCAGGGCACGAATAATTCGTATAGAAGCGCTTCGCAGCATCTGGTGTTCAACATCGGAAAGGGTTTGCGACGGCGTCACGACGATGGACTCGCCCGTGTGCACGCCCATAGCGTCGACGTTTTCCATGTTGCAGATGGTGATGCAGGTATCTCCGGAATCGCGCATCACTTCGTATTCGAATTCCTTCCATCCAAGGACGCTTTCTTCCACCAAAACTTGGCCGATGCGCGATTTTTTTATCCCGTTCTCGATGATGGCTTTTAGTTGCGCCTCATTTCTGGCTATGCCGCTGCCACCTCCTCCGAGGGTGTACGCAGATCGGACGATTGCAGGCAGGCCGAGTTCCGCTGCTAGCCATTGGTAATCATCCGAGTCATACACCGCGTGACTTTTAGGGACTCTTTCTCCGATGCCTTCCATCGTCATCCGGAACCTCTCCCTGTCCTCGGCCATATAAATTGTCTCTAGTGGCGTTCCTAGGGGTTTGACGTTATAGTCCGCCAAGACGCCCATCTCTGCCAATTCGGCTGTGATGTTGAGGCCCGTTTGGCCTCCAAGACCTGCTATTATTCCATCAGGCTGTTCCTTTCGCACGATCGCAGCTACAATGTCAGGCTTCAGCGGTTCGATGTAAACCGCGTCGGCCATGTTCGGGTCAGTCATTATCGTTGCAGGATTTGAATTTACCAAGGTGACTGATATCCCCTCTTCTCTCAAAGAAGTACAGGCTTGGCTGCCGCTAAAGTCGAACTCGGCCGCTTGCCCGATCACTATTGGACCAGAGCCGATTAGTAGTACTTTTCCTATGTCTGCTCTTTTTGGCATGCTTTCTGGGCACATACAGAGAGGTTTATGTCATCACAGGTTGTGGCCTGCGACATCGACAATCTGGTCGAAAAATGATTTCTCGAGGTCGTGCGGACCGGGAGACGCTTCAGGGTGATATTGTACGCTCATGATGTGCAGGTATTCATTTTCAATGCCTTCCACGGTGTTATCGTTAGCGTTGATCTGTGTAATGGTCATTTTATCCCTTGGCTCGTAGCGAACTGCGTAGCCGTGATTTTGTGCCGTGATGTATACGCGCTGCGTGCGAAGGTCCAAAACGGGTTGGTTCGCACCTCGATGTCCGAATTTGAGTTTATACGTCTCTCCATCAAGCGCGAGGGCAATCAGCTGGTGTCCGAGGCATATCCCGAAGATGGGCAGTTGTCCCGCGAGTTCGCGGACGACGCGGATCCCATTCTTGGCTTGTGCGGGATCTCCTGGGCCGTTGGAAAGCAGTATCGCGTCCGGTTCATAGTCTGCCACTCGGTTTCCGGGCGTGTCCGCAGGCACGACGATGAGGTCGACGTCGCGACCGATCAGATTCTTAATTGTGTTTTGCTTAACGCCAAAGTCCATCAGAACGAAACGCTTCCCATTACCAGGAATGCGGTAGGCGTTTGCGCACGTGACCTCCGATACCAGGTCAAGGGTGGCGATGTCTGGAGCGCGGCGCGCATAGTCAATAGCCCTTCGAACGTCGGCGCGCGATCCGTTAGCGCTTGGCAAGAGGCTTGCCTGCATTGCGCCTTCGTCGCGGATCATGATGGTGATCATCCGAGTGTCAATGTCCCATATGCCGGGAATTTCGTAAGCCTTTAGAAAAGCATCGAGTTTCTGGTCGTTAGTGGGGTGTTCACACAGCTCTCTGATAACGAATCCTTCGGCTTGTATGGCTCCCGACTGGCAGTCGTCATAGCTTACGCCGTAATTTCCGATTAGTGGATAAGTGAACAGCAAGATTTGGCCGTTGTACGAGGGATCGGTCAGCGCCTCCACGTAGCCTGTGTAGGGGGTGGCGAAAACAAGCTCGCCCGTCGTAGTGCGATTCGCTCCAAACCGTTTTCCCACTACTGCAACGCCATTTTCAAACGCGAGAATCGCTTTCATGATCGTTCTACGGGAAGACGCGAGTTCTAGCTTGACGGTCGTGCATCTTTTATGCTAATCACGAGTATCTGGTAAATAAGTTATGGCGTTCGGTGGACACGCAAGCACGTATATTGTGGCTGTTTTACGTACTAACCAACCTTAGCGCGAAACAGTAAGTGAGAGCAATTATTGCGAAGTGCCTCGCAAACTGCTAAGCTTTAGAACGCGCGATTGCCTTATAGAATTAAATCTACCCATGGAAAAATCAAAAGTTGCCTTGCGGCTTGCTTATGTAGGAACTGAGTATGCAGGTTTTGAGGCACAACCAGGCCGCGCAACCGTTCAAGCGGCAGTTGTCGAAGCTTTACGCCACTCGCGACTCTTTGACGAGCCTCGGGCTGCTCATTTTACGGCCTCCGGCAGAACAGACAAAGGAGTTCACGCTCTAAATGCCGTGGTTGCATTTGAAACTGATGTGAGTGAGTTAGCCCTCCCTCGTCACATCAATAGTTATCTGCCGGCAGAGATATGGACATGGGCGCGCGCGGATGTGCCTCTATCGTTCGATGCCCGAAGGGATGCTCTGATGCGCGAGTACACATACATCTTGTGTGACTGCCAGTTCGACGTTCACGCCATGCGTGAGGCAGCGGATCTTTTGCGCGGCGTACACGATTTTCACAATTTCAGCCTTGAGAAACGGCGGCCGACCGTCCGTAACGTCTTTTCTTCGAGCGTGCGAGTGTCGGGCAACTTTATCGTTATTGAGATCGCCGCCAATAGTTTCGTGTGGAACATGATGAGAAAACTCGTTACCGCACTGGCTCTTGTCGGAAACGGGCAGCGAAACGTCGCGTGGTTTGGGAACATGCTGGAGCGGAGCCACGCTGAAGGGATCCGGTCAGCGCCCGCTTCGGGACTTATGCTCACGCGGGTCGAATATGACGGCGTCGACTTCGTCGAGGATACCTACGCGAAGAAGCGCGCACAGCAGCGCATTAAGCAAGTACTGGTGCACAACAGTGTTATGATGCAAATCCTGAAGCGATTTAACGAACGAATGGCGGGAACGCTTTGAAATGCTGCTTAGTACTCGTCGAGGCTCTTTTGCTCGCGCCGCGAGACCGTTTTGCGTGCGTCGTCGCTATTGGCTGCACGTTGTTTACCGCCGCCCTTAACGTGCAATTTTGAAGGTGCGTCGCTCTGATTTTTAGATGCAGCGTCAGGCGCATCTAAACTAACTGCCACCTGATGCTCTGAAGTCGATCTGCGTACGGCCGTCTCTCCGCTGCTTAATCGTTGCGCTTCCTGTAACGCCGTTTTTATCGTTAGAGCATCCTTTTTGCCGTTCATTAGGTACGCGAGCTCGTCGGCAGTGAGATGCAGTGCTGCCGTTATACCTGCCGGGTCTCTTTCTGCAAGCTTTTTGTACAATGGAATGGTGTCTTGCCGCGCTTTGGTGACTGAGATATGATTTGCGCTACCGATTTTAGTTGCCACCGCGTCCCTCAAAGCGCGCTTAGCCCGTGTCTGGCCGAGGCGCATCCAGAGCGTCGGTGGGGAATATTTGGTCGAGGCACGTCCACGGTTTTGGTGGCTCACTACGTTCACTCCTGAGGTCATCAGTTCGATGGCATATCTCCATAGGCCGTAGTTTTGTCTCTTCCGCGTTCGTCCGAGATAGATATCGGCTCTACGCAACACCTGAAAGGCGCGCGCGAGGCCCTCGTCTTTCAGAGAGCCTGGCAGGTTTTCGTCTACCCAATGGATAATGTCTTCGGGCGTCTGATCGACCGCGTACGAAATATTGAGAGGGTTGATCGGGTCGGTATCGCTAAAAATGCTTTTCATTAGGTCAAATGCTGTTTGGGCGCGATCGCGAGATGCGGTTTCCACCTGCGCCCCTCCGACATATGCTTGAAAGTCAGTTATCGCCGACCTCAGATCCCCTTTCGTGTTCTTCACGATCTGATGAATGGAAACCACGTCGACAGCACTCAGCGTTCGGCCAATGTCCGACAGCGTCTTGCGTAGCGTGTCTAGCTCGCGCACAAAATCTGTGGGAACAGCTAGATCAGCGCTGATCGACTCCCATTCGGCCGCATCTCGCGTCAGCTCAAGTTGCTCAAGCCGGGTCATCAAGTCAGTAGCGAATTCCATAGCTTGGCAAATCGCTGGCCTATCGAGGCCAAAGCCGAGCTGTGTGAGCATCTTAAGGTCAGCGCTGATCGACTCCCATTCTGCCGCATCTCGCGTCAGCTCAAGTTGCTCAAGCCGGGTCATCAAGTCAGCAACAGCCTCGCGGGCGCGTGAAACCTCCCTGCTCTCATTGTTCCAGATGTCCATCAGCGCTTGTTGCGCACTTTCCTCCCTGATGGCGTAAAAAGCGATGAGTTTGCAGTGGCCACGTAATGCCGACGAGACACCGTGCAGATCGTTGGCTGTAAGAATCACAGGCTGACGCGTTTTTTTTACGAGCTCTGTCACTGCTTTTGCCCCGCCTCGATCAGAGTTGCCGTGCAGGTTGTCGATTTCGTCAAGCAGTATTAGCTTGTGAGCATTTTGGAGTGAGGCGTTTCGTGACGCGGCTCCTACCGTCGCGTTGATAGCTCCTTGAGTACGCTTGTCACTGGCGTTAAGCTCTAGCAACTGCCATCCCATGTCATTTGCCAACGCGACTGCCGATGACGTTTTGCCGGTGCCGGGCTTGCCGTATAACAGTGCTGCCGTTTTCTCTACGGGCCACTTCAGCGCCCATTTGCGGAGTTCGTCCACGGCCTTGCGGTTGCCTCTCACTTCTGAGAGAGTTCGAGGACGATATTTTTCAACTAGGTCCATACAATTAAGCGCAGAAATCAACGATAAGGACGGTATAAGGATATAAGAACCTCCTGTGCCTATTAATGTTTTGTGAACGACATGAAATTAGACGAATTGGCTCAGTCGCTTCGTGACTTTGAAGGCGTAGCACGGAAGCGCTCGATCGGTTCGCTTGTGAAGTGGTTTGACGAGGACCTTAGCACCAGGAACTTTGGGGAGGATGCTGCGGTAATCGAGCGAGGCGACGAGTCTCTGCTTATAGCTGCCGATGGCATCTGGTCGAAGCTTATGGATGCGGACCCCGAATGGGCGGGGTACTGCGCCGTTCTTGTAAATATTCACGACATTCTGGCCATGGGGGGCACCCCACTCGCGATGGTCGACGTATTCTCTGCCCACTCGCCCGAGGTCTGCAATCGGGTTCTGGCAGGTATGAGCGAAGCGATAAAAAAATTTGGTGTGCCGGTCGTTGGTGGGCACGTCCATCCGGACACGACTTATAATGTACTTGATGTGGCTATCATCGGCACTGCAAAGACCGATTCGATCATTTATAGCTGTAAGGCGCGTGATGGGCAAAATGTTCTCGCTGCGATAGATTTGGATGGGAGGGTACACCCGTCGTGCAGTCTCTGTTGGGACACCACCACAATGAAGCACCCTGAGATTCTACACCAGCAGCTCAAGACTATGAAGTGCATCGGGGAACAGCACTTGGCCGGGGCCGCAAAAGACATTAGTAATCCAGGGTTGCTTGGCACACTCGGAATGATGCTCGAAGTGTCGGAAGTTGGCGCTGCCATAGAGTTGCAACGGATACCCATCCCCGACGGCATGGATATGGACCTGTGGCTCCGCATGTATCCTGGGATGGGATTTTTGTTGACAGCTCAATCTGAGCACGTGCAAGATGTGATCCGTATCTTTGCAGAGGCCGAGATGCAAGCGGCGAAAATCGGCGAGATCACCGAAACGAAAAAACTGGAGATCACGAGCAACGCCGAAAGTGTGGTCGTGTGGGATTTCGCTCAAGACACGATTATGGGTATTGGTCCTGTAACGTGCAGATAGCTTCAGCCGGTGTAAAAGCGCAAAAAGCGAGTCGGTAAAAAAGCAGGCGAAAAAAGGTGGGAGATAAGGCAAAAAGATGCCTTATCAGTTATCTCTAATAGTTGGTGTATATTCTAGTAGTTCCGTTAGGCTCCACGAGCTCAAGTTTGATCGGCCAGCGCCCGTCGATCGTGTGGGTCGCGCACGAGAAGCACGGGTCGTATGCACGTACGACCATTTCAAGCCGATTAAGCGTCCCCTCCTGCGGTTCGCCATCCTTTATAAAGAGCTTCGCGGCCTCGCGAACACCTAGGTCAATCGCTCCCTGGTTGTGACCGGTCGAAACGATCAAGTTGGCTTTCGTTATGAAGCTCTCATCGTCTGTTGTGTACTCGTGAATGAGTGTCCCTCTCGGCGCTTCGAGAACACCAACGCCTGTCGCCGCTCGCGGTTCGGGTTTCGCCCAAACGTCCGTGCTGGTTATGTCTGGATCGTTGAGGAGCTCAACTGCACGTTCGCTGGCATACATCAGCTCAATGAGCCTTGCGCAGTGATACAGCAACGTCTGCTGTGGCATCCTTCCAAATGCATTTCGGAAGTCCGTGAGCATATCGTTTGCTAGCGGCGTTGAAATCTTGTCACAAACGTTTATACGGGCGAGGGGTGCGACGCGATAGATGCCGTCAGGCCAACCCTTCTCCTTCCAATACGGGAATTTCAGGTACGACCAGTCTTGGTAATTCTCCTCAATGTAATCCGCGTACTTCGTGGGATCGAACTCTTTGATGATTGATCCGTCGGTATCCATCATTCGCAGTGTCCCGTCGTATAGCTCGAGGTTGCCGTCCTTGACTAGGCCCATCATGGGGGTGTTGACGACCCCAAGGACCTTAATGACGTCAGCGTACTGCTCGAATATAGGCGTAGCTACCTCCAAGCCGAGTTTGGTAAACTCAATCGAGTCCTGGGCGTCCTTGAGCATCTTCTGACGCTCGTCCTCTGTAATCCCTTTGGTAAGCCCGCCTGGCTTTGCGGTGATGGGTGCTGACCTTCCACCAACGGTCCGAACCATCTGCTGGCCTCGTTTCCGGTTGAGGACTGCCTGTGTTGCAAGCTCCGGATTTGCCTCGATGACTCCAAAGACGTTCCGCTTCTTTGGATCGCCGTCGGGCGTGAATATAAGATCGGGCGCAGCAAGGTAGAAGAAATGAAGCGTGTGGCTGTGTATATACTGCCCCATGTGCATAAGCTCCCGGAGCAGTGCAGCAGGTCGTGGAATCTCAACGCCCATGTTGTTGTCTGCCGCCTTCGCGGAGGCGAGGTGGTGGCTGACTGGACAGATGCCGCAAATGGCCGTAACGATTCGCTGAGCGTCTTCTATGGGTCTGCCCTGGAGAAGCTTCTCAAAACCGCGCATCTCGACGATGTGTAGGTGCGCGTCGTCGACTTGTCCTGCGTCGTCGAGGTTGACGGTGATCTTTGCGTGGCCTTCGATTCTCGATACGGGCTCAACTGTGATTGTTTTTCCCATATTTATTACCTCTTGTTTTCAGTGATCTTTGCCTTAATCATTGAAACAGGCATCGTGTAGCGATAGAATACGCCTATTGGATCATAGACATCCTTTACCATCTCGTCTAAGTCGACTGAGGAGTCCTCGTCTAATCCGTATGCCGATGCGACAACATTGAGCATTGCCGCGCCTTGCTCATACGAAGCATCTGTTGGGCCGTAGCAGCCATTACACGGCGCGTTTCCTTGTGGACATTGCGCACCGCATCCGCTGCGCGTCGCAGGCCCCATGCACATAAATCCCTGGTTGAGCAGACACTCAGTGGGCGTGCCATTTGCCTCAATAGGCCTCTTTATGTCGGCTATTCTTTTCTCCTTCCGCTCTCTGGGACAGTCCTCACAAACGTTCTTGTTGCTCAGTTGCGGTTCTTTCCCCTCGAGCAGCGCCGTGAGAACTGAAGCAATGACGCTTGAATCAGGCGGGCAGCCGGGGATAAAATAGTCGACCTTTATGACGTCTGAGACCGGTCTGAGTGTGTCAAAGAGCTGTGGAAGTTCTTTTGATGTAGGGATCACTTGATCAGGAGCTGTTGACGTCGTTGTTAGAACTGCTTGTTTGATGTCTGGCATCGAATTGATGTTGTTTACACCCGGCACTCCTCCAAACGCCGCGCAACTGCCGAGTGCGACGACGATGTCTGAGGTCTCTCGGACTTTCTTGGCGACTTCCTCATTGTCTGTATTGCGAATGCCGCCGGTAAGAATACCGACCGTGGTGTGTTGGTCGAAGTCCTTCACATCCATTAGCACCGGTATGCGAACGAACTCTATTGCTTGTAGTACGTCTAGAATCGCTTCGTGCAGGTCGAGAACGGCTATCTCGCAACCAGAACAAACCGCTAGCCAATCCTCTTGGACCTTTACCTTATCTCCCATTTATGAGTCACCTCGTGTCTGAATTCCGGAAAAGCAGTGAGAGTCACCTATGAGGTCAAATACGCCGTGACCTTTCGGAGAAACGCAAAATTGCCTCACACTCTTGACCCACTTGTATTTCGGCTTCCTCTATATAAAATATTTTGAACAGATGTCCTAAAGAAGTGCATTTCAAAAATATTCTTTACAAAGGCGCAGAAGCTGCTATCAATTTTAACTAGTAATTTATATGAAATTACTAATATATAAGCTTGTTTTGCCCGATTTGACAGACGTGACGCGATATCCTCTAGCGACTCGTCGAGGTCGATGATTATTCCTCCTCGGTTTGCGTTCGTGCGTGCCGATGTCGACTTAGACTGCTCAAAGGCTCCTTAGCGCAATTGCTACTTGCGCGGTGGCTTTTTGCAGCAACTATATCATCTACGAGAGACATATAATAATTTAGAGAATATTCCCTAAATGATGTTTATGTGCAGAGCGAATTGAGTAAACGCGTTTGTTTTAGCATTCGCCCAGCAATTAATTTGATTTGTTTTATTAAAGTAAATAATATATAATCAAACTAAATAATATATTAATGCTGGTGCGCGAAAAACGGCTGACGCCGTATTCGGCGCGCCAAACAAAATAACGGGTAGGTTTAAAGAACAACCAAATGGCTTCGATAGTTGGACTAAATAATAAGCCTTTTATACTAAATATCTTGAACCTACGTGCGACTAGTTGACTTTTTAGTAGATATAAGGCTGGTGAAATAAGTGACATTTGCGTTACATATAGAAAAAACTTGCACTGGCTGCAACAACTGCGTCGTGGCGTGTCCTGTCAACGCGCTTGAACTCGTCGTTGATGAACCTGCGACGGCAAAGAAGACGTACAAAGTGCAGGGCGGCAAATCCATAACCCTAGACGAGGATGTCTGCGAAGCGTGTGGCGTTTGCCTTCAGGCTTGTCCACGAGATTGCATCCAGCTAACTGGACAGGGATAAAAAGGAGGGAATGAGCTTTGGCTGTGTTTCCGATATACTCTAAGAGAACGGAAGGACGAAAATCGATCATAGAACAAAAGACGCTGGTACAAGCCCTCGACCTCGCCCTTGATATGGAGCGATGTACAGGCTGCGGCATTTGCAAAGAGATATGCCCAGAAGAGGCGATTGAGAAAGGTCCAGTCGGAGCCGTGGGATTTAAAGAGATGGAAGTCCCCGAGATGGTGTTCGACGAAAACAAGTGCTCATACTGCGGCGTATGCGTGGAGTTGTGTCCATTTAATGCGCTAAAGCTCACCGAAAATGGTGAGCCGAAGACCGATCTCATCGACCAACAGGGGTTCCCACACTACGTGAAGGTAGCTGAAATAAACCAAGACACGTGCGTGAGATGCAAGGTATGCGAAGAGATGTGTCCGCGCGACAACGCGATAGAGCGAAACGTGCCAGAGGTCACCGAGCGACAGCAAGCCATCGCGTACACCGCCGAAATGAAACTCGACGAAGACCCGGGAAGCGAGAACAAGTGCACCTACTGTGGTCTTTGTGGTGAGATCTGTGATGCGCTGACGGTGGAGCACAAAGAGGCGACTCCGCTCAACGTCGAGGCAAGCGGCGAAGTGAAGTTTGAATCTTCAAAGTGCGACGGGTGCAAGATTTGCGAAGAGATCTGCCCGACAGACTCTATTAAGGTCGATCGGACGATCACTGAGGCGAAGCTCCAAGGCGAGGTCACCATCAACAAAGACGAGTGCATGTACTGCACGTGGTGCGCAAAGACGTGCCCTGTCGAGAACACCATTGACGTCAAGAAGATCTTTGAAGGGTCTATTAATATAAAGACGGAAAATTGCCCGGCAGGATGTTCAGCGTGTGTACAGATCTGTCCGTGTAACGCACTCTATTTGCCGCCTCAAAAAGAGCCTGGAGAGATAGCAACAAAGCTTGAAGTGAATGATGATTTCTGCACGCTCTGCGGTGCTTGCGTGAACGTTTGTCCGGTTGCCAATACGATAGAGGTCAAGCGTGACGTGATACACGTCGAAGGCACGGAGACGGATCTTTACAAGAAGACAGCTGGCAAGATGATGGAGCTTAAGACTCCGACGATCGAAAAGTTGGGGGCGTAAACGATGGCTAGCGAAGGTATGAGAGATCCAAAGCACTATCAGCTTGGAAAAACTCAATTTGACCCCGATCTCATCAAAGAGGTCGTAGCCCTCGGCGGCAAGAACGCACAAATGTGCTATCAGTGCGGAACGTGCACTGCAAGCTGTCCGATGGGCCAGAGAAGCGGGCTTCGGGTAAGAACTGTGATGAGAAAGGCCAACCTCGGCATGAGGGACGCCCTCGACGATCCTGACCTGTGGCTGTGCACGACGTGTTACACGTGCTCCGACCGCTGTCCGCGGAGAATAATGGCGACGGATGCCATTATCGCGCTCCGCAATATCGCGACACGGGAGAAGAAAGTGCCCATGAGCATGATAAAGATCATGGGCGCGATCGCCAAGACGGGTCACGGAGTGCCGAACAATGAGGCCAATATGAAAAATCGCGTCAAGGTGGGACTGCCAGAGAACCCCCCGACGACACACACGTACCCGGAGTACATTAAAGACATTAACAAGATACTCGAGGTTACAGGACTGCTTAAAATCAGAGAGGAGATGGAGGCGGAAAGTCAATGAAGGAGTATAATTTCTTCTTAGGCTGCATCGCTCCTAACCGATATCCCGGCATTGAAGCATCAGCGGTGAAGACTTCAAAGAAGTTCGATATCGAACTGCGCGATTTCAAGGGAGCGTCGTGCTGCCCTGCGCCCGGTGCATTTGGGTCAATGGACGTGAATGCGTGGCTTGCGCTCGGAGCACGAAACATCTGTCTATCCGAGAAGGAAGGCAAAGATATTGCCCTCATATGTAACGGCTGTTACAAGTCGCTTTTTGAGGCGAATCACCGGCTTAAAGCTGATCCGGCGATGAAGGAAAAGGTCAACTCGATTCTTGCAAACATTGACTACGAGTTTCAAGGGTCGGTAGAGGTACGACACCTCATCGACATCTTATACAACGATGTCGGACCTGAGAAAGTGAAAGAGTCCGTTGAACTGCCACTGACCGGAGTGAACGTGGCCATTCACTACGGATGTCACTTGCTTAAGCCGAAGTTCGACAGAACGTTCGGCTCGAGTGAGCGACCGCGCTTCTTCGACGAGTTGGTTGAGGCGCTGGGGGCCACGTCAATCGATTACAAGGAAAAGATGATGTGCTGTGGGGCTGGAGGAGGAGTCCGATCGTACAAGATGGACCTCGCACTTGATATCGCAAATGAAAAGCTCTACAACATGACTCAAGCAGGCGCAGACGTCATAGTGGATGTCTGCCCGTTCTGTCACCTTCAGTTGGATCGTGGGCAGGTCGAGATTAAGGAGAAGTTTGGAGACGTGTACGACCTACCGGTTCTCCACTACAACCAGCTGCTAGGCTTAGCACAGGGTATGAACCCTGACGAACTGGGCCTTGATGCCCACGAGATAAGTGTTGAGCCACTGCTCGCAAAGATTATGTGAGGAAGGAGGCACAAAAAATGGACGAAGAGAAGAGAATCGGCGTATTCATATGTCACTGTGGTACTAACATCGCGGGCGTTATTGACGTTAAGGAACTGGCCGAGTACGCGAAGACCCTGCCGAACGTCGCACACGCCGAAGATTATACGTACGTGTGTTCAACACCCGGTCAAACCATGATCAGGGACCGGATAAAGGAACACAACCTCAACGGGACTGTCGTGGCGGCGTGTTCACCTAGGTTGCACGAGCCTACGTTCAGGAAAGCGACCGAAGAGGGCGGGGTGAACCAGTTCCTGTTTTCGATGGCGAATATCCGAGAGCAGAACACGTGGGTTCATATGGAGGAGCCGGAAAAGGCACTGCAGAAGGCAAAGGATGTAGTCAGAATGGAGGTCGCCCGGGCATCGAAGCTGGAGCCCCTCACTGCAAAAACTGTTCCGGTTGAAAAGGCTGCACTCGTTGTCGGCGCAGGTATCGCCGGCATCCAAGCGTCGCTGGAGCTTGCCGATGCGGGAATAAAGACGTATTTAGTGGAGAAAGAGCCGTCCATAGGCGGCAACATGTCGCGTCTCGACAAGACGTTCCCAACTCTCGACTGCTCGCAGTGTATCCTTACACCTAAGATGGTCGATGTTGAACGCAATCCGAATATTGAGCTAATGACCTACTCGGAGGTCGAAGACATAAGCGGTTACATAGGAAACTTCGACGTCACCATTCGGCAGAAGTCCCGATACGTGTACGAAGACAAGTGCAACGGCTGTGGCAAATGTCAAGAGGTATGTCCTGTTTCGAGGCCAAACGAGTTTGACTTGGGCTTGCAGCCTCGGAAGGCGGCCTATGTGCCGTTCCCACAGGCAGTGCCGCTCAAGTTCACCATTGATATGGACAGCTGTATCAAGTGTGACCTCTGCAAAGGCGAGGAAGCGTGTGGTGAACTCGAGGCAATCGACTTCGACAAGCCTGATGAGCTCACGACGGTCAAGGTGGGCTCAATTATCGTCGCCACCGGATTCGACATGTATAACGTCGAGCGAAAGGAGGAGTGGGGTTACAAGGTTTATGACAACGTTGTGACTGGGATCGAGTTTGAACGGTTAATCGGCGCATCCGGGCCAACGGGCGGCAACGTCGTTAGGCCGTCTGACGGTCAGAAGCCAAAGAGCGTGGGCTTCGTGCTCTGCGCGGGCTCGCGTGATCAGGATGAAGAGGATGGTGCTAAGCCATACTGCTCGCGTGTATGCTGCATGTACAGCTTGAAACACGCTCACCAGCTGATCGAGAAGATCCCTGGCTGCGTGCCGTACCTGTTCTATATGGACATCCGATCCTTCGGAAAAGCGTACGAGGAGTTCTACTACCGCATTCAGAACGAAGGCGGCAAGTTTATCCGGGGCCGCGTTGCGAGGATCACGGAAGATCCTGTCACAAAGAACCTCACTATAACGGCTGAGGACACGCTCCTTGGAACACCGCTTGAGATGGAGGTAGACTTGGTAGTATTGGCAAATGCCGTAGTGCCCGCCGAAAGCACACAGAAGCTAAAGACGCTTCTGACGCTTTCAAATAGTCCGGACGGCTGGCTGCTTGAGGCGCACCCGAAGCTCAACCCCATGTCAACGACAACTGATGGGGTATTCTTAGCTGGGATGTGCCAGGGACCGCGAGATATTCCGGACGTCGTTGCTCACGCGGCAGCAGCCGCGGCAGCAGCTTCAATCCCGATACATCGGGGCTCGGTCACCCTTGAACCGATCTACGCCATTGTAGACCAGGAACATTGCGGAGGCTGCGCTACCTGTATCGGTCTATGCCCGTACGGTGCAACTGAGCTGAACGAAGTTGACGGCAAGCTTGTTGCGAGCGTCAATGAGGCAAAGTGTAAGGGCTGCGGAACGTGCGGCTCAGCGTGTCCGAGCGGCGCTATAAAGATGCAGCACTTCACGAATGAGCAGATTATGAGCGAAATTGAAGCGTTTGCTCAGGGGTGGTGAACGAAATGGCAGAGGAATTTGAACCAAACATCTTAGGCATACTCTGTAACTGGTGCACCTATGCGGGGGCTGACCTCGCTGGTACTTCGAGAACGCAGTACCCGCCCAACGTGCGAGTCATACGCATCATGTGCACCGGGAGACTCGATCCCGCATTCGTGCTGAAGGCTCTGAGCGTCGGGGCAGATGGCGTGCTGGTCTCTGGCTGCCACATCGGCGACTGTCACTACCTGGCAGGCAACTTCAAGTCGCGTCGGCGTGTTGCGCTGCTTAGAAAGCTTATCGAAGAGTACGGTTACGACCGTGAGCGACTGCGCATGACATTTGTATCCGCTTCAGAAGGAGCCATTTGGGCAGAGGTGGTCCAGGACATGGTCAACACCATCAAAAAACTTGGACCAAATCCGTTGAAGCAGGTAGGCGCAGCTGGGCAGGCAGGTGTCGTGGCGGATGATGAGTTTTGAGCGTAGGCAACGGGCTGCGTTTGATAACGTGTTGCAGCGAGCGACTGAGGAAGGAGAGTGAGAGACTTGAGTGAAATATTGGTCAAGAATGGATACGTGTTCGATCCTAAAAATGGCGTAAACGGCGATATCATGGACATTGCCATTCGCGATGACAAGATAGTGGACAAAGTCTCTCCTCAAGCTAAGGTCATCGATGCTAGCGGCAAAGTGGTGATGGCAGGCGGAATAGACATACACGCCCACGTCGCCGGTCCTAAAATAAACGTTGGCCGCATAATGAGGCCCGAGGACAAGCTGTTTCACACGAAGAAGCTATCCAAAATGACGCGATCGGGAGGTGGGTTCTCGGTGCCCTCCACGTTTGAGACCGGCTACGTGTATTCTCGCATGGGCTACACCCAGGTGAACGAGGCGGCGATGCCACCGCTAATGGCCCGGCACACGCACGAGGAGATTCTAGACACACCACTGATCGATCAGTCGGCGTACACGCTGCTCGGCAACAACTGGCTCGTGATGGAGTACATCAAGCGGGGCGAGAAAGACAAACTCAACGCTTTCGTTGCGTGGATGCTCCAAGCGACGAAGGGATATTGCGTCAAGCTTGTGAATCCCGGTGGCTCAGAGGCGTGGGGATGGGGCATG
>Ga0187784_10001495_pt1 | contig 18603 bp, 13 predicted proteins | sample 1015_SJ02_MP15_2_FD_132964 | JGI IMG/M metagenome (GOLD analysis project Ga0187784, IMG submission 132964) | Tropical peat soil microbial communities from peatlands in Department of Meta, Colombia - 1015_SJ02_MP15_20_MG | ecosystem: Environmental > Terrestrial > Soil > Wetlands > Peat | place...
CTGTTGATGGGCGGCATCATCGGGCGGCTATTTCGAGAGTTCGCGGTGGTGCTCTCGGTGGCCATTTTGGTGTCGCTCGTGGTCTCCCTCACCACGACGCCGATGATGTGCTCGGTGCTCCTGCGCAAGGAGTCCGCTCACGGAAAGCTCTATATGGCGACCGAGCGCGTGTTCGAGGCCCTGCTCAAAGGCTACGAGCGGAGCCTCAAGTGGGTGCTCGACCGCTCGCTCCTCGCGCTGCTCGGGGCGGTTGCGACCGTCGGGTTGGCCGTCTTCCTGTACGTCGTGGTGCCCCGGGGATTTTTCCCGCAGCAGGACACGGGGCGCCTCAACGGCCAAATCATCGGGGATCAGTCGATTTCCTTTCAGGAGATGCAGCGCAAGATTCAGCGGCTTGGGGTGATCGCCAAGCAGGATCCCGGCGTCGACACCGTCTTGACCTTCACCGGCGGGGGCGGCGGCACCACGACCAACACCGGCCGCGTGTTCATCGCGCTCAAGCCATTGAAGGAGCGCAAGGTGAGCGCCGACCAGATCATCAATCGGCTGCGCCCGAAGCTCGCCGTGGTGCCGGGCGCGACACTGTATCTGCAGGCGGTGCAGGACGTGCGCATCGGCGGCCGGCAATCCGCGGCGCAGTATCAGTATTCGATCCACAGCGACAGCTTGCCGGCGCTGACCCATTGGGGGCCGATTCTGCTCGCCGAGATGAAGAAGCTCCGTGGCTTGACCGACGTGAACAACGACCAGCAGAACAAGGGCCTCGCGGCCAATCTGGTGATCGATCGCGCCACGGCGGCACGGCTCGGCATCACGCCGGCGGCGATCGACGCCGTGCTCTACGATGCGTTCGGCGAGCGCGAGATCGCGACGACCTACACACCCTTGAACCAGTACTACGTGGTCATGGTGGTCGATCCGAGCTTCTGGCAGGATCCGACGGCGCTCGACAACGTCTACGTGAGCGCATCGGGCGGCGGCATGGTGCCGCTGTCGGCCTTCACGCACTTCGAAGCGGGAACCGCGCCCCTCCAGGTCAACCATTCGGGTGTGTTTCCCTCGGTGACCTATTCGTTCAACCTCGCGCCCGGCATCGCGCTCGGCGATGCGGTCAAATTGATCAACGCCATGGAGAAGAGGGTCGGCTTGCCTTCCACGGTCACGACCTCCTTCAGCGGGACGGCGCAGGCGCTCGCTGATTCGCTCTCGAACGAGCTGCTCCTCATCATAGCGGCGATCGCCGCGGTGTATGTCGTGTTAGGTATCCTCTATGAGAGCTACATTCATCCGGTCACGATCCTCTCGACGCTCCCCTCGGCCGGCGTCGGGGCGCTCCTGGCGCTGCTCCTCACGCACACGGATCTCACCATCATCGCCCTGATCGGCATCATCTTGCTCATCGGGATCGTGAAGAAGAACGCGATCATGATGATCGATTTCGCTCTCGAGGTGGAACGGCGCGACCGCAAGAGCCCGAAGGAGGCGGTGTTCGAGGCCTCGCTCCTGCGCTTCCGGCCGATCATGATGACCACCATGGCGGCGCTCCTCGGCGGGGTTCCTCTGGCCGTCGGCACCGGCATGGGCTCGGAGCTGCACCGCCCGCTCGGCATCGCGATCGTCGGGGGGCTCATCGTGAGCCAGGCGCTCACCCTGTACACGACACCGGTGATCTATCTCTACATGGATCGCATGAACCAGTGGATCTCGAAGTTCGGATTCGCATCCCCGCCCGAAGGGGCCGAGGCGGTGCGCGAGCTGGCGCGGTCATGAGAGGCGCCCTCGGGCATTCGGCGGCGGCCGCGGCATTGCTCTGCGCGGCAGGGTGCAACCTGGCTCCTCACTACGAGCGGCCGAAGTCGCAGGCATCGAGCGCGTACAAGGAGGCCGTCGCCGGCGGCGATGTTTCCTCTCAGGGCTGGAAGATGGCCGAGCCGCGCGACGCTGAGATCCGCAGCCGCTGGTGGGAGATGTATCGGGACCCGAGGCTCGACGAGCTCGAGGAGCGCGTGGCGATATCGAACCAGACAATCGTGGCCGCGGAGGCGAACTACCGAGCCGCCTACGCAATGGTCCTGCAAGCGCAGGCGCAGCTGTTTCCCACCTTGAATCTGGTGCCCTCGGCGACCCGGGAAAAGTCGAGCGCAGCACTCGCGGGGAGCGCTGTCACGACCGCTACCACCGCGACGACCGCGGGAGCCGGCGCCGCCGCAGGCGCAGGCAGCTCCGGTGGAACCGGGACCGCGGGCACGAACATCTTCGCGTTGCCGCTCGAGGCCTCCTATCAAATCGATCTTTGGGGCAGCATCCGCAACACCGTCGCTGCGAATCGCTACTCCGCGCAGGCGAGCGCGGCGCAGCTCGCCAATGCCCTGCTCAGCACCCAGAGCACGCTCGCCCAGGATTACTTCCAGCTGCGCATTGCGGATGAGCAGCGGCGCATCCTCGAGACCACCGTCGCCGATTATCGAGCGAATCTCAAGCTCGTCCGCACGCTCTTCGACAACGGGCTCGATTCCGAGGAAGATGTCGCCTCCGCAGAGACCGAGCTCGACAGCGCGATCGCGCAAGCGACCGATGTGGGCGTCGCGCGTGCTCAATACGAGCATGCGATCGCCGTCCTCATCGGCGTGCCGCCCGGGCAGTTCTCGATTCCTTACGTGCATTTCAACCAGCCGCTGCCGGTGATTCCGGTGGGTGTGCCTTCGGATCTTCTGGAGCGGCGCCCTGACATCGCCGCCGCGGAACGCCAGGTGGCGCAATCGAACGCCCAGATCGGCGTGGCACGGGCCGCCTTTTTCCCGACCTTGACGCTGACGGGTGCGATCGGCTACGAGTCCACCCAGCTCAGTCAGTTGATCGAGGCGCCGAACCGGTACTGGTCCGTGGGAGCGGGCTTGAGCCAGGTCCTGTTCGATGCGGGGGAGCGCCGTGCGGCGCTGCTGCAAGCGCGAGCGCAAAACGAGGCGCAAGTCGCCAACTATCGCCAGACAGTGCTCGCGGCGTTTCAGTCGGTGGAGGACCAGCTCGCGGCGCTGCGCATCCTATCCGAGGAGCTCGAGCAGCAGCGACGCGCGACGCTGGCGGCGAAGCATTTCGTGGAGCTGTCGGTCGTGAGGTTTCGCCAGGGCGTCGACAGCTACGTCAACGTCATCACGGCGGAGAATGCGTTCTTGAGCTCGCGCGAGGCGGAGCTTCAGGTGAAGCTTCGCCAGTTGACGGCGAGCGTGAGCTTGATCAACGATCTAGGCGGGGGGTGGGCTAGCGCGACGCTGGGCGAGACCGAGCGCATGGCGCAGCATCCGCCCGAGCTCGGCAAGGAGCCGCCGATCCCGGTCGAGAACGCCGGACCGCCGCTGCCCAATCCTCCAGCGCTCCCCGCGGGCGAGATACAGCCCGATGAGTTCATCAAGCAGAATGAGGAGGCGATGAGGACCGCACCTGCGAATTGATCCATTGTGCGAGTCGCCGCGAGTCCATCGCGCCCGACTGCCGCGCGAGCTCCCGGCCGCCACGAAAGACGATGAGTGTCGGAATGCTGCGGATGTTGAAACGGCCGGCGGGGGCGGGCTCGTCCTGGGTGTTCAATTTTCCAAACCGGATCCTGGGCTCGAGCTCGCGCGCGGTCGCCTCGAAATGCGGCGCCATCGCGATGCAAGGGCCGCACCAGGGAGCCCAGAAGTCCACCACCAGCGGCACGTCGTTGCGCTCGACGTGGCGGTCGAAGTTAGCCTGCGTCAAAATAATGGGCTTTCCCTCGAACAAGGGGTTGTGGCATTTGGGGCATCGAGGGGCCTCGCCCAGGCGCTCGCTCGGCAGGCGCACCACCGAATCGCAGTGCCCGCAGACCACATGGACGGAGTCAGCCATCGGAACCTCTTGAATGGAGAGGGGAACTCACCGCCCGATCGACGTTCAAAGGGGGCATGTGGGGGCGTCCAACCAGAAAGACAATAGGCGCGTTCGCGGCGGCTTTGGGTGTGGCCGTCCTGACGGGGTGTGGTGGCGGCAACAGCGCGAACCTCGCGCCCAATTCGCCCGGCCCACCCCAGCGCGGCAGCCTCCTGCAGGAGGAGCTGGTCGCCAGTTATTCCATCGATGAGCTGCTGGCGCAGCTCGCCGGGAGCGAGCTCGGGCAGACCCTCCTCAAGACGAATTACTCGCCGATCTGCACGATCAACGTCTACCACATCGAATATGACACGGTGGACCCCGCAGGCAACCTCACACCCGCATCCGGCGCGCTCATGGTTCCCAGTGGGTCCGGATCATGCCAGGGTGGGCGCCCGATCGTGCTCTACGGCCACGGCACACAGACCGACCGCAATTACGACATCGCCCAGCTTTCGGCCAGCGACAACGACGAGGGCCTGGTGCTCGCCGCCGTATTTGCGGCGGTGGGCTATATCGTCGTCGCACCCAACTACGTCGGCTATGACACATCGACGCTGGGATATCATCCCTATCTGATCGCGGCTCAGCAGTCCGACGACATGATCGATGCGTTGACGGCCGCGCGCAGCGCGCTGCCAACGGCGGGGGCGCCCGATACCTCCGACGGCGGGAAGCTCTTCATCACGGGCTACTCCCAGGGCGGCTACGTCGCCATGGCGACGCATCGGGCGATGCAGGACGCCGAGATGACCGTGACCGCCGCCGCGCCGCTCTCGGGACCGTATGCGCTGTCCGCCTTCGCCGATGCCATCGTGGAGGGCGAGGTGAGCTTGAGCGCCTCGATCAATTTCGCCCTGGTGGTGACCAGCTACCAGAACGCGTACATGAACCTCTACAGCGAGCCGAGCGACATCTTCAACGCGCCGTATGCCTCGGACGTCGTGGGACTGCTGCCGAGCACCACTGCGCTCTCCGAGCTGGAGTCGGAGAACAAGATCCCGTCGAGCGACCTGTTCTCGAGCACGCCGCCGACTTCCGCGTATGCGAGCATCACACCCGCCACGACCCCGGCGAACCTGGCGCCGGCGTTCGCGCTCGGATTCGGCCCGCAGTACCTCATCACCAATGGTTACCGCCTGAGCTATCTGCGGGATGAGGCAAGCTCGCCCGACGGCGGATTCCCGGCGATCACCAATCTCGAGCCGCCCGCGAATCCGCAGAACGGGCTGCGCAAGGACCTGAAGATCAATGACCTGCGTACGTGGATCCCGACCGCGCCCGTGCTGCTTTGTGGAGGAAACTCCGACCCGACGGTCTTCTTTCTCAACACGCAATTGATCCAAGACTACTGGACGGCGAATGCGCCGAGCGCTCCCTTCTCAGTGCTCGACATCGACTCGCCCATCAGCGCGAACGACCCGTATGCGACGCTCAAGCACGATTTCGTCCTCGCCAAGGATCTCGTCATCGCAGCAGCCATCGCGAGCGGGGCGACGGACGGCGGCGCGCTGGCCGTGCTCGAGCACTACCACGCGGGCCTCGTTCCGCCGTTCTGCCTGAGCGCCGCACGAGAATTTTTCGATGCGCATTGAGGCGCCGCGCGACTAGTCACGCGTGTTGAGGCGCACCTTGGGCGAGCCGCCGATCAGTCCCAGCGGTTGGCGTTTTTGGGGAAGCCGGGCCGCTGGACCCTGACGACACAGAAGCGCTGGCCGGTCGGCGCCTCCATCACCACCCAGCGCTCGAGGCGCTCCACCACCTTGGCACCGAGCTTCGTCAAGCGAGCCACCTCGGCGGCAATGTCATCGGTCTCGATGTCGAGGTGGACCCGGCTCTCGTGACTCACGCGCTGGATCTGCACGATGGGCTCGTCGGGCGGAGTCTCGAGCATGAGGTAGTTGCCGCGGCTGCCCGGATGGTTGGGATCCACGGGGCGGCCGAGCGCCTCGCCCCAGAAGCAAGCAGCCGCTTCCAGATCCGAGGTCCTGCAATCGATCAAGAGGGCGCAGAGGCGGGAGTGATGCACGGGAGTCTCCTCGAGGTGGTGTTCGATGTGACGAGGACCGACATAACCAATCGGAATGGCAATCCCCCAAAAAAATCGTTCCCAAGCCATCATATGTCCGCGATGATGCGTAAGGTGGCAGGTTGCTGCCTTGCACTTTGGGAGTCAGGGGATGGGTTCAAGATCGGCCGTGGCGGCGGTGGGCGTCGCTCTACTACTCGTCGACACCTCGATCTGGGCCGAGCCGGCGGCGACCGGCGCCGCCGATGCGTCGGGGCTCGAGGAGATCGTGGTGACGGCCGAGCGCAAGGAAGAACCCCTGCAGAAGGTCGGCATTGCCATCTCGGTGTTGTCGGGCGAGAGTCTGGCCGACAAGTCCATTACCTACGTGAACGACCTGCAGAACGCCGTACCGAGCCTGCAGGTCGAGCCCGCTTTCGGCAGCGGTCAGCCGCAATTTCGCCTCCGCGGCGTGGGCTTCATCGACTACACCTCGAACAATGCATCGCCCGTGGGTGTGAGCCTCGATGAGGTCGCGCTCGCCTTGCCCATCGAGACCCAGGGGCAATTGTTCGACATCGACCGGGTGGAGGTGCTGCGCGGACCCCAGGGCACGCTCTACGGGCGCAACACCACGGGCGGGCAGATCAATTTCATCACCAACCGACCGACGACCGATCCTCACGCCGGACTGACTGTCGAATACGGCTCGTTCAACGAGTTCACCGCGGAGGGGTTCGTCTCGGGGCCCCTCGCCCCGGGTCTGACGGGCCGGCTATCGGTCGCCACCGAGCAGGGCGGCGGCTGGCAGCATAATCGGCTGACCGGCGCGGAGCTCGGCGATAAGGACAAGGTAGCGCTGCGCGCGCAGCTGCAGTGGGACCCCGTGCAGGCGGTCGACTTGCGCTTGAATGCGCATTGGGCCATGGACCAGTCCGAGCAGATCGGCCTGCACTTGCTCGATCCCTACACCCCCTACAACGCGGGTGCGGGCGGCCCCACCATTCCCGCGGATACCGACCGCTATGTCACCGGCTGGCAGCTCGATCCTGCATTCGCGAACATCCTCGGGATCAGCCCCAATTCCAAGCCGAGCCTCGACAACGCGAATTACGGCGTGGATCTGATCTCGAACCTCGATTTCGGGCCCGCGAAGCTCACGAGCGTCAGCGCCTACGAGCGGATGATTCGCCGCGAGTACGGCGACTGGGACGCGACCCAGTACTACGACTCCGACGAATATTTTCGCAGCTACTTGAACGTGATCTCCGAGGAGGCGCGCATCGCATCGACCGGCACGGGACCCTTGAGCTGGTTGGGTGGGGTGTTCTACTCCGATCAGAGGCTCGAAGAGAACTTTTATTCCGATTTCTCCGACGCCGACATCGGTTTCCCTCCCGGAACGACCCCGGTGATCGTGCTGACCAAGTATCACCAGCACGCGCAATCCATCGGCGAGTTCGGTCAGGTCAATTACCAATTCAACGACGCCTTCAAGGCCACGCTCGGGGCGCGCGAGGATCACGAGACCCGCGAGCTTCAGAATCTCAACACCGGCATCGTCGTCGGGCCTCCCATTGCGACGTTCACGGGGGTACTCAATCCCCCGCCGGCTGAGTCGAATCTGCCCTCCGGTAAAGCCGAGCTCGATTACACCCCGCTCGCGGGGACGATGTTCTACGCCAGCATCAGCCGCGGGGTGAAGTCCGGAGGATTCACCGCGCACAACACGACTACCGCTCCCGCGGTCGATCCGTTCGAGCCCGAGAAGCTCACCGCCTACGAGCTCGGCGTCAAATCCGACGTGACTCGAACCTTGCGCGTGGATGCGGCGGTGTTCTACTACCGATATCGGGATCAACAGATCCTCGGCAAGGTTCTCGATGAGCTGTCGAAATCCTACATCGGTCGTTTCGTCAACGCGGACTCGAGAATCAGCGGCGGAGAAGTCGAAGCCGAATGGCACCCCGTCGGTGGTCTTGCCGTCTCCCAGTACGCGGGCTTCGCCGAGGGCTACTACACCAGCACGCTGTTGAACAGCAGCAATGTCGACTACGACGGCCGGCCGGAGAGCTTTCCGAAATGGAGCTACGGCGGCGACGTGAGCTACGAATGGGGTGTGGGCTCCTACCGGCTGACCGCCGAGTCAAACTACAGCTTTCACGACACCTACAGCCAGTTCTACCTCTTGGGCAGCAGCGCGTTCACCATCCCGAAGTATTGGCTGGCGAACGCCAATCTGTCGCTGGCGCCGGCGGGCGGTCCCTGGACACTCTCGTTGTGGGGACGGAACATCTTCAACAAAGTGTACGACACCACGCGCAATTTCTTTCTCCCCGGAACCAACATCGCGCAGTCGGGGGCGCCGGCGACGTTCGGTATCCGCTTCGGCTACAGATACTGACGCGTGGGCTGCGTGAACACCCGAAGGTGCTCGGCATGAGGATTCTCCTCACCATCGTCGCGATCCTCGTCATCCTCCTCGCGGCGGCGTGGCTCAAGCTGCGCGGCCCCGACATTCCGTATTCGACCCTGGAGGCGAAGTACGCGGGGAGCGCCTCGCGCTTCGTCGATCTGCCGGGCGGGCTGCACATGCACTATGAGGACGAGGGACAACCCGCGGCACCGCTCCTCGTTCTTCTCCACGGCTACGGCGATTCCTACACCACCTGGGACGGGTGGGTGCGCGAGCTGAAGGACAAGTTTCACATCATCCGTCCCGACTTCCCCGGTCACGGACTCACGCGCGCGCCGAGCTCCTACCGGCTCGACGCCGAGAGCCTGGCCGATCTCATCGACGCGTTCGCCGCCCGACTCGAGCTGCCGAAATTCGCCGTGGCGGGCAACTCCATGGGGGGAGGCGTCGCCTGGGAGATCGCAGTACGGCACCCCCAGCGCCTCGATGCGCTGATCTTGGTCGACGCCGCAGGCTTTCCGAACGAGAAGCCGCAGGCTCGGGTGCCGCTGGCGTTTCGAATTCTGCGCTATCGGTTGGGCCGCGCGCTGCTTCGCAATATCGACAATCGCCCGCTGATCGAGGAGGGCCTCAAGGCCGACGTGTACGATCAGTCGGTGATCACCCCGGCATTCGTGGATCGCTGGGCGGAGCTGCAGCGCGCCCCCGGGCACCGCGAGATTCTCATGTCGGTGAATCCGGCCGCGTTCAGCCGGGCCTCGGCGGCGGTGCTCGGCGCAATCACTGTGCCGACGCTGGTGGTGAACGGGGAGAACGACATCCTCATCGAGCCCGCGAGCGCCCGCAAATTCGCGGCCGCGATTCCCCGTGCGAAGCTCATTCTGTACCCCAAGGTCGGACACTTGCCGCAGATCGAGATCCCCGGGCGGTCATCCCTCGATGTGGCGCAATTTCTGCTGGCGCCCCAGTAGGAGCCTGCCGGGGCGAGCTCACGGAACGCGGCCCGCCCGGACACCACGGCGTCGCAGCTTCGGTATCATCGAGCCATGGTGCAAGACTACCTGGGCAATGTGGTGACCGGCGCAGGTCCCGCCACCCTGGGAGCCGTCGATGATTTCATCGGGGGATTCCTCGCCTACCAGACGCGTGCCGAAGGGATCGCGCGTGCCGCAGATCAGAACGCGCACTGCTGCATCGCTAATGTGTACGCGGGACTTCTCTGGATGATGCTCGAGGCGCCCGAGGCGCCGCTGCGTGCGGCCAAGTATCTCGCGGCGGCGGAGCACAGCGCCCCGCAGGCGACGCGCCGCGAGCAGCTCAATGCCGCGGTGCTGCGCGCCTGGATCGACGACGACCTCACGCTCGCAGGGGCATTGTGCCGGCAGGCATCGGACGAGTTCCCGCGCGACCTCGCGATGGTGAAGCTCGAGCAATACTTCGAGTTCAATCGCGGCGACGCCCCGGCCATGCTCAAGGCGGCCCTCAAGGTGCTCGAGCGCAATGCGGACATTCCCTACATGCACGGCATGGCGGCGTTCGCATACGAGGAATGTCACCTGCTCGATGAGGCGGAGAGCGCCGCACGTACGGCGCTCGGGATGCAGCGCCGGGAGCCCTGGGCGCAGCACGCGCTCGCGCACGTGATGCTCGCCCGCGGCGCCATCGATGAGGGGGCTCGATTTCTCGAGAGCGTCGCCGACACTTGGACGGGCCTCAACTCCTTCATGGTCACGCACTTGTGGTGGCACTTGGCCCTGCTCTACCTGAGTCAGGGCCGCGAGGCAAAGGTCCTCGAGCTGTACGATCGTCACTGCTGGGGCGTCGCCAAGGAGTATTCGCAGGATCAGATCGGCGCGGTGTCGCTCCTCGCCCGCATGGAGCTTGCCGGTATCGACGTGGGAGCGCGCTGGCAGGACCTCGCAGATCATCTGGCGGCACGCTCGCACGACACGGTGCTTCCGTTTCTGACCCTGCAGTATCTTTACGGTCTGGCGCGAGCAGGCCGCGCGGAAGCGGCCACCTTGCTCGAGGCGGTGCGCGAGACCGCTGCGCGCGAGACCCCGGCGCGCTCACCACCCGCGGCGCCTTTGCCTGCCTCTGCACGCCCACACGACGACGCGCACGAGGTCTGGCGAGAGGTCGCGCTACCTGCCTGCGAGGGGCTTTGTGCGCATGCGCGCGGGGATTACGAGACGGCCTGGCGCCGGTTGAGCCGAGCGATGCCGAGGATGATCGAGGTGGGCGGCAGCCATGCACAGCGCGATCTCTTCGAGCAGATCCTGCTCGATAGTGCGATCCGCAGCGCCCGCCAGGGTGTGGCGCAACAGATGCTCGAGCTGCGCCGGCTCAAGACGCCGGACGATGCGCCGCTCAACACGGCGCTCGCAATCGTCTACGGCGGCCTGGGGCTCCCCGCGCTCGCGGACAGGGCCCGCCGATGCGCCGCGGCGACGCGCGCGCGCCATCCCGAGTGAGCACCCTTGTGGCAACGCACCCCAACCTCGACGCGCTGTGCACATCCATCGACCGGCGGCGCGAGGAGCTCGTCGAGCTCACCCGCGCACTCGTTCGCTTTCCCACGGTGAACCCGCCGGGTGAGGCTTACCGCCCGTGCGCCGAGCTCATCGGACAGCGGCTTCTGAAGCGCGGCTTCGCCGTCGACTATGTCCATGCGCAAGGAACGCCCGGCGACAGCGCGCGCTATCCGCGACTGAATGTCATCGCACGGCGCGAGAGCGGGATACCCGGACCCTGCGTGCACTTCAACGGGCATATCGACGTCGTGCCGACGGGGGCCGGCTGGACGGTGGATCCGTTCGCCGGACTTCTTCGGGACGGCAAGCTCTTCGGACGCGGCGCGTGCGATATGAAGGGAGGACTCGCGGCCGCGATCGTCGCAGTCGAGGCCTTGCTCGACTCGGCGGAGCGATGTCCGGGCGTGCTCGAGATCTCGGGGACCGTGGACGAGGAGTCCGGCGGCTACGGCGGCGTCCATTACCTCGCCGAGCGAGGTTGGTTCTCACCGCCTCGCGTGGATCACGTCATTATCCCCGAGCCCCTGAATGTGGATCGGGTTTGCATCGGTCATCGCGGCGTGTGGTGGGCCGAGATCGAGACTCACGGGCGCAGTGCGCACGGCTCGATGCCGTTCCTGGGCGACTGCGCCGTGCGCCACATGTACGCGTTGCTCGATCGGCTCGAGACCGAACTCTATCCGAAGCTCGCTGCGCGGGAAACCGAGATGCCGGTGGTGCCGCCGGGTGCGCGTCACGCGACTCTGAACATCAATTCCATCCATGGAGGGATGCAGGAGCTCGAGAGCGGCGCGCTGCCCTCGCCCTGCGTGCCGGATTCCTGCCGTGTCGTGATCGATCGGCGCGTGCTCATCGAGGAGGACCCGGCCGCCGTCAAGGCGGAGCTGAAGGAGATCCTGGATCGACTCACGAAAGAGCGTGCCGGGTTTTCCTATTCGCTGCGCGATGTGCTCGAGGTCAAGCCGAGCATGACCGATCGCAATGGCCCGGTCGCCCGTGCGACGGGCGCCGCCATCCGCGAGGTCTTGAGCCGCGAGCCCGAGTTCATTTGCTCGCCGGGCACCTACGATCAGAAACACATCGACCGGATCGGCAAATTGCGTGATTGCATCGCCTACGGGCCCGGCATGCTGGATCTCGCACATCGGCCGGATGAATACGTGCGGGTCGATGATCTGGTGGCCTCCGCCAAGGTCATGGCGCTCGCCGCCGCCACGCTCCTCTCAAGGAGCGCATGACCCATTGTCGGCGGCGCTCGCTCCTCCCCGTCCTGGTGCTGGCGTCGCTATTCGAGTGCGTGGCGCCCTGCGGCGCCCATGCGGCGGGGAGCGTGATCATCGGAATGCAGCTCGAGCCGCCGGTCCTCGATCCCGGCGTGAATCCGGCCGCCGCGATCTCGGAAGCCTTGTACGGAAATGTGTACGAGGGGCTGGTGCAGTTCGCTCCCGACGCCTCGGTCTTGCCCTGCCTCGCCGACTCCTGGGAGATCTCGGACGACGGACTCACTTATCTCTTCCATTTGCGAAGCGGTGTGCGCTTCCACGACGGTGTCCTCTTCGATGCAAGCGTCGCGAAGTACTCGCTCGACCGCGCGCTGGCGCCCGGCTCGGTCAATCCCCAGCGCTCGCGCCTCGCGGCGATTCGTGCGGTGGATGCGATCGACGCTCGTACCTTGCGCATCTCGTTGAGCCGACGGTCGGGCGGTCTCTTGCAATCGCTCGCCTGGGGCGCCTTCGTCATGGTCGAGCCGCGCTCGGCCGCGACCAACGCGATGCGACCCGTCGGCACGGGGCCCTATCGCTTCCTCGCCTGGCACCGCGGCGACTCGCTCGCCCTGGAGCGCAACGACGACTACTGGGGCGGACCCGCGCATCTCGCGCGGGCGACGTTCAAATTTATCGCCGACCCGACGGCGGCCTATGCCGCGCTGATGGCGGGCGACATCGACGCATTTTCGAACTATCCGGCGCCGGAGAGCTTTCCGCAGTTCGCCGCGGATCGGCGTTTCAAGGTGTTCGTCGGCAGCACCGAGAGCGAGACCATCCTCGCGCTCAACAACCGCCGCACACCGCTCAACCTCTTGGCGGTCAGGCGCGCCATCGCGCACGCGCTCGATCGGCGCGCGATCATCGAGGGCGCTATGTTCGGCTACGGCACACCGATCGGCAGCCACTTCCCACCGCACAATCCCGCCTACCTCGACTTGACGCACGCCTATCCGCACGACATCGCCCGGGCGAAGGCGCTCCTCGCACAGGCGGGATACCCGCACGGCTTCACCGTCACACTCAAGCTTCCTCCGCCCACCTATGCGCGCCGCGCCGGCGAGATCATCGCTGCCGAGCTCGCCGAGGCCGGCATCCGTGCGCGCATCGAGAATCTCGAGTGGGCGCAGTGGCTGGACCAGGTGTTCACGCGGCACGACTTCGACATGAGCATCGTCGCGCATGTCGAGCCCATGGACTACGACATCTATGCGCGCGATGACTACTACTTCGGCTACTCGAATGAGGATTTCAAAGCTCTGATCGCCGCGCTCGACGACACCATCGACCCAACCGAGCGCCGTGCGCTGCTCGAGAAGATTCAGATCAAGCTGAGTGAGGATGCGGTCAACGGGTTTCTCTTTCAGTACCCGAGGCTCGCGGTCTGGAACGCCCACGTGCAGGGGATAGGGTTCGACAACTTGCTGGGCGTCGTCGATCTCAAGGATGCGCGGGACGATCGGGTGCACGAGGCGGCCTCGCGCCGCGCGACGGCACCCTCGATCGCGCTTCGCACCCTCGGGTGCCTCGCCATCGCCGCGGCGGCCGCGCTTCTCGTCTTGGCGGCACGGCGCTTCGGCACCGTCTTTCTGAGCGGCCGAGTGGCGGTGCTGCTCGCCACCCTGGGTGCGGCGACGGCGATCGTGTTCATCGTCGTGCAGGTCGTTCCCGGCGATCCCGTGCGCTACATGCTGGGCCTGGAGGCGCAGCCGGAGACGGTCGCAGCCGTCCGTCATCAGCTCGGTCTCGATGCGGGGCCGCTCGAGCGCTACCTCGAGTGGATGGGCGGCCTCGTGCACGGTGACTTCGGGCTGAGCTACACCTACCGAGTTCCGGTGCGCACCTTGGTGGCGGAGCGCTTGCAGGTGTCGCTCCCCCTTGCGCTCTATGCGCTCGCGCTCGCGGCAGGGGCGGCCTTTCCGATCGGGCTCGCCCAGGCGGCGTGGCGCGGGCGGGCGGGCGATGCGGCGTTGACTGCTCTCACGCAGCTCGGATTGGCCATTCCGAATTTTTGGTTGGGGATGCTGCTCGTGATGCTCTTTGCCATTGATTGGCACCTCGCTCCCGCGGGGGGATTTCCAGGATGGGGCGCAGGGTTCTGGCCGGCGATCGATGCGCTGACGCTGCCGGCCGTCGCGCTCGCGATGCCGCAAGCGGCGATTCTCGCGCGGGTGCTGCGGGGCGCGCTGATCGACACCTTGCACGAGGACTACATTCGCACCGCGCGCGCGAAGGGAGCCGGCGAGGGACAGGTTCTGTGGCGTCATGCGCTGCCCAACGCCTTGATCCCCGTGCTCACGATTCTCGGCATGCAGTTCTCGTTCCTGCTCGCGGGAGCCGTGATCATCGAGAACGTCTTCTTCCTGCCGGGCCTCGGGAGGCTCGTATTCCAGGCCATCGAGCAGCGAGATCTCATCGTGGTGCAAAGCGTCGTGGTGCTGCTCGTGCTGGCGGTCGTGAGCGTGAGCTTCGCGACCGACCTCCTCTACGAGCTCGTGAATCCGCGCCTGCGAGGCGTGCCGTGAAAGCGCACGGGCTCACGCTCGCCGCCGGCGCCGCGATCACGGCGCTGTTCCTTGCGATGGCGGTCGTCGCGGCGTTTTGGACCCCCTACGATCCGGGCGCGCTCTCCATCATCGAGAAGCTCGAGGCGCCGAGCGCGCATCACTGGTTCGGCACCGATCAATTCGGCCGCGACGTACTCTCCATGATCATGGCGGGGGCCCGCAACACGGTCGGTGTCGCCTTGCTATCCGTGGTCATCGGTTTCTGTGCCGGCGTTCCGCTCGGCCTCCTCGCGGCTGCCCTGAGCGGCGTCCCCGACGAGCTGATCATGCGCGGCAACGACGTCGTGTTCGCATTCCCCGCGCTCCTCCTTGCGATCTTGATCACCGCGGTGCTCGGACCGGGGGCGGTGAACGCGATCGTCGCCATCGGCATCTTCAACATCCCGGTATTCGCGCGGGTGACTCGCGCGGGCGCGCTCACCCTCTGGACCCGCGAATACACCCTTGCGGCACGCGTCGCGGGCAAGGGGCGGCTGCGAATCTCCTTCGAGCACGTCCTGCCGAATCTCGCGAGTCTGTTGCTGGTGCAAGCGACGATCCAATTCTCGCTCGGCGTCATTGCCGAGGCCGGACTTTCTTACGTCGGCCTCGGTGCGCAACCCCCGATACCGAGCTGGGGCCGGATGCTGAACGAGGCGCAATCGCTCACCGTGCTCGCACCGTCGCTCGCCGTGTTTCCCGGCCTCGCGGTGGTCCTCCTGGTGCTCGGGCTGAGCCTGCTCGGCGACGGACTACGCGGGAGGGGAGCTCCACGCCGGTGAGGCAGGCAGCGAAGAGGCGGGCAGGGCGATGAGGCAGGCGGCCGAGCGCGGCGGCGCGCCGCTTCTCGCCATCGACTCGCTGTGCGTGTCGATCCGCGGCACACGCATCTTGAACGACGTATCGCTCGGGGTGGCGGCCGGTGAAATCCTGGGCCTCGTCGGCGGCTCGGGCTCGGGAAAATCCATGACGGCGCTCGCTGTCATGCGGCTTCTGCCCGAGGACGCCGAGCTCAGTGGGTCGGTCCACCTCGAGGACCGCGCATTGACGGCCATGAGCGAGAAGGAGCTCGAGGCCGTGCGCGGCCGCAAGATCGGGATCGTCTTCCAGGAGCCCATGACGGCGTTGAACCCACTCATGCGGATCGGTGATCAAGTGGCCGAGACGGTGAGACTGCATCGATCCACGTCCCCGCGCGAGACGATGGCGCTCGCGCAGCAGGCGCTCGATCGCGTGGGGCTGGGTGGCATCGTCGACTCGCTCAACCGTTACCCGCATGAGCTCTCGGGCGGCCAAAGACAGCGCGTCGCCATCGCGATTGCAACCGTCCTCTCGCCCTCGCTCCTCATTGCCGATGAGCCCACGACCGCCCTCGACGTGGTCGCACAGGGCCAGGTGCTCGATCTGCTGCGAGAGTTCGCCCGCGAACGGGGCATGGGACTTGTCTTCGTGAGCCACGACCTCGCGGTCGTCTCGCAGCTCACCGACCGGATCGCGGTCATGCAACACGGCGCAATCGTCGAGGAGATGCCGACGCGCGAGCTCTTCCAGGCGCGCCATCCCTACACTCGGAGCTTGCTCGCCGCGGCAAGGCTTCCTGCCAAGCGTACCCGGGCGAACGCCGGCGCGCCCGTCACGGTGCTGGACGTGCGCGAGATCGTGCGCGAGTACCCGCGTCGCCGCCGCTCCTTCCGCAAACGGCCGCCGCCGCTGCGCGCGGTGGATCGGGTGTCGCTCACCGTTCACGCAGGTGAGACCGTCGGGCTCGTCGGGGAATCCGGTTCCGGCAAGTCGAGCCTGCTGCATGCGATTCTCGCGCTCGAGCCGCCACAGGCGGGCGAGGTGCGCTTGCTCGGCGCGGAATTCTCGCCGGCTGCCGGAGCGGCATCCCGCCGGCAGCGCCGCTCGATCCAGCTCGTCATGCAGGACCCTTACGCAAGCTTCGATCCACGCTGGCGAGTCGAGCGGCTGATCGCCGAGCCGTGCTACGCTCTCGATTCGCCCCCGAGCGGCGCCGAGATCCGCCGGCGCGTCGCCGCCGCGCTCGAGCAAGTCGGGCTCACGGCCGCGGATGCGCGGCGCCTTCCGCGCGAGTTCTCGGGCGGCGAGCGGCAGAGGATCGCCATCGCGCGTGCGCTCGTCCTCGAGCCCGCCGTGATCGCATTCGATGAGGCGGTCTCGGCACTCGACGTCCTGGTGCGCGCGCAGATCCTCGAGCTCCTCGCCGATCTCGCGCAGCGCTTGAGGCTCGCCTACCTGTTCGTCTCCCACGACCTCGACGTGGTGCGATCGATTGCGGATACGGTCTATGTCATGCGGCAGGGAAGAATCGTCGAGTACGGGGCCGCGGCGCGCGTGTTCGGCTCTCCGCAGCACGAGTACACGAAGCTCTTGCTCGCGGCCACACCGAAGCTCGGCGGTGCGGCCTGAGGCGCTCGAGCAGGCACTGTCAGTGAAGGGGCACGGCGTAGACCTTGCCGGGAAAGGGCGCGTGCTCGAAGTCGTCGACGCCCATGACGTAGAGCGTCTTCTGATCGGGACTGAACGCGAAATTCGGCACGCCCACCGATGGCAACGAGATGGTGCGCTCGAGATTGCCCCGCGCGTCGACCACGAAGATCTCTCCTTTGAGCTTCGCCTCCTTGTCCTTCGGACTTTGACCGATGAAGAGACGTCCGCGCGCATCGATCTTGACCCCGTCGGGGTAGATGTGAACGACGTGGTGCGTGAGCTCGTCCAGATTGAGAAACACGCGACGGTCCGATAGCGTCGGGCCGGGGCCGATCTTGAGCTGCACGAGCCGGTTGTCGTCGGTCTCGACCACGTACAAGAGGGTACCGTCGCGCGAGACCACGATGCCGTTGGCGTTGTGGAAGTCCTCAGCTTCGAGCGAGATCGTCCCGTCGGGGGCAATGTAGAACACCTTGCCGTCGATTGAAGGACCCTGCGCCCCCGAGGCCGTGAAGTAAATCCCGCCGTGGCTGTCCGGCGCGAAGTCGTTCGGTCCCACGAACGGGTGGCCGTCCTTGTCGTGCGTGTAAGGCGGTAGCAGCTTGCCGTCGGCGCCAACGCGGCCGATGCTGCCGTTGTCGTAGCAGGTCGCGAGGAACTCGCCGCGGAGGGTGGGCACGACGGCCGACGGCCCGCAGCCCGGGAGCGATGCGAACACCGTGTTCGTCGTGCCGTCCCAGGTCGTGATGGTATTGCGGCCGTACTCGACATAGTAGAGCTTTCGGCCGTGCCAGAGCGGACCCTCCGGGAACTGGGCGTCGGCATTGAGCACGCGCGTCATCTCGTCGTAACTCGGGGCGGCGGCGAAGGCGCAGGCGCTCGCGAGCATTGCCGCGACGCCCGCGCACGATGAGAGCCTATTCAGGCGAGGGTTCATGGATTGTCCTGACTCGCACGTGCCTCGATGTTGAATATCAGCCCGTGCGGATCCCTGATGTAACAGCGAGGGATGGATGCGTCCTCCTCCACGACGCTGCAGCCCCTCGACAGGAGCCGACTCTTGGCAGCTGGCATGTCCAGTACCAGGAAGTCGAATACGGGGCCGTGTGCCGGGCCCTTTTCGACGTATAGCCGCAGTGCGCCGGCCTGGAAGCCGACGAGCGTGTCGCTTTTGTGCACGATGGGGAGATTCAACGTCGATTCATAAAACCGCACCGCCTCCCCGAAATCGGGCGTACGGATGATGACATCGCGGGTAGCTCTGAAATTCATGTGCGATCTCCGGTTGGGCTCGGACAGGATGGTTGATACCGCAATGAAGGTGTCCTGTCATCTCGATGAGATTGGTTCTTGCTCTATGCTGGCGCCTCCTCCTATTCTGACCCACCCAAATCCGTGCTGGCCTCCCAATGACCGAACTCAGCCGCTTTACCCAGCCCGACAGCGCACCCGGGTACGCCACCGACTTTCTGGATTTCCTCGATCGGCAGGAAGA
>Ga0187784_10001496_pt1 | contig 18593 bp, 14 predicted proteins | sample 1015_SJ02_MP15_2_FD_132964 | JGI IMG/M metagenome (GOLD analysis project Ga0187784, IMG submission 132964) | Tropical peat soil microbial communities from peatlands in Department of Meta, Colombia - 1015_SJ02_MP15_20_MG | ecosystem: Environmental > Terrestrial > Soil > Wetlands > Peat | place...
AGCTGCTGCCACGGGCCGTGTTGCCGAAGGCTCGGGATGTCCGGTTATGGCAGATTGTGTTGCAAAACTATTTTGCGCCCCGAAACGACGAACACTTTTCTAAATCATATCCTGAATGAAGAATTTTGATTCAAGAAATCGCCCTTTCAGATTCTACTATCGCCCATCTTTGGAGGTCGACCGCCCATTGGCCGACTTTTGCAACACAATCGGCACATAGCTGACATCACTCGACTCCCGACTGAAGTCCGCTAAGCGCATGGAGCGGATATGAACTGCGTCGCAGGAGGGCGACGGGCTGTTCGGGGTTTAGCGATGGTTGGGTGACACACCAAGCGTTTGCAAATGAGACTGGTGCGCATCCGGAGGAGAGTAGGATCGCAAGATGCTGTTGTATCGTGAGTTTTGGTCGGAGCGGCGAGATTTGAACTCGCGACCCCCAGTCCCCCAGACTGGTGCGCTAACCGGGCTGCGCTACGCTCCGAAAGCTAGAAAAGGCTTGATTTTATTAAGTTTACCGGTTTTCCGGCCGTCTGGCAATTGGCCCCGCCGGCCAGCAGCTGCGGCGCTTTGCAGTAAAAATTCGCCATATACCTCTACGAGATTGCGCCCGCCCGACGTAGATTAGCCAACTTCTCTCACCGCTATCCCGGACAATCGGATGCAGCCTTGAAGCGACTTTTCAGCGCGACCGTCAATTCGCTCCGTGGTATTGTCGACGGCGTCACAACCGAGCCGGCCGTGCGCGAGGAAGCGATTTTGCTCGCCGTGGCCCTGCCTCTCGCCGTCGGTTTGGCGCCAAGCGCAGGCTGGTATGTCGCCATGATCGGGGCGCTCCTCATCGTGCTCGCCGTCGAATTCCTTAATACCGCGATTGAGAAGCTCGCGGACCATGTCACGCCCGAGCAGCACGTCGATATCGGCCGCATCAAGGATTTTGGCTCGGCGGCCGTGTTCTGCGCGCTCAACTTTGCCGGACTGGTGTGGCTGCTGGCGATTGCGGTGCGCTACGGATTGCTCTGAGGATTTCGTCCGTCGGCTTCTGCAGCGGGCTTAACCGCCGCCGCGCGGATCGGTCCGTATATTGCCGCGATTGTCAAAGCGGCCGCTCCCACAGCGTAAACCGCAGCGTAGACAGCGAGGAAACCGACGAGGCCGAAGCCGGCCGCGAATGCGAACAGTGTTGCCGCCGTCATCGCGACGGCGACCGCGGCGCCGTTATACGCCAGGCTCCGGAAGAAGCCGGTATATTGCAGCAAGGCCTCCGCCACGATCTGGAGGACACTTGTCAGCAACAACGCCACAAGGATTGGCACCATGGCCTGCGGAACCGTCGCCGCCGAGCGCAGCAGGAAAGTGAACAGCGGTGCGCCGGCGAAAATGAGCAATGCGCACGCCATCGCGGCCAGTATGCAACAGAGCCCCGCCACCAGCAGCGTCGTTCGCACCAGGCGGCCGACATCCCGCGCCGCGAGCGCCCGCGTCTGTCCGGGAATTGCGAGATCGCAAATGGCGGCGAAGATGACGCAGGCGCCGCGAAAGATGCGGAAGGTCACTTCCAGGATGATCGGCGCCGCGCCGAGCCCGAACCAGATCGGCACCACGTAATAGGGCAAGGTCACAATGAACACGCCGCTTAAGGCCCCGGTGGCGCTGCGGGCTATTGCATGCCGGTGCAGGCGGAAAAACGCTATCAGCTCCGGCACAAAGCCGCGCAGCTGCGGTGCGAGCGCGCCGCGCGCAATGAGTTTGGCCGCGGCGGCCGCGAACATGATTGCCCACAGCACATTCGAGCCGATCAGGAAGACAGCGAGCGGTAGACCGCCGAGCAATGCAAGCATCGTTGCGATGGTGACGACGCGGCGAACCAGCTCGAGCCTCTCGTAGAACAGGAATAAGTCGATCGCGATGCTGACGCTGCGCAATGCAGACCAGGCGAGATTGAGTGCGATGTAGAGCAGGAACAGCGCCAGCTCGAACGCGCCGCGCAGCGTCGACGAGGGTTGCGCCAGCGTGCCTACGAAGCAGGCCAACGACGCGGCAATCGCAAGGGTCGCGTACAACAGGATGACGGCCGTCGCTTGGCGGGCAGCCGGCTCGTCCTTGCTGCCGGCAAGGTAAGGGCCGCGCAGGTTTACAAACAGGATATTTGCGAGCCCGAGGTCGGCAAGCCACAGCGTGTAGCCGATCGCGCCGACCACGATGAAGATTGAAAACCGCTCCGGCGTGAGGATGCGAGCAAAGACGAATGTCTGGACAAAACCCGTCGCGACGGCGCCGCCCGCGGTGGAAAGGCGCAACAGCAGATAGCGGATCGAGATAAGCCGTTGGCGCGGTTTTTCGATCGGCGCTGCGTCATCCGGGAGGGATCCGATGTTCGCGTGCATGGGTTGATCACGTCTCCCGAAATTTGAGTAGCTGGCCTCCTCCTAAAATAGGCTTAATCTTCGGCTCTCGACGCTGTGAGGACCACGTAACGCGATCTTAATAGGACAGGGCAAGTATAATCTGGACACCGGCGTGCACGCATGTGCGATTCCGTCACCGTGACGCTAAGGAAGCAGGACTGCAAGATGCTCGGGAATACAAAAGTGCTGGCGAAAGGTGTTCTCGACGTCGTCAAGCGCTCGCGCCCCATTTACAACGCCGGGCGCAGGCTGCGCTTCGCTGCCGGTGCGCGCCTTGGCGCTCGGCCCGTACAAGGCATTACGGGCCGTGTCCATTACAACGACTTCATGCTGACCTCAACCGATCCTGCGGATGTCGAGTACTATCTTCGCGGCGCAAACGAATTCGTTGGCATTCTCCAGCGTTCCTGCTTGGAAGCCGGGAGGGATCCGAATTCAATCGTCGACTTGCTCGAGGTAGGGTGCGGATATGGTCGCATCGTGCGCGAACTGCGAAAGCGCATGCCGTCGGCACGTGTGTACGTTTCCGATGTGATCGACGCGGCGGCACAATTCACCGCTGCGGAATTCGGCGCCCACTACATGGCTCCGCTGGAAGAGGCTAGCGCAGAATTCGACGGACGCTTCGATCTCGTATACCTGCTGTCGGTCTATTCGCATCTGCGCCGCGATCTAGTGGCCGCAAATCTGCGCCGCGTGGCGGCGGTCCTGAAGCCGGGCGGCGTCGCAGTCATTACCTTACAGGGCCAAGGCTCCGCCGAGACTGTGGAGCGATATAAATTATATTGGCTTGATAAGAACCGGCTCTTGCAGGCGCTCGCGCGCGACGGCTACTACTACGAAAAATACCCCTATTACTATGCGGAATACGGTCTAACCTGGTTCACTCGTGCGGCGTTCGATCGGCTCGTGCTTGAGACTACACCCGAATTGTCCGCCGTAACCTTTCACCCGATGGACGTTGACGGCCACCAAGACGTGCTCGTCTACCGCAAAGACGCGTAGCCGACTCTATCGCGGCGCGACCGCGGGCGCTCCGGCCACGTCATGGGCGAGCCGGATCGGCCCGCGGATCATCAATCCCACTGTCGCAATCGCACCGCAGGTGTAGACGGCTGCGTAGGCGTTCAAAAATTGTACGATGTCGAAATGCGCATAGATGGCGAGCGCGGCGACGGCAGTCAGGGCCGCGACCAAACCGAATGAAACACGGGCGACTTCCTTGAAGAAGCCGGTATGCACCAGCACGCTATGCGACACCATCTGCGCCATATTGCCGAGCAGCAACATGATGAGAATTGGCGTGGTCGCCGGCGGCATGGTGGCTGCCGGGCCGAGCAGCACGGCGAAAATTTTGTCGGCGGCGAAAATCAAAACGCCGCAGACCGCTGCCGCCGGGATGCTGCATAAAGCTGCCGCCAGCCAGGTTGCCCGGACCATCGTCGGGCCGTCGCGATTGGCCAGCGCGCTGGTCTGCCGCGGCAGCAGACTGTCGCAGGCGGCGCTGTAGAACTGGTTGGCGACGCGGTACACCTTGAACGTCGTGTCGAGAATAATCGTCGGCGGGCCGAGTCCGTAGGCCCAGGGCACCAGGAAATATGGAAAGTTGTAGATATAGGTCTCGCTCAGAGCATACACGGCGCTGCTGGCAAGCTGCCGCCTGTTGCCGCGGAGAAATACGATGAAGTAAACGAGACTGCGGCGGAAATTGCCGACAATGGCGCGCCGTTGCCGAAGTTTTGCAATGGCCGCGGACATGGCGACGAGCCAGCCCGCATTGCTGAGCAGGAGAAAGACAAGTACCGGAAGTCCGAACAGCAAAGCCAGCAGCGCGACCGCAGTCAAGCCGCGCCGAAACGCTTCAAGTTTTTCAAAGTAAAAATATTCATCGACGGCGATACTGAAATAACGCAAGGCGACCCACGGCAGATTGATTGCGTTGAATGCGAAAAACAGCGTCAATTCGGCGCTGTCGCCGATCGAATAATTGAAATGGGCCGCCAGCGTTAGAAAGCATATGAGCGAGGCAAGCGCCGCAAGCGCGAGATATAAAACGAAGATCATGGTCGCCTGGCCGGCGATCGCGCCTAACGGCCTATTTTGCAGGAAGCGGCGCCGCAGATTGACGAACAGCACTTTCACCATGCCGATATCGGCGAGATACAGGGTATAGCCGAGCGCGGCAAAAAAGATGAAGAGCGCAAATCGCTCCGGAGTCAGCACGCGGGCAAACACAAACGTTTGCAGAAGACCCGCGCCCAATGTGCCGGCTGCTGTTGAGGCGCGCAGCACCATATAGCGGTAAGATATGAGACGCTTACCTATCATTTAAAAAACGGCGCCGAGATAGGACGCCGATCCATGTCACGCCGCCCGCGCAGCTTCGATAAGATCGGCAACAGTGCGCGCGAAGGCCTCGGGCGAAAGCTGCCGGGCGATTTCGGCACGGGCGGTATCGCCGAGGCGCTGACGCAGCTCCGGCTCGGCGGCAAGGCGGCGCAGCCAATCGGCGGCATGGTCGACATTCGCCTCGGCCCATAGCTGCCCGTCGGCAATGAAGGCGCCGTCGTAGGGATCTTGCACGGGTACCAGCTCATAGGACACCGGCGCCGAATTGCCCGCGTTCATAAAGTCCATATTGCCGGACCAGCCCGTCGCCACAACCGGCTTGCCGAGCTGCATCGCCTCCGCCGGCACCAGGCCGAATCCTTCGGAGCGGTGCAGCGACAACACGATGTCGACGGCGGCAATCAAGCCCGCCATGTCCGCCGGCGCCAGCATGACGTTGATCAGGCGGATATTCGGCGCGCCAGCAATCGCGCGTTCGAGTTCTCGCCGCGCGATGGGTGAAGCGCCGTGGTCGATCAGCTTGATCGCCAGCAGGCGGTCGGGCGCGTCGGCGAAGGCGCGGCGGAAGGCGGTGATTGCGGCGAGCGGATTCTTGCGCGTGAATGCCGAACCCATGTGGAAGGCCGTGAGCACGATCAGCGCATCTGCCGGCAGGCCAAGACGGGCTCGCATGTTCGGCGTCACGGTCACTGGCGGCAGGGGATGGGGCACCACATGCACCGGCAGGTCGGTTGCTGCGGCAACCGCCTCGCGCGCGAGCTCGCTAGGCACCCAGATTTCATGCAGGTAACGAAGGCTCGGCAGCCAGGAATCCGGAATCCGCGGAAATTCCCAAGCCCAGTAGCCGATGACGCGGCAGCCGCGGATGCGCGCCCGGCCGAGGGCCCACAGGGCGTGCGGCAGAAACGGTGCGTTATGGTGCACGACGAGCGTGCCGCCGGACCCGGGAACGATGGCGCGACGCGTCGGCGCGTCGAGCTCGGCCTGGCCGAAGGCGCCACTGATGTCGAAGGCAGCGGGCGCCATGCCGGCGGCATCGAGTGCGTCGTAAGCAAGCCGGGCGCCTTCGCCGATGCCGCTCATGGTCGAGAACAGGCCGGCGATGGCGATCGGAAATCCGCCGCGCGGAGCGCGATCGGGAAGCGGGGCGACGAGCCGGCTGACCGCCCCTAAAATTCGGGTTCGCGTATTCTGCGGCAATCGTTGCCACAGCCGCCGCAATGGATGGCGGCGCGGCGGCTTGCGCCCAGTTTCCTCACGCTCAGGGAGAGCTGCCGGCTGAGAGCCAAGTGCCGAGCGGGGAAGCGGTTGTATGGGCGCGTGCATCGCTCGGTCCCCATGGCGGACAAGGAAAAAATGACGGCAAACTGTAGCGGCCCGGTGCTAACCAAATCGTAAACCAAGCCGCATAATGCCGCGGCTGCCGGCGGGTTAGCCGGCATCGTTTCGGCAGCTATGAATGCGGGCTTAAACTCCGGTTTGGATCGCTTCGCGCACCGGCGTGCGGACCGGCGCATCGCGCTGATCGATCAGACGCAAATATTGCTCTGCCATAGCCTCGAAGCGGTAAGCCGGCGCGAGGCGGACGAGTTCGGCGGCGATCTGCCGGCGCAAATCAAGATCCGTCAGCACGTTTCGGATGCGCGCGAGCCAGGCGGACCGGTCGGCCGCCGGCAGCAAGAGCTTCGCCGTCAGGAGCGGCGAGGCGGCGAACATTTCGCGGAACGAAGGAATATCGGTGCAAAGCAACGGCACCCCGGCATGGATCGCCTCGATGGCGGCGAGGCTCAGTCCCTCGTAGCGCGACGGAAATAGCACCAGATCGGTTGCCGAATAAAACAGGCCGATGCGCTCATGCGCAATCGAGGGAATGATGCGGACCCGTTCCGCCAGTCCCGCGGCCTTGATTTGCGATCTGAGCAAGGCTTCGTCCGGACCAATTCCGACCATAACCAGGACCGCCTCGGGCAACTGTTGCAGCAGATCGAGGCTGAAGCTCTGGTTCTTTTGATGACTCAACCGGCCGATCTGGCCGAGGATAAGACCATCAGCCGGCAAGCCGAGCGCAGTGCGCGCTGCGGGGCGCGAAAACGCTTTCGGAATGTCGTGACCGTTAACGACCACCGCTAGGTCTTCGCGGCCGTACGTCGCGGCGACGCTGTTGGCGCAGGCGATCATTTGCGTATAGAGGCCGAGCCGGCTGACGATGTCATCGAGCGTCCGCAGCGTATAATTTACGAAGCAGCGTGGGCCGTGATAGGTGGGTATCCGGTTGCGGATGCCGGCGCTGCGGCCGGCCACGCCGACCAGCAGATTCGAGAACGGTTGTAATCCGAACAGCACGTCGGGTTTGCACAGGCGCAGGGCGGCGACGACGCGGAAAACCAGCGCGATCAATACGAAAGGCGAGCGCGAGCGCCTTGCCGGCCCGAAAACGCGCGCGCCAGCCGGCAAATCTCCGTCCGACCCGAACAGATACCATTCTTCGACATGATGGCCCCGCGCGCGCATCGCATTGGCGAGATTGCTTGCCAGGATCGACGTGCCGCCATTGTCGTGCGCCGAGCCGAGAAAAATGATCGACCGCCGCCAGTTCGATAGCTGTGCTGTCACGAAGGTTTTTCCAGAATTTTGCTGGATGAGTACCACGGGCGCATTAACAACTTGTTCTTAGTATGACGTGGTCGGCAACCTCGAACTTCGCTCACATTGGGGACGACTGGCCCAAGAGCGCTGCGCTATCCCATATCGTAGCTCTGCTGTTGGGAGGTCGCACGCAGTGCGTGAGCGCGGGCGCCTTTGTCGCTGCAGTGAAAAAATTTTGGCGGTGAAGATGATGGAGGTTGGCCGCCACCAACCCCCAAATCAGTCCGAGCAGAATATAAAAATGCCGCCAATGATCGGTATCGCCCCAAATGCTTTCGAACACCATGGCGACGAATGACACATAGGTCGCAATCAAGAAACCTTGCCAGGGGGTGCGCATCCAGACGGCGCGGAAGCCGACCGTCAGGGTTAGCACGATAAGCGTCAGATAAGCGGTGCCGCCGACCCAACCGTGGTTCAGCGTGATGCCAAAAAAAGTGTTGTGTGATACCCAGTTGGTGGCATGCGCGAAACCCCACGGGCCCATGCCAAGCGGGTGATTGAAGATTTCGCGCAGGCTGTCCTGCTCCAGCATAAGTCGCGATCGGTTGTCTGCATTGACGTCATAAGCCTGCAAGTGGCTGCGCTCCGCGAACATCTGATTCACCACGTCGATGGAGCTGAGCAGCATGAAAATCGCGACGGCGACCAGGACGCCTGCCGCGACACAGAAAATAATGCGGTTGCGCGAGCGGCGGTCGTTCTGCGTGATAAAAAGCAAATAGATCAAAAGGGCGGCGCTGACGAGAAAGCTGCCCCAGGCGCCGCGGGAGAACGACAGCAGCAGACCGATGAAAATAATGACGCTGGCGATAAGATTCAGCGGACGGATTTTGTCGACGATAAATACCTCGATGAGCCACAGCAACGCCGGGATCGTGAAGGCGCCAAAGTCGTTAGGCCCTTTGAAGCCGCCCGATGCCCGGTCGCCCAAAGTGAAGATTTCGAAGCTCGGCGACAACTGGAAATATCCCATCGTGCCGAGCAGCGAAGCGACGACGGCGGACATGATAAAGGCCGAGCGCAGCGTCGCGATACGCCGCAGGGTGTCTTGCGCGCAGATGCAGGCGAACATGACTCCGGAGAGGCCAAGATAAAATGAGATTGCGAGAAAGCGGATCGAATCCGGGTATTCGAAAGTCTCGGTCTGCACGGTTGGATCGCCTGTGAGCCTCATCCACCCGAAGTCGAGAATCTTGAGGAGCCCGACCGCGCCGCCGGCATCGCGAACGAGCAGCAGAACGAGAAGCGGCAACACTACGCGATTGACTCTCACCCGCGCCAGCACACAGGCGAAAGCCAGCACCACGATCAGATAATCATATGGCGCGGGTTCGATAAGGATCAAGAAACTCGACAGAACGGCGACGTAAAGTACGACATGGAGGATCGTGTCGGCGAGCGCGTTTGCGGGGCCGTGAGCCTGCCGCAACGGCAACTCTAGGCGCGCCCCCGCATGGTCCAGGACGCTCACGAGTCGAATCTCGGCATGGTTAAGAGAGCCTTACAGTCTTTGCTATCGCGCACGCGTAGTGCACCGGCAATCCTGACAACATCGTCAATATTCTTCAAAAATTGATTATGGGACCTCGACGAGCTAGCGCAGACGCTTGTGCCGATGGTAACGGCAGGAGGCGCTATCGAAGCGTCAGGGCGTGCGGATATTTCCGGTTCCAGGCAAAATGGGCGCATTCACTGAAATCGACCGGGCTGGCTGGATGAGCTTGACGGCATCGCTCGCGATCGTCTGCAGCGCCATCGTCAGCAGTGCCATCGTCACCAGTGCCATGGCCGCAGACGGCACGCCGCCGTGCCTCCGATGCATTGAAATGCGGTTAGAACACCCGATCGTGGTACGCGGGCCATCGCCGCACGAACCCGATGCGCCGGTCAGCGTCATTAAACTTCCGGACGGCAGCTTTCGGGGTTTTATAGCCGGTGGAACGACGCTGGCTGTCGATGGCGCAACACCGGTCGCGCTAGGTGAACCGTCGCAGGTCGTTCTCAAGCCGGGCCCGCCGGGCAGTCCGTCGGACTGCGGGCGCTGGCTTACGACGGTCATGCAAGGTTTTGGCGTCCTTTACGGCCTGGTGCACAACGAAACGCGCTGCGACGATCCGCACGGCAGCTTTAAATCAATGTCCATTGCCCAATCCGGAAACCACGGGCTGACCTGGAACATGCTCGGCCAGATCATTACCGGTGACGAGGGAAATATACCGCTGCCCGGCGGGGAGGGGGATTGTACCGCGGCCGACGGTCACGACGGTTATTGGTACACATACTGTCTGCGGCGTCGCGATGGGAAGAATATTGTCGCGCGGGCTCCGATCGAGAATCCCGCTCCCGGAAAGTGGGTCAAATGGAGCGGGCGCGGCTGGGACGCGCCGGGCTTGGCAGGGACTGGCGCCGCACTGACCGGATTTGTCGGAATGAGCTCCGCTTACTGGACCGACGCTGACGTCATGCTGCTCCTGGCGAACGCTTCTTCATTGCGCCTGTCCATTGCCGAAGACAAATTGCACTTCGGCACTGTTGCAGAGCCGCTCATCCTTTACGACGAAGACAATTGGCAGCGTCCGGCGCCGACCGAACTTTATGCTTATCCGAGCATGGTAGCCGAGCAGGGCTTCAATAATATCGCGCACCACTTTTTCCTGACCTACACATACATTCCACCCGGCGCAGATTTTAGTCGGCGATTCCTGATCATGCAGGAGGCGTGGATCAGGGCCTCTGCCACACCGCAATATCCGCAGGTGCGCACGGCTTTGTCCCGATGGATCGGCTCCGATGGTGGGACGTGGACGACAACGGGGCCCCCGATAAGTTCGGGCCATTCATATGCTTATGACGTTAATCTCGGATATCTCATGACGGCAGCGCCGCAGCAAAGCCTCGGCGCCAAATTAGACGAATGCTTTTCCGAGCAAACAGGTGTCGGTTTCCTCGCCGAAGCCGGTCATTGCGCGGCCGCAGGCGGCGAACGCCGCCGCCCGGCCGGGTATGGGTTTCGTTTCGAACAGCCGGGTACGCTTGCGCTATATAACTGCATATCAAAGAGTGACGTATACTTTGTGTCGAACCGCTCAGATTGCGAGAATAGAGGCGTCCATGAGCGCCTCTTGGGTTTCGCGCTGCAATAACGTCAATAGGCGCTCTCCCCGCGGAGCAGCGCGAACGGCGTGAGGGCGACGATGTAAAGGTCGAACAGGATCGACCAGTTTTCGATGTAATAGAGGTCGTGCTCGACGCGGTGCAGGATTTTTTCCCGGCTGTCGGTTTCGCCGCGCCAGCCGTTGACCTGGGCCCAGCCGGTGATGCCCGGTTTCACTCGGTGACGCGCGAAATAGCCGTCGACCGCCTCGTCGTAGAGGTGGTCTTCGGCCTTGGCGTGGATGGCGTGGGGGCGCGGGCCGACGAGCGACAGGTTGCCGGTGAAAACGACATTGAAGAGTTGCGGCAGCTCGTCGAGACTGGTCTTGCGGATGAAACGGCCGACACGGGTCACGCGCGGATCGCCTTTGGTGACGAGCTTGCTTGCGGTCGCGTCGGTGTCTTCCACATACATCGAGCGGAACTTATAGATTTCGACGAATTCGTTGTTGAAGCCGTAGCGCCGCTGTTTGAAAAACACCGGCCCCGCGCTGTCGAGCTTAATGGCGAGCGCGATCAAGAGCATGATCGGCGCAACGCAGATAAGCACGAACGTTCCGATGATCTTGTCGAACAGCCATTTCATTACCACGTCCCAGTCCGCAATCGGCCGATCGAAAATGTCGAGCACCGGGACGTTGCCGATATAGGAATAGGAGCGGGGACGAAACCGCAGCTTGTTGGCGTGGGCGGCAAGCCGGATGTCGAGCGGCAGCACCCAGAGCTTTTTCAGCATCTGCAGGATGCGGCCTTCCGCCGAGATCGGCAGCGAAAATATGACCAGGTCGACACGGGTGTGGCGGGCGAATTCAACGAGGTCGCCGACGGTGCCGAGCTTGGGCACGCCGTCGCAGCTGGCCGAGCTGCGGTCGTCGCCGCGGTCGTCGAACACCCCGATAATATGCACGTCAGAATCGCGTTGCGCGGCAAGCGCGGCGATCAGCGCCTCGCCGCTGCCCCCCGCTCCGACCACGACGGTGCGGCGGTCGAGACGGCCTTGCCGCGTCCAGCGCCGTACCAGCAAAAACAGCGCGCGCCGAAACGCCAGCAGCGCGATCAGTCCCACAACATAAAAGCTGCCAAGCCAGACTCGGGAAAACTCGTCGCCGGCTTTGGCGAAGAACGACGCCGCGACGGCGAGCAGAAACACCACCGACCACGCCGAGGCAAGCCGCATGTACTGCTTTTCATGGCCGCGGAAGGCCTGTACCTGATAGATATCGGCGGCCTGGAACGCCAGCAACGAGAGTAACGAGATACCGAGGATGGCGCCGACGTAATATCGGGCAAAGCCAGCGACCGGTACCACCAGCCAGAAATACAGCGCAAACCCAACGGTTGCGACCAGGACGACTTCGATGGCGCGTACCACGCCGGCGAGGACGATCGGCGAATAGGCCGGCTTGTATCGCTGTGCGGCGACCGCAAGCGCGGCGGCGGAAAGCGCGGGCGCTGCCGACGTTTTCGCGCCGCTACGCGGCATCGCTTTGACGGCCGATGAAACCGCGGCCGCAGTCTCGAAAATCGCGCTGTGCTCGGAACTCGACATGGTTACCAAAAACCTTCCGGCCCGCGTTCGGTTGCCGGTAAACCACGCCGGCCATTGGCTGCCAACATAGTGAACAATCTTCAAAAATTGGTTATGTGAATTGGGCAACTTCTCGTTCTGCAATCGCTTCACGATAGGCGGCGAGGTTGTAATCGACCATCGCGCTCACCGAAAACTCGCTGCGTACCCGCGCCCTGAGCGCCAGTGCCGCGCCATGCATTTGCTCCGGATCGTCGATTGCCGCCGTGATCGCGCCGACCAGCGCCGCAACGTCGTCGGCCGGAATGAGTTGAGCCAGCTGCGGTCCGAAAATTTCCGGGACGCCGCCGACGTCGGTGGCGATGATCGGAAGCCCGGCGGCCGCGGCCTCAAGCACCACATAGGGCAGCGATTCGGCGCGCGACGGGATGACCAGCATTCGCCCCATCGTGAAGGCTTGGCGCGCCGGACAATGGCCGATGAAACGAACTTGATCGGCGAGCCCGAGCCGAGCGGCTGCGGCCTGGAGTTTTGCGTGCTCGGGCCCTTCGCCTGCAATCGTCGCGCTTACGCGCCGGCCCGATTGCCGGAGCACGGCAAGCGCCTCGATAAGGACGTCGATCGCCTTGACCGGACGCAGTTCGCCCACGCACACGATATCGGTTGCGTCGGGTCCGGGAGCGACAGATTCGAACTCGGACTCCGCGATGCCGTTGCGCACGACGCGCACCATCGCGCGCGGCCGGCCGATCACGGTGCGGTACAGGTCGGCGATGTAGCTGCTTTCGAAGAGAAATAGATCAGTGAGGGGATTTAACAGCCGCTCCAACGATCGGTAAAAACCGCCGGTCAATGTGCCGGGACAATAAACCAACGAGCCGCCATGCGGCGTATAGGCGCGGATCGCATTCGGGGCGCTCAACGTCAGCCGCGCCAGGGCCGCGCCCTTGGCGCCATGGCCGTGGAGCACGTCCGGCGCCATCGCCTTGACCCGCCGCGAGATGCGCCACAGCGCATTCACGTCACGCCAGTTGAGCTGTCGCGTGATCGGGACCCGCTCGATGCCGAGCGCGAGGCGCGGCGCAAGTTCCGCGAGCGCGGCATCGGCGCGCGCGCCGCCGGTCGTAGCGTCGGCGATGAGGCCGACGCGATGGCCGCGCTCGATTTGACCCTGCGCGACGTCCACCACATGCCGGAACAGCCCGCCGAGCGGCGCCCGCATGATATGCAATATCTTGAGGCTGGTCGGCGCGAACGCGGCGTGGGGGAGCTTGGTTTCAGGCGCCCGCGTGCGCAGGTCGGTTGCCGCCGCCGCGCGGCCGAAGGCCAGGCGGCCGAATGTCGAATTGATAGGCTGTGGCTCGCCCATGCAAGGGTCCCAATGCTTGTGCCTAAACTTGACGCCAAAAAATTAAACGGGATTGAGCCCCGGGGCGGTTAATAAAGTCTGACGCACCGCAGGTGGCGACCCGCATAACAGCCTTAACCGGATAGCAACCTTAATGGTTTGTTATTGGCCATGGCCTTGCGGTCTGTCGGCAAGTTTGTTGCGAGGAGTTTTGCAATGAGTGTGGCGTCGCCGTCACCTCGGACGCGGCTGCCGTTCGACGCTGAGTTGGATCTGCCGGCGCTTGGCGCGACACTGTGGCGCAAGAAATGGAAGATCCTGCGGCCGACGATTCTCGTGGCGCTGACCACGCTAGTGGCGGTCCAGGTGATTACGCCGAGATACTCCTCGGAGTCGCGCGTCTTTATCGAAGGGCGCGACAACGTCTATCTGCGTCCGGATGTCGACAAGATAACCACCGATCCCACCATCGACCAGGAAGCAGTGACGAGCCAAGCACAGATCATCCTGTCACGCGACCTTGCGCGCGAGGTGATCGCCAAGCTTAAGCTCGGCGAACGTCCGGAGTTCGATCCAGCATTAAACGGAGTCTCCTCGTTGAAGGCTCTGCTCGGTATTTTGGGCATCGCCAAAGACCCATTGAGCTTGACTCCGGAGGAGCGGGTTCTGGCGGCTTATTACGACGACCTCTCGGTATATCCGGTGGAAAAATCGCGCGTCATCAATATCGATTTTCTCTCTCAGAACCCCGAGCTCGCAGCCCAGGTCGCCAACGCCATCGCTGACGGCTATTTGGTACGCCAGCGCCAAGCGAAGCAAGAACAGGCCAAGAGCGCCGGACAATGGTTCGCCGGTGAAATCGATTCGCTGCGGCAGAAAGTGGAGGACGCCGAGGCCAAGGTCGAGGACTTCCGGGCCAAGGCCAATCTCCTCATTGGCACCAACAACACCACGTTGTCGGCCCAGCAGCTCGGCGACGTCAACGCACAACTTGCCGCCGCGCGCGCCCTAAAGACCGACGCCGAGGCCAAGGCCAAGCTGATCCGCGACATGTTGCGTTCCGGCCAGCCGATCGAGTCCTCCGATATCCTCAATTCGGAGCTGATCCGCCGGCTTACCGAGCAGCGCGTCACCTTGCGCGCGCAGCTTGCCGAGCAATCGTCCACACTGCTCGGCAATCATCCGCGCATCAAGGAGTTGAAGGCGCAGATCGCCGACCTCGACGACCAGATCAGGGCCGAGGCGGCGACGCTCGCGCGGTCGTTCGAAAACGATGCCAAGCTTGCCGGCGCGCGACTGGATTCGCAAACGGCGGTCCTCGATCAGCTTAAGAGCCACGCAGCATCAACCAACGAGCAGGATGTACAATTGCGCGCGCTCGAGCGGGACGCCAAGTCGCAGCGCGATCTCCTGGAGTCGTATCTCGCCAAATACCGCGAGGCGGCGTCACGCGATACGCTGAATTCGACGCCCGCCGACGCCCGCGTGATTTCCCGCGCCACGGTGTCGAACGTTCCGGCTTATCCGAAGAAACTGCCGACGGTGCTGATCGCAACATTCGCGACCTTGATTCTCAGTGCCGGTCTGCTCATGACCAAGGAGATTCTGGCGGCGCCGATAGGCGTTGTCCCCGCGCGAGGGGATCAGGCCGCGACCGGCTCCGACGGGTTCACGCCGAGAGCGGCCGCGATCGGCAACGACCCGCGCCAGAGCGAACCGCCCGCCGTCGCCGGTATTGGCAACAGCGCGATCGCGAACGTCGCCGACGATCTGCGTCGCGCCGGCGCCACTGGCCGGCAGCTCGCCGTGTTCGGCGCGGTGCCGGGAATGAATACGAGCCAGACTGCGATCAACTTGGCGCGCGCGCTGGCGGAGGACTCGCGAGTCGTGCTTGTCGGGCTGGCGTCGGGCGACACCGCGATCAGAGGGATTTCGAGGGAACCATCGGCCGACGGACTTGCGGAATTGGCCCGCGGCGACAGCTCTTTCGGCAACATCATCACCAAGGACAGACTTTCGCCGCTGCACCTGATCTCGGCAGGGCACGCGCCGAGCGACCGGATCGACATTCTCGCTGCACCAGGCATGATGACGAACTTCGATGCATTGGCGCGCAGTTACGATCACGTCGTTGTCGATGCCGGCCCGGTCGCCGGGCCGCAGATCGAGCGTATCGCTAAGATCGCGCCGCTCGCCATACTGATCACCGACACTTTGGCGAGTGCCGCGACAGCCGCGGCGCGAGAGCGCCTGCTGGCGTCAGGATTTGGCGATGTGAGGATACTCGTGGGAGCGGGCAGCCTCGGAGAGACCGCCGCCGCAGCTTAAAACCGTCATATCGCGCGTGGTAGGTTTCCCGACCTTGGCAAAAGATTATCAACTCAGCATTGGCATAAGTCAGGCTCGGGATAACTTAGGCCTGAGATAACTTAGGTCTGAGATAACTTGGGCCTGGAATAACTTGGGCTTGAGATTGTGGACGGTTCGACGAGGGAACCTCGGTGGCCGGCTTGAAACCAACGATCATCCGCGGCGGCCTGGAATCGCTGTATTTCACCGGCGCGCATCTCGTGCTCCGGCCCTTTGTCGCGGGTGTCGGTGCGATCCTGACGCTGCACCACGTTCGTCCGCCGCGGCCGGACCGCTTTCAGCCGAACCGTCTGCTCGAAGTGACGCCGCGCTTCCTGACCCGCGTGGTGCAGGACCTGCGCCGCTCGGGTTTCGATTTCGTCAGTCTCGACGAGATGCACCGCCGCTTGATCGAGGGCGATTTTTCGCGCCGCTTCGTCTGTCTCACTTTCGACGACGGTTATCGCGACACGCTGCAATGGGCCTATCCGATCCTCAAGGCGGCCGGCGCGCCATTTGCGGTCTACGTGCCGACGAGCTTCCCCGACCGGCTCGGCGAATTATGGTGGCTCGCGCTTGAAGCGGTGATCGCGCGCAACGATCGTATCGGGCTTTTGATCGATGGCCGCGACTGCAAGTTCGACTGTCGCACCGTGGTCGAGAAGCGGGCGCTCTACGACGAACTCTATCGGTGGCTGCGCGCGCGGCCGACGGAAGCGGAATTGCGCAGCGTGGTGCGCAACCTTGCCGCTTTTTACAATGTCGATATCGCGGCGTTCTGCGATGAATTGTGCATGAACTGGCCGCAGCTCGCCGGGCTGGCCGCCGATCCGCTCGTCACCATCGGCGCACACACCGTCAATCACCCGGCGCTGGCAAAGCTTGCGAAGCAGGCGGCGCGCTCGGAAATGGAGCTGAGCCGTTCGGTGATCGAGGCCGCGCTTGCGGTGCGGCCGCAGCATCTGTCCTATCCGTACGGCGATCGCGCTTCGGCCGGAGCGCGCGAATTCGAGATCGCGGCCGAACTCGGCTTCAAGACCGCGGTGACGACTCGGCCGGGCGTGCTGTTTCCCCAGCACAGCCGATGCCTGACCGCGCTACCGCGGATCTCGCTCAACGGCGACTATCAGCGCCTACGCTACGTGCGCGTCTTGCTGTCGGGAGCCGCAACGGCGATGTGGAACGGCTTCAGGCGGCTGGATGCCGCGTAGACAGACGACAGACGACAGAGGGCGGAACAGAAAAGTGCGCTATTCACTTCTTGATTTTATCTGTCCTCCGTCCTGCATCGTCTGTCCTCCGACTCATCCAGCGCACCAAAGGCATCGCCGGCAACACCCAGCCCATGCCGGCAATCGCGTAATAGGCCAGCGACAACAGTGCGCTGTCGCGGATCGCCGGAACTTGGGCGAGCGCCATGGCGAGCAGCGCCCACACGATCACGAGCACGAACAGGGCGATGGCGCCGATGAATTTGCGCAAACGGATCGGCATGGCAGAGCCCCCTCCTTAACTCCCACGCTCGCGGGGAAGTAAGGAGGGGGCAGGTTGCGCGGGTAGGGGGCAGCACTATAAGGTCCGCGCGCCTGCGACAAGCGATCGATGATGACGGCTGCGCTATCAGACCAGCATGGGCGCGCGATCCGGCTGTGGCTTTACGCCGTGGCGGGCCTCGTCCTCGCCATGGTTCTGGTCGGCGGCGCCACGCGGCTGACCGAATCCGGGCTCTCGATCACCGAATGGCAGCCCGTCATGGGCACGCTGCCGCCGCTGAATGAGACGCAGTGGCAGGCCGAGTTCGAAAAATATCAGGCCATTCCGCAATATCGGGAACACAAGGGCGGCATGAGCCTCGATGCGTTCAAGACCATTTATTGGTGGGAATGGACGCATCGGTTGCTCGGCCGCAGCATCGGCGCGGCGTTTCTGGTGCCGTTCTTGTGGTTTCTGTGGCGCGGCTGGATCGCGCCGGGATTACGGACGCGGCTCTGGGTGATCTTCGGGCTTGGCGCGTTTCAGGGCGTGGTCGGCTGGTGGATGGTCGCGTCCGGCCTGGCCGATCGTGTCGAAGTCTCGCAATATCGTCTGGCGACGCATCTCGTCCTCGCCTGCGTGATCTATGTCGCGCTGATCTGGACGGCGTCGGGACTTAACGAGCGACGGGCTGCACCGGCGCCCATCCGCATCCGCGCCGGCGCGATCGGACTTCTGGTCCTGGTGCTGGCGCAAATTTATCTCGGCGCCTTGGTCGCTGGCCTTCGCGCCGGTACCGTCTACAATACCTGGCCGCTGATCGGCGGCGCCGTCGTGCCGGATGCCGCGCGGCTGTTTTTTGACGTGCCGCTGTGGCGCAATTTTTTTGAAAACCAGCTGACCGTTCAGTTCGACCACCGCGTCTTCGCCGATCTCGTCTTGCTCGCCGCCGTCATTCACGCCTTCGACGTGAAGACGACGATGAAGAGCGGACCGCTGGTCTGGGGCGCGATCGCGCTTGCGGCGGTAACGATGCTGCAAATCGTGGTCGGCATTGTCGCGCTGCTCTTGGTCGTGCCGATCGCGCTGGCGCTCATGCACCAGGCGCTGGCGATGCTGCTGTTGACGGTGGCGACGTTGCACACGGCGGGTGTCGGCGAACGCATTCCGCGTGCGATCGCCGAATCCGCGCGGGCATGATTTAGGGGTGGCTTACCCCGCCAGCGCCTGGTCCAGGTCGGCGATGATATCTTCCTTGTCCTCGATGCCGATCGACAGCCGCACCACGTCGGGCCCGGCGCCGGCTTGGATTTTCTGAGCGTCGCTCAGTTGGCGG
>Ga0187784_10001497_pt1 | contig 18591 bp, 18 predicted proteins | sample 1015_SJ02_MP15_2_FD_132964 | JGI IMG/M metagenome (GOLD analysis project Ga0187784, IMG submission 132964) | Tropical peat soil microbial communities from peatlands in Department of Meta, Colombia - 1015_SJ02_MP15_20_MG | ecosystem: Environmental > Terrestrial > Soil > Wetlands > Peat | place...
AAAGTGAGCCGTGATCTGGTGCGGGAAGTATCGAAAGCGGACCTGGCGCGCCTCGGAGACGATCGCATACTCTACTCCGAACCGGTGGAATTACCGGGCGGACATTACTTAATTGACACGGCGGTAACGGACGAATTGGCCCAGAAGACCACCGTGAAGCGCATATCGGTCTTCGTGGACTCGGGGAGAGATTTCGGAGTGAGTTCGCTGGAACTGGTGCGAGGGGTACAACCGCTACCGCGAACGCGCGACCTGAAGGACCCGTTTGAAACAGACTCAGGACGTGTCGTGCCAATACTCACGGATTCCGTGCCGTCCGGTAAGCCGATTGATGTCTATTTTGTCGTATACCCGACGACCACATCGGAAACCCAACCCACCATTACTCTGCAGGTGTATCGAGACGGACGCGAAGTTGGACTGAAAACCCTGACCTCGCCACAACGCCAGGCGGACGGTTCGATGCCTATGCTTTTGCGGATCAACCCCGATCCCGGGCAATGCGACATGGTGATCACCGCGCACCAGGGAACTCTGACATCGGAAGCGAGGCTCTCGGTGAAGATCACTCCAAACGAAACGGCCAGCCCAAATTAGTCGGTGTTTGGCACGGGACCCAGGTTGCCGGTCCGGTCTAAAGAACGTGCGGTATGCTAGTAAGCATGCGTGTGGCACTTTTCCTGGTTTTGCTTGCTGCCGTTTCTCGGGCCCAGCAGCGAGATCCCGACCGGCTTTTGAATGACGCGATCCAAGCGCAACAGCGTGGCGATTATCAAACCGCAATCTCGGAGTATCGCGAGCTCCTCCAGCTTCGCCCCGATAACATCGGGGCCAAGGTGAATCTGGGCGCCGCTTTGGCGCACGTGGGCCAGTTCGATGAGGCTATCGCCATGTACCAATCCGCCCTTCCTTCCCTTACGGACAAGAACCCGGTGCGTCTGAATCTCGGTCTGGCCTATTACAAAAAGGGAGATCTCGGGAACGCGCGCGAACAATTCGCGGCGCTGCACCAAGCAGCGCCAAACAACGTTCAAGCCGCGATTCTGCTGGCCGACACGCAAATCAAGCTGGGGGATGCCGAATCCGCGGCGGGCGTGCTCCAGCCGCTGGAGCAGGCGAATTCGCGCAATCCCGATTTCGACTATGTATTCGGCTTAGCCCTGATCAAGTCAGGAAACCGGCGCGATGGGGTTGCGCACCTGGAGAAAGCTGCCGAACTCGGGAACAGTGGAGACGCATACATGCTGGCCGGCGCCACGCTCATGGATCTCAACGAGTTCGAGGAAGCGCGACGAGATCTGGAGAGGGCCTTACTGTTGGCTCCCAAGCTGCCCGGCCTTCATACGATGGTTGGCATGGCGCGGGATAAGACTGGCGACCAGAAAGAAGCCGAGCCCGCATTCCGGCAGGCCGTACAAGAAAACCCGGACGATTTTGAAGCCAATCTCTACCTGGGCGCGCTGCTCTACAAACAGCGCCACATGGAAGAAGCCAGGGTCTATCTTGACCACGCCGTCAAGCTGAAACCTGGAGACGTGATGGCCCGCTACGAATCGGCCATGCTGAAAAGTACCTCCGGGGATTACCAGGCAGCCGCAGAACAACTGGAAGGCGTAGTCCGGGACAATCCCGATTGGCTGGAGCCGCACGTCGAGCTTACTTCGCTCTACTACAAGCTGCATCGGCCCGCGGACGGCGCCAGAGAGCGTGCCATCGTCGACCAACTCACCGCCGCGCAGCAAGCCAAGGGACCCAAGTAGGCGGACGCGTCGGTCAGGGAAACTGGCGCCGGAATCCGACTTACAATAAGGTTCGTTGCTACCCTATGCACATCCCGCAGTTCTAGCGGAGCCTGAAGCCTTCAAGCACCCATTCAATAACGCGGACTAATATCCAAACGAAGGTGCCAGAGATCACTGACAAAAAGAGTGCGATGAGGATGTCGCGGGCGGTATCCTGGCTAAAAAGCAAAATCCGAAACAGCACCGTGAGCGACGTGATACCGCTGCTGGCAAGACTCAGCCGTCTGAAGCCTTCCCTCTGAGACATGGGGCCTTCTTAGAAACCTTACCACGGGCCCGGAACCGTTACGCCCGGTTTCCTAGGCAGCCCCCACAAGAGGCCCCGCCATTTCTGGCGGGCAATCTTGCGCATATGCCGCTATCTTAGTCGGCGCTGAGTTTCTTGAGCAGCTTGGCACTGAGATTCTTGTGCTGGGGACTCGATTTACCGCCCATTACCTGCGCTCCACCCGATCCCGCCGTTGACAGAAACACATCGTACATAAGCCGATTCACAGGATCACCAGGGGGGTCTCCCCAGGGATTTACCATCGCCTTGTAGCGGAACTGGTTGCCGTAGCGGTCTGTGAACTTCGACAGCTTGTATATCAGGCTCAGCGACGTAACGCCGAGGCTTGATAAAGTGTGCAGCTCCCCCGGCTGTGCGATGCCGTCGTGGTTGGAGTCAATCCAGAGCCGTAACTGAGGCCAAATAGCGTCGCGCGAGTCAATCACGCCATCACCATTACCGCCGTGATCTGGCTGGTCGTAAACTGCAAGCGCGAGAAAGCCGTTCGGATTAAGGGATGGTGGTTGTGGTGTGACATTGCCAAAGAGCTGTTTCCCGCTAGTGACTTGACCGTTGCTATCCGGCAGGGCCAGCCATGCGTTTTGTGAGCCCAATGCGGTCCAAGCAACCTGTATTGGCTTTCCGTCACCCTTGATGTCAAAACGAACGCCTTGGGCGGCAGAGGTGAGGTGAAACCCGGTGCCATCAGTATCGATGATAATCGGGGTGCCCGGTATAGGCTCGCACGACCAACCACCATCGGACTCACATGTAGGCTCTTCTCCTTCTGTACAATCCTCCGGCGTGTCCGCTAACTCACACTCACCTTCGCCATTGCCGCAGGTATAACTGCCATCCTGACAGGTCGGAGCGCTGCCCGTGCCACCATTCTGGTTATAGCAAATAAAGCCAGGGTTGCCGGTGCACCCGTAACTCGGGTCGTTTTCCGCTATGCAAAGGTTGCTAAAGGCGCTCGAGGTGGCCATGACCGTACTGGGAGGAAAATTTACCGATACACCAACTCCGCTTGGGCTACCACTAAAAGTGATTGAAACCGAGCAGCTTGTGCCAATCAAGCAAGAGACAGCCGCTACGGCCGTGGTCGCCGCACATGAAATTGCCGCACCGTTACTCGCAGAGGTCCCAGAATTCACGGCATCGTTGACGAGATGCTCCAAAACAGGGTTGGTGAGCGACCCCTTCTCGAAGGAGTAGGCCGAACCGTATGCGCTGCAGATCGACGCGCATAATGGCTGTCCAATGCTGCTGTAGGTGCAGGTTCCAGCCGAATTGGTTAGCCAGTAATGAGATCCTGTTAGGTGTCCTTGAACGCCCGACGGATCCCAACCCGGTGCGTTGGTCGCGAGAGTGTTGTAGCCAGCACAGCTTGTGACCTGCGCGGGCAATCGCGTGACTATCGCCAGAGCAAAAACCAAAAGTGTGATCTTGCGCATTTTTTTCCTCTCCAAAAAGTTGAATCTGTTTTTTCGCTCCTTTAATCTCTACTTAGTCCGTGAGGGCGCTCCGAGCGGCAAGGACTTTGCCATGCTATTAGCCACGTCCTTAGCGCCGGGTCCGCACTGTAACCGAGTCAGATCGCAGCAAACATCTCCCTGGCCGACTGAGCATGTTGGGCTGTAGTTCTGATGGCTGCTGAGCCAGTCAGTGAATACTGGCTGCCGTCTCAGCCTAGATTCGAGAAGTGCTCCCGGAAACAGCGGTACTGCTAACGCTGTAGCCAAAGCGATAGAATCTACGGTTCCATCTTGGGGCGTAGCCACCGTATTCCCCTTGGCATCATGCCCGAAGACGAACAAGGCTCGATACGGCCCTCGACTTTTCCCCTGGAAAGTGACAACCACCGAGTAGGCTGCGTAACGCTCCCAGGTCGTCGAAGCATTCCACAGCGGAGCGTCCCACTCCCGTTTAAGCAGGGAGCCAAAAGTTTCGCTAGCCACTTCCGGTTCCACGCCGCTGGCCGGCCGCCACGCGCACGCGACCTCATAGAAAAGCCAGTTGTGAGCTTCGGAGACGGAGGTGGTCGGTGTTTGGCAGGCAAGCATTTCGCCCGTGGGCGGCTGAATTAAGTCAACAGCCTTGCGCCCCGCGATGTCGGCGAGATTGCCGACATCGAACTGACTCAACTGAAAACTTACTTGCCTTACAGCTGTGCGCTCAGCATCGCTCAGTCCAATGGCAGAGTGTTCCAGTATCGGCTGCCCGCCCTCGGCCCTGACTTCGGCTTCGTTCGCGAGGTGAAAAATAGCTCCCTGCTCGGAAGCATACGCGAATTTTGCGTATGCGGTTCGGACCAGGGTCTCTTCTGGCGTCATGGCACTGGCGGCAGTGTTTGGCTCGACCAGCGGCATGACTACTTGTTGGCCGAGAGGCTGCCGGGGACGCGCCGGTTGGCCGGTCTGCGTCCAGGCAGCGAGGGAAAGGGTAAGGATCAGCACTAAATACTTACGCATTCGCATGAAAACCTCCTTAACGTGTCTGCGACATTCGTAATTTGGCCAGTCCCAGAATCCCGGTCACGGGAGGCCTTTGCACGAATCTGAGCTTTCGTTTTTCTCTTCGCAGGTGCAGCAGTCGCATTGAACCTCATACCATGTTTCAAGGGCGTGAATTTCGCATCGATTTACGAATTCGGAACGGGCGGCTTATTTTGGAATAAGTTACGCCGGCGGGGGGACGCTTCGCGGCGTCCCCGGCCTGTTACGAAAACCGGAATGATGGAGCGGCGGTAGGAAGCTCCGATCAGGTTCGCCAGGGGGAAAAGCGGGTTTCTCGACTCCGCAAAATCGCCCGCCATCGGGCCATTTTGCTCCGCTCGAAATGACACAGTCTCAGAGTGACGAAGTGACGAGGGACGGGTCACTATGTTGCGCAGCGCTAATGGCTCTTCGATAGTGCTTCGGTGACCTCAATCCGGCGATCCGCGTCGACCCCGCGCAGCGTTTGGACCACACCCGACGGCCAATGAATTTCGACCTCGTCAGCGCGAGTGTCGGGTCCGAGGCCGAAGTGAACTGGACCGTCGCTGGACGACGCATAACCAACGCTGGTCGTCATGTGGTTGTATTGCACGCCGCTCTTGGTCACGACTTTGATGCGAGCGCCAATGCCGTCGCGGTTGCTCTTCGTACCGCGGAGAGCGATATCAAGCCAGTGGCCGGACTTCGGGCTGCGGTTCATCCAAATCTCAGCGTCCCGGCCAATCGCGCTGACCACGATATCGATTCTTCCATCTCCATCCAGGTCGCCGAAGGCGCATCCACGATGCCGGGCGGGCGGCGAAGAAGCGAATCCCGCCTTTTCGGTGAGTGCGATCCATTTCCCCTTTGGACCCGGATTACGGAATACCGCGTTGTATTGATCAATCGGCTGACCGGGCAGAGACACGGATTGCACGTGGCCGCCGCTTACGAACAGGTCCTTCCATCCGTCGTTGTCGAAATCGTAAAGGCCGACGCCATATCCCGACATTGGCAGGCTGGCCTCGTGCATTCCATTCTCAGTCGTGACTTCGCGAAAGCTTCCTTTTCCCGTGTTCTGAAACATGGGAAACGTCTGGCCAATCAGCGCGGCGAAAACGATGTCGGGATAGCCGTCGTTGTTGAAATCACGAAAATCCACTCCCATGCCGGAGATGAAACTGCCATCTTCCGGCAAGGCCACGCCCGCCTCCAACGCAACTTCTTCGAACTTGTTTCCCAGGTTATGAAAGAGCGAATTGTAGGAAGCATCGTTGGTGACAAACAGGTCTGGTCGGGCATCGAGGTCGTAGTCGGCCATGCCCACCCCCATGCCTTTGCCGACGTGATCGCGCAGGCCCCATTCTTTGGAGACATCCTGAAACGTGCCGTCGCCCTTGTTTAGGAAGAGCTGGGGGCTGTCCCTTAAAGAACTTAGGATGGCAGTAGTCTCCTACCAGATCGAATTCGCAGCGGCGCTGCGGGTAGTAATCCCACTGCAGGTAATTGACGACGAACAGGTCGAGCAGGCCGTCGTTGTTCACATCCACCCAAACGGCGGCGATCGCCCACCAGGGACCGAATTCTGGATCAGGGTGATTCAGAGCCGCGTCCAGTCCTGATTTCACGGTCACGTCTGTGAAGGTTCCATCGCCGTTATTGTGGTACAACGTGCTGTGGTGCACTCCGGCAACGAATAGATCGGGATGACCGTCGTTGTCGTAATCGCCGACGGCCACTCCCATGTCGTATCCGGTGCCGGCCAGGCCGGCGGTGTCGGTCACATCGGTGAAAACGCCGTTGCCATCGTTGCGGAAAAGACGATTGCGGAACTTGGGCGAATCTTTTTTCAGTGTCGCAACGTTGGCGCCATTGGTAAAGAAAATGTCGGGGCGCCCATCGCCGTTGTAGTCGAAGATGGCAACACCGCCCAGCATCGTCTCGGGCATGTTTTTTGCCGGAGTGACGCCATTCTCCAGCTGGAATGGGATCTTCCTGAGCTCAAATTCGATGGGAGTGTCTGCCGGCGGATGCGTTTGAACGTAATAAAACGGAAGAACAGAAACCGAACCCAGGAGCAGCAGCAACCCTGATTGGAAGCCGAACTTCGCGAAAGACATGCCATTCATCGCGGACAGCCATGACCGCCAATTGCCAAAGCAGCGAGTACGTTGCGAATAGTAGAGGGGGAATGATAGCTGCTCCCTGAGCCATAGTCGAGGGTTTAGTTTCCCAAAATACGTTCGCCTTGGAACCAACATGGCGCGCCGGAATGTGCGTTAGTGCCTTTGTACTATTGCTGGCTTGTGATTGAGCCAGTATCGTCCTCTTCAACTTTATTGCTGTCCGGCGATTCGATCGCACTGGGGAAAGTCAAAATCAGAAAGTCTGTGGGTGATAGGACTAGGAGTGTCCAATGAAAGTGGAATTTGTCGCGACGTTGTGCCTGGGGATGCTGTTTTCTGGCCTCGCCTTCGGGCAGCAATCTGCTCCAGTGGAGCAAGCCCTGCCGCAAACAACGGAGAAGAAAGATCCGCCCTCGTTAGAGAAGCACAAGCTGGGTCCGCTGGAGATCTCTGTCAACTGGCGAACTCGGGCCGAGGGTTGGTACTGGTTTCAGGGGCCAACTGGAAACAGCGACTACGGTCTGTGGGATTCCTTGCTGCGAGTGGGGATTGGGCAAACCGGAGAAAAAATCGATTGGTTCATTGAAGGAGAACAACCCTCCATTCTCGGCCTGCCAAACGACGCCGTCGTGGCGGCTCCCCAAGGTCAGTTGGGCTTGGGTGGAACCTACTACGCAGCCAACAACAATAATACGAATGTTGCCAACGGATTCGTCAAACAGGCCTTTGTGAATTTCAAACAGATCGGGCCTGTTGGCCTGAAAGTGGGCCGTTTCGAGTACTTTGACGGGCTGGAAGTAAAGCCGAATGACCCTTTATTGGCAACCGTGATACAGAGCCGCATTTCGAGCCGCCTGATTTCAAATTTCGCCTTTGCCGCGGTGCAGCGGAGCTTCGACGGAGTTCAACTGTCCGCATCTTCCGGGCAAAACAACGTGACCTTCTTCGGCGCGCGCCCAACCCAGGGAGTATTTCAAGTCAAGGGAATGGATGAACTGGATGTCGACACCTACTACGGCGCATATACCCGGTCCGTGAGCGCCGGGAAGAGCGCGGGAGAATTACGTGTGTTTGCCTTGGGCTATATTGATCACCGAACGCGAGTGTTGAAAACTGACAACCGGCCCTCGGCAGTTCGCTCGGCGGATCTGGGCAAAATTGAGATCGCCACCTGGGGCGCGGACTACGTGCACGTCTTGAACACGGCCGATGCCGGAAAGTTCGATTTCCTGATCTGGGGCGCGCTGCAAACTGGATCTTGGGGCGCTTTGACACAACGCGCGGGAGCGTTCGTGGGTGAAGCGGGATGGCAGCTCCCTGTCCCGGTGAAGCCCTGGATCAGTGCCGGCTATTCGTATGGAAGCGGAGATGGAAACCCCAATGATTCACGTCACGGCACTTTCTTTCAAGTGTTGACCACTCCGCGCCAGTACGCCAGATTTCCCTTCTACAACATGATGAACAACGAGGACGCTTACCTTACATTAAACGTCCGTCCTACCTCAAAGCTCAGCCTGCGTAGCGAGGCGCATGCCCTGCGGCTGGCCAACGCGCACGATCTCTGGTATCTGGGTGGGGGAGCATTTCAGCCCAACACCTTTGGCTACACGGGGCGTCCGAGCGATTCCAACCGTGGCTTGGCCAATGTTCTGGATCTGAGCACTGACTACCAGTTCACGAAGTCGTTCGCAGCGACACTTTACTACGGGCACGCCTGGGGCAAGGGTGTGATTTCGGCGATTTATCCAAAAGATGCCGACGGCCAACTGATATTCCTGGAGACGAACGTTCATTTCTGAAAGCCGGAATTGACGGGTCTTCGGGGGAAACCGCGATCCAGTGCAGGACTGCCATTGAAGTAGCGCCCCCTTCAGCGTGATCATCAGACAGGCGCACAAGTGCGCATACTCGGGCTTGCCGCGTAGAACTGCCCATCGTTATTCACCTCAAACAACGATCTTGTTCCTCAACCACGATCATGTGAAGCCGGCGGGCTATTTGGACCGGGTGTGGGTTACAGATGCAACAGCTTTCGCGGAGGGACTGCACTCCACTCTGTTTCTTCCCTTCCCTTTCGCGGCATATAGGGCGGAATCGGCGGTCTGTAAAACCCAGGTGGAGCTTTGGAGCGGCATCGTCATGGTGCTGACGCCGATACTCACCGTCACCGGGATGGCGAACTCGCGAGTGACCAACTTTTCGCTGGCCGTAGCGCTTCGTAGCCTTTCGGCCACTGTCATCGCTTCCTCTGTGAGGCAGTTCGGGATGATAATGAGGAACTCTTCACCGCCAAATCGCCCAAGCGAATCATAGGGTCGTAGGACCGCGGCCATTCTCTGCGCTATGAGCTTGATCACCTGGTCGCCCACCAGATGCCCGTAGGTGTCGTTGATAGTCTTAAAGTGATCGATATCGACGAGCAACACGCTCGTGGGCTGTCCCTCGCGTTGGCTCCGTGCCGCCTCTCGCTCCAGCAAATCGATGATGGCGGCGCGATTGTAGATGCCGCTGAGAAAGTCGTGAGTCGCCCTATGCTCGGCCTCTGCCCGAGCTTCCTCGGCGGCTTGCCGGGCAGCTAGCAAGTCAAGTTCTGTTCGTTTGCGTTCTGCAATCTCGATCTGCAGCGCCGCGGTGCGCTGTGCGACCAGATTCTGCAACTGCTTCTCGTGCGCCTGGATACGCCGAATCCGCAGGCGATAGATGGTGAAAGCGAGGGTGAGCAGAAGCAGCGCGGAAGTGCAGAAGAAAAGGCCGGTTTCATAGAAGTGCGGTTCGAGAATGAAGGCGAAGCTAGCACTGCTTGCGCTCTTGACGCCATCGGCATTCTCTGCGATCACCTGGAAGCGATAACTGCCGGGCGGGATGTTGGTGTAATAGGCAGTGCGGCGCGTGCCAGCCTCCACCCAATCTTTGTCGAAGTTTTCAAGCCGATACCAGAAGTGCATTTGGCGGGGGGCTGCGAAGTCGATCCCCGTGTAGGTAAACTCCAAATTCCCCAAGCCAGGAGCAATGCGCAATGTTCCGCGCAGAGCTTCAGGGCGGATGTCCTTTTGGTTAATGCGCACTTCTTCGAGGTGGACGGGAGGTTGCCCGGAAGGCAACGCCAGCTGCGCCGGGCTGAACTCTGCCACGCCGCCAATGCAGGCAAACAGCAAGTCGCCATTCCGGCGCTTCCACGAAGTTGGTTGTGTACCACCGTAGCATTCGTTACTGCGCAGGCCGTCGGCCGTGTCGAAGGTATGGACGTTGAGAGAAGCGACCTTGCCCGCGGCGAGATCATTCACTTCCTGCTCCGCGATTCGGAGGATCCCGCGGTTACTGCTGAGCCACAGGTTGCCCGCGCCATCTTCGATGACCGAGTAGATGGTATCGTCGACCAGGCCGCTCTTCGTCGTTAGCCAAGACACCTTCCCGTCTTGCCATCGCCCGAGACCGTTACCCACTGTGGTGAACCACACCACACCGGCAGAGTCCACGTAAATCGAGATAACCAGAGTGCCGCCCGCTTTCGAGGCCGAATAATTGGTGAACGTACCATGCGCAAAATGACTGAGACCGTCGATGGTACCGATCCAGAGCGAACCATCCTTTGCTTCCGCGATTGCAAAGACCGTATTGTTGGGAAGGCCATCGTCCTGGGTGTAGGTGCGGACGACATGGCCGTTGTGGATTTGGACCAGACCACGCCTCGTGCCCAGCCACATGTTTCCGACGCCGTCCTCCATGATTCGAGCCACCGAGCCGTGGTCCTCCAAGGGGAAGTGGTGGAAATGTTCGCCTTCCAACCACTGCAGGGAACCGTCGCTGGTCCCCACCCAGATCGTCCCGTCGCGTGGGCTTTGCCATAAGGAATACACCACATCGGATCCGAGACCATCGCGAGAGGTATAAGTGCGGATCGCACTGTCGCGGAGATGATTCAAGCCGTGTCCTGGAGTGGCAATCCATAGGGAACCGTCACGGTCTTCGAGCACAGCCGTCGCGTTAGCGTCAGAGAGACCTTCCGGCGCGCCGATCATGGTCACTGGGCGCGCCCTTAGGCGGTTCAGACCACCCGCGTTGGTTCCGACCCAGAGGTTTCCCTGGGGATCGACGAATAACGCGAGAATATCCGTGTCGGATAGCCCTTCTTGCGTCCCGTATCCTTCCCAGACGCCAGCCCGAAGCCGAAAGAGCCCCTCACTCACTGTTCCCACCCAAAGCGCGCCGGTTGAGTCAATGGCGAGTTTCTGGACCACGGAAGGCATGGCAGGACCGCCGATTCCATAAGAAGTCACCGCCCGGCCGCCAAGATAGCGGGCGAGTTGACGGTTGCCTCCCGCCCAGACGCCGCCGTTCCGGTCAGCCACTAGAGCGGTGACCGGTTGGCCTGCGAAAAGTTGTTGGTCGGGAAAAGTGACAAACTTGTCGTGCTCGATCAGGTTAAGCCCAGAGCCCGTGCCGACCCACAACCGTCCCTGGAGATCCTCGGCGATGGCTTGTACGTTGTTGTCCGCCAGGCCGTCACGGACGGTGAATCCGTCGAACTTGCCCTCGCGCCAGCGCGCCAGTCCACCCAAAGTGCAGAACCAGACGACTCCCTTGCTATCTTCGAAGATGCAGCGAACAAAAGGATTGAGGAGTCCCTCGGCCACTGAATAAGGTGTGAATTTGCCATCGACCACGTGAACGATGCCATTGCTCTGGGTCCCGATCCACAAGGTGCCATCGCGGCTTCCGCTTAGAGCCCGGATGTGATTGCGGGTCAGACCTTCGGTGTTCTGTGCATTGAAGACCTTGAAGCGAGTTCCATCGAATCGAGCCAGCCCGTCTTGTGTGCCTACCCACAGGTATCCATCGCGCGTGCGCGTGACAGATTCGACGGTGCTCTGTGGTAGTCCATTCAGAGAGGTGAAGGTGTCCCGCAGCAGATCTGTGACCCTCGGAGCGCGAGTTATCGAGTCGGTTCCGAAGGCTAGGCACGTCAACAACCCCCACGACAACAGACTCAACCATATCTGCAGACGGGTGCTGCAGTCTTTAGACTGGACGCCTGTGACCGCCATGGCTAATATGGCTTATCGGCAGTAGAGACGGCCAGGATTACCCCATTCGGGAATGCATAGGTTACCCTTATCACTAACGCCGGCTGCGGGAAAGAATTCTTTCCGCGAGTTCGGACGCGTGAGAACGAAACCAGAGTCAATGGCGACTTGTCGCAACCCCGCGACGAGATCACCACGGCGGATGTGGTAATCTGATAAGAAATAATCGGTACGTTCTCCACGTTGTTCGGGGAATCTTCGAGACTATTCTGCAGTTAGTGGCGTACAAGGGCGTGGGGCCCTGCACGCTCGTTCTGTGCAACCGACAAAATTTGCGCTGGAAGAAGCCAGGTTTCATGAGCACGATGACATTGCCTCTCTCGCAACTGCGCATCCGCGCCGGGTCCCTTCTCCGTGACTACGCCGAACTGACCAAACTCCGGGTGACGACCCTGATCGTCATGACAGCGTGGTGCGGTTATTTCTTCGGCGCGCACAAGGCGGGCGTTCCGTGGTTTTGCTGGGGGTTATTTCATGCTTTGCTGGGGATTGGGCTGGTCTCCGGGGGTACGGCGGCACTAAATGAAGTGATAGAACGCGAGGTGGACGCTCACATGCGTCGGACTGCGTCGCGCCCTCTGCCCAGCGGCCGCATGAGCCTGATCCATGCCACCGGCGTTGGCTTGCTGGCGACGGTTGGGGGTTCGATTTACTTGACTGTTCTCACCAATCCTCTGACCGGACTGCTGACGTTCCTGACGTCTGTGGTCTATCTAGCAGCGTACACCCCGCTGAAGCGCATCTCGCCAATCTGCACGTTCGTGGGAGCTTTTCCCGGAGCCATGCCGGGAGTTCTGGGCTGGACCGCCGCGCGCGGTCAATTGGGGTGGGGCACACTGGTTTTGTTCGCCATACTTTTTGTCTGGCAGTTTCCCCACTTCTTTTCCATCGCGTGGCTTTACCGTGAGGATTATGCGCGGGGCGGAGTCCGCATGTTGCCCGTGGTGGAGCAGGACGGACGCTCGACTGCACGGCGCATCCTGGCCTACTCCGCAGCCCTGATTCCGGTCAGCGCGCTGCCTAGTTTCCTGGGAATGGCGGGCAGAGTTTATCTGGTGGGCGCTGTCGCACTGGGCTGCGCCCTTCTCTACTTTGGGGTTCGGCTGGCATTTCTGAGCATGCCATTGGCCAGTGCACCGTCAAGAATGCGAGCCCGGAATGTTTTGCAGGCTACGGTAATTTACCTTCCTTTGCTCCTCGCTCTGATGATGAGCAACGCCGTGAGGTCGTAACGGCCATCGCCATCTTCGCTGCTCAAACCCCTGAGTTCTCGAACGGATTCCGCTGATTCCCTCTATGCGGCAATTCTCGGCAACAGGAACCCAAACCGGGGGGCATCCGATCCGGAAAGGCTTTGGTCCCCGCCCCTGAATCGGAGTAGAATAAGTGCCGCCCTTACGGGTGAAAGGGCCTAGAGCAAGTTTCTGGGGTTCGCGTCCGACATCAGCATTTACCGGGAGGCTTGTATGGATACGCAAGCCGTAGCGAAGCAGTCTGCTCAGAAAGAAGGGGTTGAGCCGGAGACTGAAGCTTGGTTTGACGGGAAGAAGCTTTGGACGAAGATAGTCCGGGCGGAGCGTGAGAAACTGTGGATCTTCACGTTCTTCACCATCGCGGGTTTGGTTACCCTCATGGTGATGGCCTACTACGCCGCTCGCTACTTTGGGGAATAATGCAAATGGCGTTGCGCGCCTCCCGTTGGAGCATCAGGTAGCCTTAAGCCCTCTACGAAAGCCGGGAACGCGAGCTGGACTCGGATTCCCGATTCTGACAGCGGTCCCGCCTTCTTCCATAGCGGAAAGCCAGCCCTACGCCTGCTGTCATGAGGCTGAGTGGCGGAAGCAGAAGAACTACGACCCCTCGCGTAATGGCTTGTTCGCCCTCCTTAGAAGCCGCGGACGCCGTGCTGTAACACATCGCACAGCCCTGTGCGATTGCGGGAAGGGTCGACGCCAGGAGCACAACTAACAGCAGGACGCAACGCGCTCCATGTCGCCTATGCATGACCTTAGCTCGGCCTTTGGTCCGGCGCTGGATTGTGTTTTTCACCGTACCCCCAGGGAGAGAATGCGAAACGCGTCGGGGAAAAAGACCATCATCATTGCGAGGCAAAATGCCAGGGAGCACATTGTCAGGTACTTCATGCGCAACGCTTCATACTTCATGTGCATGAAGTAACCGATAATGAGGGCCGCTTTCACGATGGAAAGGCACATGAGAATCGCCAGCATCCGCCGGGGATTCATGTTCTGATAACCGAGATAAACCTCGATTCCTGTGAGCACTAGGAGCCCGCCCCACACCATAAAGATCGGGGTGAGTTTGTGATGCCGATATTCTTCGGCTACGTTCCGCTGCAAGTCCATCTGCACTTGATCCATTCGACTGCTCCTAAATGATTTTGGTCGACATCAAGTAAACCAGCGGGAAGATGAACATCCAGACCAGGTCAACAAAATGCCAGTAGAGACCGGCCACTTCCGTGTCCGCGGCATCGTAGAGCTTCGGTTTGAGCCACAGGATTACAGAACAAACCAAGGCGGCAATCAACAAAACATGCACCGCGTAATGAAATGGACTGTAACTGGGCGTCGCGAGCCAGGTAACGAGCCATGCCAGCAAAAGTATCGGAATAAACTTCTTTCTTAGCGCGATGATTCCCAGGTAGATCACACCCAGCGTCACATGCAACATGTGCATTCCCGTAAGTCCGAAGAAAGTGGCTGCGAACTGGGGCACAGTCGCGGACACAGTCGCGAACTCGGAATCCACGGCCTGATGAGGGAACGATGGAAATATGGGCAGCCGTAGCCCCTCGGAGATGAGATGGCTCCACTCATTTGCGTGAAGAACAATGAAAGCTGTGCCGCATAGCATGGTGGCCAGCAGCCAGCCACGGCGCGCGCGGTCGTTTCCCCGAACTGCGGCGTTCACTGCCAGAACCATGGTCAGCGAACTGGTCAGGAGACATGCCGTCATGATCGTGGCGTTTATGATGCTTCCTGAGTGGAAGGGCGTCGGCCAGTTTGGAATGGAGATTCGGCCGTAACTGTAGGCGTACAGGAGCGCGCCGAACGTCAGCGAGTCCGACAACAAGAACAGCCACATCCCGATTTTCTTCGAGTAGGTCGCAAACAGCGACGGCTCATAGATCGCCGTCGCGTTCGGCGCTATGACAGCTTCCTCCATCTGTTACGCCTCCTCTTCGCACTAACCCGCAAACTCCAGCAAGGCCAGAATGTAAATCCAAAGCAGGGCCATGAAATGCCAGTACCAGGCCGTGATATCAACCAGGATGCACGGCGACTCCAAAGAACGGCGGCAGAGAACTGCCGCCGCAACTACCAGCAGAGCCACGATTCCACCGAATAGATGCACCGCGTGCGCTCCAGTCAGCAGGTATACGAATGAACTGCTCGGACTGGAGGCGACGAAGAAACCTTCTGCCGCGAGGCGCCGCCATGCCATCCCTTGACCGACGAGAAATGCGAACCCGAGCACGATCGTCAGCGCCAGCCACGGGAACTCACGGCTGGCGCCCATCGAGATGCCAGGAATAGAGTGGACTGGTTGAAGGGCGACGCGGCGGGCAAATTGGCGACGTGCCTGGTCCAGGGTGACGCCGCTCGCGACGAGGACGGCTGTATTGATCAAGAACAGCCTTGTGGGCAGAGGCACAGGGAACCAGTCATGAACCAGCAGCATTCCGCTGCGATCAAGCGTGGGGAGCCCTTGCCGCACAATGTAGGCGCTGGTGAAAGACACAAAAAGCATCAAAATCGGCACCACCGCCACCACAATCGCTAGACGGGACCTGCGCAAACGGGATGCGAAATCGTCCCTGCGACGATCCCCGGGACCGTCGTCCCCTCCTCCTCGAACCGGCGGCTGATTGTCGCGACCACCGCGCGAGGTCACAGATTCTGGCGGAGCTATGGTTGGGCTGAGAGCTGCCATGTTTTCTTGTCTCTAGTGAGTCGCTACCAACGCCGGGTCAGATTGCATCACATAGTCGCGTGCTGCTCCGGGCACGCTGTACTCGTATGGACCGTTGTGCACCACCGGAGTGTGTCCGCCGAAATTGTCGTGCGGAGGAGGAGTTGCGACGGTCCACTCCAGCGTGGTCGCTTCCCACGGATTGTCTGCTGCTTTTTCTCCCGAGCGCATGCTGGAGAAAAGATTCCAGACGAAAATGAACTGCCCCGCTATCGTGACGAAAGCCGCATAGGTGATGAACTTCTGCAACGGCATCAAGGGAGCGAGGTAGGCGACTTCGGTCAATTGCGAATAACGGCGCGGGTGTCCAGCCATCCCCAGATAGTGCATGGGCATGAAGATGGCATAGGTCCCGATGAAGGAGAGCCAGAAATGCCATCTGGCAAGCCTCTCGCTCATCATTCTGCCGAACATCTTCGGAAACCAGTAATAGGTGGCGCCGAAAATACCGAAGATCGCGGCCACGCCCATGATCAAATGAAAATGACCAGGCACGAACCAAGTATCGTGCAATTGAATGTCGAGAACGGGTTGCGCCAGAAACGGCCCGCTTAATCCGCCCGAAACGAACAAGGAAACAAAACCAATCGCGAAGAGCATGGGAGCAGAAAAACGGATCCTCCCGTGCCAGAGCGTTCCCAGCCAATTGAAGGTCTTAATGGCCGAGGGAACCCCGATTGCCATCGTCATCACCGAAAATGCGAATGCGCTGTAGGGACTCATGCCGCTCATAAACATGTGGTGTCCCCAAACCATGAACCCTAACAGTCCGATGGAGAGCATGGCGTAGACCATCGCCCGGTAACCAAAGATCGGTTTGCGCGAGAACGTGGAGAGTATCTGTGAGGCAACGCCCATTCCGGGCAGGATTGCGATGTAGACTTCCGGATGACCAAAAAACCAAAACAGGTGCTGCCACAATAAGGGAGATCCGCCTCGATGTCCGGTCAATTGACCGTTGACGGTGCCGAGCGGCACGAAGAAGCTGGTGCCGAAATTGCGGTCCATCAGCAGAAGAATCCCCGCCGAGAGCAGAACCCCAAAGGCCAGCAAACCCAGAATGGCCGTGATGAACCATGCCCAGCACGTCAAAGGCATGCGCATCAGCGTCATGCCGCGGGCCCGCATGTCGAGGGTCGTAGTAATGAAATTGAGAGCCCCCATGAGCGACGCGACGCAGAAAATGGCAATGCTGATAATCCAGAGGTCTGCGCCAAGGCCCTCCCCTGGGCCTGACGATTGCAAGGCGCTCAATGGCGCGTATCCAGTCCAGCCATGAAGAGGCGCGCCGCCGGTCACAAAAAATGCCGCGACCATGACAACGAAGGCCACAAAAGTCGTCCAGAATGACAGCATATTTAGGACAGGAAACGCCATGTCAGGCGCGCCGATTTGTATGGGCAGAAAGTAGTTGCCAAATCCGCTTTGCGGGGCTGTTGTCAGCACGAAGAACACCATGATCGTGCCGTGCATGGTGAGCAGGCTGAGATAGGTTTCCGGCTTTATCTCCCCCAGCAGGGGCAGCGACACGGTAGGCCAAATCAGGTGTATGCGCATCAGCAGAGAAAGAAACATGCCCACGAAAACCGCGACCAAGGCGAGAAAATAGTACTGAAGACCGATAACTTTGTGGTCGAGACTGAACACGTACTTTCGAATGAACCCCTGCGGCGCCCCATGTTCACCATGGAATTCCTGAGCCACCATCGATCGTCTCTCCTCTACTGTTTATCGGCCTCGCGAGCCGCCAGCCACTGATCGAATTCGTTCTGACTCACTACCTTCACCACGCCATGCATTTTGTAATGGCCCAGCCCGCAGAGTTCCGCGCACGCAATTTCGTATGTGCCAATCTGGATTGGGGTGAAGTGCATATGGATCGCCAAGCCGGGCACAGCATCCTGCTTGAAGCGCAGTGCGGGAACAAAGAAACTGTGGATAACGTCGTGCGCACGCAAGATCAGCTCGACCTCACGCCCCACGGGGACTTCCATCACGCCGGTCACAACGTCATCTTTCGAGGCCGGATCCTTCGGGTCCAGGCCCAAAGCGCCTTCTCCTCCCGACGATGGGTCTTCCAGCTCAGGCCGCGTCGCGCCGAATTTTCCGTCGGGACCGGGATAACGGAAATACCAGGCAAACTGCATCCCCGTGACCTCGACTCGCGTGGCCCCATCGACCGCGGGGCGAAAGCGCTCTGCCGCCCAGATAGGACTGCCGACCAGATTCAACCCGATAAAGAGAATGATGGTTAGAGTGGTCCAGAGGATTTCCAGCTTGGTGCTGCCATGCGAATAACCGGCGGGACTTGCGGAGCCGTCGCCGCGATACTTCCAGACGACAAAACCCAGAGCCATCTGCGCCACCACGAAAACGACACCCACGATCACGTAAGTGACCGCGAACTGATGGTCAATGGCCGCAGCCGATGCAGAAGCGCCAACCGGCAACCACCACGTCTTCGCGATGAAGAAATATGAGCTGATCAGGGTAATCAGCCAGATGACGCAGAGAAGCCCCAGCCCCATGAACAGACCTCCTGTTCGCTTGATGGTATTGGTTGTCCCCACTTCTTGGAGTGCGCTGAACCCGGGCAGCGACCCGTGATGGAGGGAGAGTTTATCACAGGCCGACGTATTGTGCGCAACCATTTCCGCGAATCGTCGCCCGAGAGAACGGCTGCGTTTTCTTCGCGAACCGACTCGGTTTTCAATGAGGTGACGTAAATTCGGTTGTGTAAAAAGCAAGAGGGTGTAAGTTGGCTTTGGCCTCGCAAGCTAAAGCCGATCCTGGAAAGGAGACCTACACCCGATGGCGAAGATAATCCCGATCAGTGAA
>Ga0187784_10001498_pt1 | contig 18589 bp, 13 predicted proteins | sample 1015_SJ02_MP15_2_FD_132964 | JGI IMG/M metagenome (GOLD analysis project Ga0187784, IMG submission 132964) | Tropical peat soil microbial communities from peatlands in Department of Meta, Colombia - 1015_SJ02_MP15_20_MG | ecosystem: Environmental > Terrestrial > Soil > Wetlands > Peat | place...
CCATTTTCAGAGCTTTCTAAGAAGTATGATGCAACGATCGTGCACTGGTGTAATGATGCGACTCATGTGTACGAGATTAGGAGTAGGACTCCTGAAGCCGTTCATGGAATCGTTGGAGAATTGAGGCGAATGGCGAAGAGTATAGGCTGCGCGAAAATGAGGGTTATGAATTTTGACGAGGATCGCTCGGGACTCGTCCTTCAAGATTTGTCTGGTTTCATGTGTGGACGTGCCTTGAAGTCACAAGGCATCACTTCGGTTGCGCGAGTTGTCAGACGGAATAGATGCTTAGAGGTGCCTCCCACAATCTACAAGGCAGGTTGGGAGTACTATACGGTGCTCTCGTTTGATCCGTCCGACTTCAAGAATCTCTTCGCCGCACTTGAGAAGCTGGGTCACACAGAAATCACATCCAAGAAAGCATACAGAGGAGCAGCGCCGGAGTCATTCACGGTTTCTCTTCCCGGACTGTTCTCGGAGCTTACGTCTAAACAAGTGGATGCATACATCAGTGCACTGGATGGAGGCTACTATGCGGTCCCCAGAAAAGCGACGATAGGCGAGATAGCCCGAACACGCAGGGTCGCTAGAACCACTTATGACGAACACCTCAGAAAAGCCGAAAGCAAGATTGCCTTCGCGGTCGCACCATACTTGCGCATCTACGAGGCTGGATCATATACCTAACGCCCTGCGATAATGTGGGAATGAAGAATACCGTTGTCGGATTTCCGAATAGTCTACTTCGACGAGATTGATGATCCTTACAAAGTAACGATCCTTCTTGCATAGCACACGAGGACCCATGCTGCAACTTCCTACTGAAACCTCAAGAGAATACTTGATCAAAATCAAGGATGGCAACTAGGCGTTATGCGTTTGGGAGTCTAGGGACCCAATCCCTCTTTATGTCAGCTACAGTTTGAAGTTTCTCCAGTGGAAATGAGTACACGGGGTCACTCGAATAATACAGGGGGCCTTTTCGAACCCCTGAACTGTTCGGGCAGGGGGTCCTGACTTCTTACAGTCTTGTCTCATCTCGATGACTTCGCCTAATTCGTCGTATTTCCTGATTAGTCTTCCATAGTTATGTTAGGTCGTCCAAGTCAAGAATCGTTTTGCTGTGCCGTCGCTTGATTCGGCTGTCGAGCAGGCGCTCCTGCTCGAGGATTGCCTGATTTCTCTGGGCGTACTTCGCTATCGTTTCTTTGGCTTGCTGTGGGTGCCGCCATATCTCGTCCAGGATTTGCATGGCTTCATTCGCGTCTTTCGCGACTTTGCAGATTGCTTTGATGCTTGCTTTTTTCCAGCCGCAGTCGTTTAGTTTCTTGTTGAAGTCGCTGATCTTGATGAAGTTGATTCCTAGGCGTCTGGCGTATGCTGCGACCGAGAGCGTGTCGTCGCCGACCTCGATCGTGCCCTTGTCTATTGTTCCTCCGACCATCCAGAGAACGATGCCGTTCTTGATTATTCGCTGGTTGTCCTTGTCGTCTGCGCCGTACTCCTTGCTCCACTTGACCTTGTCCACGAAGTCTACCAGGTCGTCACGGTGGATGAGTGTGTATTTTGTTTCGAGTATGTTCCGTACGCCTTCTATGTCGCCAAGCTTAGTTCGGTCGCGGCTTTCCCATACGCCGTCGAGCTCAGCGTTCTTCTGGCGCCCGCGCACGGGGCGGATCAGGTGGATGGTATGCCGGTATGGGTGCATCTCGGTGCTGCGTCCTGTCTGCCTGTGCTGCTGCGTGATGAAGCGGGCGCCGATCAATTTCTCCAGCATCTTCCACACGACGCCTTCGAGGGCGTGTCCTTTGCGGTCGTCCGACCTCTTCACTTTCGCCCAGTAATTCTCCTTCGCCTTTACCGCAGCCTGCAGGTCCTCCGGCGAGATCGCCTTCCGGTTGTAGTAATGCGGGTAGCCGAAGTTTCCCTGCTCGTCCCCGAAGATGCTGACGCGGGCTATGTCCGGGTACAGCTCCAGGGTCTTTCCGAGGGCTCTTTCGAGCTGGTGCTGGGTCAGCCTGAGCCTGGACATGACGTAGAGGCTGCTTGCGATGTCCTTCCGGTTGGACAGGTCGGTGACGACCGCGTAGGCTTTCTGCGCCGCGTCGAGCACGGGGCTTTTCGTGGGCTGGTCCTTCAGGAGGCGGTCGGTCTTGCGGATTGCGTCCTCTATGGCTTCGTCCTGGGTCAGCGTGGGGTTGAGGGCGGTGATCGCGTATCCCCGCTGGAAGGGCGCCTGTGCGTTCGCGGTCTGGTATCCGCGGACGTAGATCGTCTTGAGGTCGAAGGGTTTGAGGGCACTCATGATGTGTGACTGCGGCACCTCCAGCCCCTCGCGGCGGAGGCGCTGCCGTATGTCGACCGTGAACATCGCCCTGTCCTTGAGGTTTCGGAGCACCCAGCCGAGTATCTGCCGGTTCTTGCTCTTCCCCTTCCGCCTCTCGTAGGCGAAGAACTCCTTCCCCTGAAACCTCACGACCTTCTCGTCGCTCTCCCTGATACGGTACAGGACCGGGCGTTGCCTGGTCCGGATGATCCTGTGGGTCTTGCAGAGCGCGTTCAGGGTCTTCGAGGTCTTCCGGTCGGGGAGGCGGAGCGCGTCGACGATCTGCCGGAAGCTGAGCGCCCCCTTCTCGCTCAGGAGCCGGAGGATCACCCCCGTCCGCTTGCTGCGCTTCACGCCGCGCAGCCGCGGCTCCGGCAGCGCTGTGTCAGCGAAATACTCCGCGCCGCGCCAGATCCTGTACGCCCCCGGGTCCAGCCGGATCATCCACCGGTAGTCCGGTCTAAGCCGATAGGTGCAGCCCGGCAGCTCAACCCGCCCGCAACTCCTCCTGCTCCTGAGCAACCGGTGCGAGTACCAGAGCCGGTTCACGGCGTGGTAAACGGTCTTCACGGGCAACCGCGTCCGCTGCGCGATCTCGGCGGTTGAGTGCGCTGCGCCGTCCGCCAGCGCCCGCATCACCGCGAGCGACGTCTCTTTTAACCGCCGCACGGAGACCCTACTGGTGCCGACGATGAGCACATCGCCCGCAGCCTCCGCGCCCCCGCCCCCTACGCAGACCTCCAACCATCAGACCCAACCACCCTTCCACCCCGCTTTAAGAAGCGGCGGACCGGCGAAAAACCAGAATCGCGGAAACGCGGGCCCGGAACGTCACAAGAACTCTCCGCGGGCCCGCCATCATTCGCCGCCGCCGTTTCGAGGGTGTACTACGGTTGGAACGCTAATGTGTGTATGAACCTGTGTTAATACGCTAATATTAATCTAGACTAATAGCCCGATAGGAACCTACGCTAACAACGCAAGAAACCTGAAGCGCCTACGCCAATGAATCATGAATTATATGAATTGAGTAAGGTCAAACGCTTTGCGCACCAACAAAATGAATCCTAGAAGACCATCAAGTTTGGTGGCAGAATTATCTCTATTGTGTTTCCGGTAATTTTCCCGACAAGAGTTGGTGATGTTCACTGAGTGTGAGCAATTCTTTCTTGTCTATGCCGAAAAGAGGCAAAGCCAACTCATCGATCTCAGATTCGAAGCCTGTTAGAGCTGAGATATTTCGCCCCGTAGCCGCCTCGTGGGCGAGTTTTGAAGTTCTTACTAGCTTTCTACAGGTTTCAGAGTTCGAGGCGTAACGTGGGATGGGTAAACTCGCGATCATCCAACTTGTGAAGCGTTTGAACGGGACACCTCCTTTAGCAAGGGCTATGGAATAAGCGAAACTCCTCACCGGTGTCGAGTTAAGCATCGAACAAACGTAGTGGGCTTCATCTTCATCCTTAATGGTTATGATATCTGCTGTACCGTCAACTACAACATGTTTCTCCCCAAGAACTTCATCTCTTATTTTCTGGGGAATCAAGCAAGCGGATAATCGCGTCGCGGTATCGCCATATGCTACTTTAAACGTGTTCATCTTAATCGGTGAGATACGAAACAGCATGTATGGCGGCCCCTTCTTTTCGGACCAATCCGTCCTACTCTTGAGTTTCTTCAAGTGAGCTGGTTCCTTCATGAAGTATTCCCACGCCTCTTTCTTCTGTCGCATGTAATGCTCTGGAAACGGTTTCCATTCGTCCTTAGGATCGTGCGGCAGAATAATGTGAATGTGTGAGAAACCCCAAGCCTGCTTCTGCCCGCCCGCTGTCTCTTGTAAGATGCCTATGTCCCTTCCTCTGACCAAAGGATAGATGAGGCTCTTCTCAAGCGGGTGTTTCTCATCGTTTTGGTTGGTAACAAGCAGGAGGTCATCTTCTGCCTTGTCTATCTTTTCGAGGAAGAAAATGTCGTTCGCAGCGGGCTTTATGCCCATGTTTATTCTGTATTGATTGCCAAGCAGCGGAAGTTTGAGCATCTTTCTGAAAACCTCGATTACCGTTGGAGACGCTACAAACCACGGCGACCGCAGATTATTGGTATCTAATGGTAGGTTTGATTTGATCTGCTTCCAGAATTGTGGTATGAGAACGGGCTCTTCCTCTCCCTGACTGGAAGATCGGACCTCACCCGTAGGTACGTAAAATCGATAATCCACTGTATCATCTAAGGTTCCCGAGGAGTTTTTGAAAATGGGCGCGAACGCGTAGCAGAGCGCTCCTTCATGGATCGTCGTGTGTAGTGACAGATCAAGAACTTTCACCAAGCAACCTCGAAGCATGCTCTCCCTGAACCCTCCGGCGTTCAACGACTTTATCAGTGAACTCGTCATAAGGAACGAACCGGTGCCGCCAGGTTTCAGATATCGCTGCATGGTTCTAGCCATGAACGGCAAGCATGCAACGTACTGGGCCTCCGCCTTTGGAAACTTAGCTTTCGAAATTAGGAATTTTGGTTCATAGGGTTGCAAATAACCAGAAGATTTCAGGATAACATTCACTGAATCTCTGTATTCTTTCGGAACGTTTTCCGGTGATACCCAAGGTGGATTTCCAACGACGAAATCTGACGGAGGAACCAATAACGGAGCGAAGAAATTCTCGATTATATGACACCAGATTCCGTTAACTCCCTGTTCGTCCATTTTCGAGATCATAGAGTGCAGATTTCGCAAGGTTTGCCGATACTTGTTCGCAAAATCTTCTCCCAATGCTTGAGATATCGCTTGATTGAAGCTCTCGAACTTGTCCTTGACGTGCCCATCAAGAATCTCTAGAACTCTTATGGGACTATCCTTCGGAACGCGAAAGACCTTGAAAGGGTCATTTAGAGGAAGTTCAAGTTCGTAGAAGCCTTCATCCCACTGACCTTCCCTTGGGAATTTGACCGCGTCGCACAAGTATACGGGAATCTTGACCCCGCCTCTTGATTCTCTTAATAAATCGAGGATAGACAACAGATAGTTCAGGCGTGCCGTCATCACGGCTATGGGATTGACGTCGAATCCTTTCACGGATTCTATTATTTGACTCAAGAGTTTCTCTGGAGGCTCACTGGAATGCGCTGACTTCACCTTCTGTATGGCGGTAATCAGGAATGTTCCTGACCCGCAAGCTGGGTCGAGAATTGTGCCTCTTCCGTCATATTGCATCTCGTCCAGAACAAGTTTCGCTGTCCAGTTTTTAGTGTAGAACTCACCCAACGATTTTCGCAGTTTCTCAGGGACCAAATTTTGATAGACCCGCTTTAGCACATCCGTCCTAACGCCTCTAACATCATATCGCTCAGTCCGTTCCACGATTGTTTTGACAGACCCTCCTACATCGACTGTCCAAGCGTCTTCAAACCAGGAGAAGACATCTTTTTCGACGACGTTCACTGCGAGTCGCGGAAAAGAATCCTCAGCAGCTCTGAGGCCTATGAGAGGATCACTCTGTATTTGCTTAATGACAGATAGAAACCGGAAAATGTCGTCCTCGATCTTGAATGCTAGCATCTTTAGAATGAGAGCATAGTACGTATGTAGGATGTAGAGAAAACGTCTTACGTCCTCCTCGGTTTTGACGCTGGTCGGCTCGATACCATAATCACGAACTGTATCAATCAGTTGTGCGCCTGAAATGACCTTTTTTGTTGAAAGGGAGAATAGTAGCTTCCAGGTTTCGTAGAACGCAACGATTCGTGGTTCGTCATGAGATGTCTCAAAGGCATCCCAAAGAGCGCGCATACTGTTCATGCAAATTGCGCTACCAGGACCGAAATCTTCTCGAAGATTATCGGGGGAAAGCTCGCGCCAAGAGAGCCCAACAAGTATTCTGTCGAAAAGGACGAGCGATTTCTCAATCGGCCTGTAGGCGCGTTCGGCCGGAATGAATCTTTCATATTCGTCGATCGTGCCGAACTCGTTCTTAGCCGCGTCGTGCGCGACGAATGCGATAGATATTCCATCTGTTACAATTCCGAGACTTTTCTCAGGCTTGATCAGTTCCTTCTCAGACGACTCGTTGAGGTGCCGTAGAAGTTCCCCAAGACTCTTGTCTCGTTCGGACCCTCTTTCAAGCTTCGCCGGCATCTCAAATTCGAATAATACGTAGCCTACCCTAGCGTCTGTTCTACCTTTAATCAGCCGCTCTTCCATTCTGATTTCTAGGTCCGTGATCTTTAGAGCCTTGGTGGTTTTTTCGAAGGCATTCAAGAAAAGTCTGGAGAACTCAGGCTCGGTGCGAGCCGTTCTCGCGGCACTTCTAACCTCTTTTAGGAATCCTTCCGCTGAACTCAATGATCTCAAGTATAGTCTGCATCGAGATATTATAAATTATGAAGTCTCAAACCTTTAATCGGTGATCGAAGTAGGTTGGAAAGGGCAGGCAGCGGCTACGGCTTATCACGGTAGCCGTTGTTTTCTCACAGAAACTTTCCCAAAAAGCGCTGCCTGCTCCTCCTTACTTGACCACCGCACCCATTATCATAAGTGCGAAAACGACGACTACGTTATCAGCGAGAGCGTAACTACTTCATTTACTCCATATATCTTGCTAACGATATGACGCCGTAACTGTTAGACCCAACATCCGAACGCAAGTTGTTAAGGAGTTAATGAGAGCCCTTCTCAGTAGGAGTAATGACGTTCGTCGGCTGACCTAACCTTCGAGAGCCCAAAGTGAACCGCGCATGAAACGCAATAGAATTTGATCACCTTTTGTCGTTGAATGTAGGTGCCGTGTGATCTGAGCTCCCGCGCAAGCGATGGTTCAACGAGCGAAACCCATTGTGTCGCCCGCTTTGCTTTATCTCTGGGTACAGGCCTTCCGCAATTAGTGCATTGTATGATCTCACTACGTCCCTTTCCGCCCTTGCTTCGGCCACGCGATTTTCTCTTTTTCGTCAACGTTAGTCAAGCTCTAGGGACGGCAGGACCTGCTTAAACGTTATTGTGGACTTCCGAACGCTTACGAGTTCCCTACGGAAAGAAAGATTGACCGCTAAGCGGTTAAGGCTCCTGACGTTCATACACGATCTCAGGCATTGGCGGTAAGGGGCGATATGTTACTCTTACCCGCATCTCATAGACATTACCGCGCTGTTCAATTTCGATGTCGATTGGGAAGAGGCCTACCTTAGCCCTCAACCAAGCCGCTGCCCCATTCAATCCCTTAGTGATTATCCGACGCTCCGCAAGTTCCCTGAACTCTATCGTCTTCTTACCGCTCCTAGGCAGTTCTCGCTCTTTTCTTGAGAGAAGCTCTGAAGGAACAACTGAGGGAACATCTGAAGGAGCGGCCGAGGGAACGGCCATAGGGATACACACCGTATGTGTCCCTTTACCGATTGATAACATTATCGGTTTAGTTAATAGCCATTATTAATATCAGGGGCAAAAGATAATAGCTAGATTTCACCACACATCGATGTAACTTGAAGGGAAAAAGCAGCCCTTCATAGTCTCCAAGGTTCCCGCCGTTTTTGATCGTTGGCGGGAACCCTAGCTCTAATTTTTTGGACCTACTCCCTACCCTCCACCCACTACCCTCCGAGGGTAGGATTCCCAACTTATCTAGGCGTTTGCCAAGATCGGACTTTTGCTAAGAGCCAAACACTCTCGGCTGCTAGCAAAGGAGACTCAAGAAGTGTCTAATCACTCCCTACCTCTCCTCCCCACTCCCCAGATCTGGGTTCTCCAACTTATTTGGGCGCTAACCGAGATTGGACTTTTGCTAAGATTCTACCCGTTTCGCAGGCCTGTGAAGAGGGTCAAAGCAGCTAGAAAATAGGAGACGAAGCAACTGTCTAACCGTAAGGTGAGATTCGCTGATTTTGCCAACCTTACGAAGGCACGTTCTTCGCCTCCGATTTTTTCTAAACCCGTTGAGGAAGTGATTGAGGGCGTACAGGTTAAGATCAATCAGCATTGGTCCGCCGAAGTGACCCCCAGAGACGGGAGACGAGTGATCTTCATCCTGCACCCCAGCAGAAAATACTACTTGAAGTTCAAGGAGCTTCAGAGGAATTTCAGTAAGTGGGCTACGTTTCTTGGGGAGGGTCCCTCCGAGGGAAGCGAACCGTACGAAGCAAGGCGTTGAACATGAAAGGCTACCCCAACCAGCACAGAGACGCCTCAGGATATTATCGTGAGGGCGTACCGGAGGAAAGGGGTATTCTCGGAGCTAGGTCGGACCTGACTCCCACAAAAGGCCTTTCCTCCAGCGTAATGCAAGAGGTCGTACCTGAAGAAGCCACAGATACAGTTACAGTCGAAGATGTCTACTGTAGCGTCGGTAAGCTCGTCGCCGCTGCCGTCTCTTCTGCTAACATCAAGGAACTGTGTGTTGAACGGAAGAACGGAAAGCGAAAGGTTAGGCCTCAGTTTCACGTCATAATCAGAGCCGACACGGGGCAACTGAAAAGCACATTCATGAAGAAAGTTGCGGAAGACTTGGGAGTGGACATCTACCAAGAACTAACCATACCAGGCTTAGTTGGAACAGTTGATAAGAACACGGGAGAGCTAATCGTTGGAGCGGCATGGGAAGTAGCCAACAAAGTTCTGTTGCTTGACGAGTTCACACCCAACTATCGAGGCGAATACCTAAAGTCCTTCCTTGTGCTTCTCGAAGACCAGTGGTGCACGAAGAAAATCGGGTTGCGGTCTGCTGGGATATCGAAGCGTAAAGGCGATTTACGTTTAACAGTGAAAGACGGCCATCTAACCTTCAGAACCCGCTTTTCGTGTATCATATCCACCATGATACCATTTGAAGCCACCAAAGGCCAATTCGTTAGGGCTCTGATGAATCGCTGCGCCGTCTACGAGTACAATCTGTCTCCCGAACAGTTGGATAGAGTAGCATTAGAGGAGCCAGAATTCACGTATCCCCGCTACCACCCAGCGGAGATTGTAACTATCGGAAGGAAAGAGTATAGGGAAATTGTGAACTTCGTTGCCAAGGTTATGCTTCAATGCCCCGTCGCTTCATGGGTTAAGGCTCAGAATCGGCTTAGAGCGATAGATGACATAATCAGATTTCGAGCTGCAACCGGCCATAAAGACCCTGAGTTTGAGGCGAAGATTGTCTGGTGGAAGCTGAAGGCCTACGCAAAAATCGGGTCAAACACTCGAAAGAAGGCTTCATGACTTGGCTGAGATACTGAAAACCCGTTCGCCCTTAGAACTCAGCCTCCGAGAAATCACGAACCTACACCTACGAGCCCACGGCCTACGCGATGGAGCGGGAAGAAGAACCTATGAGCTATGGCTCAGCAAGGACGGAGAACGGAAAGGAACAGAAATCTACATTCAAGTGAAGCCGAATGGGGAATTATGTTTCTCTGATATGCTCGGCCTCTTCGCAGAGTTCACGCCCTCATACGAGAAGAAGTTCTCAGTAACCTACGTGAAAGCGGCTCACTGATTGAGGGCCTCCAATGGTTCTCCACTTCAAAGTCTATCGTCTCCAAAGGGAGAAACTGGGCAGAAAGAAGCATGTTACGCAACAACAGAACATGCGTCTCGTTCTGCGAGACAAGAAAGGCAGAATATTACATGTCTGCCGTAGCCCCGAAGAAGAATACAAGATAAAGAAATGGTATGAGCGATACAACGCACACACGAGTCTAGAGCAGCTTATAGGCCCTCGCAGATTGAAAGAGCACATTAGAAAAGTTAAGGCACTCATTAGAGACAGAGGTTTCACGTTTCGGATTTCCATATATGGCATATTCAAAAATCCGAAAACAGGACGTGGTTTCTATTGCCGCTATGAGATTTTCAAAGCCACTAAGTGGACTCAGAATGAGTTTAGAGCCGTGCATGTTTTCTTCAAGAATCATCGCCCCAAATCAGCGGCGGGAGTTTTCGTTTACCATAACGACAAACTTCTAGTTTGGGGAGAGGATAAGGTTACGACGCATAGAACCCAAACTCTAGACCCTACAATACGAAGGAGTGAGCCTCAGATTGACGGGACTTTACAGATTGAGGCTAATGCTCCGGCCTGAATCATTCCGATTGATTCAGCTTCTCCCGCAGCTTCGAGTAAAGCCGGAAAGCCTTATCCGCCCTCGCCTTTCTCCGTAGGTCGAACATAGTTGTCTTTCCAATGCTAAGCCGTCTAGCTTCTTGGTTCGTCATTGAGAGAATCTTTTCCCGAATCTCTACGCTATCCGTTCTCTCCAAGATCGGTTCGGGTTCGGTGAAGTCCAGTTCACCACTTGAACCTTTCAAGTATCTTGCTAGTTCGAGAGCTTTCAGTTCAATTATGCTATCCCACTTCCAGATTTTTCCATGATAGGATGTGCCGCTATTGAAAGCCTCAAGGAGCCTATTCCTCAAACGAGTCCTAGCCTCCGGCTCAATTCGGAAAAGGAAGCTGTTTCTTTCATAGGCGAAATCATGCGGGCCGAACACCGGAGATTCAAACGCCCCGATAACGCAGAGGTCGCACAGAAACCTGAAAGGCTCTTCTAAGTCATAGACTAGCGATTCACTGGTTTGGGCCAGGGGTATCTCATGTAAGAAGCCGACAGCAGGTTCTAAGCCTACCGTATTAACCGCAATTCTACATACAATTTTCAGTACACCGTACGAATAATTCAACGCTGCATTCACGGGGTCGCTTGCGTTTCGGTTGCTATGTGTTGCTGAGCGGCTTTGAAAGCCTAGGGACTCCGGCAAGATTTTGCGTAGTGCTTTCCAATATTGAACCGCCACTCTTCCCTCTGCGGTTCGAACTTCATTCACTGTTTGGCTTTGAAGCGCCTTTATGGCTTCACCTTTGGCCCCTCTCAATTCCTCTTGAATATCGTATCTCTCCGAGAGCCAAGTTAGAACTTCGAGGCTTCGGTTCAGCTTCCCCTGAACGAATGCTCGCGCTATGGCTAGTTTCTTTTCGGGGTTTGTGGCCGCTTGAATCTGCGCTACTCGAATATCGGCTTTGACGGGGGCCGGAGGAAGAATACTCGAAATCGTTTCTCCGTCAAAGTCTAGGAAGAAGATTGGAATATTATGGGCCGAGAGCCAACGTAAGGCGTCTAATTGAATACGTCCCTTAGCGTTCTCGATAACTATGCTATCGTAGGGGCATTGTCTTGGGAGGAAGTAGTAGCGTGCTCCTGTCCTAGGCTCCGTGATGAAAAGTTCCTTATGGGCTTTGATGTTTGACGCCTGTATCTGTACTCCACATCCGCTTAGGTGTAACGGGTTCATTACGGCCTATGCGCCTATGCCCATACACCCATAGGGAACGCATATAAGACTTTACTCGTAGAATCATAGACCGGAGGGTTAAGGCTCGGTAATCTACGTGGAACTGGACAAAGAGCTAGAAAGGAAGTTCAGGGTTAAAGTGGCCGAGAAATACGTCGGTCAAAAAGGTGCTATAAACAAGGCCGTTGTCGAAGCTATCAAACTCTGGTTGAAGAGTTAACCGATTCGTCGTTGAGGGGAGAGTATTGAGCTTCTTTACTCCGGCTTGGCTGGAACAAGAAGTCAGAGACGCCGTGAAGGAGTTCAACATTATCAGATGGGGAGGAGTTCAGGGTAGGGTTGAGTCGGCACGAGAAGTGACTGGCCGATTTCGGATTGCCATCGCCTACAGTGAGGTTCGAGATGGATTTCCCGAAGATTACTCTAAATTCGAACACGATTTGAGAGAGGAACTAACCCAGAAGTTTTCCGGTCTCGCAGGACTTCCCGTCGAAGTGGTCTTCTCGCCTGGTGCAGCAGAAGGCGATTCCGACTAGCCTTAGCTATCAAACTCTGGTTGAAGAGTTAGGCTTGCCCAAACGGAAGCCTCACCGGAAGAGGCCTAAAGACTACAAAGACCAGTTGGTTCACCGTAAGGGTTGGAAAGACAGTTACCCTAGATGGCACATAGCCATCATCCGAGATACATACGGCTCGGTAGCTGCATACGAAAGATGGTTAGAAGCCGACCAGTTGCGTAGACGTTCTAAAGATAAGGCTCGGAGAGGAAACCTACTTCTTCAGAGAATGCAACGTCAATCGAAAGACGGCCATATTGCATGTGACTATTGCGGGTTCAGTAACCCCGATGCCTTGACGACTGGTAAAGACGAAAAGAGCGGGGTTAGATGCTGGAATTGTGTTTTCATAAGGAGCGGAAGAGGACATGATTATCCGCTGAAAAGGGAAGTGTTCGCCCATTACGTTCCTTTCATCACTAAGCCGAATGGTTGGCCGATATACGTAGATTACGTAGCGGATGGAAAAGTTGTGAGGAAATATGTTTGCCCGAATTGTGAGTTCACGATTTTCACTCCTAACCCTGTGGTTTGTCCTAAATGTAAGGGTCGGTTGCGGGAGAAAAGACGGTGTGCTATGTGTCCGTGTTCTGATATGCGGGCTTTAAGCCTTGACCATGTGGACGGGGGAGGCAGAGACCATTTGAGGAGTATAGGCTTAGACCCCGATAAGCATGTTTCATCAGAATTTTATCAATACCTTAAAGACCATGGTTATCCGCAGACGCCTAGGCTTCAAGTTCTCTGCATGAACTGTCAGATGATTAAGGAGCATCAGACGTTAGAGTGGGCGTAGAATCGATAGAGTAACCCATTTACTCTGCAGATTTTTGCCGTTGGTCGCTAGCGACTGAAACAGCGTTATATGCTCAAGTAGCTTTATATGTGAAGGAGCAGATGCATGCCTAAAAGTAGGTTTTGGTGTATGAAAATGAGACTTCTAAAGTTGATTCCACTATTCCTCGTCCTAGTAACCACACTCAGCATAATCACCCCAGCACATGCTACTGTGGACTATAATTCTTGTAAGTCTAACACTGGGAACATCACCTTGTGCGCGAGCCTCACCGTCCAATCACCAAAAAATAATCCGCCGTCAGATGGTCTTCAAAGTTTCACAGCCAGCTACACAGTAACCTTCCTCGACAAGGGTCAGCCGCTTAAAGGCCCTAATCAATTGAGTGACTCAGCGGTTTGGGAAATTAGGTCGTTGAGTCTTACGACAGAAAACACTACTTCATCACTAACAACGAGTGTGGCTCCAGACAGCGCCATTGTTGTCATCAAAATAGCTGCCAACCCCGCCTCCCTGTCCACTACATTAACGAAGACTATCCAAATTGTCAATAATACTCCGATTCAGGTGTCACTTACATTAAGTGATGGTGCAGGCGCGATAGTGACACTAACCACAAACGTACCCGAAAACCCAAGCAACCCTTCCAATCCACCCCAGGCTTAAACACGAGAACACATTTTGTGTTCCGCAAGATACCACATAGCTGATGCAGTTACCCCCTAATTTTAGACCCTGTGCTTTGAAAGGTCCCACCGGCCTTACAGATTGTCGTTCGCTTACGGAGTGTAAGCATGAACTGTTAGCTTCGTCTACTTTTTACCTATACTCTCCCGACTAATGATTAGCTAACACAGGTTCCTACCGTCATTAACCTCATAGAAATTTTCTATCTCTGGGTATCTCTTCATTCGGTCCGGTTAACGTTTAGGTTGAGGCGTAAGTCAAGGTCATTCTTACGGTGGCACCTAGCTCTGCTTAACGTTTCGGTTTAACATCTGGTTCCTATCTGCCTATTAGTCTAGATTCATATTAGCCTATTAGTATTAGCGTATGCACACATTAGCGTTCCAACCGTAGTACACCCTCGAAACGGCGGCGGCCCGCCATCATTCGCCACGTATCGTCTCCCTTGGCTTTTTTGGAGTGTAGCGACCCGACTCATTCGCGAGCGTCAGGTCGCTTGAGGCGGTTGCTTGGCCTTTATTTTGAGCAGTTTCTGGATGTCGTCAGACTTGCGTAGGATGCCAGCGTCCGTAGTAATGAAACTGTCGAGTTCCTCTCCGGAGCTTCGAAAGTTTTCGGCATAAGCAAGGTGCATCAAATCCGTTGTCTTCAGCTTCAAGCTGGTCGCAAGCCGTAAGGATGTGGCGTACTCCAAGGGCACTGTTACGATTGACCTAGCGATCTTCATTCTAGCGCTGGCCTGAATTGAGATGAGGGTCAGGTTCGAATCTCTGAGGAAAAACTCAACGATTGCACGCGTTCGTTTTCTCACAGGTTCTTTGAGAATTTCCTTGGGAGCCTGCAATGCTTCCTCTTGTCTGCAGGTAACTGCCATGAGTTCCACTACGGTGAGAGGGGAGACGACCTTCTTACTACCTACAGATTCGAGAAATGCTTTGGACCTTGCATGGTAGGGGTCCGTGGGTACGTACTTGGCGACTATGATGTTCGTATCTATGTAGGCGCTCATTCTCTTCCTTCAGCCACGATCTCGGCTGCCGTCTTCCGTGATTTGAACCAGATCGGCATCTTGCGCTTCTTTCGAAGGGAAAGTAATCTGTCAACCATCTGAGACACGTCCTCATCTTCACCTAGCCGCGCCAGAAGCCCTTCGTCAACCAGTGCCCTTATCGCTTCATTCCTGCTCCTGTAGGCTCCGCGCTCTAAGAGCATATTCAGTTTCCGCACCTCATCCTCGCTCAACCGGACCGGCACAACCGCCATCAAGCATCACGTATACTTAATGTATAAACGCTTAAATTCGTTACCTTAAGGGGGTTTTCAAGCGCTTCTCAATTTCGAAAAGTATTCGACTCTGTGAGCATTGGCTGCATTTATGACGTTTTCTTTCTTGAAAGTTCAGCATTTTGAGGGAATAGTGTTAAATGTCATTCAAACTGTCCGCGTCCGCGTTGAGCCCGGTGTTCGGCAGCTCTTGGTCGGCTTTGCCTCTAACCAACGTCTCTTACGAATAGAGGAGTCCCGAAGTATGCGCGCTAACTCCTATGTTGTAAATTCGTTGATTGGCAGCGCACTCTATTCGGGTTGGGCAGCGCTCACATTCATTTCGATCAGGAATGGTTCAAGCGAATTCTGGGTTGGAACGGTGGTTTTCGCCGCTGCGACCACAGTACCGGCAGCATATGTCTCGTTGAATAAAGAAAAAATGGACATGAAAGGCGTCAAGTGCGGGGCATTGGCTGGCGTCTTCTTCTTTATCGGCACTGTGCTATTCATGTATTCAATCGCCACACAATCAATCAGTTCTGTCTACGTGTTCATTCCGGGCTCCGCTATCATCTTCTATTTGCTAACTGCGAACATGGCTCAGCACAGGGGGACTGAGAAACTGAGGGTCCTCGTGGGCATGTTAATAGCCTCCGCGGGATTGATACTAGGCGAGTTTATCGGGGGCTATACTTCTTTCAACGAGGTTGGATTGGTAGTCGGCATTCTGATCACTTTCTCCTATGGGTTGGCGAGCTATTACGTGGTTCTTGGATCAACGTATGGCATAGGCTCGATAGGATTATCAACAATGATGACTGAACTCATCCTTTTCGTTTCTGCTGCACTCTTCACCTTTGACGGAAGGTTGATTACTTCTGCGTCGTCAAACTATTTCGCCTTACTGGCAGGTCTGTTTGTCGCGGGCGGCTTTATGCTTGAGGTTCACCTATTTAGAACAGCCATCAGGAACAGGGTGAAGAGTCTGGCGAATTTGAACCTCATCAATGTGTTGATTAACGGCGACTCAATCTTCGTCATGTTGGCCGCGGTCCTGTTGAACAGTTACACGGCCCTAAGCTTGCTCGGTCTGTTCTTGGTTTACGTAGGGGCAACAATTATGCAACTCGAACATTGAAAATTTAGTAAATAACTTAATCACTCGCAGTTTTCGTCTGCGGGATACAAGGACCCCTCGCACTGGCTAGGAGTAGACTAAGTCCGGCTTTCATAGTCCTCTTCGAGGATAATTTACGGTAGTTTCTGCAGCGGAAAGTTCGATTGTCGATCAGCAAGAACGGGAAACGATGCTCCCTGTACCCCTCGCCAGTCTATCGTTTTACGATTTTTGCAAAATTCGCGAAGACCAACTTTCCCGCTGGATGATTCTCATCATGGATTTCCGGATGGAATTGCACTCCATATATCCGGTCCCTTTCATTGCTCACTGCTTCTATAGGCGTCTCGGTGGATCTAGCCAACAATGTGAATCCTCTAGGAACTTGCTCTATCATTTCCTCGTGGGATTGAGTGACGCTGATGGCGGTAGGTAACCCATGAAACAGAGGATCCTCAACAAGCACATCCACTTCACGGTAGCCTTCTATATCCCGTCCCATATACAGAACCCTTTCACCGTAAGCCAAGGCTATCAGCTGATGCCCACCGCAGATTCCCAGTACTGGAAGATGCAGCAGGCGGACTGCTTGGATCGTTTTCCTGAATGCAGATTGAACCGAATCTTTGCTGAGCATCGCCTCTGTCCCACTCAACACAACGGCGTCGACCTTGTGTATGCGCTTTTCAACGAATTCAGGGGCAAAATGAGTGTACGGAATCATTTCGATAGAGCATCGTACTTCACTTATCGCCTGGCGCAAGGCGCCAATCCAGGAAGCGTGCTTCGCATGGTCGAGAAAATTGTTAACCACGAGCACGTGCATTATGCATGTCACGTCCTTGTAGTCTGCGTTTGCGAAGAATGCATCATAATAAGCATCCGAATGACATTGACAGTAGATGCGATTGTGGAGCGAATTTGGCTTTATCGGATCCTTCTGCGGTTCGTATGAGCGTTTCCTTAACCGGCTGCTGAGTGCTATATATTCGTGAACGAAATTCGCTTGTAGCCTGACTAAGTTCGGGTAATGTAGGGTGCTCTTCTTTTCTGTGATTCAGGAGTGCCATAACGGGGCCTATTGGCTTGTCTCTTCAATTTCAGGATGAGGGATATGAAATCGGAAGCGGGTCTTGTGTCCCCGACGCCGCGGTCATTCTAGCTGCTGCCGTAGTACATAGTGTTGAACCAGTATTGTCCGGTGGGTGTGAAGTATGGACTGTAAATCATTCCGTGAACATACGGTTGCACGAGGAAGTAGTTGTCGTAAGTGGGTAACCACAGGTATGGCGCGTAGTTGTACGTGATGTTGTAAAGTTCTGCTATGCCTTGCATATACGTGGTCTGATTGGTTTGATACGTTAGTGAGTTGAGAAGGTTGTTCACCTGCGTTAGGTTCATCCATGTTTCTAGGTCGATGGGGGTGAGCATTGGAACGAGTTCCCCTAAAACTGGGTCTGGAGCAGAGGGACCCCAACCGCCGTCGTTTATCAAGTCGGGAAAGCTTTCCGGTGTGGTGTACGTCATGATTTCCGCGGGAGTCACGGTCTGCACCGCAACCGACAGCCCTATTTGGCCGAGATCACTCTGAATTATCGAGTCCTGCGTTTGTAGCACGGGCGTAATTGGGGCTTCAACAACAAACTTAAGCGGACGTAGGCTCGGCGCAGAGGTGTCGCCTATAACCGTGCCGTTGGGAAGCGTCAGCGAGAACCCCTCCTGTTGCCCGGCCTGGTTCATGTAGCTTATGGCGAGTGGAATGTCGTAGCTGTACATGGGCAGGTTCCCTGGATTGTAGTACTGTCCCCACTGCGGAGTGAGAGGCCCGAGATAATCGCCCTCAGCTAAAATCGTTCCATTGAAGCGGCTCCCCTCATCCAGCAATTCGGTGTAATTCACTGCGTGCACGATCGCTAGCCTGAAGTCTGTATTGTTAGTAGGATACTCTGCAACATTCAGGCCGACCCACTGCGTGGTGAGCGCCGCGCCTTCATTAACAAAGATTTGATTGAACGTGGTATACTGCTTGTAGCCGTACGTACTCCATGCCTGGCCCAAGAGCGAAGGATCGACATACGATATTTGCGCCCCGTTGGTCGCGAACGCCTCCGACCTGCTGTTCGCTGGTAAGCCATAGTTGACTATTACTTCCGCAATGTGAGGAGGTTCACAAACCACGGGAACATTGTTCGCATTCAGTCCCCAATAGGTTGGATTGGCCTTCAGGAGTACGGTCGAGTATCCCGCTCCCACCGAGGCAATGTAATAGGGCCCTGTACCAAGGCCGCCATTCAGGTTGAAATATGAATTCTGGGTATTGGCCTGTACTCCACCGTGGGCATCTACGTAGACGGGGTCGACAACAGCGCCTCCCCATTGCGCAGCAACAGCCAAGAAGAAGCGATAGGGTTGCAGCGTCCGGACGACGAAAGTTGTTGGCCCAGCAACCACATAGGCCTGATCTGGGTAACTCATTATCTTCTGAATTGTTGCGTTGTTTGGGTTGAAGTTGCTGAGCATGTTATTCAAAACGTTCTCGGCTAAGGCGTAGTTTGTGGTAGTCGGAAGGCCTGTCGCGCTC
>Ga0187784_10001501_pt1 | contig 18586 bp, 30 predicted proteins | sample 1015_SJ02_MP15_2_FD_132964 | JGI IMG/M metagenome (GOLD analysis project Ga0187784, IMG submission 132964) | Tropical peat soil microbial communities from peatlands in Department of Meta, Colombia - 1015_SJ02_MP15_20_MG | ecosystem: Environmental > Terrestrial > Soil > Wetlands > Peat | place...
ACGCAGCGGATGTTGCGGTAGCCGACCTTCATCACCTCCTCGATCTCGAGGTCCTCCACGCTGCCCGCGCTCGCCGCCAGGCTCAGGATCGTGTCCTGCGCCTTGGCGTGCAGGATCAGCCGCGTCGAGTCCGCCTTGGGATCGCACCCAACGATCAGGATGCGGTGCCCCATCTCGGCCAGTGCCGCGAGCGTGTTCTGCGAGGTGGTCGACTTGCCGATCCCTCCCTTGCCGTAGAACGCGATTTGTCGCAGTGACGACATGTCTAAAGTCTCCTTCGAACCGATGGCCATGACCGCGCCGCACGGCGCGTGGTTTCCTCGCTTCAAGAAACGGGCTCGCGGGTTCGGGAAGGAGCACATCGCTCGTCAGTCGCGTCTGCGTGCACTCAGCCCTCGCTCGCTCTCGCCTCTTCCCTTCAGCAACCACCGTGCCAGCGCGGGGCGCGACGACAAATCATTGGTCTGATGTGGAAATTCGACGCAGCGGTAAGACGCAAGGCGGTGTGTTGAACACGACAGCAGGGGCTTGTCCTGTCGGAAACGAAACAAGTCATGGCCGCAATGAGCCGCGCTGCGTGCGCATCGGCCGACACTTCGCGAGTTCGCACGAAGCGCCGCGCCCGGAATGGAAATTGCTAGACACTGCCTTGCTGGTCGCCTGTCGCATCGCGCGGGCCGACATAGCTCGCAAACGAGGCGAGGGCGAGATGCAGATCGGTGTCGAGACGTCAAAAGCGGTCGATCAACGGCGCGTATTCGTTGTCGACGAAGACGAGATCACGCGCGCGGCGCTTCAGTTCATGCTGCACGACGAGATCGAGGCGCACGAGCTCGCGAGCGTCGAAGAGGCGTATGAGAAGGGCGTCGACTGGCTCAAGCCGCACGTCATGCTGCTCGGCGTGTCTTTCCTGAGGAGCAAGGGCGCCGGGCTCGTCAGGGAGTTGCTGGCAAGGTTCCCCGGCGTTCGCCTGCTGATCGTCTGCGAGAAGTCCGACGAGGCGATCGCGGTGGAAGGAATCAAGGCCGGCGCACATGGCGCACTGGTCAAGCCGCTCACCATCGAGGCGGTGCGCAAGAAGGTTGACACGATTCTGGGGCGCGGCGGGGCAGCGCCGCTCGTTCAGCTCGGCACCTTGGGCTAGGCGCATGGCGACAATCGTCTTTTACCAGAAGCCGGGCTGCAGGACGAACGCGCGGCAAAAGCAGATGCTGGAATCGGCCGGCCATACGGTCATGTCGCGAAACCTGCTCGTCGAGCCGTGGACCGCAGAGCGCCTGCGCGGCTTCTTCGGCGCCACGCCCGTGACATCCTGGTTCAATCCCGCCGCTCCACGCGTGAAGTCCGGTGCGGTCGATCCCGCGACGCTCGACGCTTCGACCGCGCTCGCTCTCATGCTCGCCGATCCGCTCCTGATCCGGCGGCCGCTGGTGGAAGCGGGCGCGCAGCGTTGCGCCGGATTCGACCGCGAGCCTGTTACCGGGCTGCTCGGTGCCGACGCCGCAGCGGCGCCCGAAGGCTGTTCGCGAGCGGAGATGGCTCGGCCCTGTCCAGATTTCGCGTCGACAGAAGCTCCCACGTCGACAGGGGCGATCGAGCCGTCGATCCCATGACTCCGGTGCGCCTGCTCGCCGCGGCGGAGCCGATCGCCCGCGCGCGACGCTGGATGGCTTCTCGTGCATCAATCATGGTGCCGCCGCCACGATGCCCTTCTCGCTCAACAGCGCGGTCAGCTCGCCGGCTTGCAACATTTCCCGGACAATGTCGCAACCTCCCACGAACTCACCCTTGATCTAGAGCTGAGGTATCGTCGGCCAGCTCGAGCGGTCCGGCTCGGCTCCGAAATGTCCGGTTTGCGACAGCTTGCAGGTCTCCGCATTGCGGAGCCGACATCTTCGTCCGCAATGCGACGATGGCCCGGCGTCAGCGTCCGGGACATCCGGCGTTTGCGACGGATCGCGCACGGCCTGACTCTTGCTTTCCCCCCGGGGCGGCTGACGATGTAGAAAGCAATTGAGCTTATGGATAAGACAGGACACGCGGATCGGCGATGGTGCCTTTCGCCGTAATCCTCGGCACCAACGAGGTCGCCTCTGCTGTGGCGGTGCAACTGCACCGCGCAGGGTTTAGCGTCGTCCTGTCGCATGACCCGATGCCGCCCGTCATCCGACGGAAGATGGCCTTTCACGACGCTCTCTTCGACGACCTGGTCACGCTCGACGGCGTCGGCGCGCAGCGCGCGGCAACAGGACTCGAAATCCGCGGAGCCCTTGGCAGAACCGCAGGCGTTCTGGTGACCGAGCTGGGTCTTCTTGATCTGCTGGTCGTGCGAACGCTCGATGTCCTGGTCGATGCCAGGATGCAGAAATACCAGACCATACCCGATCTGCGCCGGCTTGCGCGCCACACGATCGGTCTCGGCCCCGGCTTCAGCGCTGGCAGCAATTGCGACATCGCGATCGAAACGCGACCGGCCACGGCGGGTCGAATCCTCGAGCAAGGCCCGACCGAGCCGGCCGACGCAATGCCGCCTGATCTCGGCGGGCACGCGGCGGAGCGCTTCGTTCGCGCGGAAGTCTCGGGCCGCTGGCACACGGCCCTGGAGATCGGGACGCGGATCTTCAAGAGCTTCGTGATCGGCCATCTCGGTAACCTCGTCGTACGCGCCCCCTTCGACGGGATCCTGAGGGGACTTGTGCGCGATGGAACCGAGGTGCCGGCCGGCTCCAAGCTGCTCGAGGTCGATGCGCGCGGACGCAACGCAAGCTGGACGGGCATTGATGGCCGCTCGCGGCGCATCGCCAAGGCGGTCGCGCACGCGATAGCGAAGCGCGAAGCGCAGCTCCAGCAACGGGGCGCACCCATCCTGCATATTGTAAAATGAGTGCGGGAGCATCACGAGTCGGCGCGTCCCGTGCGGCAGATGAGCGTGCTCCCGGCAGAGTCCGACCCTGTCAATTTCGGCGCCCTGCCGGAAGCAATCAACAACTTGCTGCAGCAAGGCGTCGTGGCCTATCGCCGTGACCCGTTGCGTGCGGACGCGTTGTTCCGCGAAGCGCTCGCGCTCGCCCCGAACGCGCTGCCGACCTACTTCTGCCTCTACAAAATCCACACCTATCAGGGAAACCTGGACGCGGCCCAGGCTGCCGCAGAGAGCGGTCTCAGCCAGGCTGCGCGCCAAGCCGGGTGGGGACCTCGACTGGCTGGAATGGCGACCGCAAGCGCGGCTTCCCGACGGAGCCGGTCGTTTCGCGCTCTACACCTTGAAAGCACTCGCCTTCATTCATCTGCGCCAAGGCGACCGCCAGCGCGCGCTGCGCATGCTCGAGAGATTGCGGCAACTGGACCCTGCCGGCGCCGTCGGCTGGCCGGTCGTCGCGGCGCTCGCGGAAGGAATTGGCTGAGCCGGCGTGGCATTGCGCTTGCTTAGCAGGCTGACATGAGCACAGAGGCGGAAACATTACACGCGGGTGCGTTGGAGGCTTCGTCCGCCGCGCAGACGAACGCGGCTGCTGACACGATCATCGCGGCGCTGCGCACGGTGTACGATCCCGAGATCCCGGTGAACGTCTACGATCTCGGCCTGATCTATCGCATCGAAGCGCGCGCTCACGGATTGGTCGAGGTCGACATGACCTTGACGGCGCCCGGATGTCCGGTCGCCGATCACATCCTGAACGCGGTACGCAAGGCCGTGCATGACGTCGCGGGTGTCGCCGGCGTCAAGGTGAATCTCGTCTTTGACCCCCCTTGGGACAAATCGAAGATGTCGGACGAGGCCAAATTGGAGCTCGGCTTCATCTAGCGCATATCCCGAAAAAGTGGACACCGGTTTTCCGAAAAGGATATGCGCCAACGCAAGAATCGAGAGCCGCGGAGAAACGAGGACGCCATGATCGCATTAAAAGCTGCCGACGGCCACACATTCTCGGCTTATCGCGCCGATCCCGGCGGCGAACCGAAAGGCGCGGTCGTCGTCGTTCAAGAGGTCTTTGGCGTGAACGCTCACGTCAGAAAACTGACCGACAGCTTCGCGGCCAGAGGCTATGTGGCGATCGCCCCGGCGTTGTTCGATCGCGTCAAGACCGGTGTCGCGCTCGGCTATGACGAAGCCGGCCTTGCCGAAGGGCTCGAGCTGATGAAGCAGGTCGGCCCGCAGGCGCCGCTCGACGACATTCAGGCGACCGTCGACGCGGTCAAGAGCGCTGGAAAGGTCGCCATCGTCGGCTATTGCTGGGGCGGCTATCTGGCCTACGTCTGCGCCAATCGCGTGAGCGGACTTTCCTGCGCGATCGGATATTACGGCGGCGGAATCACGGACGAGTTTCGCGAGAAGCGGAAACTCCCGACCCTGCTTCACTTCGGCGAGAACGACCCGCTCATTCCGTTCGAGGATGTCGCCCAGTTCCGGGCACGCAGGCCCGATGTCAGCGCCTTCTCGTACCCGGGCGCCACGCATGGGTTCAACTGCGACGAGCGCGACAGCTATCACGGCGACGCGGCCACAAAGGCGCTCGATCGAACGCTGTCCTGGATTTCTCAATACGTCGAAGGTCAGCCCCCGATCGCACTAAAGAATGCCGGCGCCTACGCGCAACAGAAGACCGACAAGAAAAAGAAGAAGAAGGATGCCGCAGCCGACCTCGGACCGCCGCCGGACTGATTTGGCCGCAGGGAGGTTCCCGGATGCTTCCGACCACCATTCTCATCGACGAGGCGCCGCGCTGCGTCGTTCGTCCGACCGACACGAAGGCGCTCAACCGCTTCCTTCGGAACGGGCGAGATTATCTGCTCGCCGAAAACCCGGGCGGCAAGATCACGCATCGCGGAGCGACCGAGGACGAGCTGACGAAATGGCAGAGCGCGTTCTCGTTGCACACGGCCTGGGGCGGCGCCGAGGAGGAGTTCTTCGGAATCCCGCTCTGGTGAGTCGCCGAATCAGTCCGGATGGATCATGATCTCCATGGTGTCATCGCGCTCCGCGAACGGATCCGGAATCCCGTCATCCTCCACCAGCGCGATGCCACACAGGCAGATCTCCCCGTCGACGATCGCGAGCGCGATCGGCTCCAGGCTCTTTCCCTGGCAGGGCCCGTCGATGCACAGTCCAGAGTCGATCTCGAACTTCGCCCCGTGCCGACCGCATTTGAGAAAGGCCCGATCCCGCGTGAAGAACTCGCCGGCGCCAAAGTTGAGCCAGGTGCCCTGATGCGGGCAGCTGTTCACGTAGCCGAAGTAGTCGTTCGCATGCGTGCGCACGATCACGATCGGAAACGGTCTCGCCTCGCCGCTCGCGTGAATGCGCGACAAGCTGAAGGCCTTTGCGCTTCCCGGCTCCACGCTGTCGGCGGCGCAAACAACGAAGACGGCGGGCTCCTCCATCGACATGTCGTCACCCCGACGAGGCCCGGCTCCGCCGCGCCCGCTGCGAATTCAAACGCACAGCCAAGGCCTCACGCGGCGCTCAGTGTGCTTTCGGCCTTGAACGCGTCGACCTCGCCGCGTGTGAGGCGAAATACGCCGCGCCCGCCGGCCAGCGTCTGATAGCTCGCGCCGGCTTTGTCGCTCAGGTAGTAGAACCAATCCTGCGGGCTGAGCGCCGGCGGCCGCTCGCCGATCTCGACGACGGCGGCATTGGGCGCGAAGCGCACATGGATGAGGATGTTTGAGGATTCCATTTCACTCTCCGTCGCGGCTAGAGTCCTGAGGTAAAGTTCAGCAATTCGACCTTGATGTTCTCCGTGCCCAGCACTTTCGCCTGACATGCGAGGCGCGACTTGGAGCCGACGCCGACGATCGTGTCGAGCTTGTCGTTCTCCTCTCGCGCGATCTTGGACAGGCCCTTGCGCCCTTCGTGGACGAAGATATGGCATATGCTGCCATCGCATTTGTGGGCCTGCGCCGCCTCCGCGCCGAAAATCGCTGCCATGAGGGTCGTCCCCTCCGCCACCTCGACCGTCTTGCCCGACGGCATCATCGTCAATGTCGACATTTGCACTGCTCCTCGGCTCTTCGCTGTCGATATTCAGTTGCGTCACAGATAGATCGCCGAGCCCGCGCCCACATTGATCGACGCGTCCTTCATGGTCGCCACGATGAAGGCGATCTGCTCCTCGGTCAGATGGGTGTGGAACGGCAGCGCGACCGCGCGATCCGCCACTTTCTCGGTCACCAGGTAATCGCCGCGGCGATAGCCGAGCTCGAGATAGTGCCGCTGCAGGTGCAGCGGATGACAGTAGGCCGCGGCCTCCACCTGCTCGACGCGCAAATCCTCGACGATGGCGTCGCGGCTCGAGCGGGTAAATCGCGTGCCGAGATGGACGAGGTAGACGAACCAGTTCACCTCGGTCACGTCCGGACCGATGTAGGGATCCTTGATGCCTTCGAAGGACTGGATGTGCTTGTAATAGAGGTGCTCGGTCAGCCGGCGGCGTTCCAGGATCTCGTCGATCCGCTTCAGCTGCGCGAGCGCGAGCGCGGCCGAAAGATCGCTCATGCCCGCCTGGTAGGGCGCCGTGCTGCTGACAACGACGGAAGATCGCTCGTCCAGGCGATGTGAACGATGCCGCCGCAGCGTCACCGCGATGTCGACGTCGTCCGTCACCACGATGCCGCCTTCGCCGCATGTCAACGCCGAAGGCTGGGAAAAGTCGAAGACTGCCAAGTCGCCGAATGTCCCGACCAGCGCGCCCTGGTATTTCGAGCCGATTGCCTCGGTTGAATCCTCGATCAACACGAGTCCGTGCTTTTTCGCCAGTGCCCGCAATCCCGCCCAGGGCGCCGGGTGACCGTTGTTGTTGCAGGCGACGATCGCCCGCGTCCGCGGCGTGATGCGCGCTTCGGCCTTGTCCGGCACGAGCGTGCCGGCCCAGTAGTCGATGTCGGCGAACACCGGCCGCGCGCCGGAGAGACTGATGGCATGTGCGGTTTCGCGAAACGAATAGGGCGAGGCGATCACTTCGTCTCCAGGGCCTATTCCATGCGCGCGCAGCGCCATCAGCAGGCCGAGCGTGCCGCTTGGGACCGCGACCGCATATTTGCGACCGAGATAGGCCGCGAAAGCCGCCTCGAACGCCTCGACCGCGGGGCCGCCGGAGAGGCGCGGAGACCGCAACACGGAATCGACCGCCGCAAGCTCGGCGAGCGTGACGTCCGGATCGGAAAACGGGATGAAGGACACCTCGGTGTCGTCGGGAGCCGATGCCTTCTCGACGCGCGCGGGCTGCGTCATGGCGCCCGCCGCTTTGCCAGCACGATGCCGGTTGCGTGCGCGGGATCGCCCGTGATTCGCGCGCAGTGATCGACGCTGTCGAGCAGATGAACGTCGAAGCGGGCGTGCGCGCGAAACGGCGTCTCGACCACGTCCGAGGCATCGCACGCGGTCCAGGATAGATGCGGGAAGCGGCGCCGCAACTCGGCGACAACCTGGCCGTCCGCCTCCGCTGCGGAGAGCAAGCGGTCGATTTCGGTCAGCTCGTCAGCGCTCACGGCCATTTCGCGACTCCGTTCACTGCCAGAACGTCCGCTCGGGGTCTTCATTCAGCTGGTCCAGCAGCTCGATCAGCCGATCGAAGGTGCTGTGCAATTCCCACGCGCGGCGCCTGTGATCCTTGCGGAACAAGCGCCAGGCGCCGGTATTCGCGTCATGCAGCAGCAGCGCGACGTCGATGACGCCGCCCTCCGGGTCGACGTTGCGCGAGCAGCACGGGCTCTCGATCCGGTAGCCGCCATTCACCGAGGCGACGCTCGGCGTGACATAGCGATAGCGCTTGCGCGACCGCAGCGCGCGCTCGATCCGCTTGCGATCGAATTCGTTCGGATGGGCGGACAACGCCGCCGCGCGATCCCGCAATGCTGCCGCCGTCATGACGCGCGAACTCCTCCTGCTAGAGCGGAACGATCTCTTCTTCCAGACAGCCGACGACGAGGCGCGCGCTGAATTCGACCAGGTAGATCGGGATGTTCGCCTCCGTGTGCGTGCCGACCTGAACGATCTCACCGGTGTCGCCGACATTGACGAGAAGGGCCTGGGCGGGAGCGCCGGGAAATGTTCCGTCATTGTGCAGGTCGATCAGCGCCTTAACGCGCTGGCCCCACTGATACTTCGGCAACCTCGGCTCGATCATGCCGGCCTCTCTCCGGGCAGCGGCAGATCCTCGTCATCGTGCGGGTTCACCGGCTCGAGCTCCTTGCGCTTCATTCCGACGCGGTTGCCGCTTTCGGTGAACTCGACGCCATAGATGTAGAACTGCTGCAGGAACGTGCCGATGCTGACGACGTATCCGACCTCGCCCTTCTTCGCCAGGATCTCTCCGATCTCCTTGCCGGCATAGGTGCCGTCGTTGCGAATGACGCGCTTCGCCTTCACCTTCTCGCCGAACGCGAAGAAGGGCGGCTCGGAAAGCTCCACCACGTCGCTGTCGCGGACGATGTTGCTCATAGCGGCGCGCCCCGCGCACGCATCTGCACCCCGGCGAGACGCGACCGCGCGACCTCGCGAACCATCGCGTCGCGGTCGTCGGCGAGCTCGAGGATTTGCTGCTCCGCAACCCGGCTCGCCACCTCGTGTCGCACGCGCCAATCGGGATCGTGCCGCAGGCGCGCCAGCAGGTCCGGCGCAAGGCGGCGCGCGACGTCGAGCCGCACGGTCGGCTCTGGATCGCTCGCCATCCGGAACAGCCATTCGGCCTGGATGCGCTGGGCGACGACGCGCCGGACCTCCGCCTCCGCGTCATCGACCAGCCGCGCGAGCAGCGCCGGACCGACGCGCCGCGCGATCACGAGCCGGACATAGTAGTCGGGGTCCGCCAGCATCGGTACCAGCTCGGCCTCGTCGAGCAGCGTCACGATGCGAATTCTCACCTCGCGATGCGGATCCGTCCGCAACCGCAGAATGAGCCGCTTGGGCAGGCGCCGCGCCGCATTCCAGCGCACCGTCTCCTCCGGATCATCGAGCAGCGGCGGCAGACGGAAGACGGACGCGTGCTTGGCCGCGATGGCGCGCACCTCGAAATGCGGATGCGCCAGATAGGAATCCGCCAGCGCGCGATTCCAGTCGAAGAAGCGATCGATGCGGCGCGCGTAGCGATCGTTGACGCAGGCATGTTTCAGGTGGCAATGGCCATGCGCCTGGAGCGCATTGTGCGCGCAAGGGCCACAATCGATCTCGTTGCCGAGCCAGTCGCGGGCCTCGTCGATCGCATCACTCATCGTCGCGCCCGGTTCGCTCGAGCACGCCCAGCAGCACGCGCGCCCCGACCTTGTCGCTCGGGTCGAGTTCCAGCAGCTTCAGCACCGCGGCGCGTCCCTCCTCCAGATTGCCGAGGCGCATCTGCAGATACGCATAACCCTTCAAGGTGAAGAGATAGAATCGTGGCAGCATGTCGTCGTAGCGATCGAAGACCGCATCCGACGCCGCGACCGTGCGCCAATCCGCGGCGAGACGATTTTCCCGCGCCGCCTTCGCGAGGCACCGCTTGGCGACCGCGAGCGCCTCCGCGAGCCGTCCCTTGTAGAAGTAGAAGCGATAAAGGCCGATCAGGACCGCCGCATGCTCCGGCGCGAGCGCTTCCGCCTCCTGCAAGTGCCGCTCCGCAACATCGTCGCGGTGATAGGATTTTCCCGCTTCCCACAGATGGTGCTCGGCCTCCGGCGGCAGCCCACCGCCGAGCAAGGCGTCCGCCAGCACGGCGTCCCCGGCGAGGGAGTGCGGCTCGTGCTGCTGGACCGATCCCGGCATCCGCCGTCCTCTCAACTATCGAACCGCGCCGGGGCCGTGGCTCGCATGGCAGGCCGTCCCCTTCGGATCGCGAAAGACCAGCCTGGTCTGCGCCGGCGTATCGGCGAAGTCGATGGTCACGCCGTCGAGCAGGATGCGACTCTCCGCCGGCAGGAACAGCCTGAGGCCATTGCGCTCGACCACCGCGTCGCCCGCCTCCGGCTCGCGCCGCACGTTGATGTCCGCCGCCAGCCCCGAGCAGCCGCCCGGACTGACCGCGAGCCGAAAGCCGCTGCCCGGCGCTCCGTCGGCGCGCAGCATCAGCCGGATGAACCGTTCGGCTGCGGGCGTGAGGGTGAAGCTCATCACAACCTCCTCACGCCGGCGCCTGATAGCGCGGGTAGGACGTGTCGATGACACAGGTGTCGTCGACCGGGCACACGGCCGCGCACTGCGGCGTGTCGAAATGACCGATGCACTCGGTGCATTTCTTCGGGTTGATCACGAAGGTCCCGTTCTTCTCCGAGATCGCCACATTGGGGCACTCGGGCTCACAGGCCGAGCAGCTCGTGCACTGCGACGCGATAATCGTCAACGCCATTGATTTCTCCTCGCGAGCCCGCGGCTTGCCGGCAGGCTCAAGCCGCCGCGATCAGTGCGCCCTGGCGAATCTCGGCATCGCCGCGCGCAACATGGGTGATCTCGCCGCTCTTGACCTTGTCCAGATAGGACTTGAACCAGGTGATCGCGGACTTCTCGATGAACTCGTGCGCGAACGCATCGACCGGCTCGATCCCCGCCTTGGTCAAATCGCTCTTCGGGCACCCGCCGATCTTGGCCACGAACACCGCGTGACAATCGTTGATCGCGCGGATGATCGTGGCGAGGCTGTCCTCCTCGCCATAGCCGCCCTGACAATAGAGATCGACGCGGCGGTGGCCTACGAACTTCGCGCCCGCCGTTGACAGCTCGTAGATCTGGAACTCCTTGGCGTGGCCGAAGTGCTCGTTGATGAGGCCGGAGCCCTTGGTCGCCACCGCAACCAGCAGCTTGATGTCGCTCGCCTCGCCCGCCAGCTTCTCGAGCTCCTCCTGCTTCGCCGCTACCTTGGCGACGCGCTCCTCCTCGACCTTGGCCTGATAGGCCTTGCGGGTATCGAGGTCGTAGTTGACCTCCATCGCCATGATCTTGTCGGTCGTGAACTCGGCGCTGCGATCCTCGCCGAGCAGTCCGACCGCGTCGGCACGGCACTGGCGGCAATGCCGCATCATGTTCATCTCGCCCTCGCAGCTGTCCTGCAGCGCCTTGAGCTCCTGCGCGGTCGGGCCGCGCTGGCCGGTCAGCCCGAACACCGTGCCGTGCTCGGGCGAGGAGATCAGCGGCATGATGTTGTGCAGGAACGCGCCGCGCGACTTCACCGCCTTGTTGACCTCGACCAGGTGCTTGTCGTTGATCCCGGGGATCATCACCGAGTTGATCTTGCAGAGGATGCCGCGCTCGGTCAGCATCTCGAGCCCGCGCAGCTGGTGGTCGGTCAGGATCTGCGCGGCTTCCACGCCGGTGTAGCGTTTGTGATTCCAGAAGATCCACGGATAGATCTTCGCCCCGATCTCCGGGTCGACCATGTTGATCGTGATCGTCACGTGATCGACGTTGAATTTCGCGATGGTGTCGACGTGATCGGGCAGCGCGAGCCCGTTGGTCGACAGGCACAGCTTGATGTCGGGCGCGGTCTTCGCGATCAGTTCGAACGTCTTGAATGTCTTTGCCGGGTTGGCAAGCGGATCGCCGGGTCCGGCGATCCCGAGCACCGTCATCTGCGGAATCGTCGAGGCGACCGCGAGCACCTTCTTCGCCGCCTGCTCCGGCGTCAGCTTCTCGCTGACCACGCCCGGGCGCGACTCGTTGGCGCAATCATATTTGCGATTGCAGTAGTTGCATTGGATGTTGCAGGCCGGCGCGACCGCCACATGCATGCGCGCGTAGTGGTGATGCGCCTCCTCGCTGTAGCACGGATGATTCTTGACCTTCTCCCAAATCTCGGTCGGGAGATCGCCCTGGCCCGCCGCCGAGCCGCAACTCGCCTTGCCGCTGCCGCCGTGCGTGCCGCAGCCCTTGTGCTCCGCGACTTGCTGCATGATCTGTTCGACGTTCACGGTGCCGCTCACCTCGGCACCATCGGCCTGCGCTTGTGCGTGCATCTGCGCTCCTTGCATTCGCAAATCGCTATTCCCGAGGAGCTCACAGCAACTCGCGTGCCACCGAGATTCTTGCCATCGGATCAACGGATTACGGAAAGGGCCCGGCTGTCGCGTTGACAACATGATGCGACGCAAACCGCCGCCATGTTGGAAAGATTACACGCTGCGACGACGAGGAGACCGGCCTGCAAACCGCACCGCCTCCTGCTGCGGCGCTGACGGGCGCGACGCGCGCGCTTGGCCGCGCCCATTTCACCGCGGCTTAAGCCGCCCGCGCGAGCAGGATCTCGACGGCACGCCCGAGCGGGACGCCGATCGGCGTGATGCCCTGCGTCATGATGAAACGCAGCTCGTTCCTTGTGAGCGCATCGGGCTCGACGATTGCATAATGCGCGGTTGCGGAGCGCTTCATGATCTGACGCGCATAGGTGCGCAGGAGCTGGTCGTGAAAGCGACAACCGACGAAGAGGAAGCTTCGCTGCACGCGCCGGTCCCTGACCTCCTCAGGGATCGGCGTCTGGATATCGATCTCGGTCAGCGTTTCGACGTAGTCGGCATCCGTGATCAGGAAGTTTCGCGCCGGCGCGATGGCGCCATGCGGCTTGTAGAGCAGCGTCGTCCAGGCCGCGGCCGCGCTGCGGTTCACTTCGCCGCCCGCAGCATCGTAGAAGCGATACCAGCGATCCTCCCCGATCCCGGCACGCGTGATGCCTTGAACCTCGCCCCAATCGCTGCGCCCCGCGAGCGCTGCACGCGTCGCAGCGTCATACCAGCTGTCCACGATCATCGGCAGCCGCAGCGAGGCGAGATGGCGATGCAGCGCCGTCGGCTCGACCACAGGACCGAAGGCCTCCGCCATCAGCGCCGAAACGGTGGAACGATGTTTTGTGCTTTCGATGTGTTGAGCGGAAGCCCACGCATTGCCCTTGGCGCGTCGCGGCAGCGCGACCTTGGTGCCGAAGAACGCGGCGAGCGCCTCGGGCGTCGTCGGGGCGATCGGTTTCGACAACTCGATCAGCCCCGGTCCAAGATAGGGAACGATCTTTCCGGCGTGAAGCTGCGCCGTGAGGTCCGCAAGCACCGCTTCCGCGTCAGCCAGCCTGGCGACGTCCGCATACGTCATCGGGGCGTTCATCGCGGCTCACTCCTCGCCGCGCTTGCGCGCATTGATCGTGATCGGCAAGGGCGTGTCGGCCGCCATCTCGGGCAAATCGAGGATCCAGCCGTTCGCAATGCGGATCCAGCCGCCCCAGAGCGTCTCGCGCTCCGACTCGACGATCGGCTCTCGAGATCCTTCTTCGGGACGTAGATCGAGAGGCCTGTCTCAGGCGAGCGCCGGATCATGACTTTCATGCGATCAACTCCCTGGATTCGGCGAGCGCGCGTCCGCTCTGCAGTTCCTGCCGCGACGGCGACAACGCCCGCAGCTTTGCGATGATTTTCGGCAGCACCTGCAGGACGCGCTCGACGTCGTCGGCCGTATTCTCGCGCGAGAAGGAGAAGCGGATCGCGCCACGCAACGCCGCCATCGGGACATTCATGGCAAGCAGGACGTGAGAAGGCTCCATCGAGCCGGAGGCACAAGCCGAGCCGAGCGAGGCTGCAATGCCCGCACGATTCAGATGATGGATGATCGCCTCGCCTTCGAGATGCGCGAACGCGATGTTGGACGTATTCGGCAAGCGGTTCTGCCCGTCGCCGAGCACGACGCAGTGGCCGATCCGGGCGAGGATGCCCTGCTCCAGCTGGTCGCGCAGCGCGCGAACCCGCGTGCGCTCCTCCTCCAGATGTGCGGCGGCGAGCGCGGCGGCCTTGCCAAGTCCGACGATGGCTGGCGCATTCTCGGTGCCGCCGCGCCGTTTGCGCTCCTGCGGTCCGCCCCAGACGAGCGGCCGGAAACTCGTCCCCTTGCGCAGGTAAAGCGCGCCGATCCCCTTGGGGCCATGCAGCTTGTGGCCCGACAGGGAGAGCATGTCGATCTCGGTCGTCTTCAGATCGACGGGCACCTTGCCGACCGCCTGCACGGCGTCGGTGTGGAACAGCGCGCCAGCATCGTGCGCGATGCGGGCGAGCTCCTGCACGGGAAACAGCGTTCCGGTCTCGTTGTTCGCCCACATCACCGACGCGATCGCGGTGCGAGCCCCGAGCGCGCGGCGATAGGCTTCGATGTCGAGCCGGCCGCTCTGGTCAACGCCGATACGATGCGCCTTGATCCCACGCGACGCCTCGAGCTCAGCGATCAACGCGAGGATGGCGGGATGCTCGACCGCGGTCGTGACGATCTCGTCGCGGCCGTTCTGCGTCGCGAGCGCGGACAGGATCGCGGCGTTGTCGGATTCGGTGCCGCCGGAGGTGAAGACGATCTCATGATCGAATGCCGCGCCGACCAGCGACTGCAGGCTGCGGCGCGCCTCCTTCAGCGCGCCCGCGACCTCGCTGCCGAACGCGTGCGCCGACGAGGCGTTGCCGAACTGCTCCGAGAAATACGGCAACATCGCCGTGACCACCGTAGGGTCTACGCGGGTCGTCGCATTGTTGTCGAGATAGATCGGCCGCACCTTAGTGCCCCTAATTGGTGCGGATCCTGGCTCCGCCTGCCACCGGGATGAGACGGACGAACTCGCCCAGGCGCTCCACGATGCGGGCCTGGATGCCCTCGAGCGTCGCGCCGCTCAGCTTGCAGAAGACGCAGGCGCCGGTGAGCCGCACCATCACCTTGTTGCCATCGATCTCGATCAGCTGGCAGTCACCGCCATCGCGCTGCAGATTTGGACGGATCTCCTCGATCACCGCACGGATGATCTGGGTGCGTTCCGTCTCCGGCGCCGCCGGTTGCCTCGACTGCTCGGGCTCGATCAGCATTCTTTCGCCTTTCGTCTTGCATGGGGCTGTGCCGACCCACGGTCGGCTTGGTCCGCGGCGCGCCGATCAGCCGAACGACTTGCCGCAGGAGCAGCTCGATGTGGCGTTCGGGTTCTCGAAGGTGAAACCCGACCCTTCCAGCGCGACCACGAAGTCGATCGTGGTGCCGGCCAGCAGCGCGTGACTCTTGGTGTCGACGAACAGCCTGATGCCTTCGCGCTCGATGACGGTGTCGTCGGGCTCGGCTTCGCCAACCAGCCCCATCTTGTACTTGTAGCCGGCGCATCCGCCGGTCTCGACCATGATGCGCAAGCCGCCGACCGGATTGGCCGCTCCCGAGATTGCGGTGCGGACCGCGTTCAACGCGCTATCGGTCAGATTGATCATTGCTCGCCCTTCGCTGCTGGAACGACCAGCAGGGATTTCGCAAGAGCTGTGCCACGTCCTAAGGTGCTGAAAGGAAATGGATTCTGCCAATGCCGTCTGTTGCCTTCGCGACGCATGTCGGATTCCCGACAGGACGGTGATGTTCGATCGCTCTGGAATGGCCGCGCGCCGCCGAAAGCGACGGTGCGGAAACGGCATCCGGCCGTGAGATCCGTCTCCTCGCGGCAAGTCGGCAGGCAAATTGCATCACATCCGATGCCAGCCCTCGCGTCTGGCTGATGCAATCGAGAGAGCACCGATGACGACGATTGAGAAGACCGCCTTCGCCAGGCTCGATCAGGAGGGCCGCCTGCTCAACGCCGCACTGAAAGGCCCGACCACAAAGCCCGGCCGGTTCGGCTTCCGCGGCGACATCGCGCTCAAATTCCAAACGCAGGTCGCGGACGAGAAGCGGCCGCCCGACTTCTCGGTCGAGCAGGTCCTCGCGGTCTCGCACGAAGGCGAAGGGACGATCCCGATCCTCGCCGGCTATCTGCACTCCTTCGCCTATCTCGAGACTGCGGCCGATGTCCTTTCCGAGTTGCTGAGCCCGACAGGCAGCTATTTCGTGTTCTGCAACAACATCGATCTGCTGGCGAAGTACCGGGTCGCAATCGGAAACGTCACCTTTCGCATCCTGCCGTGCGATGAATCGACGGTCTGGAAGGAGATGCTGGACCTCCTCGGCATCGACAAGAACGACATCAAGAAGCTCGATGCCGCCGGCAAGCTCGACTATCTGCTCGATGCCGCGCGCGGGCTGGATGCGGATTATCAGGCGATCAGCTTTGCGGACGGTTTGGCCAGAATGGAGCCGGTGAAGAATCGGAACGAGAATCGTCCGGTCTGAGCCCTGCGGCGAACGCGTCAGGCATTCGCGTCATCGGGAAGCCCATCGCCCTCCTCGACGAGCCTGACGCCCGCGACGCAGATGTCGTCATCGAGAACAGTCAGGGCGACGGACTCGAGGCTGCGGCCTTTGCACGGTCCATCGTGGCAGGCGCCGGTCGCGAGATCGAACAAGGAGCCATGCTTGCCGCACATCAGCCGGGTCCCGTTCGGATCGAGGAACTGATTGCGCTCCCAATCGAGATTGACGCCGTGATGCGGGCATCTGTTGACATAACCGAACACCTGCTTGCCCCATCGGACCACGACGATTGGCCACGGGCGCTCGGTCCCGTCCTCCGCGACGGTCATGAGCAGAAACCCCTTCGCCTTGCGGCTCGGGATGTCGCTCATGCGACAGATTGTGTAGACAACTCCTGCGTCCATCCGGCCCTCGTCACGGCGAGTTCGCGCGCTTGTCGATCATCGCGCACCGTCTGTTGCAAGATTCGCGCAACGCCCCGCGCGATCGGTCTCGAGCGGCGCGTCGGATGCGACTGGCACAGAACTTGAAAATTCTCCGCCCAAAGGGCTTCTCTGTTTGGAGATCGACATGAATGTCGCATCGGCGTTCGCCGGTTGTTCTGTGGAAGAGATCAAGGCATTGCTCGATGGCGGCACGCTCGCGGTCTATTCGGTCGCGCGGCCGCTCACGGCCGACCGGCCGGTCGATCGCAGCGGTCTGCTGGCGACCTTCACTTTTGCCTCGCCGGCCTTCGCGGCTCCGTCAGACGGGGTCGAAAAGCCGATATTCGCCGCCAATCCGGTCGCCGCAAACAGCGTCGGAACGCCCGGATTCGCGCGCGCCCTCAAGGTCGACGGTACCGTCATTGCCGACTTTTCGGCAGGCCCAGGCGAGCGCGAGATCAAGTTTCTTGAGGTCTCCTGCTCGCATGGCGCGCCGGTCACGCTGACCCGATTCAAGATCATCCCGGAGGGCGGCTGGCCGGAACGGCCCGAATATTACGACACGCGACCGCGCACCGGCTTTGCCATGCCGAAGAATCCGTGACCGATAAGGCGCAAGAGCTGCCCTCCAATGTCCCTTTGGCAACACTTGTCGGCTTTCCAACACCGACTGATGTGCTGACGGTCTATCGCAGGCTCGCCGCGCAGAAACGTGAGCTGAGGATGGCGACCACGCTCGTCAAGACCACGCAGGATGGACGCAGGCTCGAGGTGGTCGGGTTGGCCATTTGCCTTGCCGGACAGCTCGAGGCGTTCGAGCTGATCGAGGTCAAGCTGCACCCGAACCGGCGCGCGATCCTGAAGGTCATGCCTGAGGCGACGCACATGGCCGGGCGCGTCGCGCTCTCCCGCGCGGAGGCGGACATCGTCACCCGCGCACTCAAGCAGGCCGAGACCGAAATACTCGCCAGCCCGGCCGCCATCAACGAGCGGTTCCGCATCGCGGCGATGTGGAAGGCGCGCGAGCAAGGCATCGAATAGCGGGCCGTCGGGCTGTCGATGGTCTAATTCATCATCCGGGCGCGCCAGCGATAGCTCCCCGCCTCATCCTGATCGAACATGTTCGCGAGCTGCGGATGCCGGACCGGCTCGCCGGTCAGATCCGGCAGCAGATTCTGCTCGCACACATAGGCGACGTACTGGCTCTCGGCGTTCTCGGCGAGCAGATGATAGAATGGCTGATCCTTGCTTGGTCGCGCCGCGATCGGGATCGACTGATAGAACTCCTCGGTGTTGGCAAACTCCGGATCGATGTCGAACACCACGCCGCGAAACGCGGATCCGCGGTGGCGGACAACCTGGCCGAGCCTGAACTTGGCGACCGCGATCTTGGCCATGGTCCGGCCTCAGGCGGCCTCGGCCGCTGCCGTCGCCGCGTGTGTCTGGCAATTGGTGGGACAGACGCGCGCGCAGGCGCCGCAGCCGATGCAGGCGCCCTCGTCGTTCATCACCATGACCTTCTTCTCGACCTCGTCATCGTCATCGTCGTCGTCGTCGAGGTCGATCAGCTCGCCTTCGTCGTTGATGCCCTTCAGCGTCATCACCTTGCGGCCACAGACCTTGAAGCAGCGGCCGCAGCCGATACATTTCCTGGGATCGATCGCCAGCAGATAGGCCGGCATCCAGGCGCGGCCGTCGCGCGTTGCGTTCGACATGGCTCGATCGACCCTCGCCTTATGCCGCCTCGAGCGCCTTCAAGGTCGCGCGCTTCTGCTCCAGCGCGGCGAAGGCGTCATGCGCCTTCTGCGCGACGCTCATGATCTGCTGCCAATTGACCGGCAACTCCTCGGAAAGGTCGTGAAGGTTCATCTTCGCGTCCATCGCGCGCGCCGACAGCTTCTTGATCTCGGCCTTCAGGACCTCCACGTCGCTCATGCGTCACCTTCAGTATTTTGCCACGTCGGGGAACTTGTCGATCATCTCGACACCGGCCTTGACGTACTTCTCACCCTCGTCAGCAAGCTTGCCGAGATTGTCGAAGCCGAAGCGGTGGACGTCGCGCAGCTGCTTGTTCACGACGATC
>Ga0187784_10001503_pt1 | contig 18566 bp, 15 predicted proteins | sample 1015_SJ02_MP15_2_FD_132964 | JGI IMG/M metagenome (GOLD analysis project Ga0187784, IMG submission 132964) | Tropical peat soil microbial communities from peatlands in Department of Meta, Colombia - 1015_SJ02_MP15_20_MG | ecosystem: Environmental > Terrestrial > Soil > Wetlands > Peat | place...
CCGAAGTAGTTGATGTTGTCGGTCCCCTGTGCACTCCTTTAGACACGTTGGGCCGATCGGTGCAGTTGCCTCACGCCGAGGTCGGGGATCTGATTGGCATCTTTCAGTCGGGAGCCTATGCCAGAGCTGCCAGTCCGCTAGGTTTCTTGAGTCATCCAACTCCTCCAGAGGTATGGGTGGAAGGCCGTCAAGACTTCCTGATCCGCGCGCGCGGCACGCCAGGAGATTACGTCGCCGGCGTTCGACACCTCGGCCTCGGTGAGTCCGTCAGTTGAGGTCAATGCGGCTTTTGGGCTCACTCATGACGACATTTGAATCGCTGCCATCCGCGGTTCCGCCTCTCAACCGCGCCAAAACGCTTGGAGAACTCAGTCTTTGTGCCTATGAAAACATCGATGAACTGAGCGCCTTGCGACCGGCCTGGGATACCCTGCTCTCACTTTATCCGCCAGCAACAACGTTTTCCACGTGGGAGTGGCTGTCGTCTTGGTGGAACTCGTTCGGAACTAATCGTCAGTTGCTCACCCTGGCGCTGTTCGATTCGGGCAGGTTGGTGGGGCTAGCCCCTTTTTCGATTTGCAAAGAACGCGTGGGATGGTTTTCCTTGCGAGTGTTGCGATTAATGGGAGATGGCAGCGGCGATTCCGACAACTTGGATTTGCCCGTACAGCCAGGTTTCGAATCGGCTCTTGCTGAATCTGTTCTTCGATCTTTGAGACAGCGAAGAAGACAGTGGGATGTTTGTCTGTTGAATACTCTACCTCCGGATTCTCTCACAGGGAGGCGGCTGGGGGAAATGTTGAGCTCCTCCGGGCACACATTTTACGAGTACTCATCGAGATCGTCAGCTGTGCCTTTACCGCAAAGTTGGGAACTGTACAACCAAGCGCTTTCCAGCGAAGACCGCAACAATCTCGCGCGCTATACGCGCCGCCTCCAGAGACGATACTCCACGCGAATCTACCGCTGCGCAAAGGCGGACCAATTGCCGCTCCATTTAGAAGCATTGTTTCGGCTTCATCAAGGCCGTTGGCGAATCGCGGGCGAACCGGGATCGTTTTCCTCGGCTGAACGTCGAGAGTTTTACCAGCAACTGAGTTTTCGATTGCTGGCCCGAGGCTGGTTAGAACTCTGGGTGTTGGAACTCAACCGCGAGATCGCAGCAGTGCAATTCGCATTCCGCTACGGGGAGAAGGTTTTCCAATTGCAAGAGGGATACGACCACGAGCGCAGCTCCGATCGGCCGGGGTACGTCTTGCGTGGAGAAGTACTCAAACAACTCATTTCAGAAAAAGTACGAACTTACGATTTTTTAGGCGGAGAAGATCCTTACAAGACGCGCTGGGGAGCTTGCGAGGGGCACTACCGCCGACTGCATTTTGCTCCCAGGCTCAGCGCAGGGGGACTGTACCTACAGTTCGTGGACAAAGTCAGCAAGAGCAAGAATTGGCTGCGAAAGAAACTTCCGGGCTCGGTCTGGAGAGTGTTGCACAGCGCAAACGTGGCGCTTTTGGCAAGGCCTTCACCCCAAGCCAAGGACGGCTCGAAAGCAATTCGCAGACGTTAGCGCAAGAGGCATTTGAGGGGACATTCTTTTCGGGGTTCATTGCGTCATTTACAGCCGGATGACGGGAGTTTCGCTTACAGATTCGTCCGGAAAACAATGCGCCGCTGCGTCCACGCTGCCGGCCAGTTCCATTCATCGTACCGTCACATTTCGAAACTATGATCGATCGCGTCTGCAACGGGAGATAAGAGCAGAGCTGACACTACAGATCTTAGGCGTCGGGCAGTCTCGCTTCGGCGGTCTTGGTTTCCACCGATACTGCACTCAACTTTCCGTGGGCAGCGAGCCGAGCAGATGACTCCATCGAAGGGAACAGTTTTGGATACCGAACAAAACCTGGCACTGAGTTATGCGATAGACACGGAGCAAATTGCGGACAAGCCGGTTCTGTCGGCGACCCAGAAGATGGATCGGTCACTGCTTCACAGTGTGGCGTGGAACACAGTCGGTGACTGGACCAGCCAAATCTTGACCTGGGCCGCATTCCTGATCGTGCTGCGATTGGTAGGGCCTGCCGACTTTGGCATCGTCGCCATGAACGTGGTTCTGATGCCGTTGGCGTATACCTCCACTCTTGGAATTGGCCGCGCGGTTGTGATGCTCGACCTCACGGACGCTCAACTCTCTCAGCTCAATACAGTGGGCTTGCTGCTGGGGCTTGGGTCGTCCATTATTGCTGCCGCTCTCGCGTGGCCGGTGGCGTGGTTCTTTAGAACTCCGCGCCTGGCTCCAGTAATCGTTGTGGGGGCCCTTGGCTTTCTCATCACCGGAGCGCAGCTTGTCGCCAACGGCCTCATGATGAAGGAGTTGCGTTTCCGAACTCTCTCACTACTGAATGCGACCTCTGCAGTGGGGGCTGCCGCCGTCCAGTTGTTGCTGGCGTGGCTGGGATGGGGCTATTGGGCGTTGGTCTTAGGAGGCTTGACGGCTGCAATTTTGCGCGGCGCGCCCGTTCTGTGGATTCGGCCCCAACCGTACGCGGTCCCACGCTGGCATTCGGTCCGGAAGCCGCTGGCTTTCGGCGGACACGTTGTGGTCGCAACCGCGGCAACGGATGGTTATGAAAGTCTAGACAATTTCACCGCCGGGCGCGTGTTGGGTCCCGCAGCACTTGGACTCTACGGGATCGCTTGGACATTAGCGCACATCCCGGTGGAAAAGGTGACCAGCATGGTCACTATGGTTGTTTCGAGCTATCTAGTGGCGGTTAGGGACGACCTGGCTGCGGTTCGTCGTTATCTGCGAAACCTCACCGAAAGCATTGCGCTCATTACCTTCCCCGCGTGTGTCGGTTTGGGGATCGTCGCTCCTGAAGTTGTCCCTTTAGTGCTTGGGCGCAAGTGGGAGGGCGCGATTGGCCCGCTCCAAGTGCTTTCGATTTATGCTGCGTTTCGTTCGATTGTAGCCCTTATCCCTAAAGTTTTGACCGCGCTCGGCAATCCTCGATCTGTGATGTGGAATTCAGTGGCCATGCTGTTTGTTCTGGGACCAGCCTTCTATATCGGCAGCCATTGGGGTATTACCGGAATCGCATGGGCATGGGTGGTTGCCTACCCGTGGGTGATCTTTTTCCTGTTTCGAGAGGTATTGAGGAAAATCAGCATGGGGGTAACGGAATACATCCGGCCGTTGCGCCCCGCCCTGGAGGGAACCGTCCTTATGATAGTGGCCGTGGAAGGCGTGGGATACGCGATTTCCGGCAACCGATTTTTGCTTTTGCGTGCGCTTGTTAAGATTGCCGTTGGAGTCGTGGTTTACGCAGGAACGTTGTGGTTTCGGCATCGGCAGCGAGTGTTAGCCTTCGTGGAAATGGCCAAGACCTTTCGTCACGGTTAGCCTGGCACGTTTTGTCGGCAACATTGTAGCGTTGCTTGTTAGGCTCTGTGGGAACAGCCATCGCCGAATCGGGACTCGATGGCGTTATTGCATCATTTGGAAGATGGAAGAGGAGAGAAGATGACGGCAGAAGGGCTAGGTAACCAGCTCCGATCATTTATCCGTGATGTGTCTCCCGCTCCGGTCGCGCAATTGGCGCGAAAAGTTCTGATTTGGAAGAGGAACATAGTCTTCCGGCCTTACGTAAGCACGAAACATATCCACGGGGAGTCTTTCCAGTTCTATACCGGAGATTCGACAGCCAAGATGTGGTACGAGGGCGATCATCACGAGTGGCTGCTAGAAGTTCCCTTCATCATCGATCACATGCTCTCGCCAACGGACACAGTGTTTGAAGTGGGCAGCCATCACGGGTTTCATCTCATTCCAATAGCGCGTCGAGTCGCCCGTACTGTCGCCATTGAACCGCACCCGCACAACGTGGCGATTCTTAAGAAAAACCTGGCGTTGAACTCGCTGAATAACGTCACGGTCGTCCAAGCCGCGATCGGAGATTCCGCCGGCAGAATCGCGATTCTTCAAAACACGAACGAAGGTGGGGTTTCATCGAGTGGAATGAGTGATCTGCCCACCATCAGTGTAGATTTGTTTCCACTGGATCGACTGGCGGAGGAGTTCGGGTTCCCCCAATTTCTAAAAATCGATGTGGAAGGCTTTGAAGAACGCGTCCTCAAAGGTGCATCGCAGATCATTCGGCGTCGCCCCAAGATGGCCCTCGAAGTTCACGTAGATTGGATCACCCGCTATGGGTCCTCGGTTGAAGAAGTTCTCCGATTACTTCGGTTGGACGACTACGAGGTCTGGATCTTGGGCGCCGCTGCGGTGGGCGTGACCCATTGGGCCGGGGACGATCTTAGGACTTACCCACCCCCGAAATTTCATCTCTATCTCTTGCCACGTGAGAACAGGCAATCGGGACCAAGTCAAAGGAAGTTCGAGACCGACTAAGCGTTTCCCGTTTCTCTATTTCTGAATTAGATACGAGCTCTGGAGCAGCTCGGACGTCAGTTCGTAGCCGATTTCGTGCATCAGAGTGGCCCACGCTGCCTCGATTTCGCCGACACTCGATGCGGGTAACTCCGTTTTCCACCCGCCCGCTTTCGCGGCACGGACGAACGGCTTGTCTTTCCGTGTCTCCCTGGTTGAAGACCACAGATGAGCCTGTTTCTTTTCCAGTTCCCGCATGCGGTCGGCCGAACTCTGCTCGAGCGCAAAGGCGAGACGCTCGTTATCGGCCGCAACCCCCAGCAACTCGGCGATGCGCCGCAGTTCCTGCATTCCGTCCGCCTGCAGCGATTCATAGCGAACCAGCAAAAAACGGGGATCGTGGGCACGCGTGTAGAACCATGTGGCGACGTTCTCGCCCCAGGTGCCGTACGGATGATTCAGTTCGCCCCGCAGAAATCGGGAAACGAACTTAGTCAGTGGAAAGTCTTCCGGGATCGCCCGCCTTTTAATGTCGAAGTAATATTCGGAGAGCACCACATCCCGCGGATCGCGGACGATGTAGATGATCTTCGGATACCGGGGATCGAAGCATTCGTGACTCTTGAGAATGCGTGGCCGAGGTGCCCGCTCCAGGTCTCTTTTCGCCATCGCTTCCGTATCAGGAATCAGATTATTGATGTTGGAAAAATCAGGATTCTTCTCCGGATACACCAGATTCGCGATCAGAAAACGGGTCCATGTATTGCCCGACTTGGGATACGAAACCAAGAATATATCGTCCGGAAGCACCTGCAGATTACGGCCGGGGGCATGCAATCCCAGGAACTGTTTCCCGCCTGCGATCAGTCGCTTGATCATGGTATAGTCCAGGCTTGGCGACAGAACGACGACGCGTACGCCCCCCTCATGCCAAAGCCCTGTTGCGTTTGCGAAGAATGAAGGATACCAACTTTGATGTGGGTCCGGGAGCAAGATCCAGGCCAAGCACCGTCAGGCTTAGGGACGACCGGCGATAATAGGCGTTAGCCCCAGTGAACAAATCTTTCGCTTGGTCATACTGGCGCTCCGCGAGTCTGCACTTCCCTTCCTCCAGCATGTAAAGAGCCTTGGCGTAGGCGGTCCGTTTCTCGACGAGCGAGCGCTGAGCTTCGCTTAGCGGCAGAGTCCGCTGGAACTTTTCGAGCATGTTCACGTAGGCTTCGGCCATTTTGGCTCGCACCAGGCCGAGAGAGCCCGGCCGTCCTATGGAAAGCCGCGACTGCACCTTGTCACTATAGGCGATCTTATTGCCCTTGAATGCGATCCTCACCCAAAGGTCATAGTCATCGCAGCGGGGCAGTCTCTCATCGAACATTCCGACATCGAGTACCGACTGCTTGCGGACAACGACGGTTGAAATTGGAATCTGACAACGCTCCACGATGAGAGCCTCGAACGTCGCCTCCCCATATGATGGGCAGACCTGGGAGAACGCAATCTCCCTACGCGGATCTCCGACCAGCAACGCATTCGCGTACGTCAGGCCGAGCAATGGGTCTGCCGTGAACAACGACATCTGATTGGCGAGATGGTCGGGCAGCCATGTGTCATCGCTGTCGAGAAATGCAAGAAACTCGCCGCGCGCATGCCGGATCGCGTGGTTGCGGGCTGCGGCCGCGCGCTTATTCTCCTGCTGGATGTAGACAATCCGGTCCGAATAAGGCTGGATAGCCTTCTCCAGTTCAGGTGTGTCCGGTGATCCGTCATTGACGACAATGACTTCGAAATCGGGGAACGTCTGCGCAAAGATGGAATCGAGGCACGCCGGAATCAGATGGGCGGTCTTGTAGCTGGGGATGATGATGCTGACTTTCGGAGCGCTAGGGTTGTGAGAGGCCTGCATGTTTGCTCTACGCACTGTGGAACACAGATTCCTTTTCGCCCGAGATTATATTGTTCACCGCTTCCACTCCCATCATGACGGAGTGGTCCATATTACCGACCTCATACCGCCACGCCCCAAAGCGCCCGCGGGAGTAGATTCTCTTTTCTAAGAGAGCGGGCTGCAAAACGGCCAGCGCCTGGTCGCGTCCCAGTGTGGGGATCGGATATGAGTACCCTACAAACCGTTGATACCGGGAAACAATGCAGTCGCCATCGCCGGGATCGAGCATCTTGGCGCGAATCAAGCCGGCGATCACTTGGTCGAGCACCTTTTCGGGATCGGGGTTTTCCCCGGTGCGGAAAGATATTTCGCACATAAAGGAACTGTAGGTGTCGATATCGCCGTTGGGAACATTAAATGGCGAATAGTGGGAGAAATACGTCGCTCGATAGCATGGCATTTCCGCATCGGCAAAGTAAACCCAGCAACGCCCCGTCTCAATCTTCTTCTTCAGCCCGACGCCGACTACGAGCAGGTTGTTGTGTTCCAGGCTGCTAGCGGCATCAAGAAGCTTGCCCTCTGCGAATCTCATCATCCGCACGACCTGATCCAGCGGCACCGTCGAAATCAACACATCGTAGGTGTCTCCGGACCCATCTGCGAATGAGATCGCCTTTCGCACCGGATCGATTTCGACGAGCTTCTTGCCCAAATGGATCCTGTCCTTAAAACGCCTTGCCATCCGACGATAGATTTCGCCCGTTCCGCCATGTAAAGGAAACTTAAATTTGCTGTTGGGACCCCATCCGACATCGTCCCGTTCGTAGACGACGTTTTCGAGAAGTCTTTTGAAATCAACCACCGCAACACGATCAGCGATCCACGACTTCGACATCTTCTCAAGTGGTGTCGTCCAAACTTTCGCGTTGTAAGGGAACATGAAATGGTCGGCGATTCCCTGCCCGAACGTGGCGAGAATCCACTCGCGAAAATTGCCTGCGTTGTGCCCGCCGCCGTTTGAAGCCGCCTTTGCAGCCCCCACCAGGCACGCGATCTGCACATCCTTGGGGAGATAACGGAGGTTGCTTTGGAACGGATAAGGAACCCACGAATCCCCTTTCACGATCCAACTTTCGCGAACGCGCTCGTGAACATCTTTCCCCAGCATCTGATCGACCAATCGATCGAAGTACGGATAGTGGGAAAAGATCACATGCCCGCCCTCGTCCCACACGAATCCGTGCTTATCGACATGCGATGTGGCATGTCCGCCGACGTCGTCGCTCTTTTCGTAGAGAGTCCAATCATCGTAGCCTATTTCCCGGAGGCGGTAGGCAGCGCCCAGCCCAGTGGGTCCCGCTCCAATGATGACAATTTTCTTGCTCACGGGTCGGCAACGTTTGATCGCCTCGTGATTCGACCCCCTTCCTGAGAGAGACAAACACCCGCACTTCTCCGGGCTGAAAGGTTAGGGAATCAAAGCCGAAGCCAGTCGGATATCATATCAGTCTCGACTGGCGGGCCAACTCAATGGCCAGATGAATTTTCAATAAATTCTTGAAAACGCCTTTGGTAAACGGATTGTCTTGCATTGGTTCACGATGCTTCTCGGTATTCGTTCTTCTGCTTGTTAGCGATTTTCAGCAGCAGGAACCGCGTGGATTTGGCTTTCGCACGATACCGGATCACGATAGCCGGACCGGACCTGATACTTCACTTTGAACAGCCGAATCAAAAGACGGACCCCTCCGTCCAGATAGGGTGTGAAGGCGCTTGCGATGTGCAACTTCTCCAAGAGGAAGCTTACGAAACCTCGGATGCCGTACGCTTGGTAATAATAGGAGCGGTGTTTCCAGCACATCTTTATGTCCATCCAATACATGCGCCAATATCGCTTCGTGAGACGCGGGTGGTCTTCCCGCCGGATGCAAACTAGTGGTTCAGCAATGCCTTCGATTTTGTAGCCGGCTGCACAACAACGGATGATGAAGTCGCGATCCTCGCACTCTCGAAATCGAGCATCAAATCCTCCGATCGCGCGAATAACATCGGTGCGGATGAGGGTGGTTGGGATCACGACCCAGTGGTCGTTCGTTAAGGCCTGCGCCAGTCGAATGGGGCCGAACCAATTGCATCGCACCAGAAAAGAGGGTATGACAGAAAAAAAAGCCCAAGCTGTGCTGTGGACAGCCGCGCATTCAGGATGTTCGTCCAGATAATTGCGCTGGAGTTCGAGTTTGCGCGCTAACCACAGGTCATCATCGTCCAGGAAGGCGATAAACTGACCGCGGGCACGGCGGACTCCGGCGTTACGGGCCTCAGCCGGTCCTACGTTCTTCGGCATGTCCACGATCGTGCACACGCCCGCGTAGCGATCCAGGTATCTGCGGGAGGACTCCCGCGAGCAGTCATTAACAATGATGATTTCAAGCGGTTTGAGCGTTTGTGCCAGGACAGATTCTATGGCTTGGTCGATATACTGTTCGCGATTGTAGTAGGGAATTACTACGGAAATGTCCTTGGCTGCCGACACTACCCGGTCCTCCGATGGTCCCAGGAGAATGTTAAGCGAATTGGGAACGGTACCGATTGCGCCGACCACGAGTTTACCGAAAATTATGCGGGCCTGCCCGTGCGCAGAATATGATCTCCGATCGCGAGAGACCGAGAGACGCAGGAGCTGAGTGTTTTCGGAATCCGACTCGATCCACATGCCATCAATTTGCCCCCCGCCCCAGGATCACAATCTTTATGGTCTGGAATAGGATTACGACGTCGAGCCCGATGGATGCGTTCTTGATATAGAAAAGGTCATATTTCAGCTTCTCTTTGGCGTCTTCCACGGTATTGCAGTACTTATATCGTATCTGTGCCCAGCCCGTTATCCCTGGGCGCACCAAATGCCGCATGCGGTAGTATGGAATTTCCTTCATAAGCCACTCGACAAACTCGGGACGCTCCGGCCGAGGTCCGACGAATGCCATATCGCCTTTCAGGACGCACCACAGTTGTGGAATTTCATCAAGCCGTGAAAGCCGCAGGAACTTCCCCACCCGCGTAATGCGGGGATCATCATCGTCCGCCCATGTGGCTCCGATGTCGGCCTCAGCATCTTGACGCATACTGCGGAACTTATAGCAGTTGAAAACCTTTTCACCCCGGCCCACACGCTTTTGCCGATAGAACACCGGCCCAGGGGAATCCAGACGAATGGCAAGAGCGATAAAGGGAATCAGTGGTGCGGTCAAAATCAGAACGGTCAAACCCACTCCGAAATGAACGAGCCGCCGTACGATCTGGAAACCATCGGTGAAGCGGAAGCCCTCTTCGAAAATGATCCAACTGGGGTATAGATGTTCCACTTCGATCTTGCCGGAAATCTTCTCCAGCCACGAGGTCGCATCTTCAATGTGTACGGCATTATGCAAGCGGAGGTGGAGAAGCTCCTGCATGGGCATGGTGTCGCGACGGTCCTGCATCGCCACAATCACGCGGTGCACCGACTTCTGGCGCGCTATAGCTTGCAAGTGAGCCGCCATGTTGTCTCGCGTCAGGTTATCCCCCACCTCGCCGGTCCAGCCAACGACATCGATTCCCGTTTCTAAATGACCTTTCAGTCCCTCGACGAGTGTCTGCGCACGCTCCCCGGTGCCTAACACGTAGACCCGCTCCCTAAGATATGGCTGGGAGACCAGCCACGCGTATGCGCTGCGCCATGCGAGCAAAGCCACCGTCAGGACAATTAGCCCGGAGAGGAGGGAAAAGTTTCCTAACATTACATTTGGAAATATGGCACCCAATATCGCGAGCCCAAATGCCAGCAAACCAGGAACTAGCAGCACCCTAAAATAAAGTCCTCTTTTGGCCTCAAACTGGAGCGGATCGTAGAGATCAAACCCGTGAGCAAGCAGCAGGGTGAGGAACGTCAGTATGAAGACCGTGTAGTAGCCATGTTCGAAGTTCAAGACTAAGAAGCTGTCCTCGCGAAATCGCCAAATTACCCCGATCAGCAGAGAAGCAAAAATCATCAGCGCCTCACCCATGACGAAGATCAGGGCACGGCCGGGGTAGTACACGTTGAAAATCCGAATCACTATAGCCTCAAGTCCTTACATTGTTCTTGGCGACGATTTGTTCCCTTTGCGAATAGAAGCACGGGTTCCAACAACATTTACGTGCTGCGGCAGTCCAACTATTCCAGGTGAATCGGGCGAATGGACCAATCCAAACCAGTCAAAATGATGTTGCGGTTTACAGCGGGACTGCAACTCTGAAAACCGCCGCATGTCAGAAAGTTGTCATAGTTAAATTCGTAACTTGCAAAAGCGCTTAAGGATCGTCCCAGACTTCGACGCACCGTCGCACCTGCCAACCAATATCGAGATTGGGGTAATTGCGCGCCAAACGAGGTGACTCCGAGACCATTGGTTCTATCGTAGCCGCCCCTGAGCGTGCCCTGCCAAGAGCGGAAAAACCTGCGGTCGATCGATAGCGCGGCCGTATCGCTAATACCCCCGGCGTAGACACCCGAGCCCGAGGTGACCAGGCGGTTGTAGGAAAAGGTAAGCAACGATTTCTTTCGCCGATATACAAGCGATGCTTGAGCGGCGGCGTTGATTTGAGACTCCGTGGTGATTCCACTGGTCACTATACGGTCCGGGCCTGCGCCTAGAACCAACCGCAGGCGATCCGATACTTGCCGTTGGAAGACAAACTGGGCGGAATTGGTGACGACGCTCTGCAGGTTGGGGATAAATTGAAAGTCCTGATATCCGTACAACAGCTCGATGCTGTTTCTTCGACTGATCTGGTGAGTCAGTCCGGCTTGGGCGGACGCTTGGCGGCTGTTGAATAATCCTTCGCTGTTATTGAGGTAGTCGGTGAAGGAATAGGCGGCTGAAAAGTTTACGGAAGATCGCCTCGTGAAGGCTTCCGTAACGCTGGCCACCGTCACGTTACCCAAGTAGGACGGGGCGAAGATAGCGGCGCCGAAAAATTCAGATCCTGGATTGGTGGGGTTACCGATTCCCCCCGGGGATGACGATCCAAACCCCCGGCTCCCGGTATAGGAGAACAGATCTCTGAAGCTCAGTTGGCCGCTTTTCCACCGGATAACCTCGATCCCATTGAACCGCTGGTACTGTTGGTTATTGAATTTCACGCCGCCGTAGCTAGGGTACAACGTGTCCCCTCCCGTGTAGTTGATTGACGTCTCGAAGTGACGCCAGAACTTCCGTAAACTGAAGTCTCCGATTAGATTTGTCACGGAAGTGATTTGGGATGAATATGTCGAAAGTAAGCTCGGATCCCGTTCTGCCCCGGTGCTCACATGGATGCCGCCAAGAAAGTAGCTCCGGGATGCCGCGGGTAAAGTTGAAAGCCCGGGGGACGCCATCACCGGGTCCTCGACGGTGCTGGTGGCAAGCGGCACGCCGCTCAAAGTTTGCGGACACGCCGTTCCCAGAGGGGTCAGAACGAACAACAACGCCCACAGGTGTCTTCTTGAGAGGAATCTCATTGGATATAGTTCGCGATACCGCAATCGAAGCCCGCCCCAAACGGACTTTCCACGTTGGCGTGGGACCTAATTCTCGCCTGTGTCGGATGACTTCGAACGCCAAGCTCCTAAAATTCACAGAAAATTAATCTTGGGAATTGGGGATTTTGTGTCCGCGTTTGTTGTACTCGAGCCGACTCGCGCCGTAGCTTCCCTGTGGCCGACCGCCTATCGCTCCGAGTCCAGCTCCAACTCTCGCGGATAGTCAGATCGGCTGTGGATTCTACCCCTATATCGCCGCAGTAAAGCCCTGGAATGCGGAAGATTTCAACGGACACCCACCGTCCAACATTCACGCCGTTTCCTCTGGCGTCGCATCCTGTTTCCGAACAGCACGCCAGGTGCAGAATTGCCCATCGAAATGCTGAAAATCGAAAGGTAGCAGATCAAACCGCTTTACCAGAGCTTCGTACAATTCTTTTCCCGACCGGTCGATGACGGCTGTGAGTTCGCATCGAGGAAAGGCTCTTACCACCCGGGCATCGTCGAGTTTTACCGGTTCCGTGACAGTCGGCTCGTGATATTCGACTTCGAAGTAGATCTTTCCACCAGGTTTCACAACGCGTTCAATCTCTCGTGCGGTCTGCTCGAAGTCATCGACGTGATCGAGCGCGTTTACTGCGATGACCGCGTCAAAGTAGCTCTCCCGGTAAGGCAAGGACTCGCCACCCGCATTGATAAACTTCGCATCATAGTCGTATAAAGGCCATCCCGCTGCCATATACGCTTGCACCATCGGATCCGCGCAATGACGGACGCAGCCGGGAAACTGCAAAATCGGCGCCAGGGGCCCACAGCCGACTTCCAGAACTCGCTGGCCAACAAAATGATCGCGTTCGATCCGCAGTCTCTCCGTGTAGTGCGGGCGCAAAGCGTGCAACGTCATGACCGCATTCACCATCCAGGATTCGGAGATATTGACTTTCTGCTCCGGAGTTGGCGGTGGAAGCCCAATCCGCAAGTTAGCGCCCCTTACGAACCAGTCTTCGAGGTTTTGCAGCCCGCTCTTCCAGTAAGCAAGTTCGGCTTCGTGCTTGCGTTTTGTTCGATATGCAGGACGCACCTGCCGGAACAATCCTTGCGCGCGTTTTCTCAGGCCATACATATATCGATTGCTCTTTCCGCACTGACTAGCCAACCCGCGGTCCAGAACGGAGCTTTTGACTCAAGCGTGCTCCTGGACCTCACAGGAAACGGGCTCTTGATAACCCGGCCGAATCCGCCATTTCAGCTTGACCACGCGAACGATCAACTTGACCACCCGGTGTATGTACGTTGTGTTATTCGTCGTTTTATAAAGCGTGCCCAGAAGAAAATTCACCATTCCCCGAATCCCATACGCCCGGTAGAAGAGGGCTCTGTGTAGCCAGACGATCCGGATGTGCACGCCAAACATCCGCCATCGGCGTTCACTGAGGCTATTTTGGCCGGTCCGCCGATAGCGGACCAACACCGTGGGAATACCCTGGATCCTGTGTCCGGTGGCGCAAAATCGAATCATGAAATCGCGATCTTCGCACTCTCGAAATCTCTCGTCGAATCCCCCCACGTCGAGCATCGCGCCCCTACGTATCATCAAGGAGGAGGGCACGGCCCAGTATTCTTCAATCATCGCCTGTGCCAGCGTTATAGGCCCCGGACCGAACCGTGTCCAGAGTTGATCCGGCCTGTCGGAGAAAAAGGCCGAGACAGAACACGTGACTGCCGAACACGCAGGATGCTCTTTCATGTACTTACGCTGGAGTTCCAGTTTTTGGGGCAGCCAGTAATCATCATCGTCAAGAAGTGCGATGAATTGGCCGTGCGCCGCGTGGATGCCGGCGTTCCGTGATCCCGACAAACCCACATTCACCTTCAGGTCAAGAATTGTGCAAACATCCGCGTATCGATCCAAATACCTGCGGGAAGACTCCCGGGAGCAATCGTTGACAATAATAATTTCGAGTGGTTCCAGGGTTTGCGCCAGGACAGACTGAACCGCCTCGTCGATGAATTCCTCCCGGTTGTAGTACGGGATGATGACGGAAACATCACTGGGTCCGATCATTGGCGCAGTTCGCTCCGGGGCAAGATGGAAACCTACCTCAAGTTCGGGACCACTATGCCTTCGATTTCCTTCACAATTCCAGACAAGATGGGGTCCCGGAACCCTTTCTTTAGCGAGTACTTCGGTTCCACGAACCGAAGCACAAGCCTTCCGGCTCCGTCCAGATAGCGTGTGTCGCGAGTTGCGGTATGCGATTTCTCCAACACGAAGCTCAAAATTCCGCGCGCGCCGTAGGCTTCAAAATAATGCCTGCGATGTTTCCAACACATCTTCAAATCCGTGCGGAGCATTCGCCATTTGTGACGAGTCAGACGGTCATGGTTCTCCCGTCGGAGGCGAGCTAGGGGCTCATTGATGCAGTGAATCCTGAACCCGGCCGCGCAGCATCGAATGACGAAATCGCGATCCTCACATTGCCGAAAGGCAGGATCAAACCCTCCCACCGTCTGTGCGTCCTGTGCGCGAAAGAACATGGTCGACGGGCACACCCAGCACAAATCCTTCAATGACTGAGCCAGAGTCAAAGAACCAGGCACACACCATGTCCAGAACTCCTCCGGCTTATTCGAAAAGAACGCCCACACAGCCCCGTGAACAAGAAAACACTCGGGATGTCGTTCCATGTAGCTGTGTTGCACTTCAAGCTTGTGGGGCATCCAGATATCGTCGTCGTCCAGCAGCGCAATATATTTGCCGAGGGCGACTCTCATTCCGGCATTCCGGGCACCGGCCAGTCCGATATTCTTGCGCAAATCAAGGATCCTGCACGCGCCGGTGTAGCGATCCAACTCTCTGCGCGCGGACTCTCGCGAACAGTCGTTGACGATGATGATTTCGAGCGGCGCAAGCGTTTGCGCCAGGACTGACTGAACGGTCTCGTGGATATATTCTTCCCTGTTGTAGTAAGGAATGATTACCGAAATATCGCTCCTGGCATCGATCACAGCGACTCATCTCCGGCAAGTCTTGTTGTATCCGTCGGCCATTGTGAAGCACGCGGGGGCAGTTTGCGAGTTTCCGCAAAAACTGGATCCGTGTAGGCGGGTCTCAGTTCGTACCTAATCTTGACAAGCCTTGTCAGGAAGCGAACGGTCCTGTTCACATAGCGTGTCTTGGCTGCAGGCAGTTGGATTTTTTCCAACACGAAGCTTAGGATGCCGCGCAGGCCGTACGCTCGAACATAGTGCTTCCTGTGCTTCCAACACATCTTCAAATCCTCTCGAAATGTGAACCAATGGTTTGGTGTCAATCCCTTCTGGCCTTGGCGGCGGACGCGGATCAGGGGCTCATCGATCCCTTCCACCTGGTAGCCCGCTGCGCAACATCGAATGATGAAGTCACGATCTTCGGCTATGCGGAAATTGACGTCGAGCCCTTGTAGTGCGTGAAACACTCCGATCCGGATCAGCACGGTCGGAAAGATGGCCCAGTATCCATTTGTGATGGCTTGAGCTACAGTCATCGGTCCCGGGTCAAAGCGTTTGTAATATTCCTCGGGTGCGTCTTTGTAGAAAAACCATGCCGCCGAATGGACGATGGCGCAGCCCGGGTGCTGATCCATGTAGGCGCGCTGCACTTCCAGCTTGTGTGGCAACCAGAGATCATCGTCATCGAGAAAAGCTACGAAGCGTCCGCGAGCTTGACGAACCCCTGCGTTGCGCGATCCTGCCGATCCTACATTCACTGGCAAGTCGATGATCCTGCACACATCGGAAAAGCGATCCAGATACCCGCGTGAGGATTCCCGCGAACCGTCGTTCACCAGGATGATCTCCAGCGGCTTGAGAGTCTGTCCCAGGACCGACTGCAAGGCCTCGTCTATATACTGCTCCCGATTGTAATAAGGGATGATTACGGAGATGTCGCAGGTTGCGGACACCTGATGCCTTGCCTCCCAAAGCCGATCGCACGCTGAATCTTAATGGAAAGGGGTAGTTCTCTCTGGGGCTGCTTTTCAGAATTCATCAAAAATTAATCAGAATACGTTGGGGCTTGAAGACGGGAGTTGCTATGGTGACTGGTACGATTTTCAACCTAGGGTGGCAAAAATCAGGGTTCGGAGGATGACCGCCCCCCTCGGGCCTTCTTATTTGGTCTCGTAGGAGATGCCGGGCAGGACCATGGGAAAGCTATACGTTCTGGGTGGTAGAGAACGAAAGCTGGGATTAAGTGAGCCAACCCCCAAAGATGAGTGGTATTTATATGAGTCCGCTCTGATCTTGGAAGTCGATACCGGATCCGGCACGGTTCGGGTGTGCGTCGAATATCAGAGCCCCCCTGAGGCCCGAGCGGGCCGGCAACAGACCGCCCACTTCCATGCCGGGGCAATGGTTGGCAACACGATGTACACTTGTACCTCGACCGAGGTACTGATCTACCAGGTACCTGATTTTAAGCAGATCGGCTACATCTCGCTTCCCTGCTTCAACGACGTACACCACGTTACTCCGTCATCGGATGGAAATCTCCTGGTGGTTAGCACTGGGTTGGAGATGGTTGTCAAGATCACTCCCCGAGGCGAAATTCTGGCGGAGTGGGGCGCCCTTGGTGGGGATCCCTGGGCGCGCTTCTCGCACGACATAGACTATCGAAGGGTCGCGAGCACAAAACCCCATGTCTCACATCCCAATTTCGCTTTCGAGCTAGGTGGCGAGGTTTGGGTCACGCGCTTTCATCAGCATGACGCGATTTCCCTGAATGGCTCGTCGAGACGAATTAAGATCGCTGACGAAGGCGTGCATGATGGCCTGGAATGGGGTGAGCAGCTCTTATTCACAGCTGTAGATGGCAAGATCGTGGCGGTCAATCGCCGAAGCCTGCAGCTCGAGCAGGTTATCAATCTTCGACAGATCCAAGACCGTAATCAACAGGTTTTGCCAGCCTGGTGCCGGGGAATTCTGCCCGTTGACGAGGGAAGGATTTGGGTCGGATTCACACGGATTCGACAAACCATCTTCCGTGAGAATGTCCGCTGGGTGAAGACTGTCTTGCGTGAGGGTATCGTTGTCAGGCCGACTCACATTGCACTGTTTGACATCGTGAATGAGGCCTGCCTCCAGGAGTTCAATTTGGAACCACACGGCATGAATGCGGTATATGGCATCTTCGCAGCGCCAAATTAAACCAACTTTGAGGATCGCAAGTTGCACATAGAGTCACCCGCCAAATCCCCAAAACTGTGGAGGCAATAGTGGACAGCCTCGCTTCAAACAAGCTGAAGTGGTTGCTGGCCGCTGCATTGTTTGCTGTTTTCGCAGCACCAGCATTTATCAGCTATGAGCCTTATGTGTTCAGCTGGGACGATTCGGATTACATGGTCCGGGCAGTGGCTGCCAGCCGGGCATTCTGGTCGGGAGATGTACACGGACTTGGCGCTGCCATAATAAGCCCCCACACTCCGGTCATGACAGTACTGGGCCTTCCCTGGGGACCATTGGTGTCGCGTAGCGCAGCCGGCAAATGTTTCATCACACTGGCAGGAGTGATCGCTCTTTTGGCGGCGTTGTCTTTTTACGTGTTGCTGCGCCTTGGGGTGAAGCCGCCCCTTCTCGTTCTGGCCGCAGCCTGCGTGGGCGCATCACTTGGTCCTTATGGAACCTTGGCACAAAAGACCTTCGCCGGGACATCCAGCCTGTATTCCATCCATATCGTCGCGACCGGATTTATGTCGGACAGTCTTCTGGCGTGGACGACTCTGGCAGCCGTGCTTTTGATTCCATATGAAGCGAGGATGCCTTGGCCATCGATCAGGGACGCTGTCTGGCGGGGCGTTTTATGCGCATTGATATTTTCCCTGGGGGTAATGACGAAGTTTAGTTTTATTTATTTCGTCGTGCTCATCGGCCCAATCCTGTTTGTCATAAGGCTTCGGTATGGGGGGTTGCGGAGTGCATCTGCATGGTTGATCGCATTCGCCTGCGCATCCGCGCCGGTGACCATCTATTTGGTCCGATACGGGCGATCCGCTCTCGCCCAAGCAAGGGCCGCATCCTTCGGAGGGCTCTCGGGCTTCTACCATGTTCCTCTCCTGCAATTTCTAGGCAGCATGATCCGGGAGTCTCCCGGTCTTGGGTTCTCTGTACTGCTGATGACCGCCGCGCTCCTCTATGTCGTGACCAAGCGAAGGGAACGGTGGTTGTGGCCTGAATTCACGGCGCTTCTGATCACGATTGGATTTCTGATCATCGTCCTGGCGTCTCCCAGTAAGCAAAATCGGTATCTATTTCCGGCAATCGTGACCCTGCCCTTCCTGCTGGCCATACTTATCTCCCATCGACGCGACTCGGTCTCCGCTCCGTCCCCTGTTCTTGCTGCACTTGCGGCGACGCTAGTCTTTGTCGGTCTGGTCCTGGCTGCGGCGCCGACGCGGCACCGGCCCGATTGGCAAAGCCTAAGCCGGGCAGAAGTAGTCCTCGCCCAAGCTGCCGAGTGCAAGGCCAAGCATATTGTGCTTGCTACCGATAGCCCCACGTTGAACCTATATCTGTTGGGTCTGGATTTGGAATTTTCCGACACTGTAGCGTCCGCTACCACATTGGCGTATCAAGCTGTTTCGGGCGTGCCGATCGAAAACGACTTTCGCGCGATGAGTGAGGCGGACTTGGTCGTCTTCCAAGACGCGCGACACACAAATCCGAAATTCTCCAATCAGCGAGTCCCAGAATACGAGCGACATGTTCGGCAGGGC
>Ga0187784_10001504_pt1 | contig 18565 bp, 12 predicted proteins | sample 1015_SJ02_MP15_2_FD_132964 | JGI IMG/M metagenome (GOLD analysis project Ga0187784, IMG submission 132964) | Tropical peat soil microbial communities from peatlands in Department of Meta, Colombia - 1015_SJ02_MP15_20_MG | ecosystem: Environmental > Terrestrial > Soil > Wetlands > Peat | place...
ATGTTGGTCATCCACTCGAGGTAGATCTTCTCGTAGTTCTCGGGCGTGAAGCGGATGGCTTTGTTGCCGTTGGCATCGGCCTTGACGGCGGCGATAGCCATCTCTGCCATCGAGTCGCGCCCGTCGTTGGCCTTTTTGTTGACGGCGAGGAACCATTGCGTGGAGAGGCGCGGCTCGACCACGGTCTTGCAGCGTTCGCAGTGGCCCACGTTGTTGGTGTAGTCCTTGACGCCGGCTAGGAGCCCTTGCGCTTCGAGATCGGCGACGATGCGCTTGCGAGCCGCAAAGCGGTCGAGACCCGCGTAGGCGCCGCCGTGCTCATTGATGTGCGCGCGGTCGTCCATCACGTTGATCGACGGCAGATGGTGGCGCTCGCCGATGGCGAAGTCGTTGGGATCGTGGGCGGGCGTGACCTTGACCGCGCCAGTGCCGAATTCGCGGCTGACCCAGGGATCGACCACGATGGGAATCTCGCGGTTCATCAGCGGCAGGAGCAGCTTTTTGCCGTGGAGATGCAGATAGCGCTCGTCTTCGGGATAAACGGCCACGGCCGTGTCGCCGAGCATGGTCTCAGGGCGCGTGGTGGCTACGGTGACAAACTCGCCGGTCTGTTTGCCGCCGTCGCCAAGAACCGGATAGCGGATTTCCCAGAGATAGCCCTTCTGCTCCTGGTGGGTGACTTCGAGATCGCTGATGGCGGTCTGGCAGCGCGGGCACCAGTTGACGATGTAGGCGCCGCGATAGATGAGTCCCTGGTGGTACAGGCGGACGAAGGCCTCGCGCACGGCGAGCGAAAGGCGCCCGTCCATGGTGAAGAACTCGCGGCTCCAGTCGACGGAGACGCCGAGGCGCTTCATCTGTTCAAGGATGGCGCCGCCGTAATGGCGCTTCCACGCCCACACACGCTCCACGAAGGCCTCGCGGCCGAGCTTCTGCCGCGAAGTGCCCTCCTCGGTCAATTGCCGTTCCACCATCATCTGCGTGGCGATGCCGGCGTGGTCGGTGCCGGGCACCCACAGAGCCAGACGGCCGCTCATGCGCCGCCAGCGCGTCAGAATGTCCATCTCCGTCTGGTTGAGCATGTGGCCCATGTGCAGGCGGCCGGTGACGTTCGGCGGCGGCAGCAGAATCACAAAGGGCTCGCCGCCCGTGGACTGGCCCTCCAGGCGCTGGTTTTGGTCAGGAGCCGTGCCGGATCCGGCTGTCGGAACAGCAAAAAGGTGCTCGCGAACCCAGTAACCGGCCCAGTGATCTTCAATGACGGTCGGGTCGTACGCTTTGGGCAGATCGTGCGGCATTTGTCTTCGGTGAACCCCGGAGGATTTCGGGAAAACACCCATGAAACCAGGGGCTTTCAGAGCGAGGGGACCACGTTTCAGGGTAGCAGATGGAGGACGGCGCCGTTCCCGGCGCGAGGAGGCTCGCATGGGGGAAGCAGGTCGCGTATCGAGCAGCCCGGAACCATTGCGTGCGTGCCGCACGCACATTTGCGCAGCCTTTCGCCGGGCTATTGGTCGACACCGAAGGTAAACATACTAGGGGACCCGTTGTTCATATCAATCGCATACTCGCCGGGGCTCAGCGGAGAATTTGGGACTAACTTATAAGACGATTCCCCATACTTGGTAATTTCTGCCGGAATGCTGGGGAGGATTTCCCTTCCGCCGCCGAATGATTTGACCTTAACGAGCGGGAGTTGGCGTTTGTCGTTTTTCTGAATGTAAGCGTAAAGCTTAACAACCTCCGGCTTCCCGACATTGAATACGAACGCTATCTGGTCGCCAGCCTTCACGCGGAGCGAGGAATGATCGCCGGAGATCTGGATGATGCCAGTTGCCGTGGCCCATCCTGGTTTCCCGATAGCCTTCCAATGTTCTTCCGGGAGCGGCTTGAGCGTCTGTGTCGCCGGGTCGAGAAGATAGACCTCGCCGATGGCGGTGGGTTCGATGGGCTTGCTGCTAGCGGTTTGGGACCAGCAACTTCCAAGCAAGGAGGCAGCTAAGATTGCCCAAAACAGATTACGCATGGACGTGCTCTTTCGTGGAACCGACCATCTTACAGCACGAGCTGCAAATCAGAATAGTTTTCAGCCGGAACAGCAATGAAAAAGGCCGCACCCACATGGGCACGGCCTCTTGTCTTTTCCTTTGCTCCCTCAGTCTCCGCCTTTAAAACGGGTTGATCTTGGCCAGGCCCTTCTTCTTTTTCTTCTTGCTCGAAGATTCGTCGCTCTGGTCGACCTTGGGCTTCTTGGGCTTGCCATTGGCGGCAGTGTCGGTGGCCTGCGGCGGGCTTTGGCCGGGCTTGATGTCGTTCATCTGCAGCGGGGCCTGGGCGGGCTTCTCGGCCGCGGGGAGAACGGAGTTAGCGGGGCCGACGGCCTTGACCGCCGCGTTGGGATCGGCCGCAGCGGTGTTCGAGGGCGCGGCCGAGCCATTGGGTGCGTTCACGACTTCGACGCCGACGCGCGTTCCCTCACCGGGCGCTTGCAACTGCAGCGGAGCGGTGGAGGGCTGGTCGCTGCGCGGCGGCTCGTTGGGGCCGGTGGGCACGGCGGCCTGCGCAGGCGTGGCAGGTTTACCGGCATGGGCGGCTTCGGTAAACATGGCAGCGTTTTGCCTGGTCACCTGAGGCGCGAGCACGCGCTTGGGATCATCGAGCGAGGGCTCTCCCACGTGCACCGCTTCCACCACGGTGGGGCCGCGCTTGATGAAATCGAGAGTCTTCGACGTAAAGTGCAGGGGCTGGCGGCTGCGCTCCTCGGCGTCGCTCTCGGCGATCGCCGCCTCTGTGGGTTCGGGAACCGGGCGGTTCATGGCGACGAGCCGGTCGCGGGCGTCCTCGACGTGGGGCGCCATGGGATAGCGCGTAATGACCTTGGTGTAGGCTTCGGCGGCCTTGTCCTGATACATGCTACGTAGCCGCTCGCGAAGCGCGCCCGGCAAACCGGGGTAAATGGAAACGCCGTGCGCTTCGCCGGCGTAGGCGTCGCCGATGCCGATGAGCACCTGGTCGCTCTTGGAGTAGAGCGGATAGGCGTCGGCCACGGTCTCAAGGCGGGCGAGCGCAGCCACGAAGTCTTCGCGGCTCTCGTAGTAGCTGCCGATCTGGAATTCGCGCTCGGCTAAAACCTCCTGCACATCGCGCAGGCGCTGCTTGGCGCGCGGAATGAGCGTGGAATCCGGGAACATGTTGATCATCTCCCGGTATTCCTTCTCCGCCTGCTCGGCGTTCAGGGGATCGCGGTCGGGCTTCTCCATTTGCTGGTAGTAGATGTCGGCCACCTTCATTTTGGCTTCGGCGGCTTCGGGAGCATTGGGGAAGAAGGTGATGAAGTCCTCATATTCGGATTCGGCCTGGGTGAGCGCCGCGGAGCCGCCCTCTTTGAACCATGTGTCACCTACCGAGAGCTTGGCGCGCATGCGGTATTCCGACTCGGGATAGGTATTGAGTAGAGTCTGCAGGTCGAGCCGCGCCACGTCGTAGCGGCCCTTCTTCATGGCCACCATGGCTTTGTCGTAGAGTTCCTTGTCGGGCTGTTTGGATTGCACGCCGGCCAGCGGGTTGGCGTTGAGGTCGTAAGCCTTTTTCTCTTTCTTCTTCTTGGTGGCGGCATCGGCGGCGAGGGCGCCGAGCAGCAATGCGGCGAGAGCGGCGACGAAGATCTTCAGGGACAAACGGCTCATACAACCTCGGTTTTTTGGAGGGCCAGCAGGCGCCTCCGGCGAATGCGTGCGGTATTCAGGAATTCTACTATTTCAGGCTCGCTTCATGCTCCGCGGGTCGGTTTTGGCGGCCTTGCGCGCCGCGGCCAGCAATGCGCGCGCGTCGCGTTCCGGCTCTCCGGCGCCAAAGACGGAATGGCCTGCCACGAGCAGCTCCGCACCTGCTTGGACGATGGTGGCGACCGTGTCGTGAGCCACGCCGCCGTCGATCTCGATCTTAAACTTCAGCTTCATTCTGCGGCGCATCTCGACAAGCTGCCGGACCTTGTCGAGCGAAAAAGGGATGAACTCCTGGCCGCCGAAGCCCGGATTCACGCTCATGACGAGCACATGGTGAACCATGGGAAGGATTTCGGCGATCAGGTCCACACGAGTGGCAGGGTTGAGAACGACACCCGCCTTCATCCCGTGGTGAATGATCATCTCCAGCGTGCGGTGCAGATGGGGACAGGTCTCGTAGTGGACGCTGACCCAGTCGGCTCCCGCCTCGGCGAACGCCGCAATGTAATCGTTGGGATTCTCGATCATCAGGTGGCAGTCGAGCGGGAGCTGGGTGAACTTACGCAGGCTGGCGACGACGGGAGGGCCGATCGTCATGTTGGGGACGAAATGGCCGTCCATGATGTCGACATGAATGGCGGCGCCACCGCCGCGCTCGGCCGCCGCAACCTGGTCGGCCAGGTGGGCAAAGTCCGCGGAGAGGATGGATGGCAGCAGTTCGACCATGTGCCTGCGCGCGCAACTCCTTGCGGGGACAGTGTATCAGCGCGAGCAGACGGGAAGGCAATCAGCCGGGCAGCCGAATGGCAGCGGCGGCTTTCGGTGACGATCGGGAAGGCGGCTCGTCCAACTCTACGTCGCAGACTCAACCACAGAATTCATCGGGAAGTCCGGCAATCCTTTCCGATCGCTTCTCGCGACAACACGCGGCGCATGGAACGGAGGCGCGTATGCAGAGACAGGGTGCGAGGCCCAAGGCGGAGAGCAGCGGAGGCGGCGTCTTCCCGGGCGCGTTCCTCGAGGAAAAACCAATCTGGAGCGAGCTCTATGAATGCATCCGCGATGCGTTGTTTCCGCCCAAGCTTCCGCCGCTGGAGTTGACGTCGCGTCCGGTTCCCGTGGTGGACCGGGTGGCAGCGAAGACCAATCCCTGGGCGATCGGCACCTCGACCTTCGTCAATGGCGGCATTTTGGCGCTCATGATCTGTGTGGGGTTGAACGCGACGATCCGGCGCTTTTCCGGGCAGGGCTCAGTGGCGCGTGTCGAGCTGAGCGATTGGAAGCTTTTCGCACCGCAAAACACGGGGACGAATCGTGGCGGAGGCGGAGGCGGCGACGAGGTCACGGCTCCGATCGAGGGACGGCCGCCAAAGGTTGAGCCGGATCCGATTACTCCGCCTCAGTTAGCGGTTCTGGATCGGCCGAGGCTGGCAACGGATGCGGCGATTGCCGCGCCCCCCGATGTCAAGCTGCCGGAGAATGCCGCCATGCCGAATCTAGGAGTGGGGAAGTCGTATAACGTCTCTCTGGCTTCAAGCGGGCCGGGCCTGCACGGCGGCATTGGTACCGGGGCGGGCGGTGGCGTTGGACCGGGCAACGGTCCGGGATGGGGGCTGGGTTCGGAGAACGGAGTGTACGTGCCGGGGCGCGCCGGCGTAACGCCGCCGATTCCGATTGTGGCTCCGGAAGCTGAGTTCAGCGACGAGGCGCGGCAGCAGAAGTATCAGGGGATTTGCCTGGTTTCGCTGATCGTGGATGCACGCGGCTTTCCGCAGAACCTGCACGTGGTGCGGCGCCTGGGCATGGGGCTCGACGAGAAGGCCATGGAGGCCATCGGTAAGTACCGGTTCCGGCCGGCGATGAAAGATGGCATGCCGGTGGCGTCGCTGATTACCGTGGAAGTCGATTTCCGGCTGTTCTAGGCTCGTCCCTTCTTGGACCTATGCAAGACCTGCCGACATGGAGAGCACCCCATGCCGAAGCCCGCAGCGGCAGAGCTGCGATCAACGCTGTTTTGTTGAATCGGTTTGAGGTTCGAGCAAAGCGCGCCCCGGCAGGCCCAGCCACCGGGGATGGACGCTGGCATACAAAACATATTCGGCGCCCAGCCGCTCCCGCAGGAATGCCTCCTCGGGCAAAACAAAGCCAAAGTGCAGCCAGGCGGCGAGCGCCGCCGGGGCCCAAAGATTGAGATAGACCCCGGTAATCAAAGGCGCGCTGGCCGATGCCAGGACCATGCCAAGGTACATGGGATTGCGCGTGGGGCGGAACGGCCCCTCGCGGACGAGAGACGGCGCCGGGCTGAACGGGCACACTCCGACGCCCTTCCGGTGAAACAACCGATCAGCCCAGAGGTTGAGCACCAGGCCGACCAGCAGCAAAGCGAGGCCGGAAATCGCCGGAAGAAACGCCGGCCGGAGCGGCCATCGCAGAACGATCAGCGGGACTTGCAATAGCAAGCTGAAAAGCAGCAAGCGCGGCGGGAGCAGCCTGGCCCGAGCCTTGGATGGGAAACCGTTTCTATCAGCGATCATCGTCCTGGCTCCTTTCCCTGTGGCAGTTGCGAGCGAAGTTCACTGAGGAGAGCGGCGGCCGCCGCCACCCGTTCCCGCGGAAGGCGCGCAGCGAGCCTGCCCAGGAACGCCCGATCCAGGCGGCGGATTTTCTGCCACTGCGCCCGCCCCTTCCGGCCCAAACCGAGCAGCACGGTTCTGCCGTCGGACGCATCCGGAGTTTCCTCGACCCATTCAGGATGCGGAAGGCGGCGGAGGCTCTGATGGATGTGCTGGCGGCTGACAGAGTACTTCCGGGCGAGATCGGAGAGCGAGACCGGCTTGGCCTCGCGCGCCAGAAACTCGAGGAATGCGCGATCGCCGGCCTGCAGGCCCAGCCGTTCCAGCTCGCGATCGGCGGCCGCGGCCAGCTCGCGAAAGGCCCGCCGCATCTCCCAGATCAATCCTTCCAGCGATTCGATGCGGTCCGGCATATTGTCAATTATATTGACGGATTTCGCTATTGTCCACTCAATTGACAACAATGCCGGGCGCAGAAGAGGCGCCAGGGATTCTTGCTAGGCAAACAACCCGTGGTGGAGATCGGCCGCGCAACAGCGCCGCCGGCCGCGCCAGGCCGGAGTTTCCGCAGCCCTCGCGTACTTTTCGCCCAACTGGCTGAAATACAATAGCTTGTGCCAGCGCGTTCACGATAATATGACTGGAATCTTGGTGCACGCAGCATTGGCACCCAAAGTTTGTTCGTGAAGGCGCAGCACACTGCGTGCCGTTGGCTCACCGTCAAGCGAAATCAACAGACCGCCGGCGGCCAATCGACCCCAATAGGAGGAAGGCATGAACCGGGCAAGGTTTTCTTTCGTTTTGATAGTGCTTTGTGCTGCAATGGCGCCTGCAGCTCCCGCGGCGGCGCAAACCAAGCTGCTGCGGTTTCCCGATATTCACGGCGACAAAGTGGTCTTCACCTATGCCTCCGATTTGTGGACGGCTTCGACTTCGGGGGGCATCGCCACGCGCCTGACGGCTCACCCCGGCGAAGAGCTCTTTGCCAAATTCTCTCCCGACGGCAAGTGGATCGCCTTTACCGGCCAGTACGACGGCGACGAGCAGGTCTACGTCATCCCGTCCACCGGGGGAGTGCCACGGCAACTCACGTTTTATCCTTCGCGCGGGCCGCTGCCCGCCCGCTGGGGCTGGGATAACCAGGTTTACGGCTGGACTCCCGACGGCAAGCAGATCGTCTTTCGTTCGCTGCGCGACGGCTTCAGCTTGGCCGACTCGAAGCTGTACACGGTTGCGCTGGAGGGCGGCCTGCCGCAGGCGCTGCCCATGCCCAAATCGGGCGCGGGCGACTTTTCTCCCGACGCCACGCAGGTGGTCTATTCGCCGCTCTTTCGCGACTTCCGCACGTGGAAGCGCTACTCGGGCGGCTGGGCGCAGCAGCTCTATATCTTCGATGTCAAGTCCCACGCCGTGGAGAAGATCACGACCGACGTACGCAACCATCGCGACCCGATGTGGATCGGCGAAAAGATTTACTACGATTCGGACAAAGACGGCACGCTCAATCTTTATTCTTACGACCCCAAGACGAAAGAGACCGCGCAACTGACCAAGAGCACGGAGTGGGATGTGCGCTGGCCGAGCACCGACCACCAAAGCAGGATCGTCTACGAGCTGGGCGGCGAGCTGAATATCTTCGATATTGCCACGGGGCAGTCGACGCATCTTTCCATCGATGTGCCCGACGACGGGCTGTCGATGCGCCCGTCGGAGGTCTCGGCTGCCGGTCAAATCGAGTGGTACGAGTTGAGCCCCAAGGGCGAGCGGGCGCTGATGGCGGCGCGCGGCGACGTTTTCACGCTGCCCATCGAAAAGGGGCCGACGCGCAACCTGACCGATTCGTCGAACGCCCACGACAAGCTTCCGGTTTGGTCGCCGGACGGGGCGACGATCGCATTCATCTCCGACATGGACGGCGAAGACGAGCTCTACCGCATCAGCCAGGATGGTATGGGCAAGCCGGAGGAGCTGACTCACGGTCTCGCGGCCATGCTCTATCAGCCGAGCTGGTCGCCCGACGGCAAAAAAATCGCTTTTAGCGACAAGGACGGCAAGCTGTATGTTCTGACGCTCGACGACAAAAAGCTGGTGCAGATCGCGCAAAACCCGCGCGGCAAAATTCCCCATTATCCCTGGTCGCCCGACAGCGGTTATCTGGCCTTTACCATGGACGAGCCAAGCGGATTCACCTGCATCTATATCTGGAACGCGGCCGACGGCCAGATTCACCGCGTGACGGACCCGATGCACGATTCCGGCGAGCCGGCCTGGGACCCGGACGGCAACGATCTCTACTTCATCGGCACGCGCGAATATCAGCCGCAACTAAGCCGGATCGAGTTCAACTTCGCCGCCAATCGCGGCACGGCGCTGCTGGCCCTCACCCTGCGCAAAGACGGCAAGAATCCCTTCCCGCCACAGAGCGACGAAGTGACCATCGCCAAACCGCCCGAGGCCGCCAAGTCGGCCGAGGCCGCGACGGACAAGACCAAGCCCGATGAAAAGGCCGCGCCGGATAAGGGCAAGCCAGAAGAAAAGAAGGACGAGAAGGCCGGCGAGAAAAAAGACGAGCAAAAGCCGGCGCCGATACGCATCGACTTCGACGGACTGGCCGATCGCGTGACCATGGTTCCGGTGGATGCCGGTAACTATGCGGACCTGGCTGCGACCAAGGATTTTCTCGTTTACCGGCGCACCGGAGCTGAGTACTACGGCCGCGATTCGTTTCCTTCTCCGGCTTTAGTGCTCTTCTCGCTCAAAGATCGCAAGGAGTCCACGCTGGCCGAGAAGGCCGATGGTTATGCCATCTCGCGGGACGGCAGCAAAGCGCTGGTCAGCCAGGATCACACCTATAAGCTCTACGACGTAAAGCCGGAGGGCAAGGACGGGGCCAAGACGGTTTCTACCGACGGAATGATGGTGCATCGCGTTCCGCGCCAGGAGTGGGTGGAGATCTTCAACGAAGTCTACCGCCGCTACCGCGACTTCTTTTATGCCGCCAACATGAACGGTTACGACTGGAAGGCGCTGCGCGACCAGTACCGCCCGCTGGTGGATTTCGTGGCGCACCGCTCCGATCTGAACTATGTGCTGGGCGAGATGGTCGCCGAGCTGAGCAACTCGCACACCTATATCACCGGCGGAGACTTCGAGATCCCCAAGCGCACGCCGGTGGCGCTGCCCGGCGCGCGCATCGAGCTCGATGCGCAGGCCGGCCGCTACCGCATCGCCAAGATTTACCGCGGTGAGAACGACGAGGAGCTCTATCGCTCGCCGCTGACCGAAGTCGGCGTGGACGCAAAAGAGGGCGACTACATTCTGGAGATCGACGGCCGCGGCCTGACGGCGAAGGACAATCCCTACGAGTTGCTGCGGGGAAAAGCCGCCCATCCCGTGCAGCTTCGGCTCAACTCCAAGCCCACGCTCGATGGCTCGCGCACGATCTCCTATAAGCCCATCACGGACGAAGAGCATCTGATCTATCTCGATTGGGTGAAACATAACCGCGAAGTGGTGGAGAAAGCAACGGGCGGGAAGGCGGGTTACATCCACCTGCCCGATATGGGCGAGAACGGCATCCGCGAGTTCATCAAGACGTACTATCCGCAGATTCGCAAGCAGGCGTTGATCGTCGACGATCGCGGCAATGGCGGAGGCAATATCTCGGCGATGATCATTGAGCGCCTAGACCAGCGGCTCTTAGGCACTTGGTTCGATCGCGTCGATCAAGTTACAGGCACTTATCCGGATGAGATCTTTTACGGGCCGAAGGTGTGCCTGATTAACGAAACCTCGGCGTCGGACGGCGACATCTTTCCGTATATGTTCCGCCAGGCGGGGCTGGGACCCCTGATCGGCAAACGCACTTGGGGCGGTACCGTGGGGATCGCCGACCGGGAGCCGCTGCTCGATGGCGGTGAGGTTTTCGTGCCGGAATTCGCCTTGGCCAGTCCCGACGGAAAGTACGTGATCGAGGGCCATGGCGTCGATCCGGATATCGAAGTCGAGAACGAACCGGACGCGGTCATCGAGGGACGCGATCCGCAACTGGAGCGTGCGATCTCCGAAATCGAGAAGGCGCTCCAGACCGGCGGCAAGACGTTGCCGTCGCGGCCTCCCGATCCCGATAAGACGCAGAAGCGGTAAGCTCGCGACGGCCGCCGCTTCGCGACTAAACCAGATTAGGCAATAGCGTAGGGAACCTTGTAACCAGGGCACGAGTTTACTCGGGCCGGAAATGGCGCCAAACAAGGCGCGGGCTTTAGCCCTGAGGCAGAACCTATCGCCTGGTGCCAAAGCGTTCCCTAGACAGAAACCGAATTCGCTCTAATTCAAGACAGCGGCCTGGCGCCGACGGCTACTTCCGCGAGCGCCAGTCGGCACGCAAAGATCGACCAGGGATTGAACCAACGAATCGGAAAGTAGTGACTGCGCCTATTCCTCCCTTGGTGTGGTCGAGGGCGGGTGGTTCGTCTGGGCCAACGACTCCGTGTCCAGCGTGTGCTCGTGCCGGTACTGCTCGACGGGCATCTTGCCGTCCCACCAGGCCCAGTTCATGGGGTAGACATCGGGATCGAAGAAGACCTGGTAGAAGTGCCAGACGAGGATGGCGAGCGTGGCCAGGATCGCCTCGTAGAAATGGACGGCGGTGGCCACGTCGACCCACCAGCGCGCTAGCAGGTTGCCCACCCACACCTTGGCCCAGATCATGATGCCGGTCAGGCCCATCAGCGCCGTGCCCCAGACGAGCGCCCAGTACTCGGCCTTCTCGGCATAGTTGAAACGGCCGAATTTGGGTTTTTGCGGGCTGAGGCCGAGATAGTAGCGCATCGTGCCCGAGAGGTCGGAGAGATCCCTGGGTTGCGGCGCAATGTCGCGCAGCAGGCGGCGTCCTTCGCGCGCCGCGGCGAGATAGAAGAGGTGATAGACGCCGGCGGCGATGAGCACGACGCCGGCGATGCGATGAATGATGCCGCGCAGGTGCTCGCCCATGCCCAGCGTATGGGCGAACCAGGTGTCGGGGAACTTCAGCGCGAAGCCGGTGAGGACGAGAACGATGAAGCTCGTGAGCAGCACGAGATGCTGCCAGCGCTGGTTCACCGTCATGCGCGTCATATAGGGGTTCTGCATGCGGCGCAGCGTCACGGCCTTCGCGCGCCAGATCACGGCGTTGTGCAGGAACATGGAGCTGATGACGAGCAGGATGAGGACGATGTAGATGCGTCGTACCCAGCGGACGGCGATGGCATCGATGCCGGCGGCGCGCGCGCCCGCCTGCAAGTGCACCGGCGTGCGCGTGAACTTTTGCGTCACGCCTTTGTGGCACTTGCCGCAGGTGGCACCGAGATTGGCGGCGTTGATCGTGGAGCGGGGATCGCTCGAAGGCAGAATGTCGTGCACGCCGTGGCAACTGGAGCAGTTGGCGGCCACCACGGAGCCGCCCTCGGCGGCCAGGCCGTGATAGCTGTCGAAATAAGTGCTGACGCGGTTGCCAGGCACTCCGAACTCCTGCGACAACCTGACGCCCTCGTGGCAGCGGGCGCAGATGTCGCGCGACAGGTTCCGCTCGGCAGCGGGCGAGTTGGGGTTTCCGTGCGACTTGATGGAGTGGATGCCGTGGCAATCCGTGCATACCGGCGCCAGCTCGTTGCCGTGCGCGATCGCCTGTCCGTGGATGCTGGCGTTGAAGGTGCTGGCGATCTCCCCGTGGCACCTGCCGCAAGTGGAGGGAACTGCGAATTTTGAGATTGGCGACTTGGGATCGCTCGCCGGCAGAATCTCGTGCACGCCGTGGCAGTCGGTGCACACCGCAGCTTTTTGCGAGCCGTTGGCCACGGCGCGGCCGTGCACGCTGTCCTGATACGAGATAAAGGGCTGCGCGCTTTCGCCGTTCGATTCCATGAGGAAGCGCTGCCCATGGCAGCGGCCGCAGGTGGCGGGAATGTTGGCGTGGTAGGCGGGCGAAGCCGAGCCGCCGGGGCCGACAATTTCATGCGCACCGCCGTGGCAGTCCACGCAAGTTGCCGCAGCGCTTTGGCCCGGCGCGATGTTCCGGGCATGAATGCTGTGCGCATAGGCTTGCTCCGCGGCTGCGTGGCAACGAGCGCAGGCAATGCGCTGCGGCGGCGTGTCGTGTGCCAGACTCTTCACATCGGAGTGGCAATCGACGCAGTGAAATAGCCGGCCGTGAACCGAGTGCTTGAGCTTGTTCTGATCGACGTAAAGGCTGACGGTCTTGCCTTTCGCTTCCGTCGTAAGAGTGGAATCGCTGTGGCAGGCGAGACAGTCGGCGTCCTTGAGCTTTTGCGCGGCGTGTGCGTTCGAGGCCCAAATAAGAAAGAAAACGACGAACGATGGGACGAGCAGCTTTCGAGCAATGTCCACGCTTCGAGGAGACGCCGGAACGGGATTTTCCGCCGTGATACGAGTCACAACGGCAGTCGGCAGCCAGTAGCCGGAAGTAGGGGCGGAGGTATCTGGAAAGCGGGCCGAAAGTACGCGCTCGGCGGCAATAGCCGCCTTACATCTTGCTCACCGCGCCGGCGTTTTGATCAACCAGTTCAACTTGACCCGTTGACGAAACAGAACTCGCTGGTAAGGAGGATGGTCACCGTCATTGCGCACGTAATAGAGATACGGCGTGTCGCCGATCGTCGAGAAGCTGGGATCGTCCGATTTGGGATCGATCAGGGAAAAGTAAGCGTAGGACCAGTTGCCTTTCGGCTCTCTGCGCAGCATCTGGTTCTGGGTAAGCGCCAAAGCCGGCTTGCTCCAGTGAATGAAATCCGGCGAGGTTGTGAAGTAGACGCCCTGCGGTCCCCAGGGTGCGGAGCCTTGGTTCCACAGCGTGGCAACGAACAGATGCGATGCGGGGTGGTAGCTGATTCCGTTAGAAAAGTCGAGGTAAGGTACCGGCGTACAGACATGCGCAGCAGGGTTCGCCAACGGATCGCGGTAGGGATCGACGAAGGTCACAGTAAAGTCCTTGCCGTCCCAGCCGCGCCAGGAGGCGGGATCGAGGATGTTCGCAGTGCGGATTGGGCAGGTTGCGTCGGGTACGAGGCAGGGCTGCGTCCCTTTTCCCGTTCCGCAGTTCGGCGGCCAGGCCCACGAATAGACCGAGGCGTAGAACCACGGGCCGGATTTGACGATCCCGGTGTCGATGCTATATCCCTCCGGGCCGCGATTGGGCACGTACTTGGCGGGAAGACTGAGAAAATAGTTCGCCGGCGGCTTGGGCTGGGCGAAATGATAGCCGCCGTCTTCGGAGAGGTTGAAGCTCTCCGCGTTGTACCAGCAGGAGACCGTGTCGGTCTTCGAGGCGCACATGCCAGGCGTTTCCCAAGCGTGGAATTCCATGTGCCCGAGCGCGACGACCTTCTTTCCGTCGACACTCGAGAACGCATCCAGCCAGGTGTAGTCGTTGAAATGCGCGACGTTGCCGTCGCGAGCGGATCGGAAGACGACCTGGCAATTATGCCTGGCAGTTTCGAGGGTGGGCCCAAGCTCCGCGCGCGTTACATAGTGCGAAGCGATCAGGTGCACGACGCCGCGATCGTCGCGAAAGGCGCGGGCCGGGGCGTCGGGGATGTCGATCAGCTCGCAGGAGTCTCTCGCCGTGTCAAAGGCTGCGACCGCCGGCCCCTCCAGGAAATCCGGCGTCGGCGGGTCGGGTGGCCATCTCGGAGCCGGCAGCCGGAAGTTCCCCGATCCTGCGATCGCCGCGTTCTCCACGTTGCCCGCGATCGCGATGCCGTGGGCGTGGAGCTTCTGGTCTTGGTACGTCCTTAGGAGCTGGTTGGGCAGGGCAATGCGGAACCTGTGCTTGCCGCCGTCAGCGTCATGGCATTCGCGGTCAACTGCCGGCTCGTTCGCGAGGTTCGCGGTGCCCGCCGTAACGAACTTGCCCGGCGGCGTGGCCCCTGCGGCATGACCCGCATAGATGTGAACGTCGATTGAGGCGCGTTGACCCTGCTGGCAGGCCCACCCGGCGACATAGTATTGATCGCTCTCGAAGCGAACGCTGTCGATCACGCCGGTGACCGGGCCCGCACGGGATGATTGCCCCCGGGCTACCCAGGGCCAGGGCGTGAGAGCTGCCGCGCAGAGGACGGAAGCCGATAACCAAGGCGATTTCGAGAAATGAGCCGAGCTGGGCATAGCGGCCTCCCGCGTTGTCAGTGTATAGAACTGGGTCAGCAAGGAATTCGCGTACAAATGGTGCGCGCTCCGCTTCCTAACCCCAGAGCGAGATCGACCTTCGTTTGCTAAGACCCGATGGGAAATCGAAGGTTTCGGCGGGGCCGACAGCCCAATGACGATCAGCTGAAATACGCCGTCAGCGTCAGCACTAACAGCAGCAGCCCGATAAAGATCGCCGCGAACCCAACCACCTTGGAAAAATTCAGCAGCCAGAGCGGCGGCGCGATGCCGAGGCGCGAGTCGAGTTTGCCTGCGGCGGCCAGCCTGGCATATTCCTGTGGGCGTTTTTCTCGGAACTCTTCCTCGCTCTCCGTGCCTGTGAAGATCACCATGTCCATCGGGAAGCTGTCGGGCCGCAGGTGCGTGTTGACGAAGTGGATAGAAAAGATGAAGAGCACGGCGAGTAGCGCTTCCTCGCTGTGAATGACGAGCACAGCATTCAGCGCCCAGCCGGGCAGGAAGTGCGCGAAGAACGGCGCAAACCACATCGCGTAGCCCGAGAAGCCGATCACGACCATTCCCCAGAAGACGGCCCAGTAGTCGAACTTCTCCCAGTAGGCGTAGCGCTCGAAACGCGGCTTGGGACCGAGTCCCAGGAACCAACGCATGTGGCCGAGCATGTCCTTTACGTCCTTCCAGTTGGGGATCATCGAGGTCGGCCCCCAGAAGATTCCCTTTTCGCGATTCACCAGGCCGCGCTGCAGCACTTCCTTCACGTGAATGAGAAAGGCAATTGTCAACACCACGGCGCAGAGCTTGTGCAGGAAGAGGATGGCGCCGAAGCCGCCCACGCCGGCCGCGAGCTTGCGCGCCCAAAAGCTCTCGCTGAAGCGCATCGGCAGGCCGGTGGCCGCCAAGCCCAAAAACGTGGTGAACAGGACGGCGTGCATGGTGCGCTGTTCGCGGGTGAAGCGCAGGAAGTACCGGCCAGTCGCGGCGGCTTCGGTCCCTCGGTCTGCCAGCTCAGGCATGGTTGCCTCCATTGGCCGCTCGCCGCGGCGAGTTTTTCACCTGGTGGTAGCGCGAGCGGATGAGCCACAGGATGGTGTGCAGCAAGAAGAAGGTGAGCACGCTAGCCAGCAGCAGGTTCATGAACAGCCGCACGAAGTAAAGTCCCGGATTCAGCTTGCGGTCGCGCGCATTGGCGTGGGGCTGATACTGCACAAAGCTCAGATTGGCGCCCGCATGGCATCGTCCGCAGGTGGCGATGAGATTGGCCTTGTTGATGGGCGAGCTCGGATCGCTAGCCGGGCGCACGTCGTGGGCCTGGTGGCAATCCCAGCAGCGGGCCGTCTCCACATAGCCGCCCAGCGAACCTAACTGCGAGTGGAAGGTATCGCGGTAGGTGGAGAACTTTTCCTTGTGGCAGTTGCCGCAGATCGGCGTGGACTGCATGCGGAAGGCCGATTCCGTCGGCTGCAGGATGGCGTGGGCAGTATGGCAGTCGCTGCAGACGGGTGCGTTCAGATTGCCGCCGGCAACCGCCTTGCCGTGAATGCCGGCTTCGTAGTCCGCGTCGATCTTGGCGTGGCAGTTGCCGCAGGTTTTGGGAACGTTGGACTTGTATGTGGGGCTTTTCGGGTCGTTATGGCTCAGGATTCTGTGCGAGCCGTGGCAGCTTCGGCAGTTGGCCGCCACCAGCAATCCCTCCTTGCTCAGCGCGAAGCCGTGAATGGAGTCGATGTAGTTGGGATAGACGCTGGGCAGGCCGTGCTTGCCCGCCATTCCGTTGTTGCTGTGGCACTGGCCGCAGGTTCCCGGCACGTTCAGCGGATAGACGGCGGAGCGCGCGTCGGTCTTGGGAAAGATCTCGTGCGCGTTGCCGTGGCAGCTCGTGCACGGATGCTCTTTGCTGTCGGCGTGGACGCTGCCCTTGAGCTGGCTTGCCTCGTCCGTATGGCAGGTCTTGCAGTCGACCGGCGCAATCTTGTCGGGATGCGGATAGCCCTGGATGTCCGCGTGGCAGTTGGTGCATTGCAGGCTGCCGTGGATGCTGGCAGAGAATTTCTGGCCGTCGACGGCGATGCTATGGCCCGCGCTGTCGGTCATGCTCAAGTCGCCGTGGCAGGTGAGGCAGTCCTGGGCGCGAAGGGCGTTCGTTCCGAGGATGAGAAAAGCGACCCCGGCCACCGCGACTCCGCAGCACACCACGAGTCTTGCTTTTTCCCCTTCGGCATTCGTCATTCTGCCGTCTTCCTTCCCAAACCAAGAAAAATCCACCCTCATCCGCCCGGCCTTCCAGACGGATTCGGGTATGTCCTTCAAACAGCCTTTGTTGCCGGGGATCGCACATCCAAGGTGTTTCTTTTTGAGACAGGCTGGCAGTGATGGGTATCACGCGCCTCATGACGCAGATCACACAAGAAGCTTTCAGCCGTCAGTGATCGGCTTTCAGTTTTGGCCGAGCCGCTGGCGCGGGCCAAGAAAGGAAATGGGGGTGGGATCGCTTCCATTGCTGCGCATCGCGTGGTTCTCCGCCAATCTGACGAAGGCTTTGGCGTCACTCGCCCCGCGGCGCCTGGTTGTTGGCCGCTAGGGGGCTCATGAGGAAGGAGGGCAGGAAGAGTTCGCAGCGCCCTTTTCCTAACTTTCCAAATACCTCCACGAAGTCCACAACTGTGCGCGAAGCGGGGCTGGCCCTACACTCTTTCCTATGGCCACCATCCCCGATCTCTCCCTTGAAGGCCTCCCCGCCAACGTCGACGCGGAGAAGACCATCCTCGGCGCGATCCTGCTCGACAACGCCGCCCACGCCGAGGCCGCCGAAGTGCTCGCATCGGATGACTTCTCGCTCGACTCGCATCGCCGCATCTACCTTCGAATGAGCGAGTTGATGGACACGGGCCGCGCCGTGGACATCGTCACCCTGGCCAACGAGCTGGCCAAATACAAGGAGGTAGAGGCCGTGGGCGGCGTGGCCTATCTCGCGTCGCTGACCGAGGGTCTTCCGCGCCGGCCGGTCATCGAGGACTACATCCGCATCGTCAAGGACAAGAGCCTGCTGCGCCGCCTGATGGGCATCTGCTCGGCGGCCATCGCCAAGGCCGCCGACCAAAGCGAAGACGCCATCGGCATCCTCGACTCCACCGAGTCGCAACTGCTCGAAGTGAGCGAGTCCGGCCTAACCCTGGGCCTGCAGCCGCTGGAGGTCATTGTCCGCGAATCGTTCGGGACGATCGACAACCTGTATAAGCAGAGCCGCGAGATCACGGGGGTGTCCACCGGGTTCAAGGGACTGGACGCCAAAACCAGGGGGTTGCAAAAGGACGAGCTGATTATCATCGCGGCGCGGCCCTCGATGGGCAAGACCGCGCTGGCTATCAATATCGCGCAGAACGCGGCCGTCCATCACGGCGCCATCGTGGCAGTCTTCAGCTTGGAAATGAGCAAGGAGTCGCTGTTGCGAAGGATGCTGGCCTCGCAGGCGTGGGTGGATCAGCGCAACATGCAAGAGGGCTTCATCGGAGCCAAGGATCGCGAGAAGCTGACCAACGCCCTGGGCCAGCTGGTCGATTCGCGCATTTTTATCGACGACTCGGCGGGGATTTCGCTGGCGGAGATGCGCGCCAGGGCGCGGCGCCTGAAGCAGAACGCCGGCGGCCTCGATCTGGTGATCGTGGACTACCTGCAACTGATGTCGGCCGCGCTGCCCGCCGCCGCGGGCCGGAAGGGATATGAGAATCGCGTGCAGGAGGTCTCGGCGATCTCGCGCGGCTTGAAGGCGATGGCCAAGGAGCTTCACGTGCCGGTGGTGGCGCTGTCGCAGCTCTCGCGCAGCAACGAGAAACGCGACGACAAGCGGCCGCTGTTGAGCGATCTGCGCGAGTCGGGCTCGATCGAGCAGGACGCCGACGTGGTGGCGTTTATTCATCGCGATTCTTATTACAAGCGCGACGAAGGCCAGACCAAGTCCGATGCGGCCGATTCGGAGATCCTCATCGCCAAGCAGCGCAACGGGCCCACCGGCGTTGTGCATCTGAATTTCATGCAGCGGTATACGCTCTTCGTGTATGCCGACACGGCGCATGAGGCGGCGGCCGCCGGGGACGAATAGCGGGGATAGGG
>Ga0187784_10001505_pt1 | contig 18561 bp, 18 predicted proteins | sample 1015_SJ02_MP15_2_FD_132964 | JGI IMG/M metagenome (GOLD analysis project Ga0187784, IMG submission 132964) | Tropical peat soil microbial communities from peatlands in Department of Meta, Colombia - 1015_SJ02_MP15_20_MG | ecosystem: Environmental > Terrestrial > Soil > Wetlands > Peat | place...
CGTGTTGGCGTTCTTGAAGGCGGCGATGACGGCCGCGACGCGCCCCGCATAGATTTCGCGCCAGCGCGGCGAGAGCGGTTCGAAAGTTTCGCTGCCCTGCGTGATGGGCTGACGGTCGTTGCCGCCGAGCATCATGACCGCGACGTCCGGTTTCGGCTGCTCGTCCGCGACGGCCCGGGCCGCCTTCGCCCAGTCGTAATAATCGTCGCGCACGAGGCCGGAGCTCCCCTTGCCGCGCGAGCGCACGCCAATCTGCGGCGTCGCCTCCAACGCGTCCTCGAGGCCCGTCGCCAGGAGCTCGGCCAGCGTGTCGCCGATCACCGCGACGTAGAAAGTTTCGGTCCCCGGGGGCTTTTCGCGCGCGTCTTTCTGGGCGGACTCGCCAGACGCCGGACCTTGACGCGCGCGCGCGACATGCGCCGCCGCGGCGCGCGAGATCGGCTGCGCGCGCGACGCGCTGTGCGGAATGTAGCGGCGCGCGGGGTAGGAGTATTCGCGCCGCTCGCGCGGGGGCGGCGCCCAGAGCCGCTCGACGCTGTGGCGGGGGCCGCCGCCAAAGATTCCGTGGAAGAAGGCGGAAAAGGGATCCTCCGCGCGCGCCGCTTGTGGAGCGACGGCGAACATGAGCGCGGCGCAGGCCGCCGCTACGCGCAGCATCGCGACAAGTCGAGCGGTCATCATGGGAGCATAAACCAAAGCCTGCCTCTTTCAAAGCTCCCGGCTGTCACACGAAGCGCTAGCGCAACTTATACGCCGCATGGCAGGCGGCGCAGTTCTGCGTCACTTGCGCCAATGCCGCCACTGCCGGCCTCAAGTCCCCGGCCGGCGCAAGCTTCTCCGCCACATCCGCGAAAGCGTCGGCGGATTCATGCATGGTCAGGCCCAGGGCGCGCATCTCGTCGGGCATGAAATGCGCCATCATCGCCCCCATATCCGCATGGCTCATGCCGCCATCGCTTTTCGGCTTCACGCAGGCGGCGGCGTTAGGAGAGGACGCGCCTAATCGATCGCGGGCGACTTTGCCGGCCCGGGCGCCGTCGCCCGCGGCGAGCGCCGCCAAAATCTCCTGCAGCGCGATGAAATGGCTGCGCATGTTGCCAAGCATGTGCGCGCGCGCCATCGGGGGAAAATCGAGCTCCCGGCGCGTGTCCGGCGCCATAACCATAAGCTCGTGGTCCATCTGGGCGTGCGTCTGCGCAGGGCTCTGTGTCGCGACCAGCCCCAGCAGCACGGCGGCGAAGATCGGCGCCAGTCTTTGCATGCGAGCGTCTCCTTCTGGATTTTCCGTTCGGAACGTGAAAGCAACGACGGCGCCATTGAAGGAGGAGCGCGAAATGTCGGCATTACGCGAGCGGTTGCGGAGATGGCGCGACAGGGTCGTGGCGGATCCTGGCTTCCAGCGCTTCGCGCTGAAAAATCCTTTCCTGCGCCCCATCGCGCGGCGGCAGGCGCGGGCGATGTTGGACCTCTGTGCGGGCTTCGTCTATTCGCAGGCGCTCTTCGCCTGCGTCAAGCTGCAACTTTTCGAGGCGCTGCGCGACGGACCGCTCGGCGTGGAGGAGTTGTCGGCCCGCCTGTCGTTCGCTCCCGACGCGACGCGTCGGCTGCTCGGGGCGGCGGAATCCCTGTCGCTCGTCGAGCGGCGAGGCGCGCAGTCCTACGGCCTCGGTCTGCTTGGCGCAGCGCTTCTCGGTAGCGCCGCGGCGCGCGCGCTCATCGCCCACCAACCGCTGTTTTACGCCGATCTGGCCGATCCGATCGCGCTTCTGCGCGGCGAAGCCGAGACCGCACTCTCGCGCTACTGGCCTTATTCCGCATCCGATCGTCCGAAGGATCTGAAGGCCGAAGACGTCGCGCCATACAGCGCGCTGATGGGCGCGTCGCAGCCGCTCTGGGCGCAGGAAGCGCTCGGCGTCTACGATATGTGCAAGCACCGGCGCCTGCTGGACGTGGGCGGCGGCGAGGGAGCGTTCCTGATCGAGGTTGCAAAGCAGGCGCCGGGGCTGGAGCTGATGCTCTTCGATCTCCCCGCAGTCGCCGAGCGCGCCCGGTCGCAGCTCGGCGCGGCAGGGCTTTCGGCGCGAGCGCAGGTCTTTGAGGGCGACTTCCTGCGCGATCCGCTCCCGCGGGGCGCTGATGTGATCTCGCTCGTGCGCATCGTGCACGATCATGACGATGAGAGCGCTCTGAAGCTGCTGCGCAACGTGCGGGCGGCGTTGTCCGTGGGCGGGACCTTGCTGGTCATCGAGGCGATCGCGGGGACGAAGGGCTTCGAGCCGCTCGCCGCCTATTACGGCTTCTACACGCTGGCGATGGGCCGCGGCGAGCCGCGCACATTCGCGCAGATTTCGGAATTGCTGCAGACCGCCGGCTTCGCACGGCCAAGGCTGTTGGAGACGCTGTTGCCGGCGACGACGAGCGTCATCGTCGCGACGGCGGCATAACGTCCATGCGGGCGATCGAAAAGCAGTCCAGCGACTCCCGACGGCGACTACAGCCGCGTCGACTCGTCGATCTCGCCGGGCGAGAAGGGCTTGGTGAATTCGCAGGCGAAGCCGCCCTCGAAATGGCGCACGACTCGCGCAGATGTCGAGCCGATCGCGACCATCGTGCCGATGACGGGCCGAATATCTGTCTCCAAGCCGACGCCGGAGAGCGAAATGTCCTTGATCTTCACGATCGCCTCCCGTTGATCCGGCAGGTGGAGCATCGCGCGTCGCATGATGGGGACGATACGCTCGTGGCGACGGTCCTCGGGCAGCCCGATCGCATGGCGATTTGCAAACCACACCAGCTGATCGGCGAGGCGGTCGCGCTTTTGCGGCGGCATGGACAGCGTGATCGAGAAGCCCGAAGGCGTCAAGCGATCCGTGAGCCCGACGAAACGGCCGAGCTCATCCAGATAGACCACGACGCGCTCGCCGATCGTCGGCTTCTGAGGGCCGAAGAGGAGCACGTCGCCGGGCGACATCTGCACCGTCTGGCACGGAAACTCGTCTCTGCACTCGAGCATGTAGCGGCCGAACAGCGAGACCGCGACTCGCTGGAAGCGGCGGCCTTCGTCCTGCGTAAAATCCTCTCGGAGAGCCAAGCTCATGCGCATCGCCTCGGGGGAGCCGGTCGGCCCCGCTCGTCATCCGACGACAATAGGCTGCCGATCCTAACAGCTTCTTAAGCGAAGCCCCGATAAGCGCACGAGCTAGGCTGATTTTCCACCTTTATACACAACGAGTTGCCTGACACCGGGCTCCCGTCTCAAAACGCGTCCGCCGGGTGGAAGCGCGCGCGCGCGACCCGTGTTCGCCGCTTCGAGCACCCGGAGCGAGCTGAGCTGCAATGGAGCGGCCCGCGCGCGACCGAGCCAGGACGCCGAGCCACAGACGGACAGCGCGCCGAGCGCGCGGGAATGCGTCTTGCCGTTGTGTCGCAGAGGCAGAAGCAGAAGCTCCAGGTCGACGAGGCCGTCGCATCCGCTCCGGTCGTCCCGTTTCTGGACCTTGGCGCCGCCGACGACGGGCGTCACGCCATCGATGACGGTCAGGAGCGCCGCGGCGATCGTGCGGCGATCTTCCTCGCGCCACAGTTCGAGGAAAGAGGCTCCGGTGTGATCTTCCAGCAGCTGCGCGGCCAGCCTCGTTCCAAATAGCCGAATCGGGAATCGACAGCCGGGGTCGATCTCGATGAGAAACGCATCCGGAAGCAGGTCCCGGATCGCCGCCGGATCAATGTCCGAGCGCTCCGGCGCGGCGCGTTCTCCGCGCAGGCAATTCCAATATGCATAGATGCCCTTGCTCACGGCCTGTCTCATCTTCGAGTCCTGCTGGGCGATGTTGGGGCGCCTGTGCGCCGCTTCGACACGCGCGCCTCGCGCATTGGCGCAGCGCCCGCCCGAGCTGCAGTCTCCATGCCGCCGCTTTCGCGTTAACCGCTTCGAAAGCTTCTCATTGAGTTAAGGGCGGACCCGTGAGACGATCCAATCGTCGCAGGGCCAAATCGGGACGAGGTGCTCCGCTCGATCCCGAAACAGTCCGGACAAGGCTCGAGAAGATCGAATCGTTTCAAAGGACGCTGCGGCTCTCCGCGGCGGCGGGCGAAAGAGGGAAGGGCGCGTGCTCCGGCGCCGCTTCCAGCCTGGCCCAATCCTTACGGTCCGGGTCGCGTTCGCAGGCGGCGAACGCGACCCGTCTCTCTTTTCAGCCGACGCCGCCGCGACGGCGGGCGTCACAGCCCCGGCCGGGGTCAGGCGGAAGCGCCAGAAATCGGCAGGTTCGAGAATATTGACGGCAGCGCCCTGCGGGCCGCCTCGCGACCGAGCTCGATCAGCGCTTCTGCACGGTGGAAATCGAACATGCCGATGCTGGGGAGCCGCGCGTGTATCGACGCGTCCGGGGGATCGCCGGCGAGGCGCGAGCGCAGTATGCGGTCTTGGATGATGTTGAAGGCGTCGATCATCGCAGAAGCGACGTTCGGCGCGTCGCTCTGCTTGCGCTCGAAGTTGCTCGGCAGCAATCCCCAGTCCGCGGCGAATTCGAAAGGCTTGGCCGCCGCTTCCTTTGCGGTAGGCTCGACGTCGCTCGCCGCGGTGGACAGGTTCTGCACGACGCTGGAGCGATACATCGTGTCGGCGGCGACGTTCACGGCGATCACATAGTCAGCGCCGAGCGCGCGGCAGACCGTCACGGGAACGGGGTTGACCAGAGCGCCGTCGAACAAATAGCGGCGCCCGACCTTCACCGGCTCGAAGATGCCGGGCAGCGCGTAGGAGGCGCGAATCGCAGTGTCGAGCGGACCGCGTTGAAGCCACACTTCATGGCCGGTGCCGACTTCGGTCGCGACCGCCGCGAAGGGGATTGGCAGGTCCTCGATGAGAACGCCCTTGAGCTCCTGCTCCAGCGCCGCGCGGAGGCGCTGTCCGCTGATGAGGCTTCCGCCCGAGAAGGACAGATCCATCATCGCGAACACCCGCCGCTTGGTCAGCGAGCGCGCAAATTTCTCGATCCCCTCAAGGCTTCCCGCGGCGTAGCAACCGCCGACCACCGCGCCAATGGAGGTGCCGGCGATGACGTCCGGCTTGACGCCGTTCTCGAGAAGCTCGCGCATGATGCCAATATGCGCCCAGCCGCGCGCGGCGCCGGCCCCGAGCGCCAAGCCTATCTTGGGACGCGGAGCGCCCTCGCGAACGTCCGCTGGCGTGCCGAGTCGCGGCGGTGGCGCGACGGGGACGTCGCCGCGATCCCCAGCCATATCGAAGCCTTTCCGCATTAATGAGAACATAACCCTCATCCTTGGATCGGTCCACCCTTCGGGCGCTGACCGTTCCCTTTGAGATTTAAGGCGCAAGCCTGCGCTTCGAAAGTGGCGGACAGGTTAACAGGCGCTTCCGCGGCCGCGCGCCGCTTGAGCCCCCTTCAAAGATCTTTGACGAGACCTAGGTACAGGATTAAGCTGCATTTAAAGCCGAGACTTGGCCGTGAGGGCCGAGTCTGAACGCGTAGCAAGGGACTGGGGGTTCGCCCGATGTTCGTCGCCGCGGCCATGGTGCTCGTCGTCTTGGGTTCGCTGCTGTTCCACCTCTGGAGCCCGTGGCGAGAGACGCCCATCGCGTCGAACTGGGGCTTTATCGACGACACGATGAAGCTGACCTTCGTGGTCACGGCGGCCGGCTTCATCGGAGTCGTCGGCTTCCTGGCCTTCTGCCTTTTCAAATTCCGTCACCGGCCGGGGATACGCGCCGCCTACGAACCCGAGAACCAGAAGCTCGAGGCTTGGCTTGCGGGCGTGACGACGGCGGCCGTGATTGTGCTCCTTGCGCCCGGACTTGCGGTGTGGGGACAGTACATCACGGTCCCTGACGGCGCGATGGAGGTGGAAGTCGTCGGCGCCCAGTGGAGCTGGAGCTTCCGGTTGCCGGGCTCGGATGGCAAGCTCGGCGCGAGCGACGTGCGCTTCATCGATTCCGCCAATCCGCTCGGCGTGAATCCGGGCGACCCGAGAGGGCGGGACGACCTGATCGTCACCAATGGCGAGCTGCATCTGCCGGTCGGCAGGCCCGTGAAGGTGCTGTTGCGCTCAATCGACGTCCTGCACGACTTCTATGTCCCGGAAATCCGCGCGAAGATGGATCTCGTGCCGGGCATCGTGACGTATTTCTGGTTCACGCCGACGAAGATCGGAGAATTCGAGATTCTATGCGCCGCCTTCTGCGGGCTCGGCCATCCTCAGATGCGCGGCATGCTGATCATCGACGCCCAGGCCGATTACGAGACTTGGCTCAAGGCTCAGCAGAGCTTCGGCGAGACGCGCAAGAGCCTCAATGGAGCCGGGGCGAAGCAGGCTCTTGCGCCCTAGGCGGCGAGGGCGCGAGAGGAGACGGGAGATGGATCGATGACCGACGCCGCCCTCGAGCATGGCGCTGGCGTTCCGACAGCGGAAGTCGAAGAGCTCGAGCTCTACCACCCTCATGGCTGGATCACGAAATACGTCTTCTGCCAGGACGCGAAATATATCGCCCTTCAATATTCCGGCACGGCCATCGCGATCGGCCTGCTCGCGCTTCTGATGTCCTGGGTCATTCGAATTCAGCTCGCGTTCCCGGGCGCCATCCCATTCATCGACGCCAATGTCTATTACCAGTCGGTGACCATGCACGGCATGATCATGGTCGTCTATCTGTTGACGGCCATTTTCCTTGGCGGCTTCGGCAATTACCTCATCCCGCTGATGGTCGGCGCGCGGGACATGGTGTTCCCGTTCGTCAACATGCTCAGCTACTGGGTCTATTTGCTGGCTGTCATCGTGCTCGCGGCGAGCTATTTCGCGCCCGGCGGGCCGACGGGCGCGGGGTGGACGCTCTACCCGCCGCAGGCCATCCTGTCCGGCACGCCAGGGCGCGAGTGGGGCATCATCCTGATGCTTGCGTCGCTGGCCCTGTTCATCATCGGCTTCACGATGGGCGGCCTGAACTACGTCGTGACCGTGCTGCAGGGACGCACGCGCGGCATGACGCTGATGCGCATGCCGCTCACCGTCTGGGGCATTTTCGCCGCCGCGGTCATGGCGCTGCTCGCCTTTCCCGGCCTCTTCGTCGCCGCGGTCATGCTGCTGCTCGATCGCACGCTCGGCACGAGCTTCTTCATGCCCGCGATCGTCGAGTTCGGCGAGCACAGCAAGACGCAAGGGGGCAGCCCGATCCTGTTTCAGCACCTATTCTGGTTCTTTGGTCACCCGGAGGTCTACATCGTCGCGCTGCCGGCCTTCGGCATGGTCTCGGATCTCATCGCCACGCATGCGCGCAAGAACATCTTCGGCTACCGCATGATGGTCTGGGCGATCGTCGCGATCGGCGTGCTCAGCATGATCGTCTGGGGCCATCACATGTATGTCTCCGGCATGGACCCCTGGTTCGGCTTCTTCTTCGCCGTGACGACGCTCGCCATCGCCGTCCCGACGGCGCTCAAGGTCTACAACTGGGTCCTGACGCTGTGGCGCGCCGACATCCACTTCACGACGCCCATGCTTTTCGCGCTTGGCTTCCTTGTGACCTTCGTCAATGGCGGCCTGACCGGACTCTATCTCGGCAATGTCATCGTCGACGTCCCGCTCTCGGCGACGATGTTCGTGGTGGCGCATTTCCACATGGTGATGGGCGTCGCGCCGATCCTCGTCATCTTCGGCGCGATCTATCACTGGTATCCCAAGATTACCGGGCGGATGATGGACGAGACCTTGGGAAAGATCCATTTCTGGATCACCTTCCTCGGCGCCTACGCCATCTTCTTCCCCATGCATTATCTCGGCGTGCTCGGCGTGCCGCGCCGCTTCTATGAGCTTGGAGAAACCGCCTTCGTGCCGCCATCGGCCGCGACGCTCAACGTCGTCATCACCGTGATGGCGCTCATCGTCGGTTTCGCGCAGTCGATCTTCTTCTTGAATCTGTTCAAGAGCCTGAAATACGGCAAACCTGCCGGCGGCAATCCTTGGCGCGCGACGACGCTCGAGTGGCAGACGCCCGAGACGCCGCCCGGGCACGGCAATTTCGGCCCCAAGCTCCCCATCGTCTACCGCTGGGCTTACGCCTACAACGTTCCAGGCGCGCCCGAAGACTATCTGCCCCAGAACGCGCCGCCGCTGACAGTCGAGCATCGCTCATGAGCGTGATGGGGCTCTTCTTCGTCTTCATCGCCAGCGTCGCGGTTCTCTATCTCGCGCGGCAAGGCGTGATGCAGTCGCCTTGGCTGGAGGAGGGAGAGGTCGCGACGCATCCCGACGCGAGGGGACTCGCGCCGCCGCCCGCGGCCAAGGTTGGCCTCATCGTGTTCCTCGCGGTCGCGGGTTGCCTGTTCTCGCTGCTTGCCGCCGCTTTCTTCATGCGCATGGAGTCGGCCGACTGGCGTTCGCCCCCTGCGCCGGCGATCCTGTGGGTCAACACGGTGACGCTCGCCTTGAGCAGCGCGCTTCTGCACGCAGCGAAGCGCGCGGCGCAGCGCGACGCCTTGCAGCCGTTGCGCGCGCGGCTATCCGCCAGCGGCGCAGCCGCTGCGCTGTTCCTGTTTGGCCAGATGTGGGCCTGGCGAGAGATGGCGGCGCAGGGTTTCTACGCCGCGAGCAATCCAGCCAACGCCTTCTTCTATCTGCTGACGGGAACGCACGCGCTCCATCTCTTCGGCGGCCTTGTCGCGCTCGCGCGTGCGCTCGATCGCGCACGCGGCGCGACGAGCGTCCACGAGGTCGAGACGATTGTGGACCTGTGCGCGATCTATTGGAGCTTCCTGTTCGTCGTCTGGCTGGCGATGCTCGCGATGCTCTCCGGCGGCGCGGATGGGCTCGGCGTCATCTGCCGCCGCCTGCTGGCCTGAAAAGAGGGGGACGAAGCATGAGCGGAGTCACGCCATCGACCACAGGAGCTCTCGCCTTGCGACCGAAGGGCGTGCGAGGCGTCTTCGCCGATTGGGGCTCCGATCAGCGCTCGTTCAAGAGCGCGTCCTGGGGCAAGGCGATGATGTGGATCTTCCTCGTCAGCGACACTTTCGTCTTCAGCTGCTTTCTGATCTCCTACATGACCGTGCGCCTATCGACCACCGTCGAATGGCCGCATCCGAGCGAGATCTTCGCGCTGGAATTCAACGGCAAGAAGATTCCGCTGATCCTCATCGCCATCATGACTTTCGACCTCATCACGAGCTCGGGCACGATGGCGATGGCCGTAAACTATGGCTACGCGCGGAAGCGTCGGGCCGCCGCGCTGCTCATGCTCGCGACGGCGTTTTTCGGGGCGGTCTTTGTCGGCATGCAGGCGTTCGAATGGACGAAGCTGATCCACGAGGGCGTCCGCCCCTGGACCAATCCTTTTGGGGCGGCGCAGTTCGGCTCCTGCTTCTTCATGATCACGGGCTTCCACGGCTTTCACGTGTCGATGGGCGTGCTGTTCCTCCTGTTCATCGCGCGCAACGTCTGGCGCGGCGACTACGACTACCCCGAGAAGCGAGGCTTTTTCACGGGGCGCAAGGGGCGTTACGAGATCATCGAGATCATGGGACTCTATTGGCACTTCGTCGATCTGATCTGGGTGTTCATCTTCGCGCTGTTCTACCTGTGGTGAACGATCTCGAGAAAAGGGAGCGCACATGACGGTGACCACTGAAACTGTGACGCCTCGCGCCGCAACGTCTGCGACCGAGGAGGCGAAGCCCGCCGAAGCCCACGGACAGCAGCATCCGATCGTGATCTATCTGGTGGTCTGGGCGCTGCTCTTTGTGCTCAGCACCTTCTCCTATCTCGTCGATTATTTCGACGTCCACGGCCTTGCGCGCTGGTCCCTGATCATATTGTTCATGCTGCTGAAGGCGGCATTCATCGTCGCGATCTTCATGCACATGGCCTGGGAACGGCTCGCGCTCGTCGTCGCGATCCTGTTGCCGCCGATGGCGCTCATGGTGTTGATGGGGATGATGGCGTTCGAAGGCGACTACACGAACTCGGACCGCTATGCGCATTTTGCGCTTGGAACCGAAACCCAAATCCGCGAGGCTCCCGCGACGCAGGCGCCGCCGGTCGCGCCGCGCGGCGCAGAAGCTCCCGTGGCGGAAAAGCCTCCCGCCAGCGCGGCGCCGCAAGCGCCGAAGGCGGAGGCGCCAGCAGAGCGAGCGCCCGCAGCCGCAAAGCCTGTGGCGCATCGGCACGCGGCGCAAAAGCCGACGAGCGGCCACCGGATGCGGAAGCATGGGCGCAGCGGGAGCGGCTAGCGGGCGCCCTCGCGAGACGCCCGGCGCGAGCGCCGGGAGTGAAACGCGCCGGCGGGAACGGTTCCCGCCGGCGGAATTCAAAGGCTCAAGCGACTTCCCGCTGCAAGGCGCGCACGTTCCTCAGAGCGTCCAGCTCCAGCTGCAGCCGGCGGTTTTCGGCCTCGAGCTCGCTCAGCCGGTTCGACTGGCCAGGGGCCGTGGCCGAGGCGGCGAACAAGGCTGCGATCTTTACGCCGATCGGCGAGCCGATCCCTGTGCAAGGATCCGGCCCCGGCTCCGCACGGAACTGCCCGTTGTCGCCCTGAGTGATGTCGTTGAAGCAGAGCTGGTTCTCCCACAGCGTCGGCGTGACGAAGCCGAGCTTCTGGCCGAACGAGGCGAAGAGTCCCGCATAGAGCGGCGCCACGGCGCTCGTGCCGCCGATCGTCGTCTGCGTTCCGTGAAAGAAGATGTTGTAGCCGGTCTCGGGGTCGGCGTTGGCCGCGACGTCGGGAACCATGCGACCGCGGCCATGCGGCGCGCCGAGCTGCCAGGGCGGCATTGGCTTGAAGAATTTGGAGAAGCCGCCGCCCGTCCCCTGGCCGTTCGGATTTCCGGGGCTGTTGTTCCAAACTGTCTCGTTCGACTGAGTCTTGCTGGTCCCGCCGCAGCCGATCACATGCGGACAGGAGGACGGCACGTCGACATTGGCGGGATTGGGCCCGCCGTCTCCTGAGTCGTTGTCGCCCGAAGCGGCGAAGACGATCATCCCCGCCGCAGTCGCGTCGGTTGCAGCCTGCTCCATGTCTTCGGCGGCCTGCGGGCCCCATTTGGCCTCGTCGGCGCCCCAGGAGATCGAGCACACGTCGCAGCCGTCGGCGGTCGCAGCACGCACGGCCGTCGCGATGTCCTGCGCCCAGTAGATCCGGATTACGGCCGGTTTTCCCGTCGCCACGTAATAGGCCGCCCCCGCCACTTCTATGTCGAGCGCGACCTCGCCGTCCGGCCCGCCCGGGTCCGGGTTTGGCGCGTTCTTCGTTCCGTCGACGGAAACGTCGGTGAGCTGCGGGCTCGGCTGCCCGATCGAGCCGAAGAACTGATCGATGTCGGATTGGACCCAGCCGCCGCCGAGCTCGACGATGGCGATCACCCCGCCGCCGGCGAGATTGGTCGGCCAATTGTAAGCGGCGCAGAGATCAGGAACATTCCAGGACGCTGACGCTGCATGCCGGTTTTTTCCGCCGGCGGCCTTGAGCTTGAAGTAGGGCTTTACGCGCGGCCGGGCGTAGTGGACGTAGGAATGGATTCCCGCTTTCACTGCCGGGCTCGATTGCGGCCCATGCGAAGAGGGCGTCTGTTGTCGACCCATGGCTTTCTCCTTAAAAAATGAAGTTTGCCGAAAAACCCCCGGACCTCCATTCCGGCTAGATCATGATGCGCCTGATTTTGAAATCTGACAAGTCGGCGGTTGTCGAAGTCTATGCTCTCTAAGCCGGTTCCAGAGCGCCGCCGTCGGGCGAAAGCTTGCGATAGAAGCAGGACTTCCGCCCAGTGTGACAGGCGCCGCCATCGCCGCCGGGCTCGACCTCGAGCAGCAGCGCGTCCTGGTCGCAATCGACGTAGATCCCGACGACGCGCTGAACTTGGCCGGAGGTCTCGCCTTTGCGCCAGAGGCTCGCGCGTGAGCGCGACCAATAGTGCGCCTCGCCGGTCTCGATCGTCTTTTCGAGCGCGAGCGCATTCATATAGGCGACCATCAGCACCTGTCGGGTGGCCGCCTCGACCGTCACGCAGACGACGAGGCCCTGCGCGTCGAAGTGCGGGGCGAATTCGGTCCCTTCCTCGAGCGCCCGCTTGTCCATCACCTTCCGCCGCGCAGCAAGGTGTAAAAATGCGCCTGTTGAGCCGGATCGTTGTGAAACACGCCAAGAAACTGCGCCGTGATGGTCGCCGCGCCCTGCTTCTGCACGCCGCGCATGGACATGCACATGTGCTCGGCTTCGACCAGCACGGCGACGCCGCGCGGCGCGAGGTTCTGGTCGATCGCGTGAGCGATCTGCGCCGTCATGGTTTCCTGCGTCTGCAGCCGACGCGCGAAGACGTCGACGAGACGCGCGAGCTTGGAGAGGCCGACGACGCCCTCGCTCGGGTAGTAGCCGATATGCGCCTTGCCGACGAAGGGCGCCACGTGGTGCTCGCAGTGCGAAAAGAAGGGAATGTCACGCACCAGCACGAGATCGTCATAGCCGTCGACCTCGGCGAAGACGCGCTCCAGCACCTCCTTCGGATCCTGCCTGTAGCCGCTGAAGAGCTCCTCATAGGCCTTCACGACGCGCGCCGGCGTCTCCTGGAGCCCTTCGCGGTCGGGATCGTCGCCCGCCCAGCGCAGCAGCACGCGCACCGCGTCTTCCGCCTCCTGGCGGCTAGGGCGTTGCAGATCTTTCTGATCGGAAGTCGGAAAGTGAATCAAGGACTTAACCACGTCGTCCATGTGGCGCCTCCAAAAGGGCGGGAATGTCCGGGCGCACGGGCCGCGACCAAGAAGAGGCGGCCTCGGCCGCCCCGGGGCGCGCCCATGCGCGGCGCGCAGCGCTTAGGCTTCAATGTCGCGATCACACTTGCTCGAAGGAGGGGGTGGGATCGTCGGGTCTGCAAACGGAGCCAAACTTGGTTCGAAGATTGCAAGCCCCAACGCGCCGCCGCTGTCGCGCCGGCCTCATGAAACCTATATAAAGCGAAAGCGGCGCCAGCGTAAGCCCCCCGCCAGGCTCGGATTCGATGCTCGATTCGGTGTACAACAAGCGCATCCTCGAGCTGGCGGCGGACATTCCGCGCGTCGGTCGGCTCGAGGCGCCGCAGGCGAGCGCCACGGCTCACTCGCGCCTTTGCGGCTCGACCATCACGGTGGATGTGGCCTTGGCGCAGGGCCGCGTCGCCGATTATGCGCAAGAACTCAGGGCCTGCGCGCTCGGCCAGGCCTCGGCCTCGATTCTCGCCCGCGGCGTGATCGGCGCAACTCCCGAGGAGCTGCGAAGCCTGCGCGAGACGATGCGGCGCATGTTGAAGGAAAACGGTCCGCCGCCGTCCGGCAAATGGGCCGATCTCGCCGTGCTCGAGCCCGTGCGCGATTACAAGGCGCGCCACGCCTCGACGCTCCTGCCCTTCGACGCAGTGGTCGACGCCGTGAACAAGATTGAGGCTGGCGAAGAGGCCAAGGCTCGCGCGTGAAGTCGTCGCCGGAAGCCATAATGCAGAAACTTTCATAAGCCACAGGGCGCTCGGCGGGCCGTAATTCGCCATCTGGGCGTTATCGAACGCAGAAGGCGCGCTGAATAGGCCGCCCATGATTGCTGAGACCATCGACCACGCCACCCTCGCCCGCCTCGTCGAAGCAGCCGCTGCGCGACGCGTCGACGATCGTGCGCAGCAGGGGCCCGGCCTATCTGCTCTTCCAGCAGCATTGGCTTCGTTTGATCATCCACTATCGAATCGCTCGGCGCGGTAGGGGGCTGGATCGGCGAAGGGGGTCTCGCCCGTCATCACCTCGGCGAGCAGCCGCCCGCATACCGGCCCCAGCGTCAGCCCATGATGCTGGTGTCCGAAGTTGAACCAGAGCCGCTCGTGTTTCGGCGCCCTGCCGATGACCGGCAGCATGTCTGGAAAGCAGGGGCGCGAGCCCATCCAGGGCTTGGCGTCCAGGCGCTCGCCGAGCGGAAAGAGCTTGCGCGCAAACGGCTCGCACGCGTCGATCTGGGTCGGCGTCGGCGGCGCGTCGCGCTTGGCGAATTCCGCGCCGGTGGTGAGGCGCAGGCCGCGGGTCATGGGCGCGAGAACATAACCCGCGTCGGCGTCGAGGACCGGACGGGAGAGCGTCCCGCCGTCGCGCGGCGCATAATGCATGTGATAGCCGCGCTTGACCGCCATCGGAAAAGCATAGCCGAGCTCGCGCGTGACGAGATCCGACCACGGGCCGAGCGCCACGACGAGCTCCGCGGCCGCGAGCTCGCCCGCCTCGGTTTCCAGAGTCCAGCGCCCGTCGGCGGCTTCTTGCACGGAGCGCGCGTCGCCGGTCAGAAACCTGCCGCCGCGCGCGATGAAAAGGTCGGCGTAGGCCTGCGTGAGCCGGCTCGGATCCTCGATCGAAGCGGCGTCGAGATAATGCGCCGCCCCGCAGACGCCGTAAAGCGACGGCTCGCGCGCGGCGAGCCCCGCCTCGTCGAGAATGTCTATGTTGAGCCCGAAACGGCGTAGCCGCTCCACGTCCGCGACGCCCTCGGCGAAGCTCTTTTCCTTCCGATAAACCTTGATCCAGCCTGTCTTGCGCAAGAGATCGGCGGCGTGCGCGCTCTCCATGAGCGCCTCGTGCTCGACGACGCAGCGCTCGATGAGCGGGCGGGTCGCCTCGGCGCTTTTGCGCGCGCGGTCGGGCGCGCTCTCGCGATAATAGCGCCACAGCCAGGGCAAGACCTCCGGCAGCGCGGAAAAATGATAATGCGCCTCGGGCAGAAGGTTGAGCGCATAGAGCGCGAGCTTCCTGACATCGCGCGGAAACAGATAGGGCGAGAGCGAGGCGCGCTCGATGACGCCGGCGTTGCCGAAGCTCGTCTCCAGACCCGCCGCGCCGTGGCGGTCGACGAGCGCGACGTCGCGCCCGCGCGCCTGCAAGTGCAGCGCCGTCGACACGCCCGCGATCCCTGCGCCGAGAATGGCGACATCCGCGCTCTGCATAAGGTCCTCCCCGATCCGCGCTGCTCATCGAAATGTGGTTCGAGGGCGCAGCCGATTCCACATTTCGCGTCCTTTGGCTATGCTGGCGTGACGCATCACCTGAGTCGCCGGACATGACGCAGCCGACCTTTTACGAATTCTTCGCCGGCGGCGGCATGGCGCGCGCGGGGCTCGGGCCCGGCTGGCGCTGCCTGTTCGCTAACGACTTCGACGCCAAGAAAGCCGAGACCTATCGAGCCAATTGGGGAAGCGAAGAGCTCCTCGTCGGCGACGTGCGCGACGTGACGCTCAAGCAACTGCCGGGCCATGCCGATCTCGTCTGGGCGTCCTTCCCCTGCCAAGACCTCTCGCTCGCCGGCGCGGGCGCGGGGCTCGCCGGCGAGCGCAGCGGGACATTCTGGCCGTTCTTCGACATCGTGAAGAGACTGCGCGCCGATGGGCGGCAGCCGCCGCTCTTGGCGCTGGAAAATGTCTGCGGGGCGCTGACCTCGCACGGCGGCAATGATTTTGTGGCGATCTGCGACGCGCTCGCGGGGGAGGGCTATCGGTTCGGCGCGCTCGTCATCGACGCGGCGCTGTTCGTGCCGCAATCGCGCCCGCGGCTGTTCATCGTCGCCGTGCGCGAGAATGTGGCGATTCCTGCGGAACTCCTGGGGCAGGGGGGAGAGGCGCCTTTTGCGACGAGGGGGTTGATCGCGGCGCGTGGGCGCTTGTCGGGGCGTTCGCGCGACAACTGGCTCTGGTGGCGTCCGCCTTCGCCGTCGACGCGAAATGTCACGCTGGCCGATCTGGTCGAGGGTGAACCGCCCTCCGTCGCCTGGCGTTCGCGAGAGGCGACGCAGGCGCTCATCGCGCTGATGAGCGGTCTCAATCTCGAGAAGATCGAGGGGGCCAGGCAAGCGGGGCGCCGGATGGTCGGAACCGCCTATCGTCGCATGCGGGACGGGGCGACCGGCGGAAGGCTTCAACGCGCTGAGGCGCGCTTCGACGGCCTGGCGGGCTGCCTGCGCACGCCGGCGGGCGGATCCAGCCGCCAATTCTTGCTGGTCGTGGAGGGCGACGAGACGCGCTCGCGGCTCATCTCGGCGCGCGAGACCGCCCGGTTGATGGGGCTCCCCGACGATTACGTCTTGCCCGCGAAATACAACGACGCCTATCACCTCACGGGAGACGGCGTGGTCGTTCCAGCCGTGCGCTTTCTCGCGGAGCATGTGATGGAGCCGCTGCTCGCCGCGCCGCCGCTGCGCAGGGCGGCGTGACGCCGGAAGACCCGGCAAGGCGCTCCGCCACGATGCGCGCGGTGAAATCGCGCGATACGACCCCCGAGCTCGTCGTTCGCGCCCTGCTGCGGCGTTTCGCGCCGGGCTATCGCCTCCAGCGCAAGGACGCGCCGGGCCATCCCGACATCGCCTATATGGCCCGCAAGCGGGCGATCTTCGTTCACGGCTGTTTCTGGCATGGCCACGACTGCCCGCGCGGCGCGCGCATGCCCAAAGCCAACGCCGACTATTGGAGCCGCAAGATCGCGCGCAACCGCGCCCGCGACATCGCCAACGCCGAGAAGCTCGCCAAGCAGGGCTGGCGGGCGCTGACGGTGTGGGAGTGCGAGCTCAAGGACCTTTCCGCGCTGGAGGCGAAGCTGCGGGAGTTTTTGAGCTGAACGCCGCGGTTGACCGAAGGAACGGAATGACGGAGCTTCGGCGTTGATCGCTGAGAGCGGCGCTGAGCTCAATGGGACGCGAGCATGCCTCAGTCGGTCCAAACTCTCGCCGAACGCAAGCGGGCGCGGGTCGAAGCGATCCGCCTCGGCGTCGCGCGGTTGCGTGAGGAGCTTTCGGCGTACGGTCGTGCGCGGGGCGGCGCGTTTTGGCCTTGCGGCTCCGCGGCGTCCGTCCATCTGCGCTATGACAGCGACGTAGACCTTCAGGCCGAAGGCGCAGGTGCTGCCTTGACCGATGCGCGTTGGCTGGAGATCGACCGGCATTCGCCCGTGCTACACGACTTCGGCGCAGACGCCTTGGTCACTCGCTCGGACGAAACGCCGCGCTGTCCAGGCCGGCCCCATCGTCCTCGTCGCCGAACATGATGCTGTCGACGCGCGGACGCAGGCCCTTCGGCAGGCTTGGGCGGCGCCTGCGGAACTGGCCGCGCATCACCAGCACGAAGGCGATCGCGTCCAGCCCTGCGGCCGTCACGGCCCAGAGCTGCTCCGCCGCCGGACCGAGCGTAGCGATCACGAACCCGGCGACGAGCCCCGCGATCAGGAAGGGCGCGAGCGCCGGACGCAGTCCGCCGACGACGGCGAAGGTTCGAAAGGCGCCGAAGGCGAAGGCGGCGGCGCCGACGATCCCGAAATCGAACCAGATTTGGAACAGCAGGCTGCGCGGCGTGTGCGGATCGAGATAACCGCCGAAGAGCCCGAAATGCGCGGCGCCGAAGCCGTGGCCGGTCAGCGTGCGCGCGCCCCCGTTCACGGCGAGCGCGCCCCAAATATCCAGCGCGCGCATGAAGTCGGACGCGTGGCCGCCGGGCGCGTAGCGCGCGAGGGTTGCGACGAGCGGCGCGCCGAGGATCATCCCCGCGGCCGCCCAGCCGAATAGCCGCGCCGTCCCCCGCACCCGCCCGAAAGACGCGGCGAAGGCCAGCAGGCCCGCGATCAGCGCGGGCCCGACATTGGGCGCGCCCGAGGCGTATGCCGCGGACGAAGCGCCAAGAACGAGCGCGGCGGCGAAGCCCCAGCGACCGCGCAAGGCCAAGGCGCCGGCCGCCGGCCAGAGGATCAGCGCGAGAGCGACGCCGGCGCGCGCCACGGCGCTGCCGTCCACGAGCTCCTCTAATGTCGGCGGATGATTCTTGTCGAGGCCGAGGATCGCAACGACGGCCAGCGCGGCCGCGGCGACGAAAGCCCCGATCGGAAGCAGGTTCATGTCGCAGACGCGCGTGCGCTGCGGCAGGAGGCCGCCGGAGACCGCGACCAACGCGAGCGTCAGAACGCTCTTCAGCAGCCGCTCCGCCGGCCCGGCCGAGAAGGGCGACCAGGCCAGCGAAAGCCCCGCCCATGCGACGAGAAAGGCGGAGGCGAGCACCGGCGGCGCCGTCAGAAGCTGAAGCAGCGGTCGGGTCTTGTTGCGCGTTGCGGGCGACACCGCCGCGCCGGAGAGCAGCAGCGCTGCGCCGATCGGCAGCAGCACGTAGATCGTGCGCCCGGAGACCGCTGGAGCCGCCGGCGAGACCATGAAGAGCAGGAAGAGGCCCAGCCGCGTCAGCAGCTGAGCGGCCTCCTGCGCGGGGTCCTCATGCGCCCGGTGCGAGAAGAGCGTCATGGCGCAGCGCTCGCGAGGGTCCGCGACGCCGCGCATTCGGCGCGCAGCCGCCGCGCCGCCGCCTCGAAATAGCGCGCGTCGGGTTCGGCCGCGTGCGCGATCCGCCCGAGCCGCACGGCAGCGACGCTCGCGGAGGCGAGGCCTGCGAAGGGCTCCCAGACGACGTCGCCCGGGTCGCTCGACGCGAGGATCTGGCGCGTCATCAGCTCGATCGGCTTCTGGTTCGCGTGCAGCGCCGCCTCGGACCGGTCGCGTTTCAGGCGCTCGGCGCCGTGCGCCGCTCGGTGCGC
>Ga0187784_10001506_pt1 | contig 18550 bp, 10 predicted proteins | sample 1015_SJ02_MP15_2_FD_132964 | JGI IMG/M metagenome (GOLD analysis project Ga0187784, IMG submission 132964) | Tropical peat soil microbial communities from peatlands in Department of Meta, Colombia - 1015_SJ02_MP15_20_MG | ecosystem: Environmental > Terrestrial > Soil > Wetlands > Peat | place...
AGGATACCGTTCTTGTCGGCCGCGGTCACCATGGGGAGACCGCCGGCCGGGGTGAAGACGGTCGGAGTGACCCCGAAATCTCCGTCCACCGTGACCTCTTCCGGGGGTACCTGCCACTGTGCCTGCAGGGCGAAGGTCGATGCATTGAGGGCAATGACGGAGTCGTCGTAGGAAGAGTAGGCCGGCGGGACCGCCGGGGCGGGGTATGCGTTACCGGTCGCGAAAAAGATGGTATTGGAAAGTGGATTCACGGATACCGATCCCCAGATGCTCGAACCGTTCTCCTGCGGCACGCTGGTGTTGAAGTAGTCCACTTGGTGGTGCGAGTTCAGAGAATACGCGGCGACACCAGCAGGGACGAGCGGGTCGTCGCAGCCGCTCGAGATCCCGATGTAGGCCTCGTTGTTGTAGATCAGCGGGCTCGCCCAGTCGTAGTATCCCTGGGCGTCCGTGCCTCCGATGGGAGCGGACCACTCGACCGCCCCGGTCGACGAGTTGAGCGCATACAGGTCCGGCGAGCCCCCGTCGACGTACAGCTTGTCTCCGACCACCGTCGACGTGGAGGTGATTCCGGTGGCGCCGCACGCGTCGTGGTCCTCGTCCTCGCCGAGACAAGCGGGGTGACTCCAGAAGGAAGTACCATTTGTGACGTACACCGCGTACTCGCAACCATTCTGCGCCCCGTAGTACGCGATGCCATCTTGGATGACCGGCTGCGACCAGACCCCCACTGACTCGTTCGCCCAGAGAAGGTGGAGGCTCGCCGCATTCGTCACATTCAGGAGCTCCTCGCTCGTCGCCGACGACGTGCGTTCCGGGTCACCCAAATAAGTGGTGAAGTTGCCGCCTGGGGTTAGGATGGAATCGGGCGACGGTCGCAGAGAAGCGGCAGAATGAATGGTCACCAAGGTCGGTCCTACCGCCGATGTCAACTGGGGCCCGATACCGGACACGACGAAGAGGACGGTCGCCCCTACCGCAACTAGCGAGGCGGAACGAAAGAAGTGGGACCGTCGCAAACGCAACACGGGACTCATTGCCGCGGGAGAAAGGGTGGGGTAGATAAACGCGATGATTTCCGAAGTCGGCCCACGTTTGAGTGTCTAACTTTCGACGTGATTTCCGAGCTTTCATCCCGAGCGGGAAGTCATAACGCCGTCCCACTTCGGGGTCGAAAATGGAAAATCGGCCCAAGCGGTTTCGTCCGAAGTGCCGTTCGATCGACATGGTGGCCGGCTCTCATCGGATATCCCTCGCGCCGAAATCACTCCACGACTCGGAGAGATCCCCGTCGCTACCTGACATTGGAAGAACACTCTCGACGACCACGGACGCTCGACCCTCCGTGTCGTGCCTCGCTCGGGCGCGAGACGCTGGTCCCCCGGCAACGATTGGGCACGCTCACGGAGCCTGTGGCCAAGAGAGCGCTTGCCCACGAGTGGTGGTCCGGATGCGAGTTTTCTCGAGCAGAGGGTGTCGTTTCCACGGGACGAAGAACGAATCACTCCTCGTGGACAATCGTACTTCCGGAGATCTCAAACCGCGCGGACTTCGCCACGAGCCCCATGGCTTCCAAGGTCCGACGGACTTCTCGCTGGCGAATGGGGGGCACCAAGAAGAACAGGAATCCGCCCCCGCCGGCTCCGAGAAGCTTACCACCAAGGGCGCCGGCCTTCTTTGCGGCCTCGTACGCGTCGTCGATAGACGTCGTGGTGATCACATCCGATAGGCGCTTCTTGAGCCGCCAGTTGTCGTCCATCAGGTGTCCCACTTCCGGAAAGTCGAGTTTCTCGAGAGCTTTGGCCGTCTCGAGCGCGAGGGTCCGCATCTGCCGGTACTCCTCGAGATGGCTGTCGACCTCGGCGATCTGCTTCGTATGAACATCGGCCGACCTTCTCTCCGAGCCGGTGAAGAAAATCATCAGATGCTGGTTGAGCAGTTCGAGCCCGTCGTGGTCGATGTTGAGGCTGTGGACGCTCACATTCCCGTCCCGGGCGACCTCGATCAGGTTAAGGCCGCCGTACGCGGCACAATACTGATCTTGGATCCCTCCCGGTTCTCGAAGAATCCCTCGCTCGATCTGAACGGCCTCCCGGGCCAGCTGGTACGGCCCCACCCGCTCGCCCTTCCATACGTGCAACGCGTTGAGAGCGCCCACCGTGCAGCTGCTGCTGGACCCGATTCCGGTACCCCGCGACGGCATCTGGGTCGCGGTGATCACTTGGACCCCACTTGGAACTCGCAGGAGGCGCATCGCTTCCCGAATGGGCCCATGGTCGATCTCGTCAATGCTGTGTTTGGCGTCTTCGGTGACTCGATAGCTGACCCGGATTTCATCCGCGTTGAAGTTTTCGACGACGATGACGTAGATTCCCTTATCCATCGCGCCCGCGACGCATGCGCCGGGTCCGTGGTCCCGGTAGAACGCCGGTAGGTCGGTGCCGCCACCGGCGAACGTGAGGCGGAACGGCGTCTTCGATACGACCGCGGTGCTAGTCACCATTTCTCGACGGCGCCGCCATCGCCAGTTGGCGGCTTAAATCAGTGTCGCAGGAACTCGACGTATGGGGGCCTGGCCGTCGGCATGTTCCGGCCACTGCTCGGACGGATTTTGGAATGTGGGTATCCTCCCGCAGCATGGCGCCAGTATCCCTGCGGCAGGGCGCCATGTATCCACGGGTGGTGCCCAGCTCCACCCTTTCAGCGAGCGAGCGCGAGCCGCATTCAGGACCCGCCGCGTCTGGGCCTCCCGAGCTCAAACGACCGTCTTTGAAATTGGCAAATCAATCTGTACGAGAGCCGTTTACGGAAAGCGGAAGAGGTTTGAGACGGTTCCCGACCAAGTCTCCGTATCAGTACCGTCCCTCATTTGGGACCACGGTGTGGCCGATGATTCTCGCATGAACCCTTCCTAACGTCCCTCGCTCTCATATCCAGCCCGCGAACGGGACGCCCAGTACCCCGGCCTTGGGTTTGCGCCCTCGAAATCCCATATCGTGCCTCGGTGAAAGGAGGCGAATCCCGGCTTGCAGACCCTCGCCCGGTTCCTTCGTTCCGTCAACCGAGAGATTAAAATGGACGATGCAAATGGCACACCCCCTTGGGAACCGCATGGATACAGAACAGGCAGTACTGAGATTCCTGGGGAGCGATGGTGGAGGCTCCTCATGGAATCTGTAACGGTCATCACAGAACCGCTCCTCCACCCGGATTTCCTCCAGTTCCACCACGTCGTCCCGATTCTCGAACGTCTTCGGGGAAGGTACGACATCACGGTGGCGGCTCCACGGCTCTCCCCGCTCGTCCAGAAGGAGCTCGAGGACCGAGGAATGCGTGCGGCGGACGGAAAGGCCTGGTTCCCTCCCATCCGACGGTCACGGGATGAGCTTCCCTCGTTCATCGGATCGTGGGTCCGAGATTCCATTTGGGGATGGAATCGACATGACCTTGAACGCGCGCTCCGGGGGGTGGATGGGCTGCGGGTCAGCGCCTCGATGACGACGGCGATCGACCTTGATGTCTGGCAGATTCAATCACGCCCGCTCGGCCAAGGGCTGGATGCACTCCGACGGGGGGTCAACGGCCCCCTACGGGTCGCTCTCTCCGCAGCACAACCGGTAGTCGGGCGGTTGGATTATCGTCACGTCCTCGAGGCGGGGCGAAGGGCCAAGGTTCGCTATTCGACGACCCAACACGTTGCCGATTGGTTCGCCGCTCAAGGGCTCCCCGTGGAGGGGATTCTGCCGATTTACTACCGACCGACGATTTCGAGAACGACTCCGAACCCCGCGCGCGATTACATTCTCGTGTACCTCGGAAAAGAGACCGATACCGCGGCGGTCCGGCTCATGCTGGATGCGGGCCTTCCACTTCGATTCTTTGGATCGAAGAGCTCGGGGTGGGTCGTGAAGGCTCTGCGTCTCGAGCGGTACCCGAACGCTCGACTCATGGGACACGTCACCGATGAAGAGTTGAGCGACCTATATTCGAACGCCCGGTTCACCGCGTTTCCCTTCACTGAGGAGCCATTCGGGCTCATCCCCTTGGAGTCGATGGCCTGCGGGACGCCGATCCTCACCTACGACGAACAGGGCCCGGCCGAGACGGTCCTCAACGGCCGGACGGGGTGGCTCGTCCACACTCCCGAGGAGTTCGCCCAGAAGGCGGTCCGTCTCTGGAACGAAGGGTTCCCGTCGGCATGGATGGCGGAGGAATGCCTGGCCCGTTCTCAGATTTATGACCTCGGGACTGTCAGCGCTGGCTGGGCGTCGGTGATCGATGCGGGCCTTACCCGTCCGGATCGCCCGGTCCGGGGGCCCCGGCGTCTCCCTGCTGGACTCCCGAGACCGACAGCGGGTCTCCTCGGAGGTCCTCCCCGCATGAATCCCCGGCTCTCCCTCGCAATTGCAGGTGGTCAAGCAGGTAGTCCCGGGTCGCTCGGACAACCGATGGTCCCGAACGTGGTGTCCGCAGGGCAGCCGTCCGGCCCCAGCGCCGACCGTGAGGATCTCTGGCGGTCCGGAGCCTATCCGGTTCCGCAGGAACCCGACGAGCTGGGTTCTCGACGTTCCCGGACCTCGGTCCTCGAAGCCGGGCCAGAGACCTCGTTCGGCGAAGGGGAACCCGAGACGATGTCTCCCCGGAATCCCACCCGAGTCCTCACAACGACCGACGGTTCCCTCGGGACTCCGCCGTAGCGCCTCGAACACGCGCCGGGCGATCGACCGAACGTGCCGTTTGCAAAATCCGAAGGTCGTCGGGATCCGGTCGGACGGGGAACTGGCGCATAGCGTTTCCAAAAGTGAGCCATCGCCGCCTCACCGAGAGCCCGAGCTCGAAGGGCAACCAGTCGGCCAAGAACGGATGACCTTCCAGCGAGGGGTAGAGCTATCTAGGCCTCGGGATGACCCGTTCCACCGTGCCGCTCGACCGCCCCCGGATGCTCGTCCTGGGATTGGACTCCGTCTCTCCGTACCTGCTGTTTGAGCGGTTCCTTCCCCAGATGCCTCGGATGCAGGCACTGCTTCGACGCTCACGGTATGGGACGTTGCGTACGATCGATCCTCCGATCACCGTGCCCGCGTGGGCCGTCATGTTCTCTGGCGTGGATCCGGGGACTCTCGGGATTTATGGCTTCCGACATCGCCAAGCGGGAAGCTACCTCAACCAGTACGTCCCAACTTCGAAGTCGCTGCTCCAGCCGATGGTCTGGGACCATCTTTCCCGACTCGGCCGGCGCGTCTGCATCATGGGAATGCCCCCGGGATACCCGCCCCCGCGAGTGAACGGCGTCTTCATCTCCGACTTCTTGACTCCCGAGCATCCCAAGGAATACGTGTTCCCCGCGTCCGAGCAGCCCGAGCTCGAGAAGGTGACGAACGGCTACGCGTTCGACGTCGTCTTCCGGGCCGGCGACCGTGACCGTGTCGGTCGGGAGCTATTCGACATGACCCGCAAGCACTTCGCTGCGGCCCGGTACCTGTGGAAGAAGGAACCGTGGGACCTGTTCGCCCTTCACGAGATCGGTCCGGACCGGATCCATCACGCGTTCTGGAAGTACTTCGACCCTCACCACCCCCGGTACGAAGAGAACCCGACGTTCCGTGCGATGGCCGAGGACTACTACCGGATGCTCGACGAGGAGATGGGCTCCTTGCTCGATCTCATCCCGCCGGATGTGAAGGTCATCTTCGTCTCCGACCACGGCAGCCAGGCGATGGAGGGGTGCTTCTGCGTCAATGAGTGGCTGATCCAGCGAGGACATCTCACCCTCAAGGGTCCACGCCCGGCGCCGGGCACCCCCTTTGAAAAGGCCTCCATCGACTGGCCCAAGACCAAGGCCTGGGGGGCGGGAGGGTACTACGCCCGGATCTTCCTTAACGTGAAGGGCCGCGAGCCCGAAGGCGTTCTCGAGCCGTCCGCGGTTGCCGGGTTTTCTCGTCAGCTCGCGAGCGAGCTTGCGGAGGTCCGTCGCCCGGATGGTCGACCCCTTGGATCGGAGGTCAAGATCCCTCGCGATATCTACCGAGAGGTCCGGGGGGACGCGCCGGACATGATGGTGTACTTCGGCGGTTCGGCGTGGCGCTCGGCCGGGACGATCGGCTACCCGACCCTGTTCCTCGAAGAGAACGATACCGGGCCGGACGATGCGGTCCATTCGTTCGACGGGATGTACGTCGTCGTCGACCCTCGACGAGGGTCGGGCGCGCGCGGTGAACCCCAGAAACTCATTGACATCGCGCCCACGATGCTTTCGTACTTCGGCGTCCCAGTCCCTCCCTCGGTCCAGGGCGCGTCGATTCCCGATTTTCTCTGACCGGGCACTCTTGGGTCGGGAGCCCCGGATCCCTCCGGCATCGGGTCCCGCTCTCAATCTTGGTAGGATTCTTGGACGCCAAGCGCGTGGCAGGGAACCCGGTTGGCTGGGGCCTGGACGGCGGTCCGCACCCGGGGTGCTCCCGAGATTCGACGCAAGATTGGCGCCGGCGGTGAGGACGAGAATTGCCGGGGCGAGGCAAGATTCATAGGGGGACCTGCCTCCCCCCCGCCGCTGTCGATGGCGCGGAACGGCTACTGTCTCTGGTTCACCGGCCTCCCTTCCGCCGGAAAGACCACGATCGCGCACGCCGTGGCGCCGCTCTTGCGCGAGCGAGGATGGAACGTCGAGGTGCTCGACGGCGACGAGGTCCGGCGGGGGCTCAGTTCCGATCTCGGGTTCGATCGTGCGGCACGAGAACAGCACGCGGCCCGAGTGGCGTTCGTCGCGAAGGTACTGGCGAGGAACGGGGCCATCCCAATCGTCGCACTGATCTCGCCGTACGCGTCCTCCCGAGCCCACGCCCGACAGGAGATCGGCCGATTCGTGGAGATTTACGTGACGACACCCCTCGAGGTCTGCGAGCAGCGCGACGTCAAGGGCCTCTACAAGAAGGCGCGACAGGGTCTGCTCCGCGAAATGACAGGTGTGGACGACCCGTACGAGGTCCCCGCGGCGCCGGACATCCGGATCGACACGATCCACCGAACGCCCGAAGCGTCGGCCCACTATATCGTCGAAGAGCTCGGGCGACTCGGTTGGACCCTCGATCCGCGGTAACGAACATACGGAGATTCAGTCTTGGAGCCCGGCATCGTCTTCCGTATCGTTTTGCAATCGGTCTTATACCTCGACTTGCCCCTTGATTCCGAGGAGTGAACGCGAGTGGACCCACCTACCCAGCACCAGACCTCGGCGATCGACTCCCTGGGACGGGGAACCATCGTCATGGTCTTCGGGACGTTCGCCCTGCTCCTTCTGAACTTCATCGGGCGGGTCTACATCGCCCGGCATATGTCGGTCCCCCAGTTCGGGGACTTCAATCTCGGGCTGGCCCTCGCGGGACTCCTCGCCCTGGTTGCGCTGGTCGGTCTCCATCAGGCGATGGCCCGGACGATTGCGGAGAACCCGGACCCGGCACTTCGGCGCCGGGTGATCCGGTGGGCGGCGGTGATCACCGGTATCACGGCGTTCACCTCCTCGGCTCTCGTCTACTTCTTCGCGGGGTCGATCGCCGCCGTGTTTGACCCGGCACAGAGTGGCCCGCTCACTCTCGTGTTCCGCCTCTTTTCGATCACGGTGGGTCTGACCCTGCTCTGCACCTTCCTCGCCTCCATCTTCCAAGGGTTCGAGGACACCCTCCCGAACGCATGGCTCAACCAGGCGGTCCAGCCGGCCGCGTTCGTCGTCTTCGTGTTCGTCTTCTTCTACTTCCACCTCTCGCTGGAAGGCGCCCTTCTCGCGTGGGTCATCTCGAACGTCGTCACATTCGTCGCGCTGCTCGCCTACACGATCCGGCGACTCCCGAAGCACCTCCCGACCGGACCGCTCCCCCATCGGGACCTCCCTCCTGGTCTCGTCTCCCTTTCGTTCGCGCTCTGGGGCGTCACGACGCTCACGTTCGTCACGGCGTACGTCGACACGTTGATTCTCGGGGTGTTCTGGCCCGAGCTCGACGTCGGGATTTACTCAGCCGTGATGACGCTCGCACGGCATCCTCGTCGTGAGCGCCGCCGTCACCTACATTTTCCTCCCGGTCGCGGCCCGGCTGAAGGGGCAGGGCGACACCAAGACGCTCGGCGAGATGTTCGTCACGACCACGCGCTGGATGATGGTCTTCACCGTTCCGATCTTCTTCTTGTTCGCCATCCTTCCGAACGACTCCATCTCGACCGTCTTTGGACCGAGCTACCTACCGGGGTCCGGGGCGCTCGTCCTGATCACGGTGGGGGCGCTGATCTCGATTCTGTTCGGACCGGTGAACGCGGCCCTGGCCGGGATCGGGGCGACTCGCCCCCTCCTGATCTCCACCGGAATCTCCGCAGGGTCGAACATCGCGCTGAGCCTCGCCCTGATCCCAACCTTCGGATTGATGGGGGCGGCGATCGCTTGGACGGTCGCCCGGGTCCTGTATCCCGCGACCGCATCGGTCGCCTTCTACTGGCAGCTCGGCATCCAGCCCTTCCGTCGATCATTATTGTACCCCCTCGGACTCTCGCTCGCGGTCGGGATTCCGGTGTTCTTCGGGTTCCTGTACCTCCCGCACCCCTCATGGATTGTGTTTCCGCTGTACTTCGTCGGTGTCGCGCTCTGCATCGCCGCGGTGCTCGTGACACGAAGTGTCGAGGAGGGCGATTTCGTGGCCTGCCGTGTTGCCGAGCGGCTGGTCGGCCGCCCGCTCCCGCGGCTTCGTCGGATCCTCGAACGCTCCCTTCCCACCCCCATCGGGGAGGTGACGGATGGTTCGAGACTCCCGTAGATCGAGGAGCAATGTGACCCGGCGCCGGCCCGCCCGGAAGTTTTCTTCCCACTCGGCCCCGGAGATTGAACCCAGATGAGCGGAGCCAGCTCGACCGCAGCTCCTGGCGCCGCTGCCCCGGACGTTCTGATCGTCGTGATGGATTGCGTGCGGGCGAGCGAGTTCCCGGGCGGGGGGCCGAACCCTGTCCCGATGCCGTTCGCCGGACGCTTGCAGAGGGAGAGCGTCGTGTTCCCGCGGGCCGTGAGCGTGGCGCCGTGGACGCTCCCCTCCCACGCGAGCATCTTCACGGGGCTCTATCCCTGGGAGCACGGATGCCACGGTCGGGGGAGCCTGCGACTCGATCCCCGGGTGGGACGGCTCGCGTCGGTCCTGGGAGCCCACGGGTACGCGACGGCGTCGTTCTCGGGGAACCCAATCATCAGCCCGTACTACGGCCTCGTCGACGGATTCGATTTCTCGGCGTGGGGCGAGTGGTGGGAGCAGGTCCACCGATGGCGCTCGACTCCCACCCACATGCAGCGGGCCGGTGACGCCCCCGTCCCCACCGAGCCGACTCCCCTTTCGTTCCGGGATCGCACGACACGGACGCTGAAGCTCATCTTCCAGCGCCTTCCGGCCACCCTTGCTCTCGGCGACGGCATCGGCCGGCGGATCGCCGACCCGGAGGGTCGATGGGTCGGGAATCTCAACCCTTGGATCGAGCCTTCCCTGAGGCAGTGGCTGGTCGGGCAGCCCGTCCACCGGCCGACGTACTGCTTCATCAACCTTCTCGATGCCCACGAGCCGTACTTGCTCGATCTCGTGGACGCCCGGTCGCTTCCCGAGTGGTGGAAATCGATGCGGATCGCCCAAGACGCGCTCGCGGTGCTTGAGCGCCCCGACCCGCCACCGGACGACATGGCCCGGATGCACGAGCTCTACCGTCGGACGATCCAGGTGATCGACCGCCGGCTCGAGCGGATCGTCTCGATCTACCGCGACGCCGGGCGATGGGACCGCACTCTCCTCCTCCTGACCAGCGACCACGGCCAGGCGTTCGGCGAGCACGGGATGGTCTGGCACGGCATCAGCACGCACGAGGAGATGCTCCGTGTGCCGCTCTGGGTCCGCTTCCCTCAGGCGGAGCGGGCCGGATCCATCGGCCGAGGATGGGCGACTCCGATGGATGCCGTTCCTACCGTACTTCGGAGCACGGGGGCGTCGTTCAATCTTCCGAATTCCGGGGCGTGCCTCCAGGATCTGATCGACTCGGAGCGCCCATTTCCTCTTCTGGCCGCAGGCGACGGGACCGACTGGAACCGCCCACTGATGGCGCACCTGAGCCTGCAGCGGCAGGCCGAGCTGAATGTCTTCTCGATCGCTGCATACCTCGGCCAGAGGAAGATCGTCGTGGACCCGGTCTCTGGTGCGGTCCGAGGATGGGACATTTCGACCGACCCGCCGTCGTCGCTCACCGACTCCCGGCTATCGGATCCCGAGCTCGGACCGGTGATCGAGGCGGCGCGACGCGCGGGCAGCTCGCTATTGAACCCTTCGGCGTCCGGCGTTACCGAGGAGGTCGACGAGCGGTTGCGCTCCTGGGGGTACGGCTAGCTCGACTCTTTCGGGGCAGCACGACCCGTGCCGGGCCCGCGGCCCCGAACGGAACGAATGCTCTGAGGGCTACGTTGAGGGTGGCACGCCCGGTGGCGGAGTCGAATCCGTCGGGGGACTCGACTCCTCGGGCGAGCCAGACGATGTCGAGGTCTGCCCCTTGGGCCGGCGCCGCACCGCGAAGACCAATGCCGCCACGACCCCTACGATCACGATGACGAGCACGATCCAGACCCAGAGCGGCCAGGCCGCCGGGGAGGACTTCGAACCCGAGCCCGACGTCGGTGGCGGAGTGGACTGCCCGTAGGAGAATTTGACCGATACCGACACGCCCGTTCCGTTGACGGTGACCGAACCCGAGGCCGGGGTCGCCGAGTATCCCGAGGGACCCGTGACGGTGTAGTCGTACGTGCCGTTCGGCGCGTCAAATGCCGCAATCGAGAGCGACGTGTTGGTCAGCGTATTGGACAGCGTTACCGACCATCGGGTGCCGTTCGGAAGTCCGGTCTCCGTGAACTGTACGGAGTAGAGAGCCTCGGTATACCGGATCGCAACGGTCACCGGGAAGCCGTCGACCGTCACGTTGCCGCTCGCCGGCGACGCCGAGTACCCGATGACAGAGCTCACCGAGAATGAGTAGGTCCCGTTCAACTTTGAGAACGCAACGGTGCCGTTCGTCGAGGAGCCTGTAGTCCCGTTCAGGATGACCGACCAGGGGCTGCTGACCGGAAGGCCGGTCTCGGTGAAGTCGACCGCGTACGGGGGGTGCGTCGACGTACCGACGGCGCTCACGTTGTCGGAGGCGGCGTTCAGGACGTAAGCGCAGCCGTTGGCCCAGTCGAAGGCGACGCCGACCGGGAACGTTCCGACGCGAACTCGGGAGAGGACGGAATCCGTCGAGCCCGAGATGACGAGGGACTCGTTTGAGAGCTCCGCCGCCACAATGACGACGCCCGTGGTATTGTCAAACGCGACGCCGGTCGGACTCGGCCCGGTCGTGATCGTCGCCACGACGGAGTTCGTGGTAGCGCTGATGACGCTGGTACTGTTCGAGTCGAGATTCGTGACATACACGTCCCCGTTCGTGCTGTCGTACGCCACCCCTTGAGGCGCGGTCCCCACACCGACGTTCGCCACGACCGTGTCGGTCGCGACATCGATCACGGTGACGTTGTTCGAGATCGCATTCGCGACGTAGAGGTCCTGGGTCGCCGGATCGTACGCGGCAGCGATCGGCTCGATGCCGACCGGGATGGTCGCCGTAACCTTCTCCGTCGCGCCGGCGATAACACTGACGTTGTTCGATCCTTCGTTCGCCACGAAGATCAGGTTGGACGCACCGTCGAACGCAACCCCGACTGGCTGGATTCCCACTGGGATCGTCGACTTCACATGGTTGGTTGTCGTGTCAATCACGCTCACGTCGGCTTGCTGGGAGTTCGCGACGTACACGGACTGGGTCGTGTTGTCGTAGACGACTCCCGTTGGGTTGAAACCGACCGCAACAGAGGCGATCGATTTTTGCGTGGACGTGGAAACGACGGACAAGTTGTTTGAGCCGGTGTTCGATACGTAGAGATTCCCACTCGCGCTATCATACGCTGCGGAAACCGGATCGTTGCCGACTCGGATTGTGGCCACTACGCCGTACAGCACGAGGGGGACGTCGGCCGGTAGAGGAGTGGTCCGACTCGGGACCAGCCCGACGCCCGACTCAGATCCCCGCCCGCTGACCGACGGTCCGTGAGCCGCCCCAATACCCGAGGATTGGGTCACGACCTGGGACGGTTGGCTCGGCGGAACCCAAGCTACCAGAATCACAACGGCTAGTAAGACCAAACTCACCACCAATCCGCGGGTTGCACCCGGACTAGTCACCCGAAGCATCGAGCCAATCTGCTTGAATCGAGCTTAAAAAGATGTTCCCGTGGACGCGGGGCCGCCGCCCGGCCGTTCACATGGGTCTGGGGGGAGGTGAAGCGCTACGTTGTCGCAATGGCAGCGCGCTCCTGAGCCATCCTGAATCACTCGGGCGACTGAGAGGTTACGAGCACGTGCGGTTTCGGAATCCTGCAGGTCTTGAGTTCAAATCTCCACCCCAAGGGTTCCGAATGATTCGGTCCGCACGGCCCGAGGCGGTCCCCGGTAGCCTTTATGTGGTAGCCGGGGCCAGTAGGAGATGCCACCTCTCTCTACCAGAAGAGGAGGAGCACTCCGCCAACCGGGTGCGCCAGTGGAGCGAAACGCATTCACGTCCGCGAATCGAGGGGCCGAGGTCCCGGGGGGTGGGAGTTTGGAGATGATTCCCCGGACCTCTCATCGTGAGACCTCGGAGGTCACCGCCCCGACGGCTCTCCCTTCCCGTCGGCGACGGCAGTTGGCGGCGACCTTGTGGTTTGAGCGAAGGATTCCGGCTCTTGCGTACTACACGGCCCGGACTCCAACCTTACGAGAGGCTCACGAGGCGTTGCTGAACCTGATCTCCCAGAAGGGCCAGCGGGACGCTATCCGCCGATGGGGCCCCTCGGTCACGCTCTCGCATCTCGGCGTCGAGTTTTCGCTCAATCTGACGAATGCCCAAGACTTTCAGATGTTTCGAGAGATGGCCGAGGGACCCGGCTATGAACCCGGAACCTCCGACCTGATGCTCTCCGAGCTCCACGAAGGTTCGACATTCGTGGACGTAGGAGCGAACAACGGTTACTATACGATCCTTGCGCTGTCGCGCGTTGGAACGAGCGGGCATGTCTGGTCGTTCGAGCCGAATCCGGACGCGTTCGACCGGCTCTCGCGGAACGTTTCGTTGAACGGTTCTCCAAGGAACGTGGAGCTCTTTTCGGTCGCCTTGGGTTCGGGATCGGGGACCCAGCAATTGTTCATCTCGAGGTACCTCGACAGCCGCTCGAGCTTCACTCGCCAGGGCCGGAACTCGATCCAGGTCCGCGTTCAGAGGGCCGATGAAGTCCTGAAGGGTCATCGGGTCGACTGGATCAAGATCGACGCCGAAGGTGCCGAGCACCTCGTGCTGGAAGGCCTGACCGACACGCTCCGAGAGAACCCGGGGCTCCGTCTGATCGTGGAGTGGACGTGGCGGTACTCCAACGAACCACTGTGGGCTTTCTTGAGATCCCACTTCCGCCGCTTGACGGCGATTCGCGACTACGCGCCGGGAGGCATGTTCTCGGTTCACGAGGCCAATCAGATCCGCTACTTCGCCGGGAACCTGATCTGCGACAATCGCTCAGAATGAGCGAACGGCTGCGGCCGTTCCTGCCCGACGAGCCCTATCGGTCCAGCCCCTATCTCGCGCTTCGCGAGTGGTGTTTCCCTCGAAGACGCCGGGCTCGCGCCTGGCGGACCGCGACCCCGGCCAGCGCCCCCAGGACCACCGCGAGGAGGCCCGCGACAACGAAGACCAGAATCAACTGGTCGAACGAAGTGAGGACCGAACCCACTGCGGGCGACGTGGTCTCGGGTGGCGGGGAGCCCGGGGAGGGAGCGGGGGGCGGGCTCGGCGGAGTCGTACCCGTCGGCGGGGGCGTCGCCGCTGGCAGGGTCGTCGCGCTTACCGCCGCGCTGGGCGGGGACGACCAGCTCGCGTTCCACGCCACGATCGCGAAGAAGTAAGTCGTGTTCGATGCGAGGCCGCTCACGTTGTAGTCGAGCACGAGCCCTGCGGAGATCCGTTGACTCCAGTCCGAGTCGGCAAGGCCGACCAGAATCGTATAGTTCGTGACGCTCCCGTTCGGGGCGCTCCAGTTCAGGGCGACGGACGTCGTTCCGGCTCCCGTGACCCCAAGTCCGCTCGGGGCGCCCGGCGCATACTGTGGCAGGGACTCGGTCGCAGCCTCGAATGGGTCAGAGGGCGCGGAGGGGAACGACGAGTTCCACGCCACGACCTCGAAATCGTACTGAGTCCCGGGCTGAAGCCCCCCGACGAAGTACTCGGTCCCGAGACCGGCGGAAAAAGCAAGCGAGAGGTTCGACGCATTCGTCCCGGCATAGACGGTGTAATTGGTGACGTTCCCTTGTGACGCGTTCCACGCCAAGTGAACGGTCGTCGTGTTCAAGCCCAGAGAACGAACGTCGGTGGGAGGAGTTGGTGCGTACTGGGGAAGGTTGTTGAGGATCTGGCTGAGGAGCCCAACCGTGGCCCCGAGATCCACGAAGCCGGGGGAATTCTCAAGATCGAGGAGCGTGAGCGAGACGGGCGAGCCGTTCCCCAGGGAGAGGTAGGAGATATTCGAGAACACGCTGGCTTTCGCGAGCGTGATATCCGGGGCCCGGAACAGGAAGCCCGTGCTCCTCCCCGCGATCTCGATGGTATCGTTCCACCAGGAGTTCAGAGGCACGTTGAGCACGAATGGATCGAGCTTGAATGTACTGTTCGGGAAGACGAAGGTGTTCGACGAGAAGTTCGACGCCGTCCCTCCCCCGGGACAGCCGTCGATCTCGATCGGGAGGTCCACGCGGTTCGGGCTCCAGTCCGTCATGACGACCTGGTTCCCCGTGAAGATGGACGGAGTCCCGTTGAGCCCACCGTAGAAGGTCGAATTCTCGATGTCGACCAGGTTCTGGCCATGGAGCACGTTCCCGTAGAAGGTGTCCCGGTTCCAGCGCATGTGCGTGAACGTACTCGCCCCATGCGAGGTGCCGTTCGCGACCGACGCTCCCATCGCGTTGGGCGCAGCCGTGTTCCTCGAGTCGACCGTCAGGTTCTGGAAGAGCGTGTTGCCCCAGGAGCCCCCGACGACCGGATCGATGAGGACGTGGCCGGTGACGTTGACGTTCTCGACGACGCATCCCTGAGGCGGAGCGAGCTCGAAGGCGAACAGTCCGATTCCAGTAAGGTTCTCGATCGTGCAGTTCACAATCGGTCCGATGTTGAGGAAGTTCGGCCCGCCGACGACCCACGGACTGTACTCGAAGGGAAGGGTGTTGTTGTCTGCGGTCACGTTGTCGACGACGTAATCATACCCGCGAGACGAGTTCGAGAAATCCTCGAGGTGGATCCCATTCGGGATCGTGCTCGGGCCGTAGAACCCCGACATCGCGAGGTCCTCGTAGACGTGGTGGTATCCCCCGCTCGAATCGAAGAGGAGGGAACCGTCCCAGTCCTCGCTCGCGTTGTTCGCCTCGGCCCGAAGAGTCAGGCTGCACATCTCGAAGTTGTTGATCGGGGTCGGCCCGTCGACCCGGATGAAGTCGGCCACGGAGCCGTCCACGACATGCCCCAGTGTATAGTTCCAAAGGCCGAGCTTTTGCCCGGTCGTGGAGATGAACTTCCCCACCGGATCGCTCGGGAGAGAGAGGATGGTCTTGCCGACCCCGGCACCCTGGATCGAGACGTTGCCGTACCCTCGGAACACGAGCGTGGCGTGAAGTACGAACGTGCCGGCTTCGAGCTCGATCGTGCCGCCCCCTTCTGCTCCCAATGTGTCGTAGTCGGTCAGCAGGGCGGTCTGCAGGGCGGGCGTAGAGGGAGAGACTCGAATGCCCTGCTGGCCTTGCGAGCAGTTCGCGGGGTTCGCTTGCGTCGCCTCAGATCCGGCGTGCCTCGGGGCTAAATCGCGGACTCTTCCCGGAGCGCTCGGAACGGTTGGACCACGGTCTGCGGAGCGGGGGCTCGGGCCGGTTTCGCCGAGCACGAGGTGCGACGGGACCGCGAGACCGAAGATCGCGAAAGCGACCACTGCCAGGGCGAGAATCTCTCCGACGATGCCGATCGGCCGGCGTCCGAAAACCATCGAGAACGTCAGGGACACTTACTAGTGCGCATTGATACGTTTTAGAGCTTTTGGTGAAACTCGTTCATCCTGCGGCGAAAATCGTGCGGTTTTCCTGTCCTTCGCGGAAGGGGTCGCAGAATCCGCACGATGCGGAGACATCCCTCGAGATTCAATCACGTCATCCGCTCCTACGCTGACTCGCTGGGGGATGACCTACAAGAGAGCATGTCCCGCCAGCTGGCGGCCAATGCATCGACTCTGACGGGTTCGCAGGCCCTCCGAGAGATGGACGGCGGGCATCGTTCCTCCTCGGCCGTCGGATGCCAGTCCTCCACCCCGTCACGGGAGTATGGGAGGGCGGGAAGGGAGATTGTGCGTCGGATCCACTCGCCCTGGCCGAGCGGTTTTGCGAGGGAAGCCTTCCCGATAGGGGAGTGGCGTCTCCTCTGCGATATTCGTCCGGTTCAGAACCTATTTTTATCACCTCCTGCCCTGCCCTCGCTCTCGACGTGAACGCTCGAAACACTGGCGGCATGACCGTCTCGAAGGGCCCGCGGACTTCGAGGGCGGAAGCGAATCTCCGAGCGCCGGCCCGTCATCTGGTCCTGTGGGTCGTGATCGCCATCGTCCTCCTGGGTTCGCTGAGCGCATTCGTCACACCGACTTCGACCGCGCTTTCGGGGGTTCATGCGAGGGTGTCGGGTCCCGCTCTTGGTGAAACCAAGGGCTCGACGACGCCCTCCGAACAGGTCTCGGAAGCGCTGAAATCATTGGAGGAGGGGAACGGACCCGCGTCGGGTCAAACCGTCCAGTGCGGCACCGGGAACGGGGGAGAGTCGGGAACCTGTCAGCCAATGTCCTCTTCGACCGACGATTCGGGGGTCACTGGCGAGGTGCCGGGGTCCAATCCGATCGCGAGTTGGGGGGCGGAGGTCGTCTACGACGCTGCCGACGGCTATGTCCTCGTCTACGGCGGAACCGCTGGGGACCACACGTGGACGTACCTCGGCGGGGCGTGGACAGAACTCAAACTCACTTCGTATCCGGCAATCCGGACCGAGGCGAGCATGACGTACGACGCGGCGGACGCCGAGGTCATCCTGTTCGGCGGGGAGTACCATCTCCCCAAAGGTCCCGGAACGAACGTGAGCAACGTGAGCTACTACAGTGACACATGGGCGTTCCACGGCGGAGCTTGGCACAACATCACCAACATTCTGGATAGCCCGCCGGGACGGTACTACGCGATGATGACGTACGATGCGGTCGACGGATACGTCGTCCTATTTGGCGGCGATTACGCCAAGGAATTCCTCGGTGACACATGGACGTTCAAGGGTGGAGCGTGGACCAACATCACCGATGGCACCCCTCGAGCGGATACTCCCAACTGTCGGATCGACGCTGGGATCGCGTACGACGCTGCCGCCGGATACATCGTCATGTTCGGAGGCACCGTGAAGGTCGGCGGGGTTTGCCAGAACGGGGCCAGGAACGAGACGTCCAACGAGACCTGGTCATTCTCTCACGGCACGTGGGCGGAGCTTTCCCCCGAGGCATCGCCCCCGGCTCGCTGGGCGGAGAGCCTAGTCTACGATGCGACGACCGGGTCCGTCGTTCTGTTCGGCGGATTAGGTGCCTTAGACACATCCCTGGCGGACACCTGGATGTTCTCTCGGGGGAACTGGACCCAGATCCGCCCGGTCCTCTATCCCCCGGGTCGATTCTCGGCGGGCATGGTCTTTGACCCATCGACGGGGAACGTTCTGATGTTCGGGGGCCTGAGCGAGCCTCAGCGAGCTGCTCCGATCCTTTCCGACTTCTGGGAGTTCAGCTCGGGCGATTGGGTGAATCTCACGCTCATCCCGTCCCCGCCTCCAACGAGCAGCATGTCCTTCACGTACGACGGGAAGGACGGGTACGTTCTCCTTTTCGGCGGACAGAACCAATCGGGCGGGTATGTGAACGACACGTGGCGGTTCGTCGGAGGGGTCTGGCTCCTACTCACCCCGCCCACCTCACCTTCCGCTCGATCCGGAGCGTCGATGGTCTACGACGGGGACGCCGGCTACGTCCTGCTTTTCGGCGGCACCGATGGCTCACAGAGGTACAACGACACCTGGGCGTACTTCAAAGGAGACTGGTTCGAGGTGAACACCTCGCTCGGCCCCTCGCCGCCCCCTCGCTTTGGGGCCGGAATGGCGTTCGACAGCGCCACGAATCAAGTGATTCTGTTCGGAGGGAACGGGAGCTCCGGTGATCTCGCCGACACGTGGAGCTTCCAGAATACCTCGTTCCCGAACGGGACGTGGACCTCGCTTTCTCCGACAGCCTCGCCCTCGCCACGGGAGGGACCCGCCATGACCTACTACCCTCCCCAAAAGACCGTGGTGTTGTTCGGGGGCGATGGGAGCACCGGGCTTCTCCAGG